>Ga0315312_1000678_pt1 | contig 34644 bp, 35 predicted proteins | sample TDP7_MG_FD_203629 | JGI IMG/M metagenome (GOLD analysis project Ga0315312, IMG submission 203629) | Freshwater sediment microbial communities from Lake Towuti, South Sulawesi, Indonesia - TDP7 | ecosystem: Environmental > Aquatic > Freshwater > Lake > Sediment | place: Indonesia: South Sulawesi... | reverse complement strand
GGAGGCTGATTACGGAGAAGTCTCTGCGCGAACTTGGTAACTACTCCGGCGTAGGGGCCCGCCCTTTGCCTAGGCCCGTAGATGTTGAAGAACCTTAAGCAGACTACAGGTAGTCCATAGGTCCGGTTAAAGGCAAGACAGTAGTTCTCAGCTGCAAGCTTCGACGCAGCGTAGGGGGAGATCGGCCTCGGAGGAACGCGTTCACATGTCTTTCCTTCTCCAGCGTCGCCGTAGATGGCGCAGGATGATGCGTAGACCAAGAGGTCGATGTCAGTGTTTCTGCAGGATTCAAGGAGGTTGAGTGTTCCAAGCACATTGATTTCACTTGTGAGTAGAGGATCCCTAACGGATCTCTGGATGTCTACGAGTGCGGCTAGATGAAAGACCGTGTTTGAGCGTTTTACCTCTTCACGCAGCTTCCGAGCATTGCGCACATCTCCCTTCTCCAGCCTGAAGTTTTTCTTTCCTAGGTGTTGGCCTATGTTTGCGACGGTTCCAGCGAACATGTTGTCGAGAACCGTGACCGAGAGACCTCTCTCAATCAGCATATCTACTAGATGGCTGCCGACGAAGCCTGCGCCACCCGTAACTAGCACATCGTTTCCACGAGGCATCTTCCTCTAGTCTCCTTCCCTCTCAGGAAGCAGAGACACTAGAAATCGGAACTGCCTCTCTGCCACCTTTTCTAGGTCAAACGCCTGAACTTCCAATCTATTTCTCTCACCTACAATCCTAATCTTCTCTCTATCTGCCATGGCCTTCTCTATGGCTTCCCTCAGTGCTTCTGTGTTCCTTGGTTCGACGAGCGTTCCATTCCAGCCGTTTCTTACGACCTCCGGGATGCCTCCGACCTCTGAGGCGATTATGAACAGTCCGCAGGCCATGGCTTCCAGCAAAGCTCTCGGCAGCCCCTCACTTAATGACGGAAGAACGAATACTGAAGAAGAGAGCAAGTGCCTCCAGACTTCACTATGCGGGACTTCGCCGAGAAACCTGACCTTTCCTCTCAGTTCGAGGCCCTTGGCTAGCCTCTCAAGGTTTGTCCTCTCAGGTCCGTTTCCGACCACCAGTAGCTCAATCTCAGGAATTGAGTACAGGGCTCTCAGCAAGACATCCAGGCCTTTCACTTTGGTGAGCATTGCAACAGTGATCAGTCTGTTTTCGACTCGCTTCACTTCCATGGGCTGAGGAAGGTCCGAGAAGTCCAAGGGTGAAGGGATTACGGCTGTGTTGACCGCTCCCATGTCGCGGACCAAAGCTTCAAGTTGGCGGCTTACACAGATTACTCCTGAAGCTCTGGAAACCGCCCATCCGATCATCCTCCTCTTTACACCTTTCGCTGCGACCAGTATGTCGCTTCCAATCACCTGTATCGCGGATGGAATGCCGAGCAGCCGTGAAGCCAGCGTCGAGGAGAACCCATCGGGAAACGCGTATTGTGCAAATATCACATCGACGCCTCTTACTACCGACCGGAATAGGATATGCAGTATTAGCAGAGGAACTATCAAGAGGGAGCTTCCTCTACCGAATATCGGGATTGGTTTCCACGACAAGGTTTCAATCTCGCAAAATGCGCGCAGCCCCCTCGCCAAAGGGTCTAGGTGCATAGGCAGGTGACCGACGAGGAGGATGCGCAAGTTCCTCATTTCCATCGTACATATCCGGCGGGGTCGCATATTTAGTAGGAACAGGCCTTCTGGATATGGCTTGCGGAGCGTATACAGTTCGTAGACAGCTCGCGGATTCTGGCCGCACGCTCAGTCGGAACAGGCACACAAACCGGCTCGCTCGCCTTTTTCACCGCGTCTATGTGGCAAGAGGCAATGGTTCTTGGAAATATGAGCAGCGGCAGACTCTGATAGGTTTGAGAAGACTTGAGGGGCGGACAGATTTCTCAGCGCTCAATATCGAGTTACACATAGCCGGAGATCAAGGCTGGTTGGGTAACCGAGAGACTCGCTCCCTTCGTCTAAAGCGTAACGGAACAATTCTCCACAGGTCATAGACTGTCATATGCAGGAGATCGATGTTTGACCCGGCTAAGCCTTTTTTAGGCGGACAGACCTTTTCCGCAATGGTGATTTGATTGAACATAGTCGCAAGAATTTTGCCGAGGGCGTGGTACTACTTTCGAGTAGGATACTCGACGTACTTGACGTTTGCGTTAGGCTATGCATCCACCTTGGTGACCGTCTACTATCTTGCTATCAGAAATCTGCCTGCTATAGAGAGTCTCTTTCCAAGGTTCGGTGAATTCAGCGTTATTTCAACTGTTGTTGGTGTTCCAATCGCAGTTCTGATCGGGTGGTTGCATCTGAAGCGTTCAGGTTTGTGGAAGGCTGAGTTGGATATATCGGCGGAAGCCCAGCCTTATAACTACAAGCTTGTGCCAGGATACGTAAGTGAGGTTTACTATCCGGCCTTCGAGATTCTACTAAGGCTTGTTCGGAATGTCTCCGAAAAAGAGGGGGTACTAACTGAAGCAGATAAGAAGAATCTCATCAGGCTTGAAGAAAAACTGAAGATTCTAAATTCCGGAGGAATGGTGGGTACTCCTCGAAGATCGAGAATCTAGAGCCTACGTTTGTTCCGATCTGAGTGGCCAGGAGCTTCTGAGATGCGTTTCGTCACAACCAAGTGTTGGCTCTGAAACTGTCATCTAGTTTGACGTCTGGGCCAGAAGATCACCAGGAACTTCTTTAGAATTGATATGGGGACGCTGAGGCTGGGAAAAACAATGGCAAGTCGAATCAGGTGCCAAGGAAGTCGGCCAAGGTCCAGGTAGAATGCAGCCCGTCGGGGAAAAGTATGTGTGTTGCATCATCAAATGTAAAAAGACTATTCCCCGCTAGCTCACGGTTTCGCTTGGCTTCCTCACTGGACCAAAGTACTTCAGCATCTGCAAAGCGGCCGTGGCCATGGTTCTGGTGCACGACCGTCACGACGTTTGTGATGTCGACAACAGCAGCCAAGCGCCTTCGTGCCTCATAGATCAGCCAGTTGTCCAACGCCGTTCTCCCAATGGCAAACGGAGGAATGGCGCCAAGAAGCCCTCTAGTGAAGAAGAAGTAGTCGATCGCGCACCTCGGGTGAGGTGTGCCTCTTTTTTAACCTCAGCAAGCAATCTGGCTTCCCAGTCCCCTGAGAAGTCCCAATTATCTTCCAAATCGAGATCGCATCGCTGTCCCACGATCAGAAACTTGCGCTTGCATCTAGACACCTGCTCGACTGCTCGGAGCAGATCATTCATCAGGATATTGTCGGCGTTAACGTAGCAAAAGAAGATTGTGAGTCGCCAAGTTCTGGGCTTTTTGAAACAGGTCGTCCAACAACGGGGTTCTGTATTCATTCTGGCCAATGTCAGGGACATGGCGCACACCGAGTTCCTTTGCGATTTCTCCAGTCCCTTGATCGTCACCGAAGAGGACAATTTCGGGGCGTGGCTGTAGCAGTGTCCAGGACTTGATTGCGTTACGTTGGATCACTTCCATGTGCCCACGAAAAGGCCAAGGGATGGCGAATAGTGTCAGCATAAGGCTGCTCTCTCGTTCTAGTCTGTCCTTTTCCTGCATTTTAGAGTGCAACCCTACGCTCTGTAAGGCCACCCTCTTTCAGAATGCGGCGAACTTCCTCGCGGTCCTTCGTTGCAAAGTACCAGTCAATCGTACGGTGTAGGCCATCCGCAAACCTAACCTTGGGCTCCCACCCCATCAACCGTTTAGCTAGCGAATTGTCGGCCACCCTGTTCATCGGGCCCACGGGCATCTCGGGGTGTAGCTCGATCTCGGCATCGTGTTTGGTGTAGCGCAATACCTCGCGCACGGCGTCAATCACTCGCGTACGTTCCATCGTGCCTAGGTTGATAGCGGACCCATCGTCAATCGTTTCAGCAGCCAAGATCGTACCCTCGACGATGTCACTGACGTAAGTCCAGTTGCGAATCTGTTCTCCATTCCCCCAAACCACAAAGGGGTTCTGCTTGATGAAGGCGCGAGCGATCATCGCCATCACAGCATGGTCTTCTTTGCCACGTTCACCATAGACGGTGAAGTAGCGACACGAGACAGCCTTCATTCCCCATTCCTTACAGTAGGCTTTGAGAGTCATCTCGCCCATCAATTTCGCCCAACCATACATGTTGTCGGCATCGCAGGGCGGGCCGACCATATCTTCGATTAAGTACACAGCCTCATTTTGATCATTTTGAAGCCAGTTGGGATAGACGCAGCCCGACGACGCGTAAACAATCTTTTCCACATCAGCTTCGCGACAGGCCAGGAAGAGAATCCCATCGAGAGCCAAGTTGGTGGCGCAGGCAGCCTGATGCAGGTCCACGTACCCGCGTCCGCCGTGGTCAGCTGCCAGATGGAAGACCACTTCGGTTCCGTCGACAGACTGTTGAGCTACACCCGGCCGGCGGAGATCAGCTTGAATGAATTCAATCTCTCCGCGGTCTATGTAAGGTTGGATATTCTGAATTTTGCCGCTGCTCAGGTCATCGACCACTCGGACCGTAGCGCCTCTTCCCAAAAGAGCCTCGACTAGATGTGAGCCGATGAAAGACGCACCCCCTGCTACAAGTGTTGTGCAACCGTTCCAATAGATTTTCATTGTCTGGACCTCTACTGTGATGTTGAACCTCATTATGTGATAAAAGCAATTCGGGGGGCGTGCACTTCGAGGACATTAACTCGTTTCCGAACGGCAAATTCGATTTCGTCGCCAGCACATACAAACAGGACCTTGTAATCAAGAACGAGGCTGGGATATAGACTCATACCGACATCGCCGTCTCTACGTCCTCACACCAGGCCTTGCCCAGTTCGTGAACAACGGGAGGCAAATAGCCCGCGCCACGCAGATGCTCATAAAGGCGACGAAGCTTGTCCAAAACGCTTCCTTCGCCCAAATTTGCAGCGAGCAAATCTTCGCAGAATCTGGTAGTATATTCCATCCCAAAGAGTTCGTCCTTCAGGTTCTTCCAGAGATTTTGAGGGTTGCGCTCCTGCCAAACAAATGGCTTTCCAAAGTGAACGTGGTAGTCTGTTTCCATCATCACACGCTCAGCAATGTATGATGCCCAAATGTCATCATAGCGTCCGACACCTACTAGAACCATCATTAGAGGAGCCAGCTCTTGCAGATACGCCGTGTTCTGTGAGTTGAACGGTGTGAAGCACGCGTTGTCAACTACTAAGCCGCTATGTAAAACCTCTGACAGTTGATGGACGATTGGGCGGTTCGTTATTCGCTCCATTGCGTCAATATCTGGGTCACCAAGCCATAATCCTGCCGCGACGCCGACCTTCAAGCCACAGACAGAGGACAGATGGATGTTGAGATCGATATGCCTGTAGTCGTAAGGAAAACCTCGATGATAGACCGGTGGATTCAAGAACTCTCCTACATTAAACCAATGTCGCTCAGAACTTGCCATCAAACCGCTGTACTCAGATGTCAAGACGGATCTAAGATCTGAAAAATAATTATGATCCAAGGGGATATTATCGTCATCGATAGACACTATAATATCTGCTCCGTACCTGATGGCTTGCAGCAATGATACGTTACGCCTCATAATCTTATTCCAACCGATGATCTCTGAGCATCTGTATCCAAGCCGCTCCTGATCCGCATCAGAGTAGTAAATAGCGTTGCCCAATGTCTTTATGAGAGAACATATTTCCTCATGTGGGCTTTTCCGATCGCCGGCCACTATGAAGATGACGTCCGGGTCTATGCTCCGATACAGTTTCAATACTTTTGGAGTGGAGATAGTAGTAGTAATTAATGCGGTTTTCATGTTTCGCATCCCCCTCCCAATGGAGCTGAACAACTTGAGTCAAGACTCAGCACGTTTCCACATTTGGAAACTGACCTTGTCAGCGCATTGATTGCTTCTACTACCGATTCTCTCATACTAGGTTCCTCAGATACCTCTCAAAGAACGCTTGAGTCGTGTAGTTATTTACGGCCCTTTCATAAGCATTGTCGATGATCCCTTCATACGAAGAGTAGTCATCCAGAATCTGACGTATTGTTCTTCGCAAACTAGGTGGGTCAAAGTATACAAATTCTTCATTAGGCTCAAAGAATCTTTCGACAAGGTTCCATGGGTCTCTTCGACATAGGATAAGAGACCGGCAGAACGCTGCCTCGAAAAGACGCGATTTGACCTGCGGTACGATGTATTGTGTTCTCCTTAAGAAAGGCAACAAAGACCAAGGTTTCGAAAACATCAAGAAGGCTTTGTTCTTCTTATAGTTCTCGATCCTTCTAACATCTCTAATGCGGAGGGCGCTTGGATAGAGCAAGTTCGTGACAACCGTTATCCGTGACCTTGCAATCAGTCTGAGCTTCTCGAAATAGGACACTCCATGATCAGTTACGAGAGGATTGTCGGAGTTAGACACAAATTTGTAGTTGAACACGCTGATTTCTTTTATCATATCTGAAATGCATCGAGATACAATATGACCTGTGTATATGACATCATAGAGCTTCTCGGTTCTTGGTGGTATATATCTCTCATTGAAGGGGAAGAAGATGGGCGTTCTCTTACTATTCCCATACTTCCTGTTTAGCCATTCAGCGGTGTATGGGCATATTGTGAAGACCTTATACAGATAATCTTCATATTCCGTGCGGTTGAATGCTGGGTCTGCGGTCAAGAATCTATTAGGCTCCTCGAACTCCAACTGTACGACTTTACAACCCCGAAGTCTGGGTATCTGCCGGAAGTCGAAGTGTCCCTCAATGAGAAGAAAGTCTCCGGCAAGTTTCTCAAATCGGGAAAACTCAAAGTATCGAGTAGGGTCAAAACGATATGAGATAACTCCTTCTGTTAATACCTTCATTACTAAAGAGACCTCCCTGAGTCACAGAAGTGGCGCATTCAGTTTCTCTTTAGTGTTCTGCACAGTCGAGAAGACTACATAAGGCCTGCGAGCAACAGGCAGTAAAGGAGCGAGCCTTGCTGCTTGCATCGCTTTTCATCTTCTCTAGACCGGAGTGAACGTCACGGTATTGGGTAATTTTGCGAAGCCATGGTGCCTCAAACGTGGGCAGACACGCGGATACGCTTTGACAAAGTGATTTCGCAGTGAGATTCAGGATCTCCTCTGATGTTCCTGTGCCGCGCTACTATATCTGCACAAAGTATTCATCGCTCAAGTGTAGCAGGCTCCTAGACCTAATCGCGAATTCCAGCGCGGCGTCCATGTTGGTGTAGACGTATGCACCCGTTCGACCCACGAGTCGTAGGTTATGAACTTTAGCTAGTTGTGTATATAGTTCATTGAGTGATGAAGTGGATTCTCTGTATGGTATCGGGTAGGCATTGGGAACTTTAACAACCTTCCAAAACCGCACCCACGCCTCTTCGATTAGTTCCAATTCAATCAGTTGCGCTGTTACCCTATAAGCGATGTCGTCAAGCAACCATGTACGGTCGTTCTCCTCGCATGTGACTTCGACGCACAATCCAGTGCAATCCTTTGGCGCATTGTTCACTGAGTAATGTGTGGTTTCGCTCAACCTACTAAACAGCATTTCCGGGTCATGTGAGTATATCCAGCTATGTTCGAAGAGACGAGGGCGGCTGAGAGCAAGGTAAATGCAGACTAGAGATCTGTAACTTAGGCCGCGACACTTCACACCAAGTGCTTGGCAAAGAGAGGTGATTGGAATAGTTGAGATGAAGAAATCTCCGGCCAGTCTCCTTACTCTTCCATCAGATGTTAGGACCTTTCCAGAAACAATAGCATTACCCTCTACCTGGAGACTGGTCAGTGACGAATTGGTTAGGAATTTGACGCCGTTGTCTTCCGATCGTTGGCGCAGTCTGGTTGCAATGGCGCCTATTCCACCAAGCACAGGGTAGAGCTCCTGCCTTACTTGTCGGAACTGTGTAGTAATGTGTCCGTAGAACGGATCTCCTTGAAGCACTATCTCCTTGGGCGCCAGCTGTGTAGCAAGGCGGGTTCCGCAGATGCCCCACCACTTCTTTGTGTATTCTCCGAAGAAGTAGTGGTAGAGCGTTTGTCCAATCTGGCTAACTATGGACTCTTGGAAACTGGATTTCTCAGACTCAGATGTCCGGTTTGACAGAGCGGCGATCTCGGTCATAGCCTGAGCTCTAAGATGGGAAGGTATCAATTCAATGTTCCGAGAACTGATGACAGGTGTTACCGGATCCATATATAGATCTGGCCGTCGGAAGATCATCGGCCGCGATTGCACTCTTTGCATTGGTAGAAGATCACTGACGAAACTTACTAGCGCAGGATCTGATGAACGAAAGATCTTCGGGCCGATGTCGAATGTGTAGCCGTTCCACGAAAAACTGCGGGCAAGTCCACCAGTTTCGGGTTCGCGCTCGACAAGAATCACTTCGTTTTCCTTAACGCTTAGATTGTAGGCGATAGAGAGGCCCGTCAATCCTCCTCCCAATATGACAAATCTCACGGAATGGTTTGCCTCCATTGTTGATTTTGGTCCCAATTCAAGCTGTCAGCTAACCTTCTGCTCGGAGTTTCGATCAGCCAAACGATCCTTGTAGATCTCCAAACCTCTGCGCAACCCTCGTGGATGAAAACTGAATCTATAGCGAGCCAGGAAGTTGTCTCCTTGAAAACGTGTAACGTCAAACCTTCTGGCCGGTAAGATCTCAATGGGCGAGCGGGAATTCCAGACATGTACGATCAGTTCAGCCAGCTCTCTAACCGAGATCCCCTCACCCGATGTAAGATTCGTGTTCGTGCCTAGAAGTGAAGTATTGTCAAGACATTTCTCCACGCAATTGCTTATGGCTTCTACAACATCATCAATGAACGTGAAATCCAAAATTTGGCTACCCCCATTGACGGTGACTGGTTTGCCCTCACGCGCCAATGTGCAGAACCTCGGAATGACACGCTGTGGAAGATCGCGTTCAGAACCATAAACATTCGAAAAGCGAAGGATAATTGCTCGGAGCTCTCGATTGCGTGCATAAACCTTGATCAAGTTCTCCGCGGCAAGTTTGGTGACGCCATAGATCGAGATGGGGTTTTTAGGGTCCTCTTCACGTACTGGAATCCTGTCTGGTTCACCGTACACCTCTCGACTAGAGCCAAAGATCAAGACTGGTGGTTGCGGCTGCGAGGTTACGCAGTTGAGCAGATTCAAAGTTCCAAGAATATTCGTTTGAGCACACCCAATCGGGTCCTGCTCTCCCCACTCCACTCTTGACATTGCGGCCAAATGTACGATGATGTCTACATTCGAGACGATCGATTCGAGACAGCTAGGAACTTTAAAAATGTCCGATAAGATCTTCTCGCACTGACTCATAGCAGTGTTTTCTGTAAACTTTCTGTCGAGAAGGACAACCGTGAAGCCTCTCTCTGTCAATCTATCGCCTAGATGGCTTCCGATGAACCCGTTTCCTCCGGTTATCAGCACTCGAGGCTTCATGATAATCAAGACTCTACGGGCCTGATTAGACGCTTATATCTTGTGATCGTCGTCTAAGATCCTGTTGACCCGGTTAGCTTTCTAGATTACCAATATCAGGCCTCGGATCTACTACGTCGAGTAACTGTACGACTTAGGCTTGGATCCTAGCAGGTTTCCTTCGTTTCTCTAGATCAGCTTCTTGCGTCACTCGGTCTGGGGGTGGGAATTCTTGGTAGTTAGCGGCAGGGATCGGTAAGTGATCTGTGTGCTCTTTCCGCAATTTTGTCGGAATCCGGCAAGACAGCGTTCAACCATGTAAGCATGTGTCGCACTTCGTAAAACGCGTCAATATTGATATCATACAAACGACTTAGCTCCAGGTAGTCAATGTAATCCCCCATCCTCATGAGGATGACCAGATCTCTTCGACAAATGGCAGGAAGGTAAAGGTTACCACCCTGAGGACCTAAAACGCGAGTGGAACGATTGTAGGTGGCGATTTGCATTCGGTTCCAATCAGCGGCGTTGGGATGAGAATCATAATATGTGCGCATATCGAAAGTGAACTCGTCCTCACCGAATATACGGTTATCATTCACGTGGAAGAAGCGGTCGTGCTTCGTGCCTTCTGTAAAGTGGTTATACACAACGCCGTATCCCTTCTTCACAAGTAGATCTTTGATCTGTTGTAGTTCCTCAGGGTCGAAGTAATTAAAGGGAATATCCGACCCCCACTGCAGAAATGATTTATTGTTAAGCACGACAAATTGCCGATCGAATTGAAAAGGAAGTGGATCATTTATGAAGGAGTAATCAAGGCAACAGTAATTCTCATTTGGAATTCTGCTATGAATGTTCTTGACCTTCCACTCGATTCCTTCTATGCATATGCGACGCCTACTATCTGGATAGATCACCCTCCTACCTCCGAGCTGCCTTTGGATCGTTGCGTACGTTTCCATGTCACCCCACATGTCTCCAACAACTCCTTTCTGAAGCTCGTGATGTTTATCGGAAAAATAGTAAAACACACAAGATCCATAGCGGCTGCAGGTCTCCATATGTAGGCCAAGGCGGCGCTTTAGATACAACAGATAGGGAAGCCAAGCGATCATTTCATAGCCAAACTCACCTGCAAAGCAGAACACAGAACGTGAAGCCTCCTCCGCTGAAATGATAATGTCACTTCTCGTCGATCGCTCTCCTAACCGCTGTACCGTACTCCCCATGTTCATTAACCATCCTCCTAACCGGCATGCGACACTCCCCGCGTTCATGGATCCCACCTTTGTGCCGCCGTCTTGAAGAGCTTGAAAGTGGCATAGCGCAGTACTTCAAGCTTTTTGATAGCATAGGTCCAAGAGGCTTTCACTACTCAGGGCTGCCGCGATTGCAAAACGTTCTAGACGGTTTCTTCTTCGGGCTCCGCACTTTTGGCATAGAACTTCGAGCTTTGCTCATCGTTGTGTTCTGAGAAATTGACTGCCCCCTATGTGCCTGACGTGGCCGAGTTATCGTCTCTTTTTGACAGGTCTTCGATATTTCCGCTAACGACAGGGAAGTGCTCTTCAGATCAACATTAGAACTGTTCGCCGATATGTGAGCTGGCTCCGGAAACGCTATTTGCCTGACCTTCAAGAGCTGAAGAGCGGCGCCGTCCAAGAGGCCTCCACCACCACTCATTTTCTTGGTACCAACGAACGGTTTCACGTAAGGCATCTTCAAATTGAATGTTTGGACGCCATCCAAGTTGCTCGACACGCTCCACGTCTAAGGAGTATCGCCTGTCATGCCCAGGGCGGTCTTGAACAAACTGTATGAGTTCTTTGGGTCGGTCGAGGAATTCCAGAATCAAGTGGGCAATCTCCAAATTCTCCCTCTCATTCTTGGCAGCGACATTGTAGATCTCTCCCGGGGTCCCCTTTTGTGCGATGAGATCTATGGCACTACAGTTGTCCTGCACGTAGATCCAGTCTCGAACATTTCGTCCATCTCCATATACGGGCAATGTCTTTCTTTCAAGTGCGTTCAGAATGAAAAGGGGGATCAACTTTTCTGGGTACTGATAAGGACCGAAGTTGTTGGAACTACGGGTGACAAGGATCGGCAATCCATGTGTTTTGAAGTAAGAAAGAACCAGTAGGTCAGCACCAGCTTTGCTGGCCGCATACGGTGAAGACGGAGCGAGTGGGTCTTGTTCGCGAAAAGACCCTTTCAGACGTGATCCGTACACCTCGTCAGTCGATATTTGAATGAATTGTTCAATCGCATGAAGTCTTGCTGCCTCCAAAAGAACGAAGGTCCCATATACGTTAGTTCGCATAAAGGCCCTAGCTTCGACAATAGAGCGATCCACATGCGACTCAGCTGCAAAGTTAAAAACCACTTGACATCCGTCTATAGCCCTGTCAACATCCTTTTTGAGGCAAATGTCTCCATGAATGAACTCAATGTCATCAAGGACATCATGTAGATTCTCTCGGCGACCAGCATATGTCAGTTTATCAAGAACAACCACGTCGCTACTTGGGTGCTCTTCCAGCCAGTAGCGAACGAAGTGGCTACCTATGAATCCCGCCCCCCCTGTGACTAGGACTTTCATGTCTTATATCTGAACCTCAGAGTTCTCACCGAGGACAAGCTTGTAGCCGCTCGGCAGACTTTCCATCGCTGAAGTGATAACTGTATGTCGGCCAATCAGACTATTCACAATCCTTTTGTTCTGGTCCAAGACAATCCTAGTATCTCCAATAATGATTGAAGACTCTATTTCCCCGCCCATGACGGTACATCTATCTCCGATAGAGGTGTACGGTCCGACGTAGGCACGATCAATCAGACAGTTCTTCCCGATAATGACGGGGCCTGTTATGACGCTTCCTGTTCTAATGATTGTTCCTTCGTCGATGGCTACGTTCTCGGTGATCAGCGCACCTTGCTCAATCATCCCCTTACAATAAGGTTTCAGATCGATCATAACGAGGCGATTCGCACGCAAAACGGCTTCTGCCGTGCCAGTGTCATCCCACCAGCCGCTGACTCTGGCGGAACTCACCTTGTACCCAGGAGACCGAATGAAGACGCGCAGTGTATCGCTGATTTCGTACTCGCCACGGCCGGATGGGTTAAGTTGCTCAATGATCCGAAATACGCGGGATGAGAAGTAGTATATACCGATGATCACAAGATCCGATGGCGGTTGATCTGGTTTTTCCTGAATGTCTGTGATTTTTCCATTCTCGTCCAGTACTGCGACGCCATACGGTCTGGGGTCATCTACACGAACAAGGAGAATGCCGGCGTCAACGCCTTCTTTCCTGAATCCCTCAACATATGAAGCGATTCCTCCTTTCAGCATGTTATCGCCCAAGTAAACCACAAAGGGCTGATCTCCTACAAACTCCTTCGCGCAATAGATAGCGTGAGCAATTCCTCTCGGAGCATCTTGCTCGATGTAGGTGATCTTCACTTTCCATCGTGAGCCGTTCCCAATCGTGTCTGTAATCGATTTGATCCGTTCAGGCGTATAGCCCACAATAATGCCGATGTCAGAGATTCCTGCTTCTTTCAGATCCTCAATGCAATATTCCAGAACTGGCTTATTGGCGATAGGGATAAGCTGCTTTGCGCCGGTATGGGTCAGAGGGCGGAGCCTTGCCCCCAAGCCTCCTGCTAGAACAACCCCTTTCATGCGATCGTCCTTCTTGTTCTAATCAATCGTTCTGGCACTAGCGCTGAAAGTTCTGGTTCATACGACTATTTCATCCACTACCAATAAGAGTTGCCCTCGTAAGAGCATCTTGATTGCTGAAAGCTTCTTGCCAATTCTTCTGGCTATGCTAATGCGGCACTTGTCTTTCATAGCGCCTCTGATAGAGTTCGTTCTAATGGAAAAACGATCTGCAAACAGAGACAGCCTATGGGAGGCCTTCTCCAACTCTTGAATATACGGGCCGTAGATATGTTGCTTGAGTCTCATGTCTGCTCTGACACCATAGTCCGCCAAGCCCGGATCATAGAGCCATTTCCCTACTTGCCTGAGACCATGAAAGTGAAAGAAAATCAGTCGGTCTGAGTCCACAAGTACTTGCCTGTTATCAACTCTTAACTTGTAGTTCGCTACATTCCACGGCGCTAGGCCGGCTCCTTTGTTCTTGAGCACGATAACCTGGGGGAAATAGGTCGGCCAATCGTCGAGATACTTCTGATCAGCAAATCGCCCCTCCTCGACACGGTCATAGCACCACTCAAGGCACTGCCTTCTCCACCTATCTAGGCATCGGGATGCCACATCGTCTCTTCTGAAGGAAAGAAGTCCAACGTTATAGATGCCATACCTTTCTAGGTGGCTGAGATGTGATGGAAATCGGTGACCAACTACAAGTACCGATCCGTCGCCGAGTTCCTCATAGATCGGAGATGGATTTGAAAAGAAGAACAAGTCAGCGTCAAGGTAGGTAATCGTGTCTACTTCAGGGTGATTTCTCAAGACATAGCTGATAAGAGATGGGGTGCAAGTGAAGTAGTACTCGACTTGGTAGCGATTTGCCTTTACGTGCAAGAGCTGCTCGTCTTCACATTCGAAATCTGTCTGCAAGACCGGCTGGACGTGAGGAAGCGCAAGTTCACGAAGGATTTCATAGGTCGCATCATCAAAACACAAGATCCACAAACGAAATGGAAGAGCATGCCTCACCAATGACTCGTAAAGAGCCAACCCTCTTGTGAGGTAGCTTTGGTCGAAGTATGTACAAAAGTAGAACAACTCTTGTTCACGCTACTTCTTCGTGTTCCCACAGAAGGATCGTCTTCGCAACTTGACGAACCATGTCTGGCTCTAGCTCAGGATACATTGGTAGGCTAAGAATCTCCTTCGTCAACGTATTCGTGTTTGCCATGGAGCCGACGCACCGAACGAGACCCTGGTACCCGGGTTGCCTGTGAACGGGAAAGGGATAGTGGACTAGGGTGCCGATCCCCCTATTCCCAAGGAACTCCCTAAGCTCATCTCGGCGCTTAGAACGGGCTACGTACTGATGGTAGACATGTGTTGCGTTTGGAGCGCATCTGGGCAGATTAAGAGTTGTGGAGAGTAACATCTCGTCATAGATTGCTGCCAAGGTTTGGCGCTTTCTGTTCTCTTCATCTAAGTAGCGGAGTTTGACCCTCAAGATCGCTGCCTGCAATTCATCTAGGCGCGAATTCAAGCCAGGTAATTCGCTGATGTATCGTTGGCGCCAACCATATTCCCTCAGTAATCTGACTCGTTTCGCCAACTCAGTATCATCTGTCACTACAATCCCTCCGTCCCCCATCCCTCCCAAGTTCTTCGTAGGGTAGAAACTAAAAGCAGCTACGTCACCCCAAGCCCCTGTCTTGCGATTTCCGAAAGTCGCTCCATGGGATTGTGCGCAGTCCTCGATCACCCACAATTTGTGACGATGTGCAATGTCTAGGATGCTTTCCATATCTGCTGGATGGCCGTACAAGTGCACTGGGACAATGGCCTTTGTCCGTTTTCCTGTTGCTCGCTTTATCTGATTCGGATCGATAGTATATGCACTCAAGTTGACATCCACCATCACTGGAGTCGCACCACAAAGCTCAATTGCCGCTACAGTTGCGACGGCAGTATGCGATACGGTTATTACCTCGTCACCCGGTCCAATGCCACACGTGCGCAGTGCCAAGTAGAGAGCCTCAGTGCCACTGCCGACCCCGACACCGAAGCGAACACCGACATAGGCGGCAAACTCATTTTCAAATGAACTGACCTCCTGTCCAAGGATGTACTGTCCTTCGTTTAGCACTCGGCCAACAGCTGCGTCTATCTCATCTTTGTGAGCTAGGTAACTAGCGAGCGGATTGCTCGGATGCAGCCGGACCTCTGTGGTCATGTCAATGACCCTCTCAAACGTATTTGTCGATGTTTTTCTTGTAATAGTCCAGAGTTCTCCTTAGGGCCTCCGGTAACGGTACCTTCGGTTTCCAACCCAACACAGAGTGAATGAGGTTGTAGTCGGAATAGTAGTCGCCAATGTCAATACGTTTCCTGTCCGGCGGAAAGTCCCTAACGACATACTCGCCACTCCCATTCACTTCTATTAGAAGTTCTGCCAGGTCTCCCAGGCTTATGACGCAATCCCCACCGAGGTTGAATATCTTGCCGTCGGCATCGCCACTGGCACCAGCCATCAGAAAGGCGTCCACGGCATCATCCACGTATGTAAAGTCACGATGTTGACGTCCGTCCCACACCTCAAACGTCTTGCCCTCTATCAAGAGTCGAATCCATATCCCCAAGAAGGTCTGGCGAGCATCCCTGACCCGCATACGAGGACCAATAGTGTTGGTTAAGCGGAGAACAGATGTTCGGATGCCATACACATTGTTGTAGAGAAGGTGATACGCTTCCCCTGCCAGTTTGTTGACGCCGTTAATATCAACCGGGCATAGAGGATGCCTCTCATCAACAGGCAAGCGCTCAGGTTTGCCATAGACCTGCCGGGTGCTTGCGAACACAATCTTGACACTAGGGTTATATCTGCGGCAGGCTTCTAACATGACTAACTGAGCTTTAGCGTTTATCTCCAAGTCTGTGATAGGGTCTTGCATGGAGTCCAGATGACTAGTCTGCCCGGCAAGGTTGAAAATATATTCCTGCCCTTGGACCAATCGACGTATACTGTATTCGTCACGCACATCGGAAATATTGACTCGCACCCTGTCCTCAATGCCAACAATATTGAATAGATTGCCCCCATATTCGGGAATGAGACTATCCACCAAGAGCACTTCGGCCCCAAAGTCCACCAATTTCCTCGCCAAGTTGGAGCCGATGAAACCCAGCCCGCCAGTGACCAGCACATGACGTTTGGAGAATGTATCACTATTCATTCGCTACTTGAGCCTCCGTTGTGACGTTTTTCGGCTTGGCTTGGGGCATGTTGACATTCCTTCGCTCATTCGTTCTCACGCGCAAGTTCAGGCTTTCTCGCTACGATCATGTGATCCAAAGTATAACCTTGTTTGCCAAATCAAGGTTACGCCACGTAACCTTGAGCATGAGAGCGTCTCTGTATCACTGGTCTCAAAGATCGTGGAGCGACATGTGGGGGTCATTCCGGGCCGGCAATGAGGTATCTATAGGCAATCAGCGTACCATCCGACATGTCCACTGGAAAACCCACCCTAACGCCCTTTGTATCCACGACAGCAGCCCGTGACTTCACATACTAAAGTCTTGGTTACCGTTGGCTCGCCTAACACAGCCTCCAGATTGTACGGGATGCTGTCTAGAACATGTTGCACTGACAGCCCTTTCTCCTCCAGCAGGTGATAGAGTTCTTCCTCATTGAAGATGACTTCGATGGTAGGTTGACCGTAGGCCCTTTTTTGCATAACGGTCGTTTCCCGCCGGTGAAGAACCGGGACGGTATGAAAGATGCACCAGAAGCGGGCAACTCGACGACTTTCTGTAATGGCTGCCTTGTAGCGCAAGATATGCATGAGTGACACCCCGTTCAGGACGATGTCGAATGTTCCGTCAGCGAAAGGCATTGCCGCGGCATCACTCACCACGAAAGGCTGGTCACGGTAGTGGTTCCTAGCCAAGCGGATCATGGCTGGTGAATAGTCTAACCCGACGTAGCGGACCGGGCATTGCAAGAGCTGAGAGAGAATTTCGCTGTAGTATCCACTACCACAGCCCACTTCGAGGATTGAAGGATCCGCAACGCCAGTGAGACGGACAGCCTCTGCAAGAACTGCCAGATCTCTTCGAGGTTGCCCGGCATACATCTCTCGAATCAAGATTCGGTACGCGGCATGTTGGCGTTCCGCTACGACGGGGTCGTACCAACCGTCAAGGGGCTCGTGTGTTGCGTTTTCGGGATTCATAACCAGATAGTTCGCCGAGGCAGGAACCGTTTGCTTATACCGCGACTTATCTCGGATCAGGCAGCTGACAGCCCGCATCACTCTTCGGAGAGAAATCCTCATTCTGTCGGACCGCCTAGAACTCAAGTGAAGCCTCTTACTCTGGATGATGAAAGGAAACTATCCACAATTTCCTCCAACTCATGCATTCGTTGATAGTAGGTGTGCTCGAGAAGTGTGCGCTGCTGTCCAGCGCAAGCAATAGCTTCCCGCTCCTTGTCGTGTTCTAGATAATACTCGGCAAGTTCCGCGCACTCTTCCGGGTTTCTATAAGCGACTACCTCTTTGCCTGGTTCGAACATCTCATGCAAGTTCACCTTCCAATCAGTGACAAGCAAGGTACCTACGCCTGTGGCTTCAAACAATCGCATGTTGGCGGCGTAGGATTCGGCGATGTTGCTGTGCTGGTTTACGACGATTCTCGATTTTGACAGAATCCGGTACATTTCAATACCCCATGCTTGGCCCATGTAATGCTTATGAATGGGGGAATCTGGAGGCAGATACCCAAGTCCAGGCCCCCACACCCTGATGCTGAGCCGTGTGCAAAGATGCTCTAGGAGATGAACTCTTTCTCTGTGATATTGAGACAGATTGCCTACGAACGAGACGGGAATCTCTGGGCGCCTACTATCAAGCCTGCTCAGAATACGAGGCTCGAACGCAAGTCTATGAAGCGAGGAAGGTACACCTATTCGACGGAAATACTCGACATAGTTGGGCAGCGAGGAGATAACAAGGTCATAGCAAGTATAATCCTCTTTCTGAGGGAGCGGAGAAGCGATTTGTCCGATTAGAAGCCTAGTGTACAGCTTGCGCAGGAGCTGAGCATCAATGGTTACCATATCTTGATTGAGCAACACGTCTGGGTCGTAGTACTTGATTTGAGCAGCCAAAACATCGTAGAACCAGCGGTAGTCCTCAACAAGAGCATGAGACATTCGAGGGAAAAGGCTCCTGAGGTATCGTATTGGCGTCTTGGCAAGTGCGCGGCGACCTTGCCGCAACAGCCACCGCCATTCTTGCAGCGTGGAGGTTGATTCTCTGGCCTGTATCCCTTGCTCCTTAGCCCAAGCCTTTTGCATCAACCGATTGTTGAAATGAATGTCCCAAGCCTCGTGCCCCAATTTGCGCAGGTTTTCCGAATAGAAGTCTGCTACACCAAAAAGGCTCTCATTGCGTGTCTGCATTTGCTGTTGATAGGACTTGTTTTCCAACTCTGGATGCTGAGAGTACAGCCAAAGGAGAAACTCAGGATAGTCGGTGTTGAGAATTAGGAACTTCATTTTTCCCCTGAGCCCCAATGTCGAATGGATATGCTTCTGGCGTGCAGACATGCGCCGATTCTGTAGATTCTGGATCGTCTGAGACGGTCACGTCTTGTTTCCAACGGTCGGATACTTAGATCAACTTGAATATCCTCTTTCCTGCATAGCCTTATCGCAGCAAGCACCCACTTGCCGCGAACTACAGCCGTACAGAAGTAAGAGATTGGGTAGGTGTTGTTATCATTTCTCTTGACGCTCAGGAAGGGAGCATTGAGCGCATTTGTCCTTTTCGAGCCTAGTACCTCCAGCTCCCAAGGCGTTTCACCTTGCCGCAAGAGCCCTAGTAGGACCAGCTTATCCCAGATAGCGGCTTGTGTCGATAGCCGATAAGCAGAGCCCTTAAGAATCTCTCCCACTTCCGTGTTATCGGGGCAGGATACATCGGGCCCCGGGCAAGGATAGAGCCTCAGACATCCGGCCCGCCTCTGTCTCATATAGGCTGCCAGCGTTTCTACCATGGCTGTACTTACTGGTCGCGTTAGCAGGTAGTCCTCCAGCAGCAAGATCACGTAGGAATTGGGGATCTGTTGCAACGCACTAATAAGGTTAGACGACCAATCTGTGTCCTCCCCGACGGCTATCGTCTTCACTCTAGGATCGGGGTAGACTCGGTAGTTCGAAACTAAGTACACGGGGTAACAGCAATCCGGCCAATGCCGGAAAAATAATGTGAAGAAAGGTTGCCAAAGGTCATAATACTTATCGCAGGATGCGATCAGCACAGCTATATCAGACATTTTGCTTCTCCCGTTGATCAGGGTTCATGGTGTAGAACGGGCTTTCGCTTGAACGCTTGAACCAGAAGAAACCGCAGGCGTATCTGGAATTGGCCAAAGCGTCGATAGGCAAATTTTCATGATACTCCCCCTTATCATCTACGCCTGAAAACTCTACCAGTTCAAGGTCGTGAAAATACCTCGAGATTTGGCAGGTAGAGTAGATACGGTGCGCATTGAAGCATAGCTTGGGTTTGCCTATTGGTACAGCGAAGAACAGATCTCCGTTTACCCCGAGCACTCTGGAAAGCTCTCGTGCTGCTTTCTCGGTGCCGTGAGGATCAAGAGGGTCACCATATCGCCCTAAACCAACGTGTTCAGCGACATGAAGGCAAGATAACGACTGCACCGAAGTATCTTCAAAAGGCAGCGCGGTGATACTTGCTTGCATCGACTCAAGGTTCTGCACGCGTGCACCTATCGGCCTTACGTCTACAAAGATGACTCTAGTAAAGCACGTTAAGAAACTGATGAAGTCCACTTTCGATCCCACATCCACGTGCAGAGGAGTGCCATTCCTGATGATTCGCTTCGCAGCCCAGATACCGAGATGAAAGTAATGTGAGTCGAATGGGTGGGCATACCTTGTTTCGTACAGGCAAGGATAGAGATCTGAGACGCTCACGGATTCTGCCCCCTCCATGTGCGAATATCGTACGAGGTCCCATATGTACTTGCCATATTCAAGAGGAGACATGAATATGCGAGATGGGCTGGCAACAGGGTTAACGAAGCGTCGTATCAGCCTATATGGAGCCGTGAGCGAACGCTTCAGCTGATCCAACGCTGTGACCATCTCTGCCCATCATGCCTTCTTGTACATGTCTATTGTACGAACAAAATGCCTATGGAAGTTTCTGAAGAACCCTACCGGTGAAAGCCAATCATTCCAGAGCTTCCTACACTCACCTTGCAAGGTGAGGAAGTCCTGTGGAGTTAGAGAAGCATGAAACTCGGCCACCCTGTCGCCGATGGAGTCGATCTCCTTCTCGTCCACCCAAACACAGTATTCTTTCCAATCGATTTCAAAATCATAAGGTAGGACGCAATCCGTGTCAATGAAAACTGGAATTCGCCCACAAGACAAAGTTTCATAAAGACGATAGGAGAAGTTTCCACCACCGCGTGCGCAAAGAACGTAGTCGCTTTCCAGCATGTTCTGTAAGAATTCGAGCCTAACTTTCTGCATGAGCGCGAGATCCGTTCGTCCATCTCGTAGCCAAGCCCCTCCAAGGAAGCGGTCTCTGAGCACGAAGTTGGTTTCTACTCTAGGACTTGCTAGTAAAGCACGCAAAGCCTGAGTCCGAACGAGATTCGGAGGCTTTTCTGATCGAAATGGTGCTCTCACTGGCTCTCTCAGGCCGAGAAGACCTACGCCCCAACGCAGAGTATTTCTCAGTTTTCTTCCTAATGGCAGTTTCAACGGTGGAGCATAGCCGCAGAACCCAACAACGGGCTTTATACGCTTTGACCGTACGGGAAGCTTGCCATGAAGATACTTCTCGACATAGTCCTCACTCCAAGCGGGCATAGCAAATTCGTTAGGTCTTCTTCTCGATCGATATAGCGACGTGCGGAACACCACAGCATTCTTGATCGGTACCTGTTCATCAGAATCACTCCAATAGAAGACAACTATATCCTTCCCTGCCTCCTCCGCTTTCTCTGCAAATTGGATCGACAAACCTCGTGCTGTCTCATTGTGCACAACGACTCCCCACCAGGCTGGCATAACCGCCAGATCAGCCTCCTCCAAAGATGTCATCTCAAAGAAAGAACGACCCGTTTTTTCATAGCGATCAAATCGCCCGCTTTCCGGGGCTCTACGGTCTTCTGGATTCTTGCCCCAAAAGGGACAAAGCATTGCAACGTGCGCCATCCCCTCAGGCAGATAGCTTCGGTCTGAGAAGATCTTGATCTTCACTGCAACAACCCCTTCACATGAGACTGTTTTCCAGCCATCGGTGCTGAGAATAAAGCCACCGATGATCAACCATTTCATTCTGGCTTATGTTTGATTCCTTTTGTACCTATCGCAATTAGCTCATTGCAAAAGGTTGCCCTGACCTTATCGCATATCCACACACGACTGATTTTGTTAATAGTCCTCCAAAACAACGAAAGAAAGTCTTTCACATATTGCCTCAGGAAGAAGCCTCTTCCTATAACATTACTTGCGAATCCCGTTTCTGTTATCATTTTGTGCAAGCTCCTGTAGTTGAATACTTGCTTATGAAACGGGTTATGTGCCGTTGTGGACAAAAAGCTAGGGCACCACAACCGTACCTCACCGTTCTGCTTGAGTGTTCTCCAACATTCTGCCAGAAACTTCTCAGGATGTGCAAGATGTTCAATCACATGTGAAGCACAAATCAGACTGAAACTTTCAGTCTTGAAAGGCAAATGTTCGGCATCGCCACGAATGAAGTTCTCAATGCTAATATCTGGCCTTGCAAGATCCATATACACAACATCCCTCCCTGCGATTTTCGGCAGAAAAGGACAAGGCGCTACTAACCGTTGAAAGTCAGTCGTCCCAACACCAACCTCAAGTCTCATTATTCATTCCTACTTCGTATCTCAACCTTACAGAATACGCAGTACCGGGGCATTACCGGTTCTTCAGATACCATTCGACTGTTCTCCGCAACCCATCCTCAAGCGGCGTTTTTGCCCGGAACCCAAAAAGCCTCTCCGCCTTAGTGACATCCAAGCACCGGCGCGGTTGACCATCTGGCTTGCTCTTGTCCCACATGATACCCCCACTAAACACGGTCAATCGAGCAATCAAATGCACCAGATCCTTAATGCTGATCTCCATACCTGTACCTAGGTTAACTGGGTAGCTCTCGTTGTATCGCTCTGTCGCCAATACGATCCCCTCGGCGGCATCTTCCACATACAGAAACTCCCTCGTTGGATTCCCTGTTCCCCACACCACGATATGGTCGTCACGTCGCTCCTTTGCCTCGATGCACTTTCGGATCAACGCAGGAATCACGTGAGACGACTCCAGGTCGAAGTTGTCCCCGGGTCCGTACAGGTTTGCCGGCAACAGAAAGATCGAGTTGAACCCATACTGCTCACGGTAAGCTTGGCTCTGCACTAGCAACATCTTCTTTGCCAAAGCGTAGGGTGCGTTGGTATCCTCAGGATACCCGTCCCAGAGATCCTCTTCCCTGAAAGGTACCGGAGTGAGTTTAGGGTAGGCACATACCGTTCCGACAGCCACGAACTTCTCCACTCCAAAACGCCAGCACTCGTGGAAGAGCTGGACGGCCATCATCAGGTTGTCATAGAAGAACTCGGCCGGATGCGCTCGATTAGCACCGATCCCACCGACTCGGGCAGCCAGATGAATGACAATGTCTGGTTGGGCATCTCTCAGCATGCGTTGATTTGCCTCTAGGAGCCTCAGGTCGTAGTCCTTGCTGCGGGGTATGAAGATATTAGACACTCTGCGCTCCTTCAGCTTCTCGACCACGAAGGAGCCCAAGAAACCAGCACCACCGGTTACTGTGACGCGTTTGTTCTTGTAGAACTGCAAACTATCTGGCCAGTTTGCCGACGATCGGGGCCGCTTGTCTTGTTCTTTGCTCATATCTCAACTTCCAGAAGATCGATACACACTTGGCCAGCCTGTAAACGGGGTCCTGTAACTTATGGGATGAACCTTTAACCAGTCTATCGTCATAGCCAGGCCTTCCTCAAGAGATATCATCGGTCTCCAGTTCAATATTTCTTGAGCTTTGCTGGAATCGCAAATCAGTTTTCCCACATCATAGGGCCTGAGCCTCTTCTCATCGAGTTGGATTGTGACATCTCTTCCCATGATCTTGGCTTGATGCAAAGCCAACTGTCTGATGCTGACCCCGACCCCAGTTCCAACGTTGATTGTCTCTCCCACCGCTTGCTTCTCAATACTTGCAAAAGTGATAGCCCTAGCGGTATCCTCAACATACGTGAAATCTCTTACGGCGTCCACGTTGCCTAGCATGAGAGTATTCTGACCGCTCAATAACTGCAACGCGATTTCAGGGACAATGTATGGCTGGGTCACCCTAGGTCCGTAACTGTTGAAAGGTCTAACTATAACAACAGGATAGTCATGCTCCTTGTGCAACGTGAAAACGGCTCGGTCGGCGGCTAGCTTGCTTACTGCATAAGTTGAATGTGGAAGTGTTGGGTGCTTCTCGTCCATTGGGGCATATTGTGCGGTTCCGTAGACTTCACTAGAGGAAATCTGGATAAAGCGTTCGACACAATTTGATCGGATGCATTGCCAGATAACGTTTATTGAACCAGTGACGTTGACGCGGAAGAAGTCTTCTGGATGGTGGTAACAGTCCGGTATGAAAGGCATAGCCGCAAGATGTACAACAATCTCTTGGTCCTTGATCGCTCCTGCAATCTTCTCCCGATCGCAGACATCTCCCTTCACTACTGTGACGCTATCGAGCGAGTTGATGTATTCGATCTTCCCTGATGAAAAATCATCCAGTATGGTAACTTTGGATCCTTGTCGACAAAGTTGTGCGGTCACCTCGCTCCCAATAAAACCCGCTCCACCCGTGACGAGTATTCGAAGATCAGCCAGTTTGTCTAGCAAACCTCGAGTCAAATGATTCTCCTCCGTAGAGCCCTTCATGCCGAGATTTACGGACTTCGTCCTAGACTATTTGGTCTTTCGGTCAGGTTCAGGAAAGGTTCTCCACCAGTCGCAGGCTGATCCTTTGCAAAGAATCAATAGGCCTTCTTGATTCCGGAACGCAGTGATCTTTCCGGGAGCTGACCGCACCTTGCATGTGAAGTTATCACTTATCCCGTCAAAAGTGAGTGGAACATTGAAAGCAAATCGCTTTAACATTTGCACTATTCCTATGGTCGTTAGCTCTTGAACAAAAATAGCAGGCGTCTCAGAATTCCGTGTCCAACAAACTGGAGGAAGGCGTGATACACATCTAGCCCATCTACGCGTAGGGCAAGACTTAGGCACCTTACGGTATCCCTTGGATGTGCGTTAACGAAACCTCGGTATGCACCCCGCCATAATGCTCTGAGATATTCCATACGTAGGTCTGCACGATCTTTCTCTGGCAATTTGTCAAAGTATCGGCTCGTTATCGCATACTTTTCTTGCAGGTAGTTCGTGAATTGCGCAAGGTTATCGCTTAGTCTGCCCATTTTGGAAAGAGTATGCTTTCGAAAGTATGCAAGGGTTTCATTCAGGTAGCATACTTTGCCGCCGTTCTCCAACATTCGGAGAAGCAAATCATAGTCCATTCGGTAAAAGTATCTGGGATCGATTTCTCCAGATCTTCGATAGATATTGGAAGTGAAAAAGATGCCTGGTTGATGCCAGCTTAGATCCATCTTAGAGTCTGCGGAGGCGGTTCCGTGAAGAAGAAGGTTCTCGAAGGAGATATTTCGCTGCCTTATGATCTCGTGGGCTTTTTCCAAATGTCCGTTCTGAAAGTTTTCCACTGTGCCTGCGTAGACTCCGAAAAGAGGGCATCGAATGTAGGCCTTGGCCAATGCCTGCAAAGCTTGGGGGGCCAATAGGTCATCTGAGTTGATCCAACCGAAGAGTTCTCCTTGCGCCTTGCGAAATCCCTTTCTTAGCGCATCTGCCTGTCCGCGATCACTCTCGCTTACCCAGTAGGACAACCACCGCTCATATTTGCGGATTATGCCAACACTCCCATCGCTGCTTCCGCCATCAACTACTACGTATTCTAGTTCCGGGTATCCCTGGAGCAAGACTGATCTAATTGTCTCCTCCAAGAACGCTCCTTGATTGTATGATGGCGTGACAATACTGATGCGAGGCCATAAGCGACCATCAGGCATGCTTGTTGGTAGCCGCGGAGTCTCCTCAGTCCACGGCCAGCCTATTCTACCCGGGGGAGGTGGGGGAAGTTCCCCTAGACCTGGGCAAATCAAGGAAGATCCCTAGTGTTGAGTCTGTGACTTAACTCATTCCATTGCACGGTCCTTCGCAACAGGGCATTCACTTCACCTTCATGGCCTTGCTTTTCGACTATATCAGATAATTTGAACCTTGTTTCCGCACATAAGAATACCAGAAACATTGCATAGCGCGAATCTCCCAAACTAGCGTCGTCTCAATGAAACGGCTTCACCCATCAGCTCCACGCATAACTCGGCCAAACGCGTAAGATCGTAGTTCAACTCTACATATCTCCTAGCGTTTGTTCCCATTGATCTAGCAATATCTGGCGAATCAGCGAACTTCTCTATCAGAGTCTCAATTTCCTCTATGGAAGAGGCGCAGAACCCGCCATTTGATTCTCGCAACATATGTTCAATCTCAGCCTCCTTAGGCGCTATGACAGGTTTGCCGCAAGCCATAGACTCCAAGATCTTTGTTGGGCAAGGGCCGTGCTCGCCAACCAGTGTATATCCGGCTGGAGTTGCGTCATAGACGTAAACATCCGCAGCATTGATGTAGAACGGAACAAGATGATGATCAACCGCTCCAACAAGGAACACTCGATTCAAAGTTCTGCATTCTGCTGTCTTCAATTTCATCTCTGTGAGTAGCGGGCCCGAACCTACAATAAGGAATACAATATCTCTCCTCTTACGTTGGATATCGTCAGTAACTTGGAAAAGCTGATCTGAGCGCCTCCACCTATCTGAGAACGTGCTGAGATACAACACAGCCGTTTCTCTCTCTATGCCGAACTCACGGCGGATCCTCACTCTCTTGTCCTCAAGAGGCCTGAAGACCGTGGTATCCACAGAGTTAGGTATTACAACCACCCTTCTGGAGTCGGCTCCATACTCTCTCAAAACATACTTCCTCATCTTGCAAGTGACGGGTAGAACCAAGTCCGCAGATCGAATTGCGAAGGCTTCAATCAGTCGGATCACACCACAGACTAGAGGCGTTAGTTGGGGCATGCGCATTCTGTGGGTTCGTCTACGAATCTCGACCTCTCGTGATGGAATCCCATTCAACTCGATGATTAACGCCTTCCCGAAGATCTTCAGGGGTGCCGAGAAAGCCGTAAGAAGCGCATCACGGCTATAGATGCAGTCATAATTCCTCCTATGTGCAAACAATGCCATAGACAGTGTCAAAACGAAGCATAGGCCCGGAGAGGAAACTTGAATGACCTTCATCTGTGACTGCATATCTTTCGACGCATGCGCATAGGGTGTGAATAGGGTCACTGGCACTTGTTTCGCGAGTGCCATGATCTTGTCATATGTATGAACCTTGTCGCCTGGTTCTAGAACCGAAAGATTATGGCTGCAGAGAATCGCGATCTTGATCTTTTCCTTGTCTTTGGAGGGTGAGGGTGATCCGCAGCTTCTTTCCGGAGCACCTGTCTTTGATGAGATGCGCAAACCTATGTCGTCCCATCGCTTCACGATCATAACAGGCCATCATGTCAGTACGTGCTCACTGGCAATATATACTCTTGAGGATTTGTGAAATCATCTCGTTGGCTACCTGAACGGCCTTCGAGAAGCTTCCTTCTTGCGATCTGCTCTGAGGATGGAGGATCTTTCGGAAAAGCTAGACTTAATGAGCGAAGAGCTGATCCTCAGCGATGACTGATGTCGGAGAAGGAAACCTGTCTTCGTCCAAGAAACTGTTCGGTTGACTCATTTGTATTCTCTAAGCGGTGAGGCAGGATAAACCGCTACAAACGAGACAGGTATGTTCCCAACATTAGACACTTTGTGAAAATCTCCGGGAGCTATGACAACCACGTCCCCAGGCTTCACATCGTACTTGTCGTTCCCTGCCTGCATCAAGCCTTCTCCCTCTAAGAAGACATATATCTCTTCGGCGTCGGAGTGTTTGTGTCCGCTCGTGCTTTCGCCTTTTTGAAGAACTGTAAGGGCGCTCTCCAATGTTGGCCCGGTGAACAAAAGCGCAACCGTCTTCCTCTCTTTCCTTGGAACTCTGTCGAGCCTTATCTTCATTGAGCGGCCGCTGAAGATGTCGAATCCTCTGAACACTCTGTCTGCACTGAGGATCTGCTCCATCTTCCCTGTGTCTATATATGTGCCTTCAAACCTGAGGTACAATACGTCTTCTCCGGAGTCTATGAGACGCTGTATGGCGTCGGTTAGCTCCATCTCTCCGCTTCTTGGATTGGGAGAGATCTCTCGAGCGGCCTTGAAGATCTTTGGAGAGAAGGCGTAGCAGCCCACAATGGCCAAGTTACTTGGTTCCTCTCCTCTACTGGGCTTCTCAACAACCTTCTTCACTTTTTCGCCATCCGGCTCAATCACGCCGTGCCCACTTACGTCATCGAGAGTCTTCACTAGTAATGTGGCCGCAGGCTTCCTAGTAGCGTGAAATTGAGACAGAGTTTTCAATACGTCACGGGGAAACAGGAGTGTGTCGCCAAGCAGGCAGAGAAAGTCTTCGTTTACGAAGTCCTCGGCCTCGAGGAGTGCATGGGCAATCCCTCTGGGGTCGCGTTGAGGTACATAAGCGACCTTGAGTCCGAAGTCTGAACCATCATCCACATATGATGTAAGCTGTTCTTTCTTGTAGCCAACGATGAGGATGACCTGTTCGATCGCAGCCTCTCGCAGCATCTCGAATATGTGGTCGATCGCTGGTCTTCCCGCGATGGGAACTAGCGCCTTCGGGAGAGCTACACCGATCCTCCCGAGCCTTGTGCCCTTTCCAGCCGCGGGTACGACTGCGATCTTCATTGGTACCATGCTTGGCATTCACCACTCATATCTATAAAAGAATTCTGAGTGGGGGCCAGTTGCCAGATATTGCTCCAAGGACGATTAATACACAATTGGAGTTGAATCGGATAGCCATCTCGATATTCGCCTATAATGCCAAGCGCGGCGTTCACCACTCTGTTTCCGTTCTCAAAAATGCTTCAGTATCGTGCGAAGGCGCGGATCTCATGTCTCTACTGTGGCAGTCGATGAATCCCCAAAGATCCGTCATGATTCTTGCCTCACACTAACGAGCAACTTTTCGCCACCAACCTCAGCCTACACCACTGGCCCAGCCGACGCCAATACTGTTCTATTTCTACATATGGATGGACCGGTTCTGGCAAGTTGAGTAGGGGGCTTCCAAGGCTGGTAACAGAAGGGGGGTTCGTGACATGAGCAGAATCCTAAAATGAGGGCCATATGCTCCCGCGTCTAGATGAACTTATGTGTGGAATGTTCTTGAACGGATTAAGGATGGACTGGATAGAAATCTGTACTCGCGCTACTTACTGATGGGCGGATTGCATGAACCCAACCTACCGCTCTGATGGGCTCGTTGATGTCGCGCCTAAGCCTATGGCGGCGAACCTGACTTTGCGCCCGAAGTCCTTGGGGTCGAAGATGCGTCTTCCATCGATTACCAAAGGGGTTCTCATTCTCTCCAAGAAATCTTGGGGCTGAAGCTTCTTGAACTCCTCCCACTCTGTGACAACTATGCAGGAATCGGCTTCATCTATGCACTCCAGAGCCGACGGGGCGTATAGAATCTTGTCTCCCAAGACCTTTCTGGCGTTATCCATCGCGACAGGGTCGTAGGCCACAACTCTCGCCCCCATGTCCAACAAACCCCTAATGAGTCTAACCGAAACTGCTTCCCTTACATCATCTGTGTTAGGCTTGAAGGAAAGCCCAAGGACGGCCACTTTCTTGCCTCTCAGGCCTCCTATCACATGCTCTGTCATCTCGACGGCCTCTAGTGGCTGGCGTTCATTGAGACTGATCGTTGCATCAACTAGCGGTACACTAACGCCAATCTTCTTTGCAAAGCTCAGCATGGCCTTCAGATCCTTTGGGAAGCAGCTTCCTCCATAGCCGAGTCCAGCGTCGAGGAAGTGAGGGCATATTCTTCGGTCTTGGCCGATTGCCTTTGCAACTTCTGTGACATCGGCCCCTGGAATCTTCTGGCAGAGGTTAGCGATCATGTTGATGAAGCTGACCTTCATAGCTAGAAATGCATTGTTGGCGTACTTGGTTAGTTCCGCGTTGCTGAGACTCATTCTCAGGATCGGCGGTACTTTCTCTCCATAGAAGCGTCTGTAGAGATTCTCTAGCTGCTTTCCTGACATCTCATCGTGTTGGCCTATGACGATCCGATCTGGATTGAGGGTGTCACGAATGGCGGACCCTTCTCTAAGGAACTCGGGGTTCATACACAACCCCCAATCCACACCACACTTCTTGAGTGAGGCATTGTCAACGGTTGCTTTGACTACTTGATCGGTAGTGCCAGGTGCTACCGTGCTCCTGACCACCACAAGATGCCAACCTTGCTTATCTTTGAGGGCTTGGCCTATCTGTCTGCAAGCCTGTTCGATGCCGCTTACGTCTATGCTCCCATTAGGTCTGCTTGGAGTGCCTACTGTTATGAATGAGATGTCGCTCTCTATGACAGCCCGTCTAGGTTGAAGGGTGCAGGCCAGCAATCCTTTCTCAATGGATTCCGAGAGAAGCTCTTGTAGGCCCGGCTCATAGACCGGAGACTTCCCTTCACTAACCTGCCTGACTTTCTCTTCGTCTACGTCAACCCCTAGTACCCTTAGCCCTCGACTGGCGAAGCATACAGCGGTTGATAGGCCGACGTAGCCTAAGCCGAATACCGAGATTGAATGGTTTGTCATACGTTATCAACTGGTCTTTAGCCTAAACCACTCTATGGTCTTCTTTAACGCGTCGTCTAAGCCAATTTTCGGTTCCCAACCGAGTAGCTGTTTCGCTTTGGAGATGTCGGGGCATCTCCTGATCGGGTCGTCGGATGGAAGAGATTTGTGCACGATCTTGGACTTATTTCCAGCTAACTCGTTGACCTTACGCGCCAATTCGAGGATCGACATTTCGTAGGGATTACCGATATTGAACACCTCACCTTTCGCTTCATCAGCAGTAATTACTTTTAGGATGCCAGTCAAGGTGTCGGTGACATAGCAGAAGGACCGAGTCTGGGTACCATCACCGTATACGGTGATGTCATGGCCCTTGAGCGCTTGCGCGATGAATCGCGAGACAGCTCTTCCATACGTGCCATCTTCTCGGATCCGTGGGCCGAAAGTATTGAAGATGCGAATGATTCGTACATCCAAGCCGTGGCTTCTCTGATAGGCCATGCAGAGAGCTTCGCCGAAACGCTTCCCTTCATCATAGCAGCTTCGTACACCGATAGGGTTAACCCTTCCCCAGTGGGTTTCGGGGGTTGGTATGACTTGGCAATCGCCATACACCTCTGATGATGATGTGTATAGCATCGTTGCATCGTTCTTTCTTGCTAGCTCCAGCATATTCCAGGTGCCCACAGAGTTTGCGAGTAGCGTTTGAATGGGATGCTTCTGGTATTCTTCAGCGGAAGCACGGCTGGCGAGATGAAGAATCAAATCGTACTGTTCATCCTTTGAGTCGGGGTGTGTTACGTCCCTTTCTGCAAACGTGAAGTTCTTCGCGCCAAGCAGATGATTGATGTTGTCCTCAAGTCCCGTGGAGAGATTATCAATGCAGTGGACAAAGGCATTCGCCCTGACTACGAGGTCACAGACCCAGCTTCCAACAAAGCCAGCACCGCCCGTAACCAAAACCCTTCTTGAAGGAAAACCAGTTTGCGAAAGTTGCTGTTCAACTTCTTGCAGATCAGAACCTATGATGTGATCAATCAAACCTTCTCTCCTCGTACGAAAGTGAGGCTTCTGCCGACACGTACGTGCGGGTGCGCCCGAGTGCCTCCCGCCATCGATAGCTCAACTAACGTAGAAAGAGGCAGACTTGAAAAACGTTTTCGTCCGGAATCGAGGAAAAATGGCAATGATCTTGGCTGACGCTGATCCTTCTCGCTGCCTTAGCCTATACAAGTGCCATTACTTTCAAACTCTACTTCAGAACTTTCTAGATTCATGATTCCACATCCGGATAGGCACAAGGTGGGGGAATTGATTCGAATCGGTTCGCAAGGTCAGACTAGACCGTGACGCGGCCGAGCATCAACTTCACTCTGCCTTGGAATTCCCCATCCTAACCACGACCACATACTCAATCATACGGAGCCACATTCACAATAACAGCACAGGGTTCCACTCTGACCTTGACCGCTTCAATCTCAATATCAGGAGTCAGCAACTACAACGTAGCTGTCGAAGTAAGCAAGAGCGAGTGCGCGGCTACTGGCACCTTGATACGCAGCAAGTTTCAGTAGATGCTGGTGGAACAGGCAGTTTCCAATTGCTTGGCATGCTCCTTCACGGGTCAGCACTAGGCAGTACCAAGTTCCTGTTGGCTTGACACTGCCGAAGCAGACCAGCATAGGCCAGACCCAGACAACTGCAACTTGACCTTAGTCTACACAGTTACAACGGAGCACTTTTCTTCAGCTCTGAGATCTTGATCACAACTCCAGTCTGCCAATTCTTTGGCAGTTGCTCACCTACTGCTAGGATAGACCTAGAAGACATAAGATCCTATCTACTTTCGGCGACCCCCGTTGTCTTCCGACGAGAATTCTGCCGCCCGAAAGGGACTGGATTAGCTATGAAAGATACTCTATTATGGGCCGAAAGACGAAACGGACCAACAACAATACCGGAGGTTTCATCGGACAAAGTTCGATGCAGCCCCTCGAGAGCGAGGAGGAACAGAATCCGACTCTCCGAGCATCTACGAGACCTAGATCTCAAGATATGCCTTAGAGAAGTCTTTGATCGCGCCTTCATCGACAGAGAGCGATGCGAAACCGTGTCAACGATAGATCACCAAGCCCTTGATGTCTTGCGAGGCGAAGTCATAAGGAGCCCTCGATACTCGAGAACCTTTTCTCTCTGAGGAAGGACCGTTGCAAGACCTGTACAGGAAATACGCCGCCACGATACAGTTCAGGGATCAAGTCCTCGGAGGCATTCCGAAGGCAAAAGACCTGACCAAGCTCTGGCCCCGCAGCAAGGGCTTCTCAGGACGGCAACCGAAACCCTTCGCTCAAAAGACCACATTGGAGGCTCAAGGAAAAGAAAGAGAGAATCTCGAAACGAGAAACTGGACTGGCTTCAAGAAAGACCGCGATGGGCTCTTCATCGAGGAGCGCCAGATCAAGGCTCTCCTCAAAGAAGCAGCATACGTTCTGAGACTGCTGCGGATGCCAGGACTCAGAGACTCGATAAGTCATGGTGTATTCGTCAAACCCGAGAGAATACGTTTCTTGAGAGCAGGTCAGCCGCTTCGTAAGCCTGATGGATATGTGGAACGCCCCATTCACGTATTGACGAGACAAGGGCCAAGAACCTCCATTGTCAGACAAGACCTTGTTCTCAAGCCTTACTCGTCCTTCAACCTGATTGTCGCCTCTCCTCTGCTCGAATTCGAAGATGTCGAAAAACTGTTGCGTCTAGGACAGGAGATAGGCCTGGGGGCGTCGAGAAGCCAAGGATTTGGAAAGTTCGTCGTAGAGGAATTCAAGCCCATCCAATGAGACGCACCGCACCATACCTTCTCTACCTGTTTCCTTGAAGGCGGCAAGCATGTTGGAGGTGAAAAGTTGAACGAAACAAATAGGCTAGCCGAAATAGACAACAATGTAGAGTGCTTCACGCGACTCGACACACTCTGCGAGAAGATTAAGGAGAGGGGAATCTGTGATGCCCTAGGAGTTCAGTGCAACTCTTCATGCAAGATCTACGTACAGAAAGAGGAGCTGTTGAAAGTCCTTGAGGAGGTCATCAAGGTACAGCCATCTGCGGTTCCGGACAAAACCGTGACGATCGCTAAAGCAGACACCCCTGAAGCGAATGAGAGATCCTGTCTTTCGTGCGGACAGAAGCCAGCCCGAGAGATAGCAAAGTATTGCGATTACTGTGGCGAGGAGCTTTGAAGGACAAGAGGTATCATGTGGCAACTGAGCCCTCAAGACAGGAGATCTTGTACAAGATCGCCCAAGACATAGGCCGAGTTAGCGATGTGCAAGGGATTCTCGCCTTGGTGTTCAGCGCAACGCTGGCAGCTGCGATCATCTACGCCTTAGTGAAAGCAACAAGCACAGAAGCGATGACAGCGGTGATCCAGATTCTTGTACCAATCGTCTCGGCAATCGTAGGCTTCTACTTCGGCAAACGAACCGCTGAAGGCACGGCCTAGTCAAACTCTCTTTAGGCGAGGCATCGTCCCTTGAGCCTAGTGTACCGCATAGCCTCGATTGCACGGCAGAAAGTAGACGAGGTCATGGACGCGCACCTCGAGCAGCTCTCCATGATCGTCTGCACCTTCATCTTTGCGTGGACCTACGGCTGGATTGAGGCTTCAGCGATCGCACCTTTCTGGACCTTGTACGAAGGCAAGTATGGGCATCTGCCCTGGTGGGTTCGCCTAGTCTGGTGGAAGCAATTCAGCTACTACCAACTCGTCTTTGCCATAATTACCCTCGCTGTCACCTTCTCTTTCGGCCTCATCAAGATTCATCGCATGTTCAAACAGAAGAAGCGCTACTTGGTCTTCACGGCGCTTGGAAACTTCGCCATGGCATGCCTAGTCCTCGACATCTCCTACTTCGTCTACCACGAGTTCGAAACGCTGAAGCCGGGCATATGGACCACATGGCCTTTCGGCGGCCTATGGGTCGGCAAGATCTATGTGCCATGGTGGTGGTTCGCAACGACCCTCTGGTCCGGCACCATGTTCTTTTTCGCCTATCGCTCAGCTCTCTACAACCTGCTACTCGAACGAGGAGTGGAGCAGAGACTCGAAGCCGAGCAGCCCAAAGAAGAGTTGGCTCCTGAACTCCAGCCACCCCTACAGGAGCCGACTCCTCCATTCGTATCGACTGCGCCTCCTGACACCGGAGAAGAGATCCGTAGACGCCTACTCGTGAAGAAGGCATTGCAGAATGTCTGATTGCATCTACCGCTTCAGCCTAGCCGACAAATCCGTATGCCTCATCGCTCCAGCTCACATATCGCCTTGCCTCTCTCAAGCTTGCACCCTGGCCCTGTCAAACCGTCTTTCTCCGCAATTCAAGCCAGCCATGCGAGGCAAACTCAAATTCTTCATCCAGACCAGAGACCCCGAGATCACAAAGGATTCACGGCTTGAACTTCTGAAAGCCTACCCGCACTTGAACACGATCCTTGTCAGCGCCTTCGAGGAAGACATTGTCAAACTCGTCCAAGAGAGAGGCAGCAGAATCGACAGCG
>Ga0315312_1000677_pt1 | contig 34681 bp, 40 predicted proteins | sample TDP7_MG_FD_203629 | JGI IMG/M metagenome (GOLD analysis project Ga0315312, IMG submission 203629) | Freshwater sediment microbial communities from Lake Towuti, South Sulawesi, Indonesia - TDP7 | ecosystem: Environmental > Aquatic > Freshwater > Lake > Sediment | place: Indonesia: South Sulawesi... | reverse complement strand
GTGCGAATTGAACTACATAACGATAGAGGGCAAAGGCAGTCCGGATACGCCCTTTGAGACGTGGGCGCAGGGGAGCAAAAGGAAAGATCTGCGTTTAGTAAGCGAGATGGAACCTTATATTGGCTATTTGCTGTATGAAAATAAAGGTTGTTCTATACCACTCGAAGGTAAAAGTGGTTTTTGAATAAAGTTTGATTTTTAAATTAAAAATAAGAGAATTGACTTATCAAAAACCGGGCACGCCACCACCCGTTGTAGTTGTCTCTCCACCAGCTTCTTCGCCAAACTTGCAAGTATTAGTATTAAAAGTTCCCCAATTTGGAATAAATGTAGCGCCCTCTGGATTGCTAGGAATGACACCACCGGTCGCACAATCTACCGTATCTGTTATCCCATCTCCAGTAATTTCAAGTTCAACGGTCAAGCTTTTAGAACCTCCGATGGTGGTGCATTGCATAGCGCACAACGTTCTGGCCTTTTGAAGAGCACCTGGTGTTAAGCCCTCTATCTGCATTTGGAATGGACCAAGGGAATTCCACCACATGTATAGTAAAGAAAAGGCGACTACCAGTGCTATAACTATTACCAGAATAAGAACTATCAAATCCCTATCCATATTTTTAATTTATTTTGCTCCGTATATAAATTTGACTTATTTAAAAAGGTTTTTGAATAAATTTGCTGGGTTTAGCCATTCCAAACTTTGTAGGGAGCCTCCTTTGAAATATTCTATGAGCAAGATGGCTGCAAAGAGAAATACAAGTGCCAGCGCCAAAATTATAATTAGTTCTATCGGCATTTCAAAGGCGCCTTTTCTTGAGCTCAATTTGAACATTTTTTCATCCATTATTTCTTCAACTATTGAGGCAATTGGTCTAAATATCCGTGCGGCCAAACGGCTGCCTCATTTGCTACCCAGTTAGTTACTGTAGCAATTGCATCGATTACCGCGGCCCCTGCGCATGCACCTGCTGCAAATGGACCAAGAGTTCCTCCCGTAACACCAGTCACTATTGCTGCAATACCACAAACTGACATCGTAAGGCTAGTTCCTGTCTTAGCCACAGCAGTACCTTTAGCAACATCACCGAAAAATGGAGGTGGTGAGTAGCAAAAATTTTCTGCACCTTTGGGTGTTGTCGCAAGCGGTTGTATGTTTATGCAGTTGTGCTCAAGTTGCGATTGCGTATAATGCGTTTGCCAACCGCAAGTTGTATCGTCGAAATAATTTGTGCTTGCGGGATTTTGAAATTCGAGCGTGTTACAACAATCGGTTGTTATTCCAGCAGCTGGATCACAAATTGGTTTTTTAGATTCGTAAACTATATTCTCGCTACATCTCCATAAATTGTTCTCGCCTGCTACGAACTCCTTCTTTTTATCACAAGTAGCACCGCAATTTGCGAGCGTGATTTCCAATTGTCCATAGCAAGGGCTTGCTAGATAAAATGGTGGATTTTGATACCATCGTTTTTGCAATTGAAGATATTGTAAGTTTTTATCAACACATTTCGGACTTAATGGATATGGTTTAGGGTCATGAAACGGCATAAATAGACATAGGCTATTCTCCCCACAAGATGTGTATTTCACCATCTTACTCCAGTAGAATTCTGTTATCAAAGTTGCTTGATCTTTTGCACTTGCTAATAAAATTGCCTCTCCCCATATCTTTACAGCTTTAGGACGAATATACTTACCTATCACTGTAAGACCGCTCCCTAGCTTGTCTTTGAAAGCACTCAATTTACTTGAGACGAGACTACTTAAAACACTCTTCATGCTACTAGTTTCACTTTGCCCCATAGTGATGACCATTGGGGTTTTAGCAGCGATTTGAGAAAATGATATTATTTCATCTACTGGTGATTCACCCATTGCTGTTAAAATATTGTTATATGTCGTCAAATCCCCTTCATTAAGAGCTTTTTCGAGTGCGGCTTTTGTAGTGTCGTCTATGACCTGAGTGGTACCTCCGCTGATAGTATTTCCAACTATGGTAACGTCTTGGATACCTTTAGCAGATTGAATTGCTTTCAAGTATTGTGTAGTAAAAGCGACTGCAGAGACAGCATCAAGTGCAACATCTATAACAACCCAATTGAATGGTATAGAATGATATTCCGTCCAAGCCACTTCTTCGCCTTGCGGAAAACTTTGATAATAAACTAGAAAATAAGGATCGCCTTCTGCCGGTATCCAATCGTCTATGTTTGTATGGCCTTGCGGTAGATAAAAATTCACGTTGCATTTAGGATTACCTTTAACATCGTGTTTGCAATCGATGAAATCTGTTTTTAAATCAGTAGAAGGATTTTCGCACATGTAATTTATCGCTGAAACCAAATCTTCCGTGCTCAATCTAGCTATGGAATCGTCTGGACAAAACATCCTGCCAGAAATTTTGCAAAAGCTGTCAACTAAAAATTCTGGTAGAATTACTCCGCCTCTAAATACCACCATGTAGATTCCGTATCCTGCCGCTAGGACTATCGTAAGGCCAATTATTGTCCAAATATACGTTGCCTGCATACTAACACACGTGCGGTAATCCTATCCTATAGTTAATAATTGGTATCGTGAAACTTAATTTATCTAAGAATTTATTGAAAGCTCCGCAGAAGTTTTCTTTAACAAATGTGGATACGGGGCCGGCGTAGAAAATTACAATAATGACTATAACGGCAATCATCACTATAAAAAACACCATCTCCAATGAAAGTTTTGGAACTACCATTAAAACCACGGTTTAACGAAATTATATGCGATCATGAGCAGCACAACAATTACAACTATGGTAATTATGAAAGTTAAAATTTTCCATGGAATTGCTCCTTTGCTTGACATCAATAACCACCCAACATGCTTATCGAGCCAATGATGCCGCCAAAAATACTTCCGATTAAAAGATAAGACGTAACATAAACCAATGTAGAGAATAACAAAATCTTTATAGCCTTGTTTAGAATTTCTACTTTGCTCGGGCCTTTGTTAATGCCAGATATGAAATAGGCAAATATCATGGATAACTCAACCATATAGATCCCGATAATAATTTGCAAAACTTCTGGCGATGTGGCCTGCTTTAGATTGATTATCGATTCAAGCGGGTTCATTCCAATTAAACTACTTATCTTAGTCAATTCTTCCAATTTTTCAGACAATGTCACCAATATGTTCATTATGAGTTGGCCAAGGGCGACGATGATGCCGCACATAACCGGCACTAAAAAGTGAGCTAGGAAGTTTAAGCTAGAAGAAGCTTCTGATAACAAATCGTTTATTTTTTCTTGAGTCGCGTGTATTCCCTTCAAATATCTGCTTATCGTGAGCATAGTGAGGGCTGTAATCTTAGTGCCCTTTTTAGCGGAGTCCGATACAACTTTCATAGTCGTCTTGATCAAACGAGAAGGATAGTACCTTAAGGCACCATACTTTTTATCGAACAAACTTTGCTCGAAAGTCATGCCAAGATTCTTTATGTTGTTTAAGGATTTTAGAAGCAACCCTCTTATCTTAAATTGTTTAATTTCTTGCGAAGTATCTTCCAGCGCCTTTTCCAGAGGCGTTCCTCTATCTATTCTATAACCGAGCTGAAACATCGTCTCGTCGAACTCGGTCTCGATAGTCTCAACCTCTCTTTGGATCTTGATAACTTTCCTCGTTTCACCGTACGAATAAATAATTAGCGCCGTAGCTGTAGCGACTATGAACATAATTGTCATAAAGACCGAATATAGCGTATGCGGAAGTGGGATCGGCAATAAATAAAAGGATACGGCGAATATCGGAATTGAAATTAGCAGAGCCAAGACTATAGCCGGAATTGAAATTTTCTTTGTCCCCACACCAATTGAAAATTTATTTGCGCCAACAGCTTCCGGATGTTCCGATATATCGACTTGAAAGAATGTTATTGGCCTCGTATCCAAACTGTTCATGGCAAAGAAAGTAACAAATAACGGTAAAATTATAACATAGCCTATGGCTAAAAACAATGGCTTTACTAGTTCGCCCAAAAAAATTCCCAACATCGGGAAGAGGACCATACCTAAAACAGGCAGTAAAATGCCCAACATATAGGTTGCTGTAATTGGTAACGTTAGGTCGCGAGCGTATTTTGCCATCCTCTCGGAAGAGCCCGTCAAAATTGTATCCAAAGCCTCATCCAAAACGATATCCCTTTTAGCGGTTGGCTGATATAGGCTATTTAATATTAGCTCTATGGATTTAACAAATTCTTCATTTTCCCTCTTCCATCTTTCCGAATATTTTCTTAACGCCATACCCATGTTATCGTACTTCCCTGTTTCCACATCCCATAGAAGTTGTTTTAGGTCCCTTCCCACCGGTCCCTTTAAATTCGAAGAAGCAAAGGCAACCGCATTCTCTATATTGGGGTTGGAACGCATGGAAATTACCATGTATAAAATTGAAAGAACTATTTCTGATCCAGATTTTATTCTAAAAACTTTTGATAGATGAATGGGATAGTTAATTAGATAATAAGCGAAGAGGGCGATTATAATTCCAGCAAAAAGAACATAGCCGAAAGAAATTATTCTGAAAATTAATAAAATTATCGACATGGCGAAGGAAAGGATGGCAAAAAAAATTGCCAATGAAAATGAACCAATGGGACTTATATCTAGATGAAGGAATTCTATCGATTCCCTCAGTCGTTCTTCCAAACCCCTCGTCGGCCTTATATGCAAAATTTTTTCAGAGAAATTGCACAATTTTTCGTAAATTGAGATTTTATTTTGGTCGTCCATTCAACTTACCTTTAATTTATTTTTAAACCACCCGAACCATTCCTCGTATATCATTTTGCTATCCAGTCCCCCCACCTCTTCTCTCACCTCATCGCAGATTATGTGAAACACCTCGTTGCTTTCCGACGTCCAGTCCGATTCCAAAATATCTGGCCTGTTCAGTTTCTCTGCATACTCGACCATAGTTTGTTTTATCTTTCCTCTAAGTAATATGTTGTCCCAAACAACATCCCATCTTCCGTGCCATTCCCTTACCCTTTTAGCAATTTCATTAATTATTACGCTCTCCCCATCTGTTAACGCATCTGTGGGCTTTAGCATATCATCCCTGGCAGAATATTCCATCAAAGGAACAAACCCGCCTTCGTCTGCTGGGTCTTCCTTCCAATGCTTTCTCAGCTCAGTCAATTCGGTCACACGTCTAAATCTGTGCAAACCATCCGGGCTTCTCAACATGTTGCATATGGTAATTATGTCTGCGGCTTTGAAACTTGTTGGAACTACGCCTAAATCATTTACTACTCTATCATAAACGCCATAGGCAGACTCGGCATGAATGGTACCGGCAACGACGTTGGCCAAAGCGCCTATGCGCATTGCCTCGAACAAGGCAACAGCTTCCTTGCTTCTTACCTCGCCTACAATCAAACAAGCATCGCCCAAACGTATTGCCGTGCGCAAGGCTTCTTCTGCTGGCAACTCGGTCTCAACTCTGGTTATAACGCTACGCGACTTCAACCGCTCTACGTTGTAGCCCAACTGTCTTAACTGGACTATGGGCAATTCAAGGGTATCCTCCTGTACGATCATGCGAAACTTTTTCATTATTTCAAGCAACATGCTGCTGAGCAAAGAAGTTTTACCGGATGCGCGTCCACCAGCTACCAATATGCAACGGCCGCCCTCAATTAGGAAGCTCGTCAACCCTGCGTACAAAGAATTGAACATCTTTGCCTTTATGAATAAAGGAAATGTCCACGGCCTCTCTCTGTGGCGGCGAAAAGAAAAAGATAAACCATCTGGGCTTAGCGTGCGGGTGATTGCGCAAACCCTTGCCCTTCCTCCTGGTACTTGCAACTCTGCGTCCAAAACTGGGTTAGCTTCGTCCAAAGGCCTGCCAGAATACATCCTAAATCTAGTGGCCCAAGCTTCTGCATCTTCCCTCGTAGGAATTAAGTTTGTTTCGCATTCTTCAAAATCGCTGTGCTGAATGAAAATCGGCGTCAACCCTATGGGCGAGTTAACAAAAATGTCTTGAATCTTGTCGTCCGATAACAAAATTTCCAAAACTCCAAAGCCTGCAGTATACCTGGCTAATATTGTCGCCAACTCTTCTACTTCTCTTGCAGACAAATTAACATTTCCTGCCCTTGCTAGTTCTTTTACCAAATCCCTTCCCAAATTCTTGAAAACTTCCCTTGCTTTTTCTGGTTCTGTAAATTCAGTTTCCGTCGGCCTGTGCTCTGCCAAATAACGACGAGCCGAATCGAGGATGGAATATTTTTCTTCGCTCAATTTGAATTCGAGTGGTGTGACATGATAAAAATACCTAACTTTGCCTGGAACTTTAAAAATCTCGACGAGGGCGTTGTCTACAATCATATATTTGTCCACTACCCTGCCTTCTTTAGGCGGCGCTAGCATGTAACGCGTGAGCATGAAGTTCGGCCTTACCAATGGGGTGAAAATTTCCCTGTATATCTTTCTGTCGCCGGGTTTGTAATCTTTTAAAAGTGGTGTCGCTTTTTGGAGCATCTTGCAGGAAGATAAAATTTTTTCCATCGGCAATAAAGCATTTTGTAGATAATGCGTGTGGCATCTTTTGTCCGCTTCTTTTTCAGCCAAAACTTTTTCTGTCGCTATCAATTTATTAAGCCTGGCGTAAGCACCGACGGGGTCTTTCCTCAAAACTTCTAGGACAAGGAATTGTAAGTCTGCCAACCTTCTTGGGAATAATTTTTCGCATTCCGGTGGTCCGAGGTTTTCTATCCTTATAATTTTATCCTCGTTTAAAATTTTGTTGTACGCGTTCGCAATCTCCATCAGCATTTTAGTTTGCTCGAAATCGTATTCGTTCTCCCTCGTCTCTGCCAGAAGAATTCTGTCTGCATTTTTCGCTTCCAAAAGCTTGTCTATAGTCTTGGCCATGCAAGCTTCGAAGTCCTCTATGCTAGAACCATACACGCAGCCCAAGCAATTAACTCTTATCGTGTTTTCGACGACTTCATAATCGCAGACCATGTTACCTAATTAAATTTATCTCTTGCAAAACAAATTCTTTATTAAATGGTGTTTGAAAAACCAATCGACGAGAAAGCCGTAGCTGCAGAATTGGTGAAGAGGTTGAACGAAAGCGGAAGAAGGATAAGAGGCGTTGAACAGAGAATCGATAGAACGGAAAATAGAATAAGGGGGATAGAAGAAACTGTTTTGGAGCAAATGAATAGTTTGAAAATAGAATTGGATAGGATAAGCCAAAAGATAGCCAGCGCCACTCAACAACTTACTAGCATCAATAATGAAATTTTGAGGATAAACAGGGAACTAGGCAAGACGGCGACGAAACAGGAGGTTAAAGAAATTGAAACTTTTATCGATTTGGTAAACCCAATAACTGCTAAGTTTGTGACAAAGGACGAGCTCGAAAGAAGATTGGAAGAATTGGTAAAGAAAAGTTAAAGCTTATTTATAAAAAAGAAAGAAAAATAATTAATAGGGAAAAATAATGCTGTTTTTCAAAAAGAAACCTGAGGTCATGCCTGCTTTGGGAAAGGGATTTTTGCCGACGGATAGAGTAAAGGAATTGTCGTCCAAAGGATTTTCAGAACCGGAGATGATAGACATACTAAGAAAGGAAGGATTTTCGGCAGAAGAGATAGATAAAGGATTGACCGAGGCTTTGAGGGCAGGAGTTACAGGACCGCCTGCGCCGACATTCACGCCTCCTGCACCACAACCTGCTGCAGAAGCGCCAAGGTTGCCGACGTTGGAGGAGATAGCACCAAAGGCTCAGATGCCTGTTATGCCAGAAACTTCTTTGCCAGCGGAATATTATCAAGGTTATTCGCCGGAAGAATATTTGGATTATGTTTTGAGGGAGAGGATGGGAGAGATTGACGAAAGGATAAGCGAGTTCATCTCCAAGTATGGCGAGATAGAAAGGAAGATGGCGGAGATTCATGAACAATTGAGCTTTTTATCGAAAGCCAAAGTTAGTGAAGAGCAGATACTCATGAGCAAGATCGATTCTTTCAAAGAAGCTGTCGACGATGTGAGCGCCAGAATCAATAGTTTGGAAAAGGCTTTCAAAGAAACTTTGCCTGCGCTGATAGAATCTGTTCGCGCGCTAAGCGATTTGGTGCAGAGGCTGAAAAGAGAAGCTTAAGTTTTTCTTTTTCTAATTTTTTATTATGACGACCGTAGAAGAATATGCTGAGCAAGTATTGACGTTTTTTTCCAGAACATTTAATGTGCCTCTCGATATATTCGTCTGGCCGAATGTCATATTTAATTTCATCATTCCTTTGGTATCCATGGTTTTGATTTGGTATGCTATCTTGCACAAGGGGATTAGAATTTTCCATGGTAGTTTTGTAAATTTTATTTTGTCGATACTTTTCGCGATATTGACGACGCCGTTTGTAATTTACGTACCTGCGAATCTCATGCTGACCGTAGGAATAGTTGCTTACTTCCTCATCGACAGGAACTTGTCGTTTAAAAAAATACTTATAGCCTTTATTTTGGGCATAGGAGTTTTTTATGGATATACAATTCTAATGAGTTATCTTCCCTTATAATTTAAATCATTATTTACATAATTTATATTCAATGAGAAAATTCAAGCTTTCGTATGCTTTAGCGATGCAGATAATTTTCTACTTGTTTTTGTTCAGAGCTGTTTTTGCTTTTACTATAGGGGGCACGGAGATAGACCCAATTAAAATTGTCTTCGGCCCCGATGTGCCAGAAGAATGGTACGATATGTACCTCTTCATGCAATGGCTTGTCTTTCCGTTCATAGGCATATGGATGGTCATATACGGCATACTGGAAGAGCTAAGAATATTTAAAAGAAAAGCAAGCGTACAGGGTCTCTTGGCTTTGGTGATGGCATTTATCGCTAGTTCTAGTGGCGGGATAGTTTACGGATCAAGGATACTGTTCCAAGCTATGGGTGTTTGGGGAATTTCTGTGTTCTTTATTGTATTTTTTGTGGGCGCGTTCCTTTGGGGTTATGGAACAATAGGAATGCGTTATAAAGCTGCTAGTTTGTGGCAAGATTATGAACGTGAACTTAAAAGCATAGATACCCGTATCACTCAATTAAAAAAACAACAACATGGAGAAATCATGAAAGAGCATCCAGACCAAGGAAAGATAAATGCTATTGGAGAGGAAATTAGAAGAAGAGAGATGAGCAGAAGAGAACTACAAGAAGCATATGAAAGAGCTGAGAAATAACAATTAAATGTCATAATAAGTTTGTACAGCATCTCTGGAAATGCTGACATAGTAATCACTTTAGAGTAGTTATAATATAAATAAATAGTTTATGGTTTTTGTTTATAAATTGCGTTGAAATAGAAAGCTTAAGAAGATTCTTATTTATTTTTTAATTGATGCCAGACATAGAAAGTATAATTAGAAAATATGAAATGTATCTTGATAATATTAGTAGCCTCTATACTCGCCAAGAAGAGGTTTCTAAAGCATTGATGCACTTTAAAGAATTTTATGCTTCATTGCCAGAGAATGTACAACAATCTGAAGAATGTTTACAAGCAATGAAACAAATAGAAGAAGATTTTGGAAATCTTAAACCCGGAGAACTAACTGGTAGATTGTCCGGCTACAGAAATAAACTTAGAAGAATAAGATTAAACTCAGGTACTTTAATTGGTATAGCAAGAAAAAATGCAATAAAGCAAGATACAGACATGGAAAGTTTAGAAGAAAAAATTTCTGAAAAAATAGAACTATTTCCAATTCCTGAATATAAAATATTATTTCAACTTGAACGCTTGAAGAATTATTGTAAAGAAAAGTCTATTAAAGAAACTTTTCCTTTTTGGGAAAAATGTGGGGGAAATATAGAAAGAAGTGGAAATCCTGAAGGTCGCGGTACACAATTACTTGGACTTTATAAAAGTTTCCTTAATATTGTTTTTATTGAAATGAGGTCATCTCCTGAAGCTAAAATGGAAGAAATAACAAGAAGCAGCTCAAAAGCTCGAGAGTTATACGAAAAATTTGAATTGCTCCTAGAAGATACTATAAAACATTACGAAAGTATAGCAGAGTGAATTTAAAAATTAATCGCTCTTGGAAATTCTGCCGAATATTTTTCCATAATTTTACAAGTTTCCTCCAAAAACCAATTACCAGTTGTTGCGTCAGTTGTATATTTCAATCTCTCTAAATATTCTTTGATTCTTGTTTTTCTCTCAGCAATAAGTGGATACCTTTCTCCAGTTCGAGATTTAAAAGATAAGACACCTAAAAAATTGAAGGATCTGCTCACATAATCATTTCTATATTTCAAGAAATTTTCATGACTCTCTTTGCAAAGTTTATAATTTCTCATAACTTCTTTTCCAATACGTTCTGCTTCTTTGATATCGACTTCTCCAATTTTCTCTACAAACGCCCTTTCGACTTTAAGAACAAAATCAATTACTTTCATCATATCTTTTCTTGCTTCAGGACATGGTATTGCTGTTCCTCTTGGAATTTCCTCAACTTCGCCAAATAGAAAAGCAATCGGTACTGTGCTTATATTTACATCTATCATGGCAAAATCGCCTTTAAGATAATCTGTACATCCTATTACATAGTTGAAAGATTCCTTTATTGGACTTCTTTTTCTATCCTCTAATGTAAGTTTGATACTTTCAATATTCCCCAATGCATCACAATATGCGATTGAGCCATTTATTTGCTTTTCTAGCAATCCCATTTGTTTCCAAAAAATTTTAAGAGGACCTGCAAAAGATTGTTTAACCCCCTTTATTTTTATTTCTCCAAACACACCCGAAAATGTTTCTAAGTAGTAGCCTAATTTCCTTTGTGCTGTGGAAACATACTCAAGTAAATTTTCAACTGGTATAAACTTTCTAACAGCTGCCCGTCCCGCATAAATAATATCCTTGGCTTTAACTCCGCATCCTCTTAACAGTTCTGGAATTTCTTTTTCTTGAATTTCAACTGGTTCATAAAAAATCTTTCCTGTTAAGTATTCAAAATTTTCTTTGAGTAATTTATTTCTTTCGGCCATTTCTTTAAAGTGTAAAATGGAAAGTTGTGGAGTACCCTCTTTTTCACAAACACCATCTTGATCTGTACGCATACGTTTCAGCCTTAACTCCTTTAATCCGTATTTTCGTAAAGAAGGTCCAAGGATAGGATGAGAAAGGTAAATTTCTTTCCCCAAAAAAGCATAATCACTCAAAACTTCAAAATCCGATTGCAAATTGTAATTTATGATTTCTTCTAAATTCATTCAATTTAAGTTTTAAAATAAAAATATTTATTATGCCAATTTTAGAGGACTTGCTCACGCTCACTACACATGAATTATTCTCTGGTGTATTTTTACCCTTTATTATTATATTTGCAATATTCTTCGGAGCCTTGTCTGCTTTAAGAATTTTCAGTAGAAAAATAAACATCGTTCTTTCTCTCGCCTTGACTGTTGCTGCCGGATATGGTGGAGTGTTCACTTGGTTTTCTTCCTTTATTATGCCATTTGGAGCGTATTTTGGTGTGATTGCATTTGTCATAGTTTTCATTGTCGGTATAGCCATGTGGGGACTTGGAAGGGGAAAGGAAATTTATTACGAAAATTTAGCGCCGGAAGAAAAATTGAAAAAAATTGACAAGGACATAGCCAAGCTAGAAAAAAAGATAGACGATGCTAGAAATAAGGGAGATAGGGATAAAGAAGAGGCGCTTTGGAGAACTTGGGACTCGCTGCAGAGAGAGAGAAGGATGACAGAGAGGGAGTTGAGAAGGTAAACTTAAATTTTTTGTAACCGAATAGAATATTAGAGAAAATGACAAATATATTTCAACCAGTAGTTCAAAAGCTAATAGACTTGGGCTTTTACGAATTCTTCTTTCCATGGCTGATCACTGCCGCCATATTTTACGGCTTGTTCAGGAAGTCGAAGATACTCGGAGAGTCGCCGGTGCTGAACGGCGTGGTCGCCCTATCCATAGCTTTCTTGATATTTGGATTTCCGGTCATAGCTGGCTTCAGCCTTGCGCTGCCAATTTCAAGTTTTTTCACTCAGACCACTGCTATAATACTTTTTATCATGATGGGATTGCTCATGGCAAGTATGTTTGTTCCCGATTTGCGCGATTTCCTCGGAAAGGCGTTCACGCGAAGGACAATTTTGTGGGAGATGCTTGCCATAGGACTTGCAATATTTATAACAAGCACTTTAGTCACGGTCTTTTGGTCTCAGGCAGGCAAACCAGTAGCGGCGGGAGCGCCTCCAGCACCGTCCACAGATATAATAACATTAACAGCGGGCGTAATAATATTTATAGTGTTGTTGATAATTGCCTCATCGGTTGTAATGGGGGAGAAATAAATGGCAAATCCGTTTGAAACGGCAATATTAAAAATGAAGGAGCTTGGCTTGTTCCAGTTTTTATTTCCATTTATGTTAAGCGCGGCTATTTTTTACGGTCTGCTTAGAAAGTCTCAGCTTTTCGGCGACCCTACTAAGAACGTTGCCATCAATGCAGTCGTAGCCTTGGTCGCAGCTTTCATGGTCTGGAGCTACCCGATACTCGCTGGTGTGAACGTGGAGACCCAGCTAGCAAACTTCTTCACGCAGGGCATGAGCGCCACACTTGTCATATTGCTTGGTTTGTTAATCAGCAGCATGTTTTTCGAACCCGACTTGGCAAAACAATTAAGTGCTCGCTTTGGAGCTAAAACTACTTTTTGGTCAGTTGTCCTGATAGCTGGCATTTTGATAGGAGGCGGAATTTTAGTATCAAGCGGCTTGGTGAACGTATTCTTTCCACAATCTGTTATTTCTGGTCTTTCGGAGGATACAATTTTAACCGTAGGAGTCGTATTATTATTAGCGATAACTGTAGCGGTAATAGTATTTGCAGGGGGAAAATAAATGGCTGGACTGGCTGACATAGTACCGTTTTTAAAGGACATAGGCATATACGAATACTATCTGCCCTTTGTAATACTTTTTTCGTTGATTTTCGGGTTGCTTACTAAGTCCAAGATATTCGGAGAAGACAAAAAGTCGAAAAATCTTAACGTCATCATTTCTCTCGCCGCTGCATTTTACATAATGGCTTACAGTCCCTTGGGAGTAACGTTGACGCAGTTCTTTGCGAACTTGTTCACAGAACTGGCAGTTATGCTGGTGACGATACTTGCGTTCATGATGATCGTGGCGCTTTTAATTCCGATAACTGGAAAGGAAAAGATGGAATTTCCAAAGGCGGCGAAATATATAGGCCTTTTTGGTGTTTTAATTGCAGCGGGCATATACCTTTCTAGCGGCGGGATGGCTATATTTCCAGGTCTTCAAGAAATAGCTTTGCCAGTGCTTGGTATTGACCCGCAGGACTTAGCTATAATTGTACTGATTGTATTGACTGCTATAGTTATTTGGTGGATGTCTAAAGGCGAAGGTGAACCAAAAAGAAGGGAGTATCGTTTGCCTGCTGCTTAACTGAATTATCTTTGATATTTTTGTAAAGCTTCGCTTACCTTGTTAAGGGTTTCTGTTTCCTTCTGGAATCTCTTTTCCAGTGCTTCTTGTAATTCTTCCATAGTCTCAGGAGCCGTGGCTATTGATAATGCAGCTTTTGCTAGTATTAGTCTTGCACCATAAACCTGTATCAAAGCTGTACTCACAAGATTATCCATTTCATCGGCGTATTCTTTTAATCTTTTATCTTCATGCCCCTTGTATGGTTCAATCTTTGTTCCAAGTTCATCGATTTTACTTTCATACTTAAGCAAATCTTCGAAACTTATATCTTTACCTTCTTTTTTACCGCTGACAAGCTCTTGTAGCATTTGGAGATAAGGAACAGTAATTTCTGTTTCAAACTTTACATAGTCTTTAACTATTTTTGACGCTTCCGATTCAGGCAGATATGGCATAGTATTTTATTACTAAAAAGTAGTATTTAAAGATTTCTATTCTTCACTGTATAATAGTGACAAAGCTTCTTTTTCCGTAAAGTGCAGCAAGCCAGGAATTATTAAAACCATAGGCGGCCCGCCAAAATCTTTCTCAAGTAGACCTCTAACTTTACCGTAGACAATTTGCTTTTTGTCGCTTCCAGCTCTTGCAAAAACGACAACTTCTGTATCTTTTGTAAAAACTCCTTCTTTTCTCTTTTCTTCCAGCGCAAGCAATATTTTCATCGCTTCGTTGGCAGACATATGTTTGTTTTCTTCAGCAACAACGTCCAACAAGCACAAAGTGTGCAGACCTCTAGACTTGTTCATTTTTATTATTTCATAAATTGATTCCGGCAAATTGCCCTTTGTTTTTTCTGGAAAAGGAATTGTCGCATACGGACCAAACTTTTGTGGATGCAAGCCAGTTTCTCCTATTGCGGAAATTATCGAAGCGTTATGAATGACGTTTGTTTTTATTCCAAGTTTTTTTGCATCTTGAATTATGCTCGTGTGCGTAGTTTGCACTAAAGCATCGCCTTGAACAAAAATTACAATATTTTGATTTTTGGCTTGTTCGATAATTTTAGCAGAATTTTCTTCCAAATCTTTCCTTGTTAAAACTTCTATTTCTTTACCGACCAGCTTTTCTAGATTTTTTAAACTGCCGTACCACTTGCTCGTGTATAGCTCTACGTAAACTTTGTCAGCTTTCTTAGCTTCTTCTATTCCTCTTAAAGTCAAATCTCTTTCATCAAAAAGACCAAGGCCAATTAAACTTAACATACCAATTAAATAATCGAATAAAATTACATAAATTTAAAAGATTATTATGGGCAGCTTTGACATCGTCGGGTCAAAAGAAAAAGCAGTAGCGATAGTAGAAGTTCCTGAAGGAGCTGATGAAAAGAGGATAGCAGAAGAGATTATTCGAAAACATAAAAATGTAAAATCAGTCTTGAAAAAAATTTCAGAAAGAAGAGGCGAGTACAGGACAAGAGAATACGAATTAATAACTGGAGATGGAAATACAGAAGTTGCGCACAAGGAATATGGTTGTTTATTTAAACTAGATCCACAAAAAGTATATTTTTCTCCACGCGAACTAACAGAGAGGCAGAGAATAGCCAAACAAGTTAAACCGAAAGAAAAAGTTATGGTCATGTTTGGTGGTATAGCAGTTATATCAGTAATTATTGCAAAAGTTCAACCAGAAGTAGATAAAATATATTCTGTTGAATTGAGTCCTGAAGCTAACAAGTACGCTATAGAAAACGTTCGGATAAACGGAGTTGGGCATAAAGTTATACTCATAGAAGGAGATGTTAAAAAGAAATGTCAAACTTATTATGGAAAGTGCGATAGGGTTGCCATGCCTTTGCCATTGGGTTCAGAAAGCTTCTTGGATATCGCTGTAAACTGCTTGAAAAAAGAGGGTGGGATTATTCATTTCTACAATTGGGGCGAAAGTAATAACCCGTTTGAAAAAGCTGAATCAATAATTCATGAAACTTTGACAAAACTTGGTAGAAAATATGAGATAATCAACAAGAAAAAAGTATTGCCTTATAGTCCTAGGAAATGGAAAATAATTTTAGATTTAAAAATAATTTAACAGACTTTTCATTTAACGGAAGTGAGGTGTCGATAGATTTATTTACAATTATTACAAGTTATTGTGCATAATGATAAAAATGAAGTTATTAATTGATTTCAACAATCTACCAGATAATTTACTAATAAAACTAAAGGATAAATTTAGGAAAGAATTGTTCAAAGAATTTTATTCAAAATTTAATAATATAGAGGAATGTACAAATTATCTTGATTGTCTGATATCCAGTTTTTATAAATATAAACATCAGCATTATTTCATTCCAGTTAAAACTGTAAGAAAAATGATTCAAATTTGTAATATTTGTAATATATCAACTAAAAAAATTAATGAAAGCATATTATTTATTAAAAAACGAAATGGCACTCCCATACGAATCCGTCTTCCTTTTTACCCTTCACCAGAATTATCAAATATAATTGGTCATGTTTTTGGAGATGGTCATATAGATAATGGTGGGAGAGTTAGTTATACTAACAAAGAAAAAAGATTAATCGAAAAGTTCAAGAATAATATTGAAAAAACATTTGGAATCAAAACACCATATGAACGTACAAAAGGAAAAAATAAAGATTGTTTTGAAATAAGATACCCATCGGTAATTGGTGAGTTATTGATTCTATGTGGGGCAGTTAAAGGAAATAAAACTAAGACTAAATTTGATGTACCTAAATGGATAAAACATGGAGAAAAAAATATTAAAATTTTATTTATAAGAGCTTTGTTTGATGATGAAAGTACTGTAAGTAAAAGAAAAAGTATTAGGATTAATTTAACAAAAGATATTGCTAAAATAAATTCTTTAGTGAAATTCTTTCAATCAATAAAATATATGTTAAGTAAATTGGGGATAAAATCAAATAAGATTTTAGTTTCTCGAGATACTATGACTCAAAAAAGAAGACGAAAGCTGCTTTTTTTCATAACAGGATATGAAAATCTTATTTTATTTTTTGAAATTATAGGATTCGACCATCCCTTAAAAACAAAGAAATTAAGAAACCAACTTTTTACTTATAGAGATTCAATCGAAGATTATTTAGAATATGGAAATTTTCAATCAATTTTAAATCATAAAAATAACCCACAAGATAAAAATACAAAGTGTGCATTGACATAAAAATAAAAAGTCCATAAAATATTTATTCTTTGTTTTTAGCATATTTACTATGAACACTAACCAAGATGTTAAAGATTTTATAAATAATTGTCAAGTTGTAATAATTGCTGGTGGTCTGGGGCAGGGGTTGAAACATAGAACTGGGGATGAAATTCCAAAGCCCCTACTTAAAATTAACGATAAAGCGCTTATCGATTATTGCATAGAACTTTTTTCAAGGGCGGGCTTTAAAAATTTTATACTACTTTTAGGTCATCTTGCGGAAATGATTCAATCGTACGTTGGGGATGGCAGCAAATATGGTGTTAGTATAAAATACTCTGTGGAGAAGGAAAAGCTGGGCAAAGGCGGGGCAATCAAGCTAGCTCTGGAGAATGGAACAATCGACAGAAATAAGCCATGTGTGATAGCCTATCCGGACGATTTGATAACGGATCCGAACTTTCCACAAGAGATCATCAAGGGACATTTGAAAGGGTTGAAGCTAGGAGCTTTGGCAACGATAATCTGCGTTAGTAAAACTTTCTACAGATATGGTGTACCGAAGCTAAATGAAAGGGGTTTCGTCATAGAATTCGAAGAAAAACCCCCAGTGCATATGCCAGCGACCATTGGAAGATACATTCTGCAACATGAAGTATATAAAATAGTAGAAGAAGTTATAGGCAAGAAAAAACCAGCTGACTTTGAAAAAACTGTACTTCCAGAGCTTGCAAAGCGTGGAGTGCTTTTCAACCATATGATTCCTGTGGAAAGCTGGATACCAGTGAATGACGAGAAAGAATTTAGAGAAGCAGAAGAAGTTATGTCAAAAATAAAAAGATAATTTTTAATTCAAAGAATTAACTATTTATCGTAAACTTTGCGGGGGTCCGATAGCCTGGTCAATTCGGCTGGACTCAGACTCCAGTGCCTTAGTGGCTTCGTGGGTTCAAATCCCACCTCCCGCATCCAATTCTATAATTTTCTTAAATCCTCGACAATATAGATAATATAATGTTTGATTTTGAAACTTGGTCCACCATTGCTTTCCTATTAATTTTATCAATTCTGGTAATAATAGACAGAAAGAACATTAAGTTCAAATACGGCGTGATGATAAGGAGAACCAAGAAAGGCAAAAAGCTGATTTACGAAATTGGAAAAAAATACAAAAAAATATTAAGAAAGGTAGGAACGGTTGGCATCTTTGTTTCGGTAGTCGCATCTATCGTATCATTCTACTTCATGTTGAACTCGAGCTATTCAATTTTAACGAAGCCGGGAAAAGCCGAGCCTGGCGTGCGATTTATAATTCCAAAAGTTCCTTCGGAAGTTGCCTGTACGTATGCGCTTTGCGTGCCCTTCTGGTACTGGATTATCGGCGTCTTAACGGTTTTGCTTTGCCATGAGTTGATGCACGCGTTTGTAGCAAGGGCAGAAGATATAAAAATAAGTTCGTTCGGCCTCTTGTCGCTGCTAGTCTTGCCAGGAGCTTTCGTCGAGCCGGACGAGAAGCAGCTGAAGAAAAGTAAAAGTTCGACCAAGCTAAAAATTTATGCTGCCGGCAGCTTCGGGAATTTGATCGCCGTTTTGATTGCCACACTAATACTTTTTGGTTTCCTTGCTGCCGTCAACAATTTTATAGAGCCGAGTGGCGTGAATTTTCAAGCAACCGTTCCCGGCACACCTGCACACGAAGCAAACTTATGCGGAACGATAATGGAAGTCGATAAACAATCGACAAAAAGTTTGAAAGACTTTATTGAAGCGATGAACAAGACGAAACCAGAAGATGAACTTGAAATTAAAACTACTTGTGGCATCTACACTTTAAGGACAATTAAAAATCCCGACTACCCCGGCAAAGCTTACATAGGAATAGAAAACGTGACGACAAAATTTGTCTTTGCTGGCTTTCTAAAGGGATTTGGAGAAGTTTCTTCTGTCACGCTTGGAGCTATAGAGTGGATTGCTAACTTATTTATTTGGTTGAGCTTTTTGAACCTTGGGGTTGGACTAATTAACTTGCTGCCGATAAAACCATTGGACGGCGGTTTGGTGTTCGAAGAACTTTTCAAGATAATTTTTAAGAGAAGATACGTTCCTCATTTGATAAACGCTTTATCCGCCTTCACTTTCGCGTTAATTATGATAAATCTAATCGGCCCGTATTTAATGAATTACATAACTTCTGTTTTTCTTATCTCAAAATTTCTCACTGGGTAGATTTTTCCCGCTTCTTTTAAAATTTTGTTTTTGATTTTATCCGAAATAATTTTTTCAATGAATTCATCCAGAGTAGAATTCTCGACTTCGCTTTTAACCAGTTCTCTAATTTTGTTTCTAACCGCCGACTCGATGCTGGTCTTAATTCTTCCGCGTATTATTGCCAGGCCCTTGACTCTTATTTTTACGTTATCCTTCGTCGTCAAATCCTGAACTGTGTCTATCCTTCTTATCCTTCTTAAAATCATCCTTGAAATGTAATCGTTTAGGCATTCCGAACCGTCGAACTCTGCTATCGCTTTATCCTCCTGAATTTTTTTTATCCTGAAATCAAATTTCATGTAATATTTGCTGAAGTCGTTTGTCAAATCCATCAAGCTAACGCTTATCTTTCTGCCGATAAAATTCTCCGGGTTATCGCCCACGGTTTTCCCCAGTTCCATGTTGTTGAAAATCTTTGGGGCAATGATCGTGAACCAGTTCTTGCCCCTACCCTTTTTTACTGCCAATTGTTTCACCTGTCTTTTTATCAACAATTTTAACAAATTTATCTTTATCTTCTTTCGAGATCAATGCACCAGCCGCAAACTCGTGTCCGCCGCCCTCTGCCTGCAGCTGCTCTATAGCATAAACAATAATTTCTTTTAAATTTATTTGTTTTAAATCCTTCGAAGCCCTCGCCGAAACTTTTATCTTACCATCGGATTCTGCAAAGCCGAACACAGGTTTGCCCGAATCAATTAAATTTGAATTCAGAAAAATAGAAGTTAGAGTTCCTATAATGGTATCTAGAACTTTGTCCTCGCAGAAAATATAAGTTGCGTTGTCTGTAGCTTTTATAACATCATTGCCTCTGATCCATTCCATTCCTTCGCTTATCTTCCTTCTGTATTCGTTCAAAATTTCATCCACATCTCCTATTGCCGTTAAATCGTTTAGGCATAACTCTATTGCAGTTTCGTATTTACCTAGTCTGCCGCATGCGTTAAGTAATGTTGCAAATTCCCTAGCATCTTGAATTTCTTCTGGCAAACCAGAAAGCAGGTATATTTCGCCGAAGATATCCGTCACTTCGGGGTGCTTAACTCGCAACCTTTCAATTATTATTGCCGACGCCAATTTTTTCTGTTCGTCTATCGTTAAATCCTTGAGCTTCTTCCATTCGTCATCATTTTTTATCTCTATGCCCAGCTCGGATAAAAATTGCACGGCTGCCGACTCGGAACCGCTTACGCCTGGTATAAATGGGTCAAAAGAATGTTCCAAAGCTTTATGCACTGGCCTCGTAGATCTTCCGTAAAGCCTCAAACCTTTTAGTATGGTGACCTTGCCTATGTCTTCGGCTTCCTTCAAAATTTTTCTCGCAAAGCCGGTGAACTCCCACTTTTCGTCTAGCTCGTCCCCCACTGCCCCGACTATGGCTAGGTCGATCAAGTCCATGTTTTTTACATCCACCGCCTTGGCAAAGAGGTAGCAAAGTATGGACGAAGAAATTTCTTCCTCTCCAAAAAGCAGTGGGTTGAGATGAAATAAGTTTAAGTTTGATATTTTTTGAGGTTCATGATGGTCTAGAATTAAAATTTGTGTTTTTTCTACAATTTTCTTCAATAAATTGAGTTGTCCGCTCCCACAATCGGTGAGAATTAAAATATCGTTTTCGTCAATCTGCAAATCCTTTACCATGCCACTTACAAGCTGCTTGACTATCCTCAATTCAAAATTTACATTTTTTCTCAACAACATTTTGGCAATGATCGAAGCGGAAGTAAGGCCGTCGGCGTCAAGATGAGAAACTATTTTTATATTTTTTTCTTTTATCAGCGCCTCAAAAATTTTAGAAATTTTATATATTTCTTCTAGAAGCAAATCATCACTTTTGCACTATCAATTTGGCTTCCTCGTAACTGTACTTCCATCCCGCTGGGAGAATTTTCTTTCTTATGTAATATTTTGCGAGTCTTCTGATCATCGATTCCAAATTTTCTAACCCCCTTTTTGAATGTTTATCTGCTTTATTTTTCTCTAAATGGTCATGCAAGCTAACAGCTTTTTTTAATAAGTTCAACATATCTTCTGGCAATGCGGGATAAAGTTTGTTTTCTTTCATCATCTGCACGATGGACTTGCCTGTAATTAATTTAACATCCGGTATGCCGTATTTATCCCTCAGAATTGTACCAATTAATGCAGAGCTGTATCTTTCTTTAGCAAGTTTTATTACCAATTTTTCAACGTCTTGTTTTTTTTCTTTAACCCATTTCGGTTTCATCTTTACCGGCGGTCTTTTCGAACCGCTCTTTCCTTTCCTCCCAGAATAGACCCTTGCCAATTCACTCACCGAAAAATTCTTTTAGGAGCCATACGAAAATTAAAGCTACTGTGCCTACAAAACTTATCAAAGCCCCGAACATGCTTAGTATTGCAGACATGCCCCTTGTGCTTAAAACGTTCAGCAACATGCCGGCAGCTAGCACCGCTGCACCCATAACTAACACTGCTATCGAATAATTCTCTGCAGTTTCGTACTTGTTTTCACCTTTTAGCATACCTAGCACGTTTTTCAATCTCTTCCACCTTTTTCAATACTTGTTCAGCATCTCTATATTCTTGTTTGTAACCTTTAACTATATTTCCCCAGCAAAGATTTAATATTTTAAAATGTGTAGATTTGAGGGCTTCTTGCAATAGATTCAAGTCCACTCCTTTGTCTTCTATTCTCTTTGAAAAATCGCCAAGGCCAAAATCTATAAAAAATATTTTATTGTCCTTGAGAATCATATTGGAAGTAGTCAGGTCTCCGTGAATTATGTCGTGCGCGTGTAGCTTGCCGATCAATCTCCCCATTTCTTCGCAAATTTTTTCCACGGTTTTTTCGTCCGACTTGTTTAACAGTTCTTTTACTCTCTCCCCATCGATAAATTCCATTATTATTTTTTTTCTTTCCACGCGTAGAATCTTTGGTGTTGGTATTCCACATTTTCTTGCTTCCGTTAATAGCTTAGTTTCTTTTTTTGTTCTCGTTTTTCTTATTGTCGTGTCGAGTTGTTTAATCCGGTATCCTTTTTTTATTCTTTCTTTTACCAAAACTTTTTGTCCTTCCCATTTACTAACATAAAGAATGGCTTCAGCACCACGGGCAATTATTTCCATAGAATAAAATAGAAGAATAAATCGTTAAAAGTTATTTGTCTTGGACAACAATAAAATAAATTATGTGGGGCTATGCTTACATCAACTGTTCAAGGTGTAGAAGAAAATTAAAAATAAGAATAGGCCAAAAATATCGTTTATGCCCTTACTGCAACAAACAAGTAAAAGTTAGGTAATTATTTCTTACTGTCCACGTCTCTTATTCCTTCTTCGCAGATTTTGAAGATTGTTTCACCTGGAGGCAAGTTAGCAGCATCGGTCAATTGAGCTATTTTTGTTCCGCCTTTACCTTTTCTGAAGTACAAACGATATGTTGCTTGATGAGCGAGCACGTGTCCGCCTACCGGGGCTGTGGGGTCTCCAAAAAGAACGTCTGGTCTAGCCATCACCTGATTTGTGGCATATACTGCTAGGTTGTGCGCATCGGCTAGCCTTTGCAGATTGTGCAAGTGTCGATTAAGCTTTTGTTGTCTTCTCGCAAGTTCGCCACGCCCGATAAAATCGGCGCGAAAGTGGCTCATCAGAGAATCTATGACTATCAAGCCAATGTTCTTTTCTTCGATTATTTCTGCAGATTTGTCGATTAAAAATATTTGATGCTCAGAATTGTAAGCGCGCGCGATATAAATATTTTTCAAAGCTTTTTCTGGGTCAATACCGCCGGCCTTTGCAATGGACATAACTCTTTGCGGAGAAAAGGTATTTTCTGTATCTATAAATAAACAATTTCTTCCAAGACCACCTTTTTCCGGGGGCAACTGTACATTTACTGCCAATTGAAAACCAAGCTGTGTTTTTCCGGAAGCAAATTGCCCATATACCTCCGTTATCGCCTGCGTTTCAACGCCGCCTCCCAACAGTTTATCCAAGCCTTTAGAACCTGTGGAAATTTTCAAAGCCTTTTCCTTCCTTTCGAGGATCTTGTCCGCTGGCTCAAAACCAAGGTCGAGCATGCCTCTTACAGCATGAATTATTTTTGTCGCCTGGCCTTCGCCTATTTCAGCGATGACTGCCAACTCGCTTGGGGAAGATACTGCGATGGCCATGGGGTCCGTAAAACCAACTTCTGTGAGCTTTTCTGCAATTTTGCTGCCTACGCCGGGTATGTCTTCCAACTTTATGTCTTTTTTCTTCACTTACCCACCAATTTTTAATTTAATTTTATCTATTAATTCTTTGCTTTTTTCCAAGACATTTGGCTCTTCAAAACTATTAACTATTAATTCTAGCCTGTTAAAAATCTTATTCTTTTTCAACCTTCCCCTTAGTAACAGTTCTTTGCCAATTAACTTTTCAGCTATTAATTTATATCTCTCCTCTACTGACAGATTCACAAGCTCGCTTGTGGCAACTCCGCAGAACTGCTCGGCCAAACTTCTGAACGTGACTGCCCTCATGTTCTCGATTCCATCATCCACTATGCATGAGATGACTAAATTGGGAGTCGATTTAACTTCGCCATGCTTCAAGCACTTGCCATCTTGAAGGGTTGCACCGCAAATTGAACAAGTGTCGAACAAGAAATTGCCTTTAAAAACGTGAACCACTGTTCCGTTCAATTCAGAACTTGTGCCATCAACCATGTCTATAGAAGTTTCTGCTTGTTTGAATGTCTTGTTTAAAAGTTCTTTCACGCTCGGCAGTTCCACGTCTATTTCTTCCAACGGTTTAATGCTTCCGTATTTTCCTAAGGAGATTTCCACGTAACCGAAAACGTTTTCCTTTGCCATGCCGTTTATTACCTGAATTATGTCACCGACTTTTATAGTCTGTTCTTCGACTAAATTTACTTGCTCGTTCCACAAAGGTATTCGAACATAGCCTGTAGCATCTGCAAGAAAGATGTTGACGACTCTTCCATCGCTTCCGTCTTTTCTTTTGAAATTTATTATGTCAGAAATCCTAAAAATTCTGCCGATAACATTTACGTTTTTCATTCCAGAAACTATGTTTTTCATCTCCAGTTTTCTTCTTGTTTCGTCTAGCAGATTAATCCCAAGTTCTTTTGCAATTAGATGGGCGGCGCCCTCCAAGCTCACGAGGCCAGACAATTCTTTTTGTTTATTGTTTATCCTTTCTTCCAGTTCCTCTCTAGAAATATCGGTCTGTTTTTCCAATTCGTCCAAAATTTTTTCCAAAGAAACCATGTATTAGAATAGGTAGTTAATAAATTAAACTTTTCTTCTCGCCATCCTCACGTCTTCTTCGGTGATGGTCTTTCTCCCGGCATGTTTAGCCAGCAAAGCAGCCTCCTCGGCAACTTTGAGCATCTTCTCCTCCATAACTCTTGCGAATTCTTCCATAGCTTCTTGCGAAACTCGCTTTGCTCCTACTTTTTTTAAAATTCTTTCAAAAGGTGCGGCTGGTAATTCTGTCATAGATTAAATTTAGAAAAGGTAATATAAAACATTTTAGAAAATAACTTTGAACAAGCGTATCTCTGGATTTTGGTAAACTAATTGAAAATGTTCTAATCCTTGACCATTCCAGAAAAACATGCGGGTAAAAACGCTGTCCCTAATCTCTGGGACCATGAAAATAGCTGTGCCATAACCTGGGTCAACCCACATCAAACCATCGATTGCATTTGTAACATTTTCAAATTTAAGATGCTTTTCTCCATTTTCAAAATAAACAATTTCTTTTATTACCATGTTTCTAATTCCTTGTTGTGGTATGTTTATAATTGGTATCCATTGGTCCCCGCTTCTCACAAGCATCAACTCACCGCCACCATAGCTCACTATACCTTGATTCGGATCGTATCCTCCGAAGGGCAGTTGAAGGAAATTTCTTCCCACGCCTGTACCAAAATAGCTCATCCAGTAGTATTTACCAATTAAATCGGAGCTAGCAATCATGTATACTTCTGATATTGGAGTGAAAGCTTCGGGTGGAACTATATCGCCAAATGCAACTTTAACTTCTCGTTGTTGTTCTGGAGTTAATTGTAGATATTTTTTTAAAATATTTATTGCTTCTTCTTCGTTGTTTGTAGACATTATTCTACCCATGTCTTGGATTCTTACATCATGATTGTATGGTATACATGTGGCTCCACAGTGCGCACCATCAGCATGAGGGGCTAAGCCGGTATAACCAGCAATTATGTGACCTGGATCCCACCATGTCGCTATCAAAGCATCTTTGTCGGCATTTTGTTTAAGCCAATCGAGCATATTAATCCAATTACCACTTACTTCCATGCCAACTCCTGTGTACCCCATTTGTATAGCATCCGAAATGAACATTAGAATTAAAAGCAGGGTGCTTCCAAACAGAGTTGCTGTAATAACATCTCTCCTTAAATATTTGACCATGTTTCCAATAACATAACCTGCAGCAGTCGAAGCTGCAATAGAAAACTGCAGGCTAAATCTAACCCCATTAAGTATCATATAAAATGTTAAGAAGGCCCACAGGAACATGAAAATCTCAGCAAAGTGTATTTTAATTTTTTTATAGATTTTGAAAAATGCCATTAAAGGAAGTCCGACTAAAGTAAAAATAGTTGGTGCGAATCCGATTCTACCAACAACAGCGCTGAATCCTTCTTTTGATAAAATGTTTATTACCTGAAGTTCAGCGACGGATATGTTAACTATAAGTCCTGTATGTTGAATGAAACCTAGATTCATAGCAACAAAGAGCAGTATCGAATCCAAACCAATGAGTATTACAAAAACGTTTGTAACAATTAATATGACCAATATTGGAATTGCAATTTGCTTTACTTCGCCGACAGCTTTTGCCAAGTTTAATCTTAATTTTCTCTCGTGAACGATATCCTCTATCAACCTGAAAATGAATAGCACTGGTATGAGTAAGGTAAAAAAGAAAATGATGTACCATCCAAAGAACCAGGTGTATATGAATGCTGTATTCAAAGCTATGGCGAGAATGTAATACAGTATTTTTTTCTTGGATAAGGCCAAAACAACCGCCCAAGCGCAAAGGAAAGAAAAGAAAACAACTGGAGCGTCTGTATCACAATAACCAGCCATGGATACGCCAATAAATGCCGGTGCTATGGTTGCGAATAAAGCAGTAGCGAGACCACCCCATTTATTCGACAACAGTTTGCCAAGAAAGAAGGCCGGTATGGCAGCTAAGCACGACATTACAACAGGGGCTATTTTTGCCGCTTCCATGAAGGAGATGACCTTAAAAAAGGAAACTAACTTGAAAATCATTATCATTATGTATGGCCAGCCATTAGTTACATCAAAAGGCCTTCCCGGAGGAAAGAAGGTTAATAGATCCCATTTTGGTGGAATTAAATTATTATTCATAATTTCTTTTGCGTGTCTATAGAAATACCATGGGTCATAGTCAAGGATCGTTGGCGATTTTAAGGTAGAGGACCTAACCCAAAAAGACATATAGATGATTAAAATAAGTAGTAAAAATGCGGCCAAAGAGCTTAAATTAAGCCATTTCACTTTAAACGCCTATAATAATATAACTATATTTGAAATAGGATTAGAAAATATTTAAAAAATAAAATCATGGGGGTCGATAAATGCCAAAGGCAAATTTAAAATTAAAAAATATCAAGAAAATAATATTCTCTCATTTAAAGTCAATGCCAGATGGTTATTTTACTTTTACGAGCAATCTCAATTGGCTCAGATACGAAAATCAGATAAAAAGCATTATCATGATGTTTCCGGAAAATGGAAAAGTTTTAGACGTCGGTTGTGGAGCTGGGCATACAACCGCCATGATTTTGTCATTGCGTCCAGATTTAAAAGTCGTTGGGTTAGATAGGGCGAAAGAAGTCCCTGCTTGGAGAGAACTTAAAAGATACGGTTGTAATTTCATTAGAAATAACGTTGAGTCGATATCCTTAAGAGATGGGGAATTTGATGCAGTTGTTTCTTTTGGCACTATAGAACACGTAAATAATATTAACAAATGTCTAGAAGAAATATTTCGAGTCCTTAAGAGAGATGGTTATAACATTATCTTCAATTTCCCCAATAAATACTCCATTTCTGAGCTATTTGCAAGGATTTTTAAATTTATTTTTCATGAAAAAGTTCACTCCCACGAGATGAAATGTAGAATCTGTGAAATAGAAAAATTGTTAACAAAGCATGGATTTAAAATCGTAGATACAAAAAGGGAATTTTTGATACCAGCGCAAATTGCTAGAATAAGTAAAAATATTGGAGAGTTTTTTAACAAACATTATAAAGCGCTGAATAAACTGGATAAATGGGTAACCAAAACACCGTTAAATATTTTTTCTCAAACATTAACTATATGCTGCAAAAAATGAAACCTGAATAAAAAGATGAGAAGTTATGAAAAAGAATCCATCGGTAAGCATAGTAGTCGTAAATCATAATAGAAAAAACGATTTGAGGGCATGTTTAAATTCTATAAGAAAAATGAATTATTCAAATTACGAGTTGGTCCTCGTCGATAACGCCTCTACAGATGGAAGCGTTGAACTTATCAAAAGAAATTTCAAGTGGGCGAAGTTGATTGAAAACAAAGAAAACGTTGGGCCCGTCAGAGCTAGAAATAAAGGAATTCGCGCATCAGGGGGTAAATTAATCGCTTTTTTAGATAGCGACACTGAAGTCAGAAAGAACTGGCTTTCTGATCTTGTTAAAGTTATTGAAAGTGATGATAAAATTGGCGCTTGTGCGTGTAAAGTAATGTTGTTTTCCAATAAAAATTTGATAAATTCTGCTGGTATGGGGTGTGACAAATATGGGTTCGCATTCAGCAGAGGTCTTATATGCAGAGGTAATTTTGAAAAGGATAGAGGACAGTATGATAAACTGGAAGAAGTTTTTTCTGCTTATACAGCTGCCATGCTTGTAAGAAAAGATGTGTTGAGTGAAGTTAATCTTCTCAACCAAAATTTAGAGATGTATTATGAAGACGTAGAATTATCGTGGAAAATCAGATTAGCTGGATACAAAATAGTATATGTTCCCACATCTGTTGTTTTCCATAAGATGTCCGTGATAAAAACTCCGTTCACGACAAAAGTCAAATATTATACGGAAAGAAATCGATTGACGACGATGTTGCAAAATTACAGCCTACCGATGTTAATGGATATACTACCACTTTATTCTTTTCTAAAACTTTCTGAGTTTTTACTATACCTTGCCTTTGGAAAGTTTGAAAGTGCTTGGAAACTTTTGAGTGGAATTTTTTCAAATATAAAAGAGTTACCAAGAATTTTAAAAGACAGGCGTGCGGTGCAAAAGAAAATTAGAAAAGTCTCTGATAAAGAGATAACCAAATATATGAAAAATTATAGTGTGGAGTGGGATATGTTCATGAGGGGTTATGGAAAATATGTGCTGGGATGATTTTTTATGAAAATATTAATTACGCATGAGCTTTTTCCTCCTGAATGCGACCGCATGGGAGAGAGGATTGTGTACATTATAGCTAAAAAGTTGCAAGAAAGGGGATTGGAAGTTAAAGTGTTGACAACGGGCGATCCAAGAATAAAAAAATATGGAGGAATAGAAACGATTCGCTTGCCTATACACAGGTACCTTATGAATTTAGCTTTCCCACCTGTTTTAAAACACGCGAAGGATTGCGACTTGATACAAACCAGTAATTATAATGCATGTCTTCCTTCTTTTATAGCTGGAAAGTTACTCGGAAAACCAGTTGTTTGTTTGGTCCAAGGAGTGTACGGAAAGAAGTGGTTGGAAATGAGGGGATATCTGCTTGGAATTATTTCCATGTTGGTGGAGAAGTTTCAGCTAGACCATGATTACGACAAGTTGATATTTTTCAGCAGGTACGGAAGAGATGCGGGAGTAGAGATTGGTATAGATGAAAAAATTACAAGAATAATAGAGCCTGGGTTTGAACGCAAAAAATATAAAATGAAAAAGAAAGAGCCTTTTGTGTTGTTTGTCGGGAGGCTCGCAAAACAAAAGGGAGTGGAGTATCTGATAGAAGCTGCTAAAGATTTGCCAGATATAAAATTTAAGATAGCTGGGAGTGGTGAACAAGAAGAAAGGTTGAAATCGATTGCACCTGAAAATGTTGAATTTCTGGGGTTTGTTTCGAATGAAAAATTAGTTGGTTTGTATTCAAGGGCATTAGTATTCTGTTTGCCTTCTGTTGGTGAAACTTTGGGATTTGTTTTGTTGGAGGCCATGGCTTCCGGTTGTGCAATAGTATCTACTGTTCCTTTCGATTACGAAGGGATTAAAGTAAATGTAGGTAATGTTAAACAATTGAAAAATGCAATAAATTACTTGATTAACAATCCGAAGAAAGCATTGAAAATGGGGGGAAAAAATAGAAAAAAAGTAAAGCAGTATAACTGGGATAAATTCATTGAAGAGTTGATAAAGACTTACGAAGAAGTGATTAAATAAAACTATCTGGTTTTTACAAGTCTTACGCCAATATTAGTTCCAAAATCTTTTTTCGATAGTTTGAAATTTATATACAAAGGTAGTGCCAAAATTCTCAAGATAATATTTTTGATGATAAATAAATTAGAATACTCTAAATCATAAAATAATGCAGAAATTTTATCGCAATAATACTTTACCTTCTCTATTTTTAATTTAGTAAACAACTTTCTGATTTGATTTGTATCATACCCTTTTTTAACATGACCAAAAAATTTAAGTAAGAATTTTTCTGATGGTGAAACAAATCTCATAAAAGAATAATAAGGAAATCTCCAAAATTTTGATGGAACTGTTAGAATTAAATTACCGTTTACTTTTAAAACTCGTTCTATTTCTTCGACAACTAGTTTATCGTGTTTTATGTGTTCCAATACATCTAGACAAAGAATTTGTTCAAATGTGTTTTTCTTGAATGGAAGGTTTTCTGCTCTTGCTATGACGTAAGGGAAATTTCTTTTAGTTTTAACTAAATCTATCGCAATAATTTTTTTACCACATTTTTTAAAAAAAGAAGACATGAAACCATCCCCACACCCCACGTCCAAAATAAAATCTTTTTGTTTATTCAAAAGTTCTAGTGTTATAAAATGGCGTTGAAGATATATACCAAACATTGGTATTAAGTCTAAAATTTCTCTTTTCATAAAAATCATTCGATAGTCGAATTTTTTGTTACTTTAGCCTTTAAAGTAAAAATATGTTTTCTCAATAATCTATTTGCATACGAATACACTTCATTGAAGAAAAATGGTACAAATCTTATTGGTCCTCTTTCTTTAAATTGTTGTTGTATCAAATATTTCGCTATGCCAAAATCAAATTTGGATGTTAAATCTAAAGCTTTTTTGAAAGCTGCATCTATTTCTTGTTTTGATAGATTAGGGTAGGATACAACTGCTTCTTTGTTTCCATCGTATCTGCTGAAATCCTCTGTGACAAGATGGCCATTCTTTTTAACCCAGTTATAAAATTCTGTACCTGGATATGGAGTTGCTATGGAAATTTGGAATCTATCTGTTCCAAGTGTAACGGCGAGCTTTAAAGTTTCTTCTATCGTTTCTTTTGTATCTCCGGGTAGGCCAAGCATGTATGTCGCATGTGTTCTCAAGTTGAATTTTTTAGCTAATTTTACAAATTTCTTAATCTGCTCTACATCCAAATTTTTCTTTATTTCTTTCTGCACTCTTTGCGAAGCTGTTTCCACACCAAATTTCACTCCAACACAACCAGCATCGACCATTGTTTTCAAAACATCCTCGGTTATTAACGCATGCCCCATACAACTCCATGCTATATCCAAATTGCGATCTTTAATTTCTTTACAAACACCCAAGACGTGCTTCGGATTGAGGGTAAAACTATCATCGTCGAAGTATATCTCTTTTGGTTTATATTCTTCTATAAGCATTTGCATCTCGTCTACGACTTTTTTTGGGTTTCTGTACCTTACTGTATGATTGTAAAGGGTTTGGGGTAGTAAGCAAAACACGCAACGAAATGGACAACCTCTTGATGAAAGCAGTTGTTGATTTGGAACTTGCGCAAAGGCTTCATTATATCTGTCCATTGGTAGAAAATGCCTCGCTGGAAATGGAAGCGAATCTAAATCTTTGATTAATTGTCTCGGTTTATTTATTCTTATTTTATTTCCTTCTCTATATGCAAGACCTAAGATATTTCTAAACCTATTCCAGCGCAACATCATAGCAAGTTCTAGGACGGTTAATTCGTACTCGCCAAAAAGAACAAAATCTATGAATGGGTTTTGTAAAAGAATTTCTTGACATAAAGCAGTTGCGTGAGAGCCTGTTAGAGCAATCTTACAGCCAACTTCTTCTTTTATTCTTTTCATCAGTTCCAAATCTTTGTAGATAGTTAAAGTCGAAACTTCGGTGATTAAAAGTTCTGGACTAGTCTTTTTAACGTAATCGACAAATTCATCGTTTGTCATGTTTAATGTAGTAGTGTCTACAAGATCTACAGCAATGTTCTCTTTTTCGAGTAAAGCTGCTGAGTAAGCCAGAAACCATGGTGGATAAGAAAAATAAACATTTTTAATCTCAGTTGTACCAGACCATCTGAATGATCTTCCGCCTTCTTCAAATGGTGGGTATGCCAACAAAATCATACATTAGATTTGGATGAGTACATTTAAATTTTTCTAAAATCAAATAATTTTTCTATTTACAATAAAAAGACCATAAATTATTCCCATGTTCCATGCTATCGTATAGATTGGTATTAACACAAATGCTAAAAGAGATGCTTTTATTCCAAGCAACCTTAGAACCCTGACACAGAGCAATATATTTATGAACAGAGCAAGGAATAAAAATATTCGATTAATTGGGAGTAAAACAAAACATAAAAAATAAAACATATAGGGGATGGTGCTAATAAGCCAAGTCTTGTTCATTAAAAGTTGAGGTAGATGGTCAATTAATAAGCGTGGTACAGCCCTACCAAAAGAGAATCTCTTTTTTAGATTTTTCAAAAAACCCATTTGGTGTGATGAAAGATGCATTTTTACTTTGCACTTGGGGTTTAAGAGTAGATTTTTTCCTTTATTTCTTAGTTTACAGCACAAATCAATATCTTCACCAGATACTTTAAATCTCTCATTGAAATAATTAACTTCTTTCAATGCGCTCTTCCTGTAAGCATCGAATTTATTTGCCAGAATATCCGATTTGATAATTTTATTAGAATTGACGGTTGCGTACGCACCAGCAAAATATAAATTTATTTTTTCGAGCAAAGAGGCGTTGGGATCGATATCGAAAATTCTATTTCCTGTCACCGCTGCAACATCAGTATCATCAAATGAACTTACTATTTTTGTAATCCAGTCCCTCCCAATTAATTCACAATCAGTATGTAGTGTGATAGCTATTTTTCCCTTTGCTGCTTTAATTCCACGATTAAGCGATTTAGCCAAACCTAAATTTTTCTTATTGGACAATATTTTCACGCCAAGATTTTTTGCTATTTTAACTGTTTTATCCGTTGAAGCGTCGTCAACTACGATGACTTCTAATTCTTCGTATCTTTGTTTTAAAACAGATTTTATGCATCTCCCTATGTTTTTTTCTTCATCGTATGCAGGTATGACAACTGAAACTTTCATTTTCTCACATTATTTTTGAAAAATAAATCAAAAATACCGACTACCATGCCAATAGTATATACTATGTTTCTTAGAAAATAGAGAAAAATAAATGAAGCGACGTAAGAGAGTTTTTTTGTGAATCTTAGAATGTCAAAAAGATACAAAAATATTAGGAAAGCAAAAATTATTCCCACGATGGGAAAAAGAGAATTGTAAAAAAATGAAAGTAAAGTAAATAAGCAAAAAAACCAAAATGTATATTCTTGCAATAAAATTGTTGTCTTTGTTATGTGATCGCCTGTAACTTTTTTCATATGTTTTAAATAAAGAATTGGTGTTGCCCTCCCGTATCTGAACCCATGTTGCCTCAAAAAACTGGTCAGTGTAGATCTATGATAATGATAAACTATCGCCTCGGGTACGTAAACCATCTTGCCAAGGTTCGTCAGCCTATACCCCCAGTCGGTTTCTTGCGCCACATCGAACCTTTCATCGAAGTTAACTTTTTTAGCATATTTTGCTCTGACAGCTAAATTCATTGTTGGCCCACGAGGGACAAATTTGGGAGCATGTTTGAATCTATCTTCCAATTCCATTCCGATCAACTTTTGAAACCCCTTCACCGATTTAGGAGTTGAACAAAAACCAGTGCTAGCGATAATATCATTTGAAGTAAATGCCGACATGAGATTTTTTAACCAGTCTTTATCGACAACACAATCGGCGTCAGTCATAGCAATAAATTCCGTATTTACTTTCTTTATCATATAGTTGTGAGCTTTAGCGATTCCTCCTTTAATCTGTTCCAATTTAATTTTTTTAGGGTATTTTTTCTTTAATTTTTTCAAAATTTCGAAAGTTCCATCGGTAGAATACGCATCTGTTATATAAATCTTGTATTTCGGATAATTCAACTTCAGCAAAGATTTTACACATTTTTCTATAGTATTCTCAGAATTTTTTACCGTTACTAAAATTGTAACTGATGATTCTTTCATCTTCTCAACTATTTAATTTCAATCCAATTTTTTAGCTATAACTTTAAGGGCGTCATCTACTCTTGAAAATTCTATAATCTTGAAACCATATTTCAACAGAAGCTCTTTCAAAGTTTTTTCGGTGAAGCCAGATTTGTGGTACAGACCATTTTTATGAAGAATTTCATATTTACCTTGACTACCATAGATTAGCTCCTGGGCTTTCTTCCAATCATCATCGAAAGAAGTAAAAGTATGTTCGAGGTCTGGAACTTCTATGATTATTTTGCCGTTAGTTTTTAAGATTCTGTTTAGGTCTTTCAAAAAACTTTCTATTTTATCATACTCTATATGTTCAAGCGAATGTTTTAGCAGAATTTCTTCACAACAGTTGTTTTTCAAAGTCTTCACATAATCTACTATGTCCTTCTTTACGTCAGATGTAACAAAGGCGTCCACATTTAAATAGTCAGTTCTATAGTCGCCACCGCTTCCTAAGTTGAGCTTGGTCGGTGGTTTGTTAGGATTTCTAAACAGGTTTCTTATTAACATATTCTTAATGACATTATACAATGAATTCCAAATCATCTTTTTTCTCATCTCTCGATATTATTTTTTTCATATCTTCATATTTTATCTTTTTGATTTTCTCAACTTACTCTTGATTAAATACAAAAGGTAATCCTTTTCCAAATTAAGAAGTCTTTTTTGCTCGTCCCAATTTAAGCTGCGTATGTGTTGCCCTATAAGATGGGTTGGAGAAAGGTTAAATCTGGTGTTAAATTTATCTCGCATTTTCTTTATTTCTTTATTGTTGAGTCCTGGGTAACTGACTATAGAATCTAATTGTCCATTCTCATCTAACCAATCGTCCCACTCCTTAGTTTTTAAATAACCGTTCTTTTTTGCCCAGTTATAGAATTCTGTTCCTGGGAATGGCACTGCCTGCTGGAAGAAGGCCATATCGGGATTCAATCTTCTTGCGAATTCGAATGTTTCTTGTACAGTCTTTTTAGTGTCGCCAGGCAGCCCGACCATAAAACACCCCATTATTTTCAAACCAACTTTTTTTGCGTCTTTAGTGAATTGTTCTGCGCGTTCGAGCGTTATTCCCTTCTTTATATTATTTAGAATTTG
>Ga0315312_1000676_pt1 | contig 34719 bp, 39 predicted proteins | sample TDP7_MG_FD_203629 | JGI IMG/M metagenome (GOLD analysis project Ga0315312, IMG submission 203629) | Freshwater sediment microbial communities from Lake Towuti, South Sulawesi, Indonesia - TDP7 | ecosystem: Environmental > Aquatic > Freshwater > Lake > Sediment | place: Indonesia: South Sulawesi... | reverse complement strand
GCAGATCATTCAACAAAGCCAACTTCCTAATCTCCCTATGTAAGTCATCCTGAACCTCAACAACCGTCCTCCGATTCTCCTTCACGTTTAAACCAACCTCTTAATCACCCGTAAGCTGAATAGCCAAATCGCCAATTATCAAGAAGATTCTGGTTTTAACAACTCCCTGAACGCTTTTTTCTACAACCTCAACCAAAGCTATGCCATCTGAAATAATTAGGATTTTGTTGACATAAACATAAGGCGCATAATCCATGACAAACTGGTAATAATCATGAGGAACAACGCCCAATGACTACACTCTCCCAACATAAGGCGCCTTCAGTCCGCCTAGAATCCGTTCAAGCTCAGCCTGCAAAACATCTAAAGGTGGAGCCTTACTAAGCACGCTTACGTTTTGGTCTCCAACAGAGAAAGTTAAGCCAACAGCAGAACCGCCGGTAAGATAACAAATTGCGTAGATAGCTGCCAACACTGTTATAAACTCTTTTTCGGCATCGGTGCAATCGTTGTAGTCGATTTCTCTTCCAAGTTCAAGTTCAAGAGTAACTTCAGCCCGTTTAACCATCTTCAGAATCCTATTGTCTGGAATGTCCGCAGAATTAATGTTAATCACGTCGCGAACGTCATCAACAGACACGCTTACCAAACAGCTCAGACTCCAAGCATAAAAAGGAAAAGAAGCAGAATTTAAACAATTTTCAGAATAAAAAAGCAGAACTTAAGACTGTTTAACATAAAATCCTATTCGGATTCATCTTTTACAAAAATAGCATTATTTTGCTGTTATTTTCTTGGATTTCCATCTATTCCTTTACGTTTATTCCAAAAGGAAACACGATTTATGTTCAAGTCTCTCCCGGCTACCAAAGTTAGCAAAGTTAACATTGCGATTGATAGCAAAGAGTTTAAGTTATTGCTTTCCACCCTTATTGAAGGCTACACGTGAGCTGTGGAAGCAAATTGTCGTTGAAAAAGGATGTTCGGAAGAAACGAATCAAAACTTGGGATAGTTTTTACATTGCTAATTCAGTTTGGGGAAGAAGGGTTCCACAGGTTTATTTGGAAAGATTCACTTCGCTATGTAAGCAGCGCAAGGTAAAACAAATAATTGATGCTGGTTGTGGTTCAGGTCTTTATACAACCTACTTTGCGCTTCAAGGCTTCAAAACAGTAGCAATCGACGTTTCCAGGACGGGCCTGGCTTTGACCAAACACTTAGTCAGATCATTACATTTCCTCAAACGTGTTAAAGCAATTAATGTAGAACCCACCATAGTAGATTTTATTGAGGGAGAGTTGCCCCATTTTCCAGTAGCAGACCATAAAGCTCAGGCAATTTTCGTTAACTATACTCTGCACCAATTAGCCAACAAAGAACTAACCGCTTGTATAGCCGAATTCAAAAGAATTCTTCAGAATGAAGGAGTCATTCTTATACATGAGCCATGCGAAGATAAGCTTCCACAACCAAACGAGACAGTTAAAGTTCTAGAAGACGGATCTTGGTTTTTAAAGAAACAGGGTGTGGTAAACTGGAACCTAACACGTGATCAATTATCTAGGATGATGAAGGATAATTTTAAGGTTCTAAATGAATGGCGACTAGAAGAAAACGGAAAGCCCAAAATTGCTTTTATCCTTGAAAAGAGTTGACTCTAACGCAAAGAATGGAACCTAATCATTTCTTGGCGGATTGATGAAGTCCGATCATGTTGCCGTCAGGGTCTGCAATTGTAGCCATGGCGTTTCCGTTTTCCTTTGATTTTGGAACGATAACTTTTCCCTTCACTATTTGAGACCTGGTTAGCTTATGATATTTTTCGTCGCCAATCTCGAGTTCCTTTATAAGTGCGCAGCACAAGGAACGGAGAAAAAGTAAGCCACTTCATGAATTTCATAGACAATAATTTAATTTAAAAAAAGGAAAGCACTTCCGCCGTCTTAAAATCCTCTTTTAAGTTCATTTTTGAGACATTTTCCCTTTTTCCCAGAACTCTACTCCTAACATAGAGAATCGTCAGCGTAATGAGAACCATGAATAGGAGAAGGATTATGATTGATGGGAACTCGGGGACTACCTGGTATGCCCAGTAAGGTTCTGTTCCTTCTCTTGTGGCGTTGTTTCCAGCTTTGTCGTAGGCAACCATTTTGAATCTCACGTAAGTTCCTGCAAGTTGTCCGGGAATCGTTCCGTTGTAAAGGGGTGATGTCGAATTGCGACTCATAGGTTCGGCAGTCCACGTTAAGCTGTTATTCAAATTGTAGTATAAGGTCACGTTTTTTACTCCGCTTTCAGCGTCGGTGACGTTAACAAAGACTGTTACCTGCTGGTTTGGTTGCACGGCGTCTTCTGGCACTCTGGAAGGTATGCCTATTAGTGGAGCGTTGGTGTCTTCACCTAGCTCCATCGTTACGTTGACTCTTGCGCCTATTCTATCACTGTAATCGTAAGCGGTATAGTTTATACTGTGAACCCCAACTGAGCTTGAGATCAATCCTTCAACCTCTATAGTTATATTGCATGACATGGAAGAGTTCGCCATCAACATCCAACTTACTGTCGAATGAGTTCCAGCGTTCAAAAAGCCTGTGCCTAACGTTTTCTTTAGAGTTTCTCCTTGGGCTAAGGTTAGATTGACATTTGCAGGCAACGTTATGGTTGCGTTGCATGATAAGGCTGGATAGTTGTCAAATGCGTTTGGAAGTGCTTGGGGATAGGTGATTGTGGCGTTTATTTGGAATGGAGTTCCCAGCTTGATATAGGTTGGTGCTGAAACGTTTATGGTCCACGGTAAAGCATAAAGCGTCCAGTTGCTGAAGTATGACCAAAGGTCTAAAAATGCGGTGTTGTTGAAAGCTATGTATGCACAGCCATACCTTCCGCCCCATAATGGCTTGTTCCAAGGATCATGCAGAAAAACATGAGTTTCATTGTAGCCCGTTACCACACGATAGTGGGTTGAAACGTGATAGGCGCTATACCACATTAAAAGAACAAGCGGTTTGTCCTCGTCTATGTAACTTTTAAGTTGCGTTAAACTCATGCCCTGAGCTTCGAAGCCAGCATAACCCAAGTTGCGCAGAGTGTAGCCTGTAATGTTTTCGTCTGGAATTTCTGCACCCATTGAAGTGCTAATATTGCTGAAGTGCGCAGATCTCCTCAACTCGTCAGTGTAGGTCACGTATGGAAACGTTCTTGCAACATCCGCAATCTCAAACTAGCTAATGTCTTCGCCATAATAGTCAAAAACCATCTCAAGACAAGCTGGACCACAATAATAGTCTATGTCTTGATAGCGGAAAGGAACAGTAATTAAATGTACGATGCCATGAACATCTAAGTAAAACGTGTGCAGAACATCCGCAACCAAATTTACTGCAAGGTTAAGTGATTCTCCACAGCGATTTTCAAAAGTTGGATTGCTCCAATTATAGTTTTCATCCATCCATACACACGTTAAACCCCCGCCACGATCGAAAGTTGTATCATTAGCAAGTGTAAGTGTGGCGTGGTATGCGAAAATTTCGCTTAAAACACCGTCAAAACCGAGAAATGTGTTGAAGTCATCAGTATAATTGTTTGTTCTAGTTTCCACGTAATTCTCATAATCGCTGTGATGCACCTCATTTCCCCAGTCAGTTTCTGAACCCATCACGTGGCCAAAAACTCCAACATCAGCAATGTAATGCGTCATTACGCCAAGCGTTTTCGCTGCATTAGCCAAGTCGCCGGTCTTGTAAATTTTAACCGCTTTGCCATATTCTTCTTGAGCCCTTATTGCAGAGGCATCATCTTGCAAGGAGCCGTTGGCAAAATAATACACATGATGTTTAACCGTGTCTCCAATGCCATCAGGAGCACCTCCATTGTCAGGCAGTTCAGTTCCATACAGATAGTTGGCAATATTGTTAAGGATGAACTGTTTTTCCTCGAGAGGCAACCAGTCTAAAGCGTGCTGGGCAATCCAGTCATGAGTGCCATAATCGGGATTAGAGGGGTCAGCGCTGAAGCCGCCATTGCTCCAACCGGAAACAGAAAACAGCGCCGTTTCAACTAACAGAAAACTGAGAAGAAAAACCATGCCTAAGACAGTCATTTTTTTCAACATCTTTCTTTCCCCAATCATTAGATAATTTGGGCTTCAGATAAAACCTTGGATTTCCTATTAGATCGCCCCTATTTTTCAAGTTTCTTAGCCCGATTCTGTGCAGGTCATTTACATCAAGATAGAAGTCATCGTTAATCATATTGCAAACTTTGTTGATAAACATGTTTCGCTGAATGAAGGGGCAATAAGTGTTAATGAAGATAAGGCTTATATATTATCAGTGTTATTAGCCTAGTTATTAAATATTGAATTTAATTGGAGTGTATGATGCATGGTTAATGAAGGAAGAGGACGCATTTTCAGAAGAAAAGACGGCAAATACCTGATTTATCTGCCATTAGACTTTGCTGAAGACAGCATGTTCCCATTTAAAGGCTCAGACTCTATACTTGTAAAAGTGAGTTTCAAACTTGGAGACAACAAACTGCTCGTAGAGAAATGGAAAGAACCAGAAGAACCAAAACAACAATAAAACAATCAAGACGTAAAAGCTGAACATGCTTCTATCAAGAAGCATTACCCATTATTTCTTTTGCTCCAGTTTCTATAATTTGCAGAGGAAATTCCGAGTCTGAATACTATAAAGAAAAAACCTTTTCCTAAATGGTTTTGAACTCTTCCTTAGTGTACATCCGTTTCCTTTTTGCTTCTAAGTCCTGTTGCATTTTTTCGCACCGTTTATACCATAATATTTCATAATCGTTTTGAGATACAACTCTATTTTTGAGGTCAGCTATTGTGTAAATCCCTTCTTTCCTACACCACTCAACGCAGATTTCGTAAGCATCCCAGTCAAGTTCCTCATTTTCCCAATATATTAGAACATCGGAAAAGTTATGTAGGAAAGCGGCAAAAGCTCTTGTATGCCCATCCACGAAGATAATGTCATTTCCAAGCCTCTTGATTGGTATAGGTTCCATTGATGCAGGTTTGTCAGGGTCAAACGTTTTCATTACTTCAGATAGCTTTTCAGAACTAATGAATAGTTGACTGGGTTGTATCTTATCAAGTTTCATCATGAATGTTTTAGTCATGCGTTCACATTAATATTCTATAAAAATCTACAATATATTAATGCTTAGAGAAAAATGGGAGTCGCTGGAGACGTCGCCATCTTTGGCACTAAAAAGTGTTATTATGGCTTCGCTGTGGCCACGAGTTTCTACGCTAAACAGCAAAGACTCTCTATTTCGAAAAAAGGGTATTCTTTTGATTCTCTTGTAAGGGTATAAGCCAGATTTTTGTGTTGGCATTTGTTTCATAAAAAAGGGAGAAAAAGGAATTGCGGGTTTATTATTGTTTAACATCCTCACTTAGCGTTGCAGCTATTGCTCCACCAAAACCTATGATAAAAGCCATATAAGGAGTCAACGCTGGAAGATTAGACATGACAGTTGTCGCTACTGAACCTATGAACCACATTATCGAACCCAAAACGAAGCCACTTGAGCCCGCAACAACCAATTTACGGTTAATACTCACCACTTTTTTCACCTCCTACCTGCGCATTTCCCGCCTCCATGAAAAGTGCATTTAGCCTTTTGACGAGAGGAGAAAGGAGAAAACAAGAACAGCGTCATTTTCTTGCACCTTCCATGAAGGTTTCGGGTTGCGATTTCTCCCAAAGCTGCCATCCAAATTTGACAGCATTTTTACGGAACTCTTCCTGGCGGATTAAGTCCAGCTCCGCAGCTTTTAGCATGTCAGCCATAACAATTTCGGGCACTTTTTCAGCACCCTAGTTTAATCGAACCTGAGCCTCTAAAGGACTAATGCCCGCTTGAGCCAAAACAACAGCGAAAATGTCGCGTTCAACTTGCCTCTTAATATAACGTTGAATAGGCTTGCCAGCTATGGCTTTAATGCCTTCATCCTCGCTCAAAATAATGGTGCGTAAGCTGTTGGACTGAAACTCTTCTGGGCTGCGATGCCCACTGCGGATGTATTGATCGGTTGTTTCCCAAGGCAAGTTTACACCAGCCTGACACAACTAATACCAAACTAATATACGAAGAAAATGAAAAGGCGAATTGTACACTCCAATAGCCAGCGCATAGGTCAATGGATGGGCCATCAGGGTGGTCTAAACCCTCAAAAAGTGATTGGAAATGCCTAGAAAATGCATCGCAAGAGTTGTTCTAAGCAGGGAACAAAAGGAAATTCTAAATGAACTGGCGAGGAGACTTGGAATAAGCGAAAGTGAAACATTGCGGACGGCTTTAATGGATTACGCAAAAGAACTAAGCCTAATAAGGGAAAGGATGCATAAGATAGGCAATCAATCTTTTGAGGTTAAAGGATAAAAGTTTCTCACTGTACCGTTTTTAAATGGGCTCTGACTCGGATTTCAGCTCAAAGCCAGCTTGATTAAGGATAAAATTTAAAAATTCACACGTAATTTATTTATAGAATCATTAGCTAGGCTCTAAAATGACCCCAGAGGAGTTAGCGATTGGCGAGAAAAAGAAAAGCCTTCGAGAACCTTTTAATTGAAGCTGTAGATGAAGGTTTGGCTTCGCTGGGAGAATCAGCTAAGCAATCAATCTACTTTCACCTTGAAGACAAGTTTAAAATAGCAAAAAATGACATTCCCTATCGCCTTGAGGATTTTACAGACGGACTTGAAAAGATTTTTGGTTTAGGAGCCCATTTTATAGAGATTTTAATCATGAAAAGTTTATTCGAAAAGATTGGGCAGCCTCTTGAATGGAATCAAAGCAAAGAACTTGTATTTGTTGAATATGTTGCAGCAGCCAAACAAAGTTTCTTGAAAAGACAGAAGGAAGTTAAAGTAGTAGAAATCTAAGCCCTTTACCCTTCTCTAAAGTGCGGAGTTTAGCAATCAATATTTGAAGTTCACAAAGGATTTATCAAAGTTCCATAGAGTTTCATTCTAAAACTTGATTCAATCCTCGAGGGTTACGTTTGCCTCAAAATGACTTTAGCGAAATCCTTTTAGCAGCAGTTGAAGAAAGCTTATCTTCTCTGGGAGATTCACCCAAACAGGCCATACTCTTTCATTTAGAAGCCTCCTTTAAGATAAAGAAAGAGCGCATTTCAGAAAACATAACAGAATTTGCAAAGGCTTTGGAAAAAATTTTTGGACCTGGAGCTTTATACCTTGAAAAGCTTATCGTGAAACGTCTTTATGAAAAGCTGGGCTTGGAGTTTGAAGATGTAGAAAGCAGAGACTTTTTAGAGTGTGTAGACAACGTGAAGAAACGCTTGCCGCCTAAAAGGGGATATGTAAGACTATGAAGAAAATGGAAAGTTACAGCACAATTGGAGAACAGTTAAAAAAAGAGTTGGAAAGACTACGTGTCCTTACTGATGCAATAGATGAAATAATTTATGTTATAGACCCAGACACTTATGAAATACTCTTTGCCAACAAGAAAACTGAAGAGCTATTCGGCAAAAAAATCATAGGCAAAAAATGCTATGAAGCATTTCAAAACTTAAATCGACCATGCCCCTTCTGCACTAACAAACGCCTTTTCAGAGAAAAAGAAAAAACTCACATCAGAGGACTTCAAAATCATAGGAATAAACGCTGGTACAAATGCTTCGACAAAGCCATCAAACAGTCTGAAGGCAAATATGTCCGATTTGGAATAGCCATCGATGTCACCGAGCAAAAGGAATTGGAAGAAGCCTTGCGGGAGAGCGAACAGCTTTTCCGCTCTGTTGTGGACAACTCCCACGATTGCATCTTAATCATCGATGATAACTTCCAAATTATCTATGCCAATGATGAAGCCATACACTTGAGCAGATATTCAAAAGAGGAAATAGTTGGGCAGGACTTCAGAAAATTCCTCGATGAAGACACCAAGGCTATGATTGAAGATAGATACATGCGCAGACAGAGGAGAGAAAATGTACCTCCCCAATACAAGTTCAAAATAGTCCGAAAGGACGGCGAGAAAAGAGATGTTGAAATCAAATCCACAACCATACGAGACAGACATGGTAAAACACGCACTGTAGCTCAGTTACTTGACATCAGCGAAAGAAAACGTTTCGAGGAGCAGCTCTCTGCACTGAACATGTATGGCCAAAGCTTGAATAGGGCAAAGAACATGGAAGAAGTTTATAAGCTGACATTAGACGCCATGGAAAAAACCTTAGGATTCGAATATGCCTCCTTCTTTATAATAGAAGGGAAAATACTCCGCTTAATGACCTACCGTAAATATCCGAAGAAGCTCAAAGTTAATTTGCCATTAGACGGAGCGAAAGGTGTAACCGTTAGAGCAGTAAAAACAAGCAAGCCTGTTTATGTTCCAGATATTAGAAAAGAAAATACCTATGTTGGGGCCGGTGTAAAAGGAATGCTCTCCGAACTTGCAGTGCCAATTAAAATAGGAAACAGAGTTTTAGGCGTCTTAAACGTGGAAAGCAAAAGACTTTCGGCCTTCGACAAGGAGGATGAAAAACTTCTTGAAATATTAGCTTCGCACGCTGCCACTGCGATTGGGGATTTAAAAAGGCAAGAGAAGCTGAAAATAATCTCCAAAAAACTAACAAATCTAATGAAGAGCTCCACAGAAATTATGAACCCCAAGGATATGCGTAAAAGGCTAAAAGTAATCGCGAAAGCCATCTTAAAATTCGGATGGAGAAGGGCAGTAATCTCTCTCAGAGACGAAAATTTGGAAGGAATAGAACTTGTTACAGCAGGCCTCACAAAAGAAGAAGTAAAACTTTTACTAGAAAGAAAAGCGCCAGGACATGTCTGGCGCGAACGATTAGGCCCGAAATTTGACCGATTCAAGATAGGCGAGTTTTACTGTCTCCTATGGAGTGACCCATGGATTCGAGAAAACGTTCATGGTGTCCCGCCGGGAACAGCCCCTGATGCAGCAACCACTTACACAGGGGTTCCAAGCAAACTTTCCTCAGAAGAAATGGTTGATTGGCACCCGCAGGACATGCTTTATGCTCCCCTCCGCACACCCGAAGGAAGAATTGTAGGCATCTTAAGCATGGATGACCCCATAGACGGTCGAAGACCAACAAGAGAATCCCTTACTCCTTTGGAACTTTTTCTGCATCAAGCCGCAATAACCATTGAAAATGCTCAGCTTATTGACAGTTTAAGAAAAACAAGGAAACAACTTGAAGGGTATGCCGAGCAACTTGAACAAAAGGTGGAAGAGAGAACCCGTGAGCTGAAGAAATCTCAGGAACAGCTGCTTAAAGCCCAAAGACTTGCAGTTATAGGTGAAATGGCTGGTATGATTGGGCACGACTTACGTAATCCCTTAACAAGCATTTCGGGAGCCGAATACTACCTGAAAAAGCGGGTGGGCCCAGAAGTGGACAGTAAAATAAAGGAGATGTTGGCGCTGATAGAAAAGAACATAGCTTACTCAAACAAAATCATAAACGACCTTTTGGATTACTCAAGGGAAATAGAATTAGAGGTGACAGTGATCAATCCAGAATCAATAATTAAAGATGCTTTGTCCATAGTAGAGATTCCGAGGAACGTTAAAGTAATAGACTTAACGGAAAACAAACCGAAGATAAATGTTGATGTTGAAAAAACAAAAAGAGCCTTCGTAAACATCATCAAAAACGCAGTTGAATCCATGCCCAAAGGTGGCACACTAACAATAACAAGCAGAAAACTAGACGGCAATTTGGAAATAGTTTTCTCAGACACGGGAGTTGGCATGTCAAAAGAAACATTAGAGAAGCTTTGGACGCCGCTTTTCACAACAAAAGCAAAGGGAATGGGATTTGGCTTACCAATCTGCAAACGCTTCATAGAAGCCCATGGCGGCTCCATTTCGGTAAAAAGCATCCTTGGAAAAGGCACAACAACTGCGGTTACTTTTCCAATCAAACAAAAAATAGAAGAGGGGGGTGAAAAAGTATGGATGAAACCATTAGAATCCTCATTATTGATGACGACGAAAACATAAGGAACGTATTAACAACAATCCTGGAAGATGAAGGATACGATGTTGAGTCAGTAGACACGGCCAAAAAAGCAATAGAAAGAACAAGGAGAAAATTCTACAACCTAGCCCTAATCGATATTCGACTCCCAGACATGGAAGGAATAGAACTTCTAACAAAAATGAAAAACACAACACCAAAAATAAGAAAAATAATCATTACAGGTTACCCAACACTCCAAAACGCAGTAGAAGCCGTAAACCGAGGTGCAGATGCTTACATATTGAAGCCATTCGACATGGAAAAGGTTCTCGAAGCAATAAAAGACCAACTGAAAAAACAACAGAACGAGAAGAGATACAGCCAAGAGAAAGTCGCAGAATTCATCGAAACAAGAGTAAGGGAGTTAGATGTGGGAAAGGAGGTAGCCCACAAAAAGAACACTTAAGCATTTCCCCATTAAAATTTTCAAAACTTTTCTCCATAATTATCTTCCAGATTACGAATTTTCGAGCTTTACATGATAATTAGGTTAGCACTTTTGAGATAGGTTTTTACGCATAAATTTCCAGTGACGCCCAACGTTAAAACCGAGTTTTCGTAAAAGAGTTAAAGAAGGAATGTTTTGTTCCGAAGTGTATAATGCCACGGAGTTCATTCCTTTTTCGAAGAGGAAGTTCATTGCTCTACGTGTAAGCACGGATGCAAGGTGTTTGCCGCGATGTTCTGAAAGCGTGGCTGCTGGACCGAGATATCCTCGTTTGCCGCCGAAGAATTTATTATATTCAATGTCCGGCCTCGAAGCAACAACAGAAACAATTTTATTGTTAAGTTCAGCCACATGAATCCATTCTTCGCTGGAGGGGGGACATTCAGACTTCCATTTTTGGATAATTCCCGCTTTGATTCTTTCCGAACCGAATCCGGCGTTCACAGCTTCTATAAACTCTTTTTCCTCTTCTGGCTTCAAACTGCGGAGGATTACGCCTTCTGGAACCTTTGGAAGGGGTTTTAAGCCGTCAAGTCTAGCAACCATAAGGTATAGTCCGCCTTCAGGGTTATAGCCCCGTTCAATCCACTCATTGATTTTTGGGCTTCCAGCGTCAACACCCGTGAAAACCGTTTCGCCCTTAACGCATTTCTCGACTTCCTTAACTAATGTGTTCTCTATAAGCTTTCGACCTTGGCCTTCGGATACGGCAAGCCACTCGATTTCTTCGCCCCAATGCCCACTTCTATACGCAACAGAACCTGCAACCTCTCCCTTTTCTTCAGCTACCAGAATTATTAGGTTTCCTTCCTGAATCCAAGAGCGGAGTTTTCCTTCAGTATAGGGGATAAACTCGTATGATCCCTTATAGGCCTCATTAAGCAGTCTAACAAGGCTTTTCAAATCTTTATCAGTGAAACTTCGAATTTGAACCGTCATATTTTGTCTTTGATGCACAAGTTTAAAAGAGGTAATAAATGTTTAGGCGGTGCATAACTAATATGCTAAATGAATGAAAAAATGTATGGTGGTAAGTCTTAATCAAAAAGTGTTTATTCCTAGTTACAACAATCAATGATGACGGGTGAAATATGTGAAATGGGTTACTCGCGAATATGTGCATGTTGATAGGACAGCATGTCCGTGGCTTATCAAAAAATTCATAGACCCAAAAGCAGAATTCATCTTCGTACCCACAGAGACAATAGAAGAAACCGTAAAAACACAGAAAGCAATACCATTCGACGCGCCTGGAGTTAAGCTCGGCCACAGAGATGGAAAATGCAGCTTCGAAACCATAATAGAAGAATACCGCATTAAAGACCCTGCGCTTACTGAACTCGCCAAAATAGTGCATTCTGCGGATACAAGTGACAAAGGGCTAGCGCCTGAAGGACTAGGGTTAGATGCAATAATGGCAGGTGCAAGGTTTAATGCAAAAGACGATTTTGAAGCAGTTGAAAAGGCAGCCTACGTTTACGATGCCCTATACAGCTACTGCAAACTAAAACTGCTCCGCGAAAAATACAAAAAAGAACTAGCGGAAATGAAACAAAATCAGCAAACCGAATTCTTAAGGATAAAGATGAAAGAGAAACAATGAAGACCCAATCCTCCAACCTTCACTTTTATCAACTATAAACTTCAATAAGCATTTGAGCAGGTTTGTTAATGGGCTTAAATTTGAAAAACATTAGGGACAACATCTTTTGGACAATTTGCATTATGGGATTGTTCGCAATTTTAAGCTCTACAATGTCAAAGAACCCAGTATTGAATCAATTTGCATCAAGTCTCGAGACTCCAGCCGGTTTCTGGATGGGCTTCGTTGGTTCAGCTTCGACAATCCCAGGAATTTTGATCAGTTTGCCTGCAGCTTCGCTTTCTGATATTCTTGGAAGAAAAAAATTCTTGTTGATATCTGCCATTGTTTTTGCTTCAGCGCCCTTCCTTTACCTCTTGATAACCGTTTGGTGGCAACTCATTCTTGTTCGTTTTTACCACGGGTTTGCAACAGCGATTTTTGTTCCAGTCGCGGAAGCCTCGATCGCTGAATTGTTTCCAACTAAGCTGGGAGAACGTATCTCGCTTTTCTCTTCAGCTACGTATGTGGGAAGAGTAATTGCACCTCTTCTTGGGGGATACATACTACTAGTTTCGAATACGGATTTTCACATGCTCTATTTGGCTGTTGGCGTGGCTGGTGTTACGGCGTTTATTATGGCTTTGCCACTTTTGGCTGAAAGAAGAAAACAAACAAACAACATTCCAAGACGAAAAGTGAAGGAGACTCTTAAACTAATGTTTCGTGGATGGGCAAACGTTGCCAGAAACCGTGGCGTCTTAATAGTGAGCTTTGTCCAAGCTTGTCAATACTACACTTATGGCGCAGTGGAATATTTTATGGGAGGTTATCTACCAGAAGTTGTGCATCTTGACTTTCTCTCGACAGGTATCATTACAGGAAGCTTAATAGCGATTCCAATTTTCCTGAAACCTTACATGGGTAGAATTTCAGACAAAATTGGAAGGCGAACTCCAATAGCCGTTGGCTTAGTAGTCAGCGGTCTTCCATTATTGGCAATTCCATTCGTCGCCAATTTTCCAACTCTTCTACTACTTTCAGTGGTTTATGGACTCGGGTTTGCCTCTGTAACAGCCTCCACACCCGCCTTAGTAAGTGAACTCGTACCGAAAGAATTTGTTGGCGGAGGTATGGGCTTTCTCGACATGATAATGGATGTTGGACAAACCATTGGACCTATAATTAGCGGCTTGATACTTGCAACAAACCTACAATATGCTGGGCTTTTTCCTTCACTTACCTTCGTACTGCTATTTTCTTGCGTGATTTTTGTTTTGTCCGGTGTTGCTAAAACAGATTCAAGTAAAAACGCATAACCTCAAACTTCGAGAAAAAAGCTTAAACTTTTTATCTTTCGGTTGCTTTGCAAAGCAAAATACAATGAGGCCATTTACTTTTTAATTCGCCCATCCACTTCTCTATCAGCTCTGGTCGACCCTTACTTTTGATTTCCATTAAGTCTCCTTTTATCTTAGGATGGCTTTTCTCTAGTTGTTCGAAATTTGTGCATTCTTTAAGCTGGTCGCATTGGCTGCAGTCCGTCATGCCCTTGTCCAAGGCACAAATTCTAATCGTGCATGTTGGGGGTCCACCGCCTTTTTTGCATCCTGGGCATAAAGACATTGCTTGAATGCAGGTTAAGCCTTTCATAAATTCTTTGAAATCGAATTCTTTAGGAACCCACTTTTCAAGTTGGCCCTTGGCCTTTTTCGAAATTTTCTCAAATCTACTTGCAAACTCTTGTATGGTTCCATTACCAGCCGTGCAACTGCCACACCAAATCCCACAAAAGCCAATTTGATTCTTAACATTTTCAAACGGTATAGTTTCCAATCATATACTCTCCGAACAGCGATGCCTCAATCTTGAAGGGCACAGATATAAATGATTTGACTGTTATTACTGCAAGTTTTCGCATGGAAAATTTTAAGCACTTTTTATGTGGCTCGAAATTGAAGCTCTTTCCTCCAAAAACGCTTATTTCGCCTTTTTTGTTTTCCGTGATTATGTGCATGTTTCACATAGTTTCGTGAGATGGTTTGCTGACTATTTCAACATAGTTGTGGAAAGGGTTTAAATAACTAAACCCTACATTTAGCGTCTACTTTGGTTATAAAACACTAAAAATTGTGAAGCGCGATAGTGATTCCATGAAGTGTCCATATTGCGGGTCTGAAAACCTCAAAACCCTTGAAACTAGGGATTCGCCAGACAACACTGTTCGAAGGCGTAAGGAATGTGTTGACTGTGGAAAACGCTTCACAAGTTACGAGTATGTGGAAACCGTGGAGCTTATGGTTAGGAAAAAGGATGGTCGACTTGAACGCTTCGACCTGAACAAGATTATAAGAGGTCTTCAGAAAGCATGCGAAAAAAGACCCGTAACAATGGAGCAAATTCACGGATTAGCGGAACACGTAAGACAAGACTTGATGCTTAGTGGCAAAGAGGAAGTTTCATCCCAAGAGATTGGAGACCTCGTTATGAAGTATTTGAAAAAGCTTGATCGTATTGCGTATATCCGTTTTGCCTCGGTTTATAGGCAGTTTGAGGAACCGGAAGATTTCAAGCGTGTACTTTTAGAGGTGAAAAAATGAATTTTGTTAGAAAACGTGATGGTAGATTAGAACCATTTGACCAAGAACGTATAACAAAAGCCATTTGGAAAGCCGCTAAGGCTGTGGGCGGAAAAGACCGTGAACAAGCAAAAAGGTTGAGCGACCAAGTTTTGACTGAGCTTAAGAAGCGTTTCGGAGAAGACGGCGTACCAACAGTTGAGGAAATTCAAGACATTGTTGAGAAAATGCTTATAGAAGACGGACATGCGAGAACGGCAAAGGCTTACATTCTTTATAGGAAGCAGCATCAAGACCTGAGGGAGCTAGCTGCACTTCTAAGCTCGGCAGACTTGGTGGATCAATACTTGGAAATTGAGGACTGGCGTGTTCGCGAGAATTCGAACATGAGCTATTCGCTGCAGGGTTTAAACAATTATCTCTCATCCACAGTTATAGCGAAATATTGGATTACAAGGATTTACCCGCGGAACATTGCAGACGCCCATTTCTCAGGAGACATACACATCCACAACTTGGGTGTTTTGGGACCTTACTGTGTTGGCTGGGACTTAAGGGATTTATTGCTTTCAGGATTCGGCGGTGTCTCAGGAAAAATCGAGAGCAAACCTGCAAAACATTTCAGAACAGCTCTAGGACAGATAGTCAACTTTTTCTACACGCTTCAGGGCGAAGCTGCTGGAGCTCAAGCCTTCAGCAACTTTGACACCTACTTATCACCATTCATACGCTACGATGGATTAAACCAGAAAGAGGTGGAACAGGCTCTTCAGGAATTCTTCTTCAACATGAATGTACCCACGCGTGTGGGCTTCCAAACGCCCTTCACAAATGTGACTTTGGACTTGACGATTCCAGAATTTATGAAAAATGAGCCAATTGTTTTCAGCGGAAAAATGATGGACAAGACTTATGGCGATATGCAAGCTGAAATGGAAATGTTCAACATGGCTTTTGCAGATGTAATGAGTCAAGGCGACTCTAAAAGCAGGGTTTTCACTTTTCCAATACCAACATACAACATAACAAAAGATTTTGACTGGGACTCGCCAATAGCTCAAAAAATCTTCGAAGTGACAGCAAAATACGGCGTTCCCTACTTCTCCAATTTCATAAACACCGACATGAAACCTGAAGACGTTAGAAGCATGTGCTGCCGCCTAAGAATAGACAACAGAGAACTACGCAAGCGAGGTGGAGGTCTCTTTGGAGCAAACCCGTTAACAGGCTCGATAGGTGTCGTAACATTAAACATGCCTAGAATTGGTTATTTGGCAAAGGATGAAGATGAATTTTTCGAACGTCTACAAACGCTCATGGAAATCGCTAAAGACAGTTTAGAAATAAAGCGGAAAGGCCTTGAGAACTTTACAGAGGACGGATTATACCCATATTCAAGGCGTTATCTTCGCCATATTAAAGAGGGTTTTGAAAGGTATTGGAAGAATCACTTTTCAACAATAGGCTTGATAGGCATGAACGAGGCGATATTAAACCTGTTAGGATGTAACATAGCCTCGCCCGATGGGAAAACTTTTGCCGTAAAAGTGCTTAGCTTTATGCGGGAGAAGCTTTCGGACTTTCAAGAAGAAACGGGAAACATTTATAATCTGGAGGCAACGCCAGCTGAGGGCACGTCTTACAGGCTTGCCCGTATAGACAAGAGAAGATATCCGGATATAATTGTGGCTAACGAGAAAAATGTCGCAAAGGGTGCTGAACCTTTCTATACAAACTCTTCGCAGTTGCCTGTAGACCATGAAGGAGACTTGTTTGAGGCTTTGGAGCATCAAGAGAGCCTTCAAACCCTCTACACGGGTGGAACAGTCTTCCACATTTACCTCGGCGAAAGACTTTATTCATGGGAATCTGCAGCCGAAATCATTAAGAAAGTGGCTTGGAATTCCCATCTGCCCTACTTCACGTTGACGCCTACATTTAGCATATGCCAAACCCACGGCTACATAAACGGGGAACAAAAGCAATGCCCAACTTGCGGAGCAAAATGTGAAGTTTACTCGCGAGTAGTCGGCTACTTGAGACCAGTGGACCAATGGAACGATGGGAAACAGGCGGAGTTCGCTATACGCAGAACCTTCGACAAGTCGGTTGTTCTGGCAACCGCTACGCCAATACCAGCCTAAGTGAAAAGCCAATGAAGTTCAGCGGCATCCAAAAAACAAGCCTAATAGATTTCCCGAACAGAATAGCCTCAGTGCTCTTTACGCCTGGCTGTAATCTGCGTTGTCCATTCTGCCACAACTGGAAAATAATCTTAGATCCTAAACCGCCGTTTCTGCAGGAGGAAGCTGCACTTAAGATTCTTGAAAACCGCAAAAAATACGTTGACGCTGTTGTCGTGACTGGTGGAGAACCAACGATGCACAAGGAAGTTCCAAAGTTTTTGAGGAAACTGAAGGAAAAAGGCTTTGCAGTTAAGCTTGACACGAACGGGTTTTATCCACAAGTGCTGGAAGAATGCTTACAATACGTGGATTATGTGGCGTTGGACGTGAAGACTTCTTTGGAAAAGTATGCTCGATTAGGGGCAAAGGACACGGCAGACCTACTGCGCACCATTGGAATTTTAAAGACTGGAAAAGTGGAATACGAGTTTAGAACAACTGTTGTTCCAGGCTTTGTTGACGCTGAAAACATACACCAAATAGGCGAACTTGTAAAAGGCACAAAAACTTTTGCCTTCCAACAATTCATTCCAGAAGACACGCTAGACAAAGGCTTTAAAACGGTTAAGCCATACTCGCCAGAAACCGTCGCCAAATTCGCCGAAACCATTAAAAAATACATTGACAACATAATACTTCGCATTTAAAAGTTATTAAGCATGTTCCGTTCATCTTCGCAAAATGAAAAAATCGAAATTTCATATATATTAAGTCGTAAAACTATTGTAAAAAGAGAAACACAGCCGAAGGTAATGATAATGGAAACGAAAATCGTTTACTTTAATGAACCTGGTCCTCAGAACACTGAACGTGTGATTGAAGCTGTAAAGGAGAGGCTTAAAGATTCAGACATAAAACATGTTGTGGTGGCTTCCGAAAGCGGCAAAACCGCATTAAAAGTCGCAAAAGCATTAAAAGATTTAGATGTGAAGGTTATATGCATTTCTGGGTATGCAGGCATTAGGAAAGTAGAAGGTCGCCCATGGCCTGATATAAAGGGCAAAATAAAAGAAGAGCTAAACAGCTTAAATGTGAAAATTCTTAGCGAGACTCCTTGGATATTCAAAAGTAGCGCCATTGACTATCAGTTTCTCGGCGAGGCTGCTCCATCCACAATCATGCATAAAGTTCTAAGCAAATTAATGGGATATGGATTCAAAACTGCAATAGAGATTACACTACTTGCAGCAGATGCAGGTGCAATTCCGATCGATAAAGAGGTGATCTCAATTGCCGGAACAGGCTGGCTCGGTGGCGGTGCTGATTGCGCCATAATCGTACGTCCGTCGGTTTTACCAGATGCATGGTTCATAGACTCGGAAAAGGGAATTGAAGTGAGGGAAATCATTGCCATACCAAGGGTGAAGTTCAATGAGCGGCTGATTAAACTATTAAAAGGAAAGCCTATTTGAAAGCGATGAAGTTGATAGAAATAGAAAAAAGTGAAGTTCTAAGAACTAAGTGAGTAAAACAGGTCGCCGAGCAGCGATGCAGAATATGGAAGAGCCAAAGCCTATCAAGACCCTTTACGAGTTACTTGATAAACTAAAACTCTTAGCGATCCAAAACGATAAGGCAAGCTTAGTCCTAAAAAATGGGAAAATGGGGATTTTAGTAGGCAGAGATTCCTACAAACCGCAGTTTTTTCAATTTCATAAAAGGAACAGTTGTTCCTCTCACCATTTCTAGCTGTTTACCAATCATTGGTATATCCTTGAAAGCTGAAAGCATGCTATCAGTAAACCGCATATTCACGATGGGTTTAGAGATTTCGCCGTCTTCGATGAGGAAGGTTCCGTCCCTTGTAAGCCCCGTCAAGATAACTTTTGTGGGTTCAACTGAATTCACGTAGTGAACTGTTGTGATGAATATTCCATGTTTTGTTTGCGCCAGTGCTTCTTCTAAAGTCGCATCCCCAGCCTTTAATATCATATTGAAAGGTCCAGATCGTTCACCATAATAATCGCCTATTGGAAGTACAGCATGACCAGTACTTTTCTTGTTTTCCTTCCCAGCAGTGAAAGAGTTGTAGCAAATGCTCTGCTCTGAAACAAATCCCTTGTTTATCAACTCCAAAGCCTTTTTGGGAACTCCTTCGCCATCCACTGGTACATTGTAAAGTGTTTTTGAGTCTCTTGCGTCGTCTTTTACGTTGAGTTTACTGTCGAAAACCTGTTGGTTTAGATTGTATTTGACGAAAGACTGCCCATCTTGATATGCATTTGCTGAGAAACCAACATATCCAGTGAACATTATAAGCGTGGCAACAGCTAAAGGCGATAAGACAACTTCATATTCGCCTGGATTAAGCTTTACTGGGTTTATGCTCTTCACAGATTTTTCAGTTGCATCTTCAGCCAAAAGAGACGGCTTGATATCTTTAACCTGCCTCGAATATTTTTCCGCAGTTCCGAAACCCTCCGAAGTTCCAGAATGCGATATCACGGTGGTTTTCATGTATGCGATAGATATGTCAGCCCAAGCAGAAACACCCAGCGAATTCGCCACTGCAAAAGCCATCGATCCGGTTGAGAAGTATCCTGCAACAGCTTTAACATTAGGCGATTTTGAATAGGCTGTTTCAATAACCTCTTTAACCTTTTCCGCTCTGTATTTAGGCTCGCAATTTGCGGTTTCTTCGTCAAATACTCCTTTTATTGGATTCCACAGTTCTGGTTCTGGCAAGCTTTTGAAATCTTTACTCGGAGAAGAAGCCTTGGCGAGTTTAATCGCTTCAGCAACGGCCTTTTTAATATCCTCTTCTTCCAATGTGCCAACACGAATTGTGCTGATTTTCTTGTTTAAAACTACTTTGATTGCTACTCCGCCTGATTTTTCTGCCACGTTTTGATGTATTTGGGAGTTTGCGAACCTTGTCAAAGCAGTATCAACCAAAAAAGCTGAAGCCTGTGCCTGGTCGACCTTCTGCTTCGCAGCGTATTGAACAGTTCGCTCCGCAATTTCCTTCAATCTTTCTGTAACCATAACCTTCACTCTACACTATTTTATTAATCCAACACGCACTTTACGAAACCTTGCAGTTCCGCAACCGTGTCCAACATACATTGTTTGCCCAGGCATGCCTTTGCCACAGTTTGGTGTACCCCACATTTTCCAGTTGTCTTTGCTTACGGCGTCGCATGAACCCCAGAATTGAGGAGTTACACCCATATATGTGGGATTCTTAATTATGTTTTCTTTGCTTCCATTCTTAATTCTCCATCCAATCTCCGTGCCAAACTGAAAGTTTATTCGTCTGTCGTCAATGCTCCATGAACGGTTAGTCGTTATTAGAATGCCATCATTGGTGTCTTCAACAATTTCTTCAGCCTTCCAATCTCCAGGAAGCAAGTTGATGTTTGTCATGCGTATAATTGGCAAAGCCAAAGGCGAATCAGCCCGCATTCCTCCACTGCTCTCTTTGAGGTTTAATTCAGCTGCAGTTTCGCGTGAACTCTGATATCCCGCGAAGATGCCCTCCTTAATCAGATACACTTTTTTCGCCTGTGTCCCCTCATCGTCATAGCCAAATGTTCCAAGCCCCCTTGAGACTGTGGCGTCAGCCACTATGTTCACTTTTTCTGAACCATATCGGAATTTTCCAAGTTTTTCTGGTGTAAGAAAGCTTGTTCCAGCATAATCTGCTTCTGCGCCCAGCGCTCGATCAAGTTCTGTTGGATGCCCGCAACTTTCGTGTATCTGAAGAGCAAGTTGATCGCCGTATAGAATTACATCCATTTCTCCTGAAGGGCATTTTTCTGCGTCAAATAGTTTCAGAAGTTCTTGTGCAATATCTTTTGCGTGGTTAACCAATGCCAGAGACTCAAAGAATTCATAGCCACTTGTCGCAAAGTCCCCCCTAAATGGAGATGGATAAGACCTAGCTTGCATTTCTCCATCTTTAACAGCTATGGCTGATAACCCTCCACCACACCATGTTATTTGCTGACTTATTTCCGCCCCTTCACTGCTCATGAAAATTTTGTTTTCCCTAAATCCACGGTAATTTGCATATGAAGCCTTTATCAGTGGAGACTGTTCCTTGAGTGTGCGCCCAGCTTGAATGAGCACATCCAATTTTTCCTCTAAAGGAATTTTAGAGGGGTCTTTTTTAAGGCTGGTGACATATTTGTCTTTTCTAGCTTTTTCGTGGACTAAAACTGCTTCCTTTTTCTTAAGCAAAGCGCTAGCCTTAGCAATACTAACCGCCTTTTCAACAGTTTTTATGGTTTCTTCTTTGTTTATGTCAACGGAACCAGCAAAGCCCCAAGCTCCATCCACGAGTACTCGGACACCGAAACCTTTCGTTTTTGAAAGAATAACGGCTTCTGGTTGACCGTTCTTCACTGTCAGGTTTTCGTTGAAAATTTCGCTAATTCTAATATCCGCGTATGAAGCCCCACTTTTTTCTGCTTCGTCTAAAGCTATTTTTCCAAAATGCAGAAACATTTTGATTCATCTTGTTTTTTAGAAGGTTTAGATATTGCCTATTTGATTTTTAACTCTTTGCTTAGCGTAAAGTTTAAGCGTTAATGCTTCGTTTAGGTTTCGAATGTTCTCGGAATTAGGAGGTTTATTAGTTTGAGCGTGAAAGGGGAAAGTTTGGAAGAACGGAAAGCCAAAGTTTTGATCAAACTGAGAGGATACAAGCTTATCAGGAAGGAGAAGCATAAAGACGCCATCAGCTATGTTGTTGAAATCCCAAAAGAGAAGCAAAAGGCCCTCATATGGTGCATACCAGATGAAAGCACCGTGGGCATAACATCCATTAACCGTTTGCAGAAAGTCATGACGGAAGCAAACATGGAAAGGGGAATAATAGTTACAAGTGGAAGATATACACACGCCGTTAAGCAAAGTGCCAAAAAGAAGGAGATAGAGCTTTTACCCAGAACCTTTCCGGTTTTTGACCTTTTTGAGCATAAGCTCGTTCCAAAACATGAAATCTTAACCCAGAAAGAAGTGGAACAGCTACTCGCGGAGTATATGGTTCAGCCATACCAGTTGCCCCAGATTAAGGCTTCTGACCCAGCAGTTAAAGCCATAGGCGCAAAACCTGGGGACATACTAAGAATAATTAGGAAGAGCCCTACAGCGGGTGAACACTCTGCCTACAGGTATGTTGTAGAATAGCTTTAAACCAATTCACCTAATTCAAAAGAAAAAGAGGATGCAGGTTATTCTGTTTCTGTTTTTGTGGTCTTCTTGCGTCTTAGGAAGATGGTTGAAAGCGTCGCGAGCAAACACACTACACAATGGAAATCCTAACAGCAGTTCAAGCAAGAGAAACCTAAAATCCCCTTTCTTTTTTAGCCCGCGTGATATTTTGGAATTTTAAAAATGGGGCCGTCTTCTGACGATGGCGTAGACGATGATGGCGCCGATGATGAAGCCTATCGGCGTTCCAATGCCTAGATAAAGATTTCTTGCCGCCTCGACCTCGCGTTTCACGTTGACTGTTGTCACCGCTATCGCTGTTTCATTTGTGTTTCCAGCTTTGTCGTAGGCTACCAGTTTTATTGTGTGTGTGCTGTCGCCAACCGCAGTCGTATCCCATCCATATGACGTTTCTCCGAAGGGGACATCAAATGTTGCGTTATTTATGCGTAGAACCACTTTATCCAAATTGTCGTCCGTAGCTGTGAAATTTATGTTTACTGAGCCAGACAGCTCTGCCCCATCCACTGGGCTTGTTATGCTCACGGATGGCTTGGTGTTGTCAACGATCACGGTGACTATCTCGGTGATGTTATTCTCAGCCTTGTCCTTTACGAGGAGCTTGATTGGGTAGGTACCGTCGACTGTTGTGTCCCAAGTATAAGTGTGTGTGCCACTTACATTCCAAGTAGTAACGAGAGTTTCGTTGACATAAAGCTCGATCACGTCGAGGTTAGCGTCATATCCGTAGATAACAACTCCGTAACTGCCCCTTAGATAGGAATTCTCGGTGGGCTTTCTGATTTCTGCGGTTGGTGGTGTGTTGTCAACAGTGACTGTTTTTTCAAAAGTTCTGCTGTTGCCAGCTTTGTCGGTGACAATTAACATCAAAATGTGCTCTCCATCAGTTGCTTGAGTGGTGTTCCAGAGGTGGAACGTCTTGTCGGTGACGTCTGAGATGATCTTTCCATCCAGCAAGAGCGTTGCGCTTTTGAGGTTGCCGTCACTGAAGCTAAAGGTGACGTTAGTTGCTCCAGAGACAAATGAGCCGTTTGCGGGCGTTAATATGGTGACAGTTGGAGGCGTGTTATCAATGATTATTCTTATGGACGTTTCGGCATCGTTTCCCGCTAAGTCGGACGCCAACAGCTTAATCACGTGTGGTCCATCTAGGAGCTCCGTTGTGTTTAATGTGAATGATGTCGCTCCGGTTACATCAACAGGAATGCCAGCATCTATGATCAGCGACGCATTCACAAGTTTCGCATCCCATGCAACAAATGTTATGTTGACGATTCCAGAAACGACAGAGCCATCCATCGGCGAGAGTATGACAACCGAAGGCGCTGTGTTATCAACCTCGAAATATCCAACTTTCACTGCGCTTCCACCATCGCTGTCTGTCACTATCACGAAAAAGAGGTACGCGCCTTCTTCAGAGGTATCATTAAATGTTGCAGTAAATATGCTGTCCACGAGCGTTAATTGCACACTAACCTCTTTTCCAGATGGGGTCACCACGGATGCGGTCAGTTGAAGTTTTTCAACTGGTGTTTCAATATCGCTTGCCGTCAGGTTGATCAACACGGTCTCGTTGCCAATAATATTGCGTGGGGATAACGTTGCACTAACTATTGGAATATTATTCCTCACGTAGAATGGTCTAACCATTGTCGTTACAGCGTAATAGTAAGGATCTATGGCTTCAACGCCTATTCCAAATATTCCCAACGAAAAGTTTGCTGGAAATGTGTAGTCAAATTCGAAGAGACCCGCAGTGGCGTTGTATGGAGCAGGTATTGGGCCTTCTAGGATCATCCACGCCATCCAATCGGTATCAAAGTATACTAGGTAGACATTTACAGAAATCTCTGAGGGTGAGGTTATTCGACCAAAACCATCTAAATCAGTGACGTTGATTGCTACTCCGAGGGTTTCTGTTACCCGCAGCACGGATGTATCGTTGAGGATCACATTGTTGATCTTTGGCACAGGATTCTCCCAGACGTTAACAGTCACCGGCAGCTTATTCACGGTAACGCCTTCAGACCATATTTCAATAAAACCAGTATACGTCTCCCAAGGACCACCGCTAGCATAGATCTCAAACGTAAAATATCTCCAGCCTTCAACATCTCCCACGTAAGGAGAGTCAACGAAGCTAACCACCTGCGACAAATCACCAGTCAATCGTATTTCTACATCCGGCATCAGATCTGGCGTAATGATTGTTAGGTTTACCCAAGCCACTAGGTTTTCCGAGAATGGGCCGAAATCAGTGTATGTATTGACTTCTAGCTCACATGGCAGGACAGCCGAGAAAATGATTCCAGCGAAAACGCTCTTTTCGGCAATGTTATTCCGTAGTACAGGGTCGTTAGGGTCAAGTATTTCAGCCTTAACGAGATGCAGCCCCTTAGACATTGACATATTGATAGGCGCTTCAACTGAGGCTCCAGAGGTTACATTAATCATAAGGTAATCTACGACAGAGTCATCAAGATAGAACTTCAGTATGGCGCCTACAGAGTCACTAAGCCAGTAGTTGCTCACAGTCGCTGTGTACGTCGTTGGAGTATTTGGAGTCGCTATTGTCGGACCAGAGATAGACACAGAAAGTTCGGGGCATAGAATGATATTGAAAGGTGTTGTTGGTGTAGCTCGTCCTTCATTGACCACGCTGAAAACCGCTGACACGCTGTATTCTAAGCCGAATATGACTGGGACAGTGGTTGGTGTGCTGACGGATCCTAGAGACCATCTGAAGGCGTTGTTGTCGTCTCCTATCCATTCAGTCGCGTTGTTAAGGTTGTCATAGTATGCTGCTTCCCATGCGGATGGCCATTCTCCCACATGATGGGCGCTTGAGGGAAGCCCTCCCCTGAAGCCCAAGTGCTGTGCAGGAGCGGACTCGTAAGTATCATTTACTACGACGATATCCTGTGAACTGTAGTAGCGAGACCAGTCGTTCTCGTAGTCCATGTTCATTCCCACATCTTCTATGTAGAAAATTCGAAGATTCTCTAAGGTGGCGTTCATTGGCCAAACCATGAAACTTGTTCGGGCCCAAGTTTTGATTCCGAAAAGCTCAACCATAACAAAGATAGCCGCGGCTTTGTCGGGCGTTCTAAAGGCTCCAAAGGCTTGCTGATATGTTGCGTTCCACACTCTCATCGTCATGGGTTGTACCATCTCTAAGTCTAGCCAGCTCGCTAGGTTTGAAGTGTTATAAGCGATTCTCCAACCCATGACTGCTAATTGATCCCGCCCGTCAAAGTATAAGCCAAGAATATTGCCAAAATCGTCCACAATGAATTGTATTCTAGCATTGCCGAACCAAACATACCGCGGTGTGACCTTTTCTCGGTTGTCTCTTAGTGAATTCGCCTGATGAGTAGCTTCAAGCTGGAGGAATCCCTGTTCGATGGACTTATTTATCAGATTATATGCGCCTGAAACGTCGATTCTGCCGGCGCCTTGCGTGTAAGAGTCGTATCCTATGTCTACTGCACTCGCCATTAAAGCGCTTGTGATGAGTTTGGGCGTTGCGCCATTAAATGCCTGTAGCAGAAGGGCTGCTCCACCGGCGACGTGTGGCGTTGCCATGCTGGTGCCTGACATTGGTACATAACCAGTGAGATTCCAGGCGTCTGCGCTCGTGATCCCAACTCCTGGGGCAACAACATCTGGGTCGCCTCTAAAGTCATAAGTGTTGGGTCCTCTACTGCTAAAGGTAGCAACATTGTCTCCCTTGGTTGTTGCGCCCACCGTGATGACTTTTGTAGCTAAGCCGGGTGAATCCATTGACGTATACGAGGGCCCCGAGTTTCCAGCTGCAACTGTAACCACGACTCCCGCATCGACTGCAGCATCTGAAGCCATGGAAACAGGGTCGTATGGATACCCCCAGCCGCCTATGCTCATAGTTATCACGTCTGCATCGTTTTCAACCGACCACTCAATTCCGGCGACAACCCATGAATCATAGCCCATTCCGGTTGAATCCAAAACTTTTACCGCATACAGCTGTGCGCCAGGTGCAACACCCATGTAAATATGTGATATCCCTCCTGTTCCAGTTGCGATTCCAGCAACATGCGTGCCATGCCCATGATCATCAAATCCTGTCGGCACGCCGGGGACGAACGAAATGTTGGCTATAACCTTCGGATCATCTGTGGCCGGATTGTCGTCAAGATCATCCAAGCTTTCGTGAAGCCAGTTGATGCCCGTGTCGACAACGGCTATCACTGTTTCTGAGCCGTTTATACCGAGCGCCCAGAGGTTGGGGGCATTTATCAGGCCTACGCTGTCTGAGAGTTCTGGAGAAACCTTATGTTTGGGGAAGATTTGGTTTGGGATGCTAAGCGCACTAACCTCGTGATCAAACCAGATTGCCTTCACTCCGTCTAGTTTTTTGATACTTTCAATGGCGCTCAGGGGAGCGTTTACACACACTCCGGGGATTATCTTGTATGCTTGTATTATCTCTAGGTCATCTATGGTGGAGAGGAGACCTGTCCTCAGATCCATGTTCACGGTCGGGTCGAACATTATGATAAGTCTCTCTGAGACCTTAGTGGGCGCTGTGGACGAGACCTCTTGTAGGTATGGATCCACGAACACTTTTTTGCTCTGTTTTGAGGCTGAAATGACTGATTCATTTGTGAAGGGGATGGCTGTTACCGGGGCTACTGCTATTATGATTACACTTAACAGAACAATAACGAATAGAGCTGAGATTCTTCTACCTTTCATGATTTTTCACCTTTTATGGTTTTAGCTATTCTGTCGATTTATTATATAAGCTTAAGTCTTCATGGTGAACTTTGATGCGAGCTTGATGCTGGTTAAGTGAAAAGGTTGTTCCTGTTAGTTCGCAGGACAAAAATAGTAAGTGGCTCATGAACTTATTTTGCTATCATGACTTCGGTTGCCTTTATGACAGCCTTCACTTCGTCTCCAACTTTTATGTCCAACTCTTCAACGGCTTCCCTTGAAATTAGAGCAGTCACAAGGGTTGGCGTGGTTATCTCAATTTTAACTTTTGCCGTGATGTCGCCCTTCTCCACAGCCTTAACTCTTCCCCTTAAACGGTTTCTTGCGCTTATCTTCAACTCAACAGCCTCCCAATATTCTGCATCAGAAAGAACCTCACCCAGATAACCCTCCACAAGCCTATACTCCTCCAGCAAACTTTCACCAAGCTTAGTCAGTTTTGCGCCGCCTCCGCCAGATTTGCCGCCCCTGTATGCTTCTATGACTGACTCTCCAAGGGTCTTCTCAATCTTTTGCAGGTAACTCCAAACATAGCGGTAAGACATGCCAAGTTTTTCAGCAGTTTTTGAAATGGATTCTACCTTTTCTATTTGCTCTAGGATTTGGGCTCCACCCTTGCCTATTAATGGCTTTCCCCTGTATTCTATCCAAATTTTGCATGAGGGCTTATGTTTTTTGTGGGTAAGCATTCTATTTGCTATTTATTATGCGTAATGCTTATAAATTCATCCGATATGAATAGCAAAACATAACGGTGAAAAAAAAATGCAACCATGGACAAAACTCCTTATTATTGCAACCGCAGCTACAGTGTTAATAATCGCTGGGTCATACGCCTATTTTCAATCCCTCATTAGAACAAGACTGTTGATCTCCACAACCGCAAGCCTCTATGAAACCGGATTATTGAATGCGACAAGACAGGCCTTTGAAACGAAATACCCAATAAACTTGGCATTTATAGCAGTCGGAACAGGACAGGCGATACTTCAGGCTCAAGGAGGCAGCGTAGATGCACTACTCGTTCACTCGCCGTCCCAAGAAGCTCAGTTCCTCGCAGGAGGAGACGGTGTTTGCAGAAAAATAATTGCGTACAACTTCTTCACGATAGTAGGACCAGCATCAGATCCTGCCGACATAAATGGATCATCAGTGACTACAGCGTTACAAAAAATAGTAGACTACGGAAGAAACCACACCGCTAGCAGAATATGGGTGTCAAGAGGCGACGGCTCAGGCACCCACACAAAAGAGAAGAGCCTCTGGGCAAAGGCCAACTTCAACTACATACAAATATCCGCAGAATTCTGGTATGCAAGCGCAGGACAAGGCATGAGCCAGACACTCAATATGGCCAACGAGTTCGAAGCCTATACACTCTCAGACACAGGCACTTATTGGAAACTTTCAAAAGACGGAACGGTATCCTTGGTTGCTTTCATAACAGAAACGAAAGACCTGCTCAATGTCTACAGCGTTATGGTAGTTAATCAAACAAAGCATCCAAGCGTAAACTTCACCAACGCTATAACATTTATGAAATATCTAATCTCAGACGATGGCCAACTGCTCATAGACAACTATGGTAAGGATACATACGGACAAAGTCTATTTCACAGCACTGTTCAACTGTTGAAGCAGAACTCGACTCTGCAAATAGTCCAATGGATAAAAGACTACGCGTTTATCAAGGAAGACAATGAATCGTACGAATGCCCACCGCAATACAGAGATAGTCGCTATCCAGAGCTATATCCTTAGGATTGAGAAGCTCCATGAACATGTTAGATTGCTTGATTGCTAGTCTTCAACTCTCTTTTTCTATCGACCCGAGGATAATAGAAATCACATTGCGTTCATTATTCGTCTCAGGTTCTGCCGCCTTGATTGCAGCCCTCTGGGGAATTCCCATTGCAACCATAATAGCAACAAAGGACTTCCATGGCAAATTCTTGATAAAAACAATCTTTAATTCCTTAATAGGCATACCAACAGTCGCCCTAGGCTTCATCTTGTTCCTAGCTTTTTCTAGAGAGACAGGCCCTCTTGGTTTCTTACGTTTGTTGTACACTCCTACAGCCATAATAATCGGCGAAGCCATACTTATAACACCAATAATTGTAAGCTTGGCAACAACAGCAATAGAAGCTGTTGATCCAGAAATAGCAAATCTAGCCAAGACTCTAGGAGCCTCAGAATCTCAAGCTTCTTTGGTAGTCTTGAAGGAAGCCCTAGAAGGGGTTTTCCTCGCTGGGATTGCAAGCTTCAACCGTGCAATTGGCGAATTGGGCATAGCCCAGTTTGTTGGAGGGTTCATCTTCGGTCAAACAGAACTACTGACCACGGGAATCTGGATTGAACTGCAACTCGGCAACCCAGGAACATCTATCGCCCTTACGGTAATACTGCTGACCATGGTTTTCACCATAAACCTAGCATTGAACACAATCCAAAGGATAAGGATGAGAGGAAGAGAATGGAAGTCGCTGCTGAGCTCAGAAATGTAACAAAAACCTTTGCCGAGAAAAGAGCCTTGGACGGCGTGAACGTGCAAATCTTCGATGGCGAAATATTGGCTTTGCTTGGACCTAATGGTTCTGGAAAAACGACGTTGCTTAAGATTTTAGCCTCAATTTTGAGACCGACAGATGGTGAAATACACTTCCATGGAGTGAAAGTCACGGGTCAGAACGTTGAGAAAATACGAATGGAAAGCACCCTCGTCTTCCAAAAGACTGTGCTGTTCAACACGACAGTTTATGATAACGTTGCTTATGGACTAAGAATCAGAAGAGCTACAAAGAACGAAATTGACTACAAAGTCGCACATGCCCTAAAACTTGTGAGACTAGAAGGCTTCGAGAAGAGGCTTGCCAGAAAGCTCTCTGGTGGAGAACAGCAACGGGTGGCGTTGGCGAGAGCCTTAGCTCTGAACACTAGGCTACTTCTCTTGGATGAACCTACAGCTAACTTGGACCCGAAAAACGCCAGAATCATTGAAGATGCAATAGCAACCACGAGTCGAGAATTGAAGACTACAATAGTCATGGCAACGCACAACATGTTTCAAGCGAAAAATCTGCCACATCGCATTGCATTAATGGAAAATGGGAAAATAACAGAGGTGGGAACATCAACGGAAATCTTCGAAAGGCTTTCAAAAACTTTGGCAAGCTTCGCCGCTGTTGAAAACACTTTCGCCGGAACCGCAAGAGTCTCCGAGAACGGTTCAACAGTTATAGATGTTGGAAACAACGTCCAGGTAGTTGCAGCCACCAAGAACGTCGGTGAAGTTTCAGTCTTTGTCAGTCCAGAAGACATAATCATGTCTAAAAGCCGCTTCGAATCCAGCGCAAGAAACATTTTCAAGGGCAAAATTGTTGAGATTTCAGATTTGGGCTCTGTTGTTAGACTCAAAGTTGATGTTGGAAAAATCTTTACAGTTCAGATAACCAAGCAATCCTTCAGCGAGATGCGACTCAACTTAAACAGTGAAGTCTTCTTGGCTTTTAAGGCTTCGAGCGTCCAAATAATCTAATAATTCAAAATCTTAACATCAATAAGCCTAGAAATTTTGGCAAGCTTTTTGAATTGCAGTCAAAAGTTCGTTTGCATTTTCACGTATTTTGTATCGGATTGCAAGCTGACCACCTTTAGTCAATGATGGAACTTTTTCAACAATGCTTGCCGCTAAAAGCACTCTTAAGTGCTTTTCAATTGTTGACCTGTGCCGTTTCATTTTTTTGGCTATTTCGCCTGGATTTGAAACTCCTTTTTGTATACATTCCAATATTTGAAGTCGTGATTTGTCAGCCAATGCCTTCAAAATCTTTCCTGATTTCTCCCAGTCATCCATCTTTGGCGCCTTACCCATTTGCTTACTGTATTGCCATTAAGCAAATAAATTTGCCTTTCGGCGCAAAAAATTGCTGAATATAAGAAAATTTTGCTATATGCTTCGGAAATGCTTTTGTTCAGCCAAGTTTAGAAATGTTAAGATGTGACAAGTATGCCATCAAAAGTTGTTATTGTCGAGTTTAACGAAGACTTTCAAGGGAGTGAAGTAAGGAGTTTGCGTTCGCATGTTTCATCCTACTGTTAGAGGGTCATATTATGAAATGGGCTATCGATACGGAACCATCTTGTACAAGCACGGCTTCAGAGTGTCTGAGCAATCAACTGAAAAACTAGATTTTGGCAGAAACTCTGAAAAAGAGGTCAAACGTGTTTTCCCAGAGGTTTTAGAAGAAATCAGAGGATTCGCAGATGCTTGTCGTGCCTCATACGAGCAGGTGGCAGCATCATTCTGAGCATCGGTGCCTTCAAACCCGAACCAATGTGCAGTGTTTTCGCAACATTCAATGGTTCTGATACCGTGTTCGGGCGCAACTATGACTTTTTTTACAGTTTTAAGAAATACGCTGAAAGCTATCTAACGTGCCCTAAAGAGGGCTACTTCAGCCTAGGACATTCGGACGTTTTCATCGGAAGAGAAGACGGAGTAAACGAGAAAGGCCTAGCCATAGGAATAACAGGCGTAGATTCGGAAGGAAACAAGCCTGGCATTTCTTTCATCCTTGCTTTGAGATGTGTTCTGGACAAATGTGCTAACGTAGAAGAAGCGGTCAAAATTCTCTCAAACTCCCATTTAACTTCAACATACAATTTTCTAGTCGCTGACAAAGAGGCTAATATGGCGGTGGTTGAAGCTGCGCCAGACAGGGTGAGAGTTCGTAGACCAGAGGAGGGTGAAGACTTTATAATTTGTACCAACCATTTTGTACATCCCGAAATGCAAGACATGGAGAACCAAAGAGCAAGGTATGAATCGAACTGGGATACATTGCCCAGATACACGACAATCTACAACGCACTCAAACATCATAATGCAAAAATAGACGTGGAAAAGGCGCGAGAAATCTTGTCAAACCATAGCGGATACGTATGCTCCCATCAAGAAAAGATTAAACTCGGCACACTCTGGTCGATTATTGCTACACTAAAGCAGCCTCATGTGTTCAGAGCAGAAGGACATCCATGCAGAACAAAGTACAGGCAAGACTTGCGGCTAAACAAGGGTATTCAAAGGCGCCAAATGAAAACCTGAGACTCTGCTAAGATTTCGAATGTCTTTCTTCAACCAATTCATAGAGAATCACTAAAGCTTCGCCTAAAGGTATCTTTAACTTTGCAGCTAATTCTGCTGGTGTTACTTCGGGTTTTTCGTTCAGAATAGTTTCTCTCGTGTAAGACTTGTGGTTTGGAAACATAACTAGGGCGTGAACTGTTTCGATGAGTATGGGCCAGAGCTTTTCTTTTGTGTATTCTTCAAAGTTCATAATGCATCAAATACAGTATTATGTTGAAGGTTGAATATTCAATTTACCCTTGCCAAATTCTGTGCAAAACATTGTAGGGCGCAGATTTGCGTTATTTTATGTTAGTAGAAGCCAACTGTTTCCATTCGTAGTCAAGGATGGCGTACAATAAAGAGTCACGCCATTTTCCCTTTACCCATTTATGCTCTCGAAAGTGTCCTTCACGTTGCATACCAGTTTTTTCTAAGACACGTGCAGACGCAATGTTCGCTGGGTCGCATGTAGCAAATATCCGATGCAGATTCAGGTGGTCAAAGCCAAATTTAAGGAGCGCTTTTGCTGTTTCAGTTGCATAGCCTTGTCCCCAGAAATTGCGGTTTAAGCAGTAACCGATCCATCCCTCTAGATTTTCTGGGTTTGAAACATAAATTCCGCAGCCTCCAATGAGCTTATTTTTTGGCTTAAGGACTATTGCAAGCGTGTAGGTTCTTCGAGGTTGCTCCTTTTGATGTGCGATTGCTCGTTGAATGAATTTTTTGGTTTCTTCTTCAGTGTTGGGTCCCCAGTCCATGTAGCGAACAACCTCAAGGTCAGAGCCATAGCTATGTGCCGCTTCCCAGTCGGCCTCTTCGAAGTCTCGTAGTATAAGCCGCTCTGCTCGAATAATATCCATAATTCCATCTACTTTCATTGTGACTCTAAAGCTTATCGTCGCAATCTCTTCTTGAATAGACTTTATTTGACAGACAAAAGCTTTTACCAAAAAGTATATTTCTTTCAGAAAGTGATTAAACGCTTCAAATCCATAATGGTAAAAGTGAGAACTGATGGTTGTCAAGGCTGTGGTCTTCGACCTCGACGGAACCATTGCAAGCTTTAACATAGATTATAGAGCTGTTAGGGCTGATGTTAGAACCTTTCTCATAAAAAAGGGGTTGCCAGCTTCAGTCCTATCCATAAATGAAAGCATATTTGAAATGTTGAAGAAAACTGAAATTTTCATGAAGAACAACGGCAAATTGGAGAAAACGATGATGGAAACTCGCCAGAAAGCTTTGGCAATAGCTGAAAAATACGAGTTGGAAGCGGCAAAAACTACAAGCTTGCTTCCTGGGGTTTTGGAAACTTTGAAGGCTTTGAAGAAGATGGATTTGAAGATAGGCTTGTGCACAATTAATAGTGAAAAATCAACAAATTACATTTTAAAGCGGTTTGGGATAACAGAATTTTTTGATGCTGTAATACCCAGAGACAGTGTGAAATACGTTAAGCCTAACACTGAGCACCTTGAAGCCGCACTAAAGGCGTTAGGGGTTAATTCAGAAGAAGCAATGGTTGTTGGAGATGGTGCCATAGACATGAGGTGCGCCAAGGAGCTGAAGGCTATTGCCGCGGGCTTGCCGACTGGAGTTTCTTCTCCAAAAGAACTAATCAGTTCTGGAGCAAACTACTTTATCACATCAATAACAGACCTGCCAACACTAATAGAATACATCAACAAAACATCAGAAACATAAAAGAAAACTTGAAATCGATTTGATTTTTTTCAGGCTGGTTTGAAGTGGTATCTAGGCCATTGGGGCCATGGCTGAGTTGCTGCGCATGTTCCAAAGTCTATTGTTAACGGCATTCCTATCTTTATTTGCTCTGGGGCTACGCCTCTAATCATGCCTGGAATTTTTAAGCCGTTTTCAAGTTGTACTATGCCTACGGCATACGGTGCCATTCCCTGAAATTGCGTTGGCGCAACGTGAATAACCGTGTAAGTCAACAGTTTTCCATTTTGCGGAAGTTCAATCCATTCAAACTCTTTCGAAAAACAGTTGTCGCACAACGGTCTCGGTAGGAGGTGAATTTTTCCGCATTTTTTGCATTTTCCACCCACGAGTTTTCCTTGGAGTATTTGCTTGTAGAACTGGTCTATGGTGAAAGGCTGTGCTTGCTCGCTCATGTTTTAGCCCCCCTATAAATATGAACTGCGGCTGTGGCGCCTGAACCGCCAACATTATGTGTTAACCCTATTTCAGCGTCTTTCACTTGCCGCCTGTTTGCTTGTTCAGTTAGCTGCAAATATATCTCGTAAGCTTGTCCTGTCCCCGTTGCGCCTACTGGATGACCTTTAGCCTTTAGTCCGCCGCTTGTGTTCACGGGGATTCTTCGTCCAAGCTTTGCGTCTCCACTTTCGACTAAGCGTCCGCCTTCGCCTGGCTTGCAGAAGCCCAAATCCTCGTAGGCTATTATTTCAGCTATTGTAAAGCAGTCGTGGACTTCTGCAACGTCTATTTCTCCAGGCTTTACATCAGCCATTTCGTAGGCTTTTTTAGCGGCCAGTTTAGCAGCTGTAAGCGACGTGAAGCCTTCCCTTTCATACATACCTATGGTATCGCTTGCCTGTCCGCTCCCAATTATGTGCACTGGTGTGTCTGTGTATTTTTTGGCTAGTTCTGGCTTTGTCAAAATTAGGCAACTTCCGCCGTCTGTGATTAATGAGCAATCATAAAGCTTAAGTGGCCAAGCAATGACACGCGAAGACAAAGCATTTTCAAGTGTTATTTCCTTCTGCATGTGAGCCTTAGGGTTTAGGCTTCCATGATAATGGTTTTTGA
>Ga0315312_1000675_pt1 | contig 34738 bp, 29 predicted proteins | sample TDP7_MG_FD_203629 | JGI IMG/M metagenome (GOLD analysis project Ga0315312, IMG submission 203629) | Freshwater sediment microbial communities from Lake Towuti, South Sulawesi, Indonesia - TDP7 | ecosystem: Environmental > Aquatic > Freshwater > Lake > Sediment | place: Indonesia: South Sulawesi... | reverse complement strand
GCGGTTATCGGTATCGGTGCACTGCTGGTGATTGTGACCTTAATCCTCATCGTCAGGACGCGCCGGGTATAACCCACCTGCTTGGGAAAAGCACAGAGGGCGGCAATGCCGCCCTCTGTTTTTTTATCGCTCGCCGCTACCATACCAGATTGCTTCGGCATTACATACCTGCACAGCCTCTCATTTCAGCTTGAAAACTTGGAAAAATCTGTGCTATATTCATATTAAAGAAACTCATTACAAGTAACGGAGGGATCGCATAGTGGTCTAGTGCGGGCGCCTGCTAAGCGCTTACCCCGAGAAATCGGGGTCATGGGTTCGAATCCCATTCCCTCCGCCATAGTCAAACCAGACAAGTAGTCACCCCCTCTTTCCTATCCCCAGAATCCTTTCTTTTCCCTTAGGAAGCTTCTCATAACCCAATAAAGTTGATATATTCCAGACTCAAAGATAAACTATCAAAAAAGGAATTATTAATTAGAGTCAGGAACAGGTCATGCCTCAATTTCATATCTGGACTATCGGTTGCCAGATGAACAAAGCCGAGTCGGATAGGATAGCTGGTTACCTGGAACAGCTCGGTTATCAGTATACAGCTAACCAAAAAACCGCTGACCTGGTTGTCTTGAATACCTGTGTGGTCAGACAACACGCTGAAGACAAAGCTGTAGGCAACCTTGGTTATTTAAAAGGTCTCAAGAAAGTTAACCCAAACTTGTCTATTTTAGTCACCGGTTGTCTGGTCAATTCCAAGATAGAAAATCTGGAAAGGCAGTTCCCCCATGTTGACCTATTCTTTAAGCCGGGAGCTTATCTTGATTTGCTCCATTGGGCACAGCGGCAAGACATAGCTACTGAGATAGAACAAGGCTTGCTTCTGCCTCACCAGCCACCACCAGCTACTTTTGTGCCTATTATCCAGGGCTGTAATAATTTCTGCTCCTATTGCATTGTCCCCTACCGCCGAGGCAGAGAGAAGAGCCGACCCTTACCGGAAATAGTCTGCGAGGTAAAAGAACTGGTGAGACGAGGTGTCAAAGAAGTTACCCTGCTTGGGCAGAACGTCAATTCTTACGGGCATGACCTCCCTCAATATCCAGACCTCGCCGACTTACTCAGCGAACTGAACCAGATTGATGGGCTTCTCAGAATCCGTTTTCTGACCAGCCATCCCAGGGATATGAGTCAAAGGCTTATTGAAGCCATAGCCTCTTTAGATAAGGTCTGTGAGCACATCAGCCTGCCTCTTCAGTCTGGAGACGATGACATTTTGAAAACCATGCGCCGTGGCTACACTGCAGAACAATATCGCCAGCTTATCCTGACTACCCGCTCCTATATTCCTAAGATATCCTTAAGCACTGATGTCATTGTCGGCTTCCCCAACGAAAGCGAGGAGCAATTCGCCCGGACTTTAGCCATGCTTGAAGAAATAAGATTTGATACTGTCCATGGGGCTGCCTATTCCCCCCGCCCCCAGACCATCGCCGCCCGAAAATTCAAGGACAATATCCCACCAGCTACCAAAAAGGAACGCCTGAGACGGGTTGAAGAACTCCAGACCATAATAGCTGGAGAAATTAACTCTCGCCTTACAGGAAAAACAGAAGAAATACTTGTAAAAGGTAAGCAAAAGGGTAAATGGTACGGTCGCACCCGGGCAAATAAACTGGTCTTTTTTGTCAGCAATGAGGATTGCCTTGGGCAACTCGTTAGGGTTAGAATTGATAAAACGAGTCCATGGTCACTACAAGGATGCCCAGTAGCCGACTAAACAGAGGAAGGAGCAACAATGGTTCTCTATTCCAGGGTAGCCGTAATTGAGAGACCGGAAGCTGAATTAGCCAACCTGCGGGAAAGAGTTTTTGAACTCAAGAAGAAACTTAATGCCACCATTGTTTCCCACAACTACCAGCGTCCTGAAGTCCAGGACATTGCTGATTTTGTGGGTGACTCTCTGGAATTGGCTCGACGTTGCGCTGAAGTTAAAGCTGAAACTATTGTCTTCTGTGGCGTCCATTTTATGGCGGAGACAGCAGCTATCCTTAACCCGGAATCTACTGTTCTTCTGGCTCACCCTACCGCCGGCTGCCCTATGGCAGACATGATTGATGCTGACAGTTTAAGAGAGTGGAAAGAGAAATATCCCAAAGCTACCGTCGTAGCCTATGTCAATACAACCGCAGCCGTGAAGGCTGATAGTGATATTTGCTGCACTTCCGCCAACGGAGTTAAAGTAGTAGAATCAGTGCCCAATGATGAAATTCTTTTCGTCCCCGATAAATACCTGGGGCACTACATCTCTACCAAAACCAAGAAAAGAATGATTCTCTATCCAGGCTACTGCATCACCCATGCCCGCCTCACCGCTGAACAAGTCAAACTGGCTAAGCAGCGCTACCCTGAGGCTAAAGTCCTTGTCCACCCAGAATGCCGCGAAGAGGTGATAGAATTAGCCGATGCTGCCTTGAGCACTTCTCAGATGATTCGTTATGCCAGAGAAAGCCCGGAGACAACTTTTCTTATCGGCACTGAAGAAGGTATTCTTCATCGAATGCGGAAAGAAAATCCAAACAAGAACTTCTACCTCATCGCCTCCAGCCTCATCTGCCCTAACATGAAGAAGACTCGTCTGGAAACGGTTATTGAAACCATGGAATTCAAACACAACCGCGTTATGGTGCCTGAAGAAGTAAGGCTTAAAGCCAAGCAGGCTTTAGACAGGATGTTAGCCATAGTCTGATGAGAAAAGGGGAAAACACCAACTACTACGATTACATTATTGTCGGCAGTGGTATTGCCGGACTTTATACTGCTTTACTGACCAAAGAAGAGGGCAGCACCCTCATTCTGACCAAAGGTAGCATTGATGACTGTAATACCAGACATGCCCAAGGGGGGATTGCTGCTCCAATTGGCAAGAATGATTCCCCCCATCTCCACTATCAGGACACTATAGAAGCCGGCGATGGCTTATGTGACCCGGAAGCAGTCCGCATCCTTGTAGAAGAAGCCGCTGACCGTATCGCCGACCTTATTAAATTTGGTGTCCCTTTCGACACTCTGGACGGCGAAATTGCTCTCACTAAAGAAGCTGCTCACAGTGTTCCCCGTATCCTCCATGCTGGCGGCGACGCCACCGGTGAGCATATTGAGGTCACCCTGAGTCGACGCGTCCACCAGGCAGGAATAAAAGTATTGGAGTACTGTTTAGCTACACAACTGTTGGTTGATGAAAACGGCATCAAGGGGGTACGAGCTCTGGATACCCGCACCGGCTCCTTCGAAGAATATCAGTGCTCATTCCTTATTTTGGCTACCGGTGGAGTAGGGCGCTTGTTCAAATATACCACCAACTCCGACATCGCCACTGGTGATGGTATCGCCCTGGCTTTTGCGGCTGGTGCTGAAATCACTGATATGGAATTCATTCAATTTCACCCCACTGCGCTTCGTCTCCCCGGTGTTACCCCATTCCTTATTTCCGAAGCTGTCAGAGGTGAAGGCGGGATTTTGCGCAATGTAGAAAATCGTCCCTTTATGCACGACTATACTCCAGAGGCAGACTTAGCATCCCGGGACATAGTCGCTCGCAGCATTATCTATGAGATGAGGAAAACTGAGAGCGACCGGGTCTTCCTTGATGTAACCCACTTGCCTCCCCAGTTAGTTACCACTCGCTTCCCGCACATCTACCGTTTCTGTCTCGACCATGGCTTGGACATCACCAAAGGACTCATACCAGTAGCGCCAGCCGCCCATTACCTGATGGGTGGAGTTAAGGTCAACATTTGGGGTGAGACTAATATCCCCGGTCTTTTCGCCGCTGGCGAGACAGCCTGCACCGGTGTCCACGGGGCTAACCGCTTAGCCTCTAACTCCCTTCTGGAAGTGGTCGTCTTCAGCAAACGAATTGTCCAAAGGAGTCGCCAAATCAAGCAGACAGCTAAAACTCCAGTGGTGACAAAACCCGATTGTTATTCCCTGAAAAAACGGGAGATTCAAAAGAATGTACCTCTCCTTAATCTGGTTAATTTGGAGTCTCTCCTCTGGGACAAAGTAGGTATCGTTCGTTCCCAAGAAGGTCTGGAGGAGATAGCGGCGATTCTGGCTGCCTGGCAGTCAATTTTGCCAGAACCTATTGACCGGGCTTCTTATGAATTAAACAGTCTGATAATAAGTGCCCGGCTAATGACTGAGGCAGCCCTTCTTCGGGAAGAGAGTCGGGGAGCCCATTTCCGTACTGACTTCCCAAAGCCATCACCAGCCTGGGAGAAACATATTACCTTTAGAAAAACGGATGCAGCTACCAAAAGAACAAATCGATGAGCTCATTAACCGAGCCTTAACCGAAGACTTTACCTCAGCAGATGCCACCACTGAAGCCTTAATAAGCGAAGACTGGCAGGGGAAAGCCTCCATTTTGGTTAAGTCTGAGGGTGTTCTGGCTGGCATTGATGTGGCTAAACAAGTCTTCCTTAAGATTGACCCCAGACTTCAAATGGAAGTCCTCATTGCGGATGGGGCTAATGTCAAACCCGGAGACATAGTCGCTGTGGTGACAGGCAAGGTCTCAAGTATCCTTAAAGCTGAACGGACAGCCTTGAATTTCCTGCAGCATCTTAGTGGCATTGCCACAGAAACAGCCCGCTATGTAGAAGCAGTCAAAGGACTGCCAGTAAAGATTCTGGATACCCGTAAAACCATACCCGGCTTAAGAGTATTAGAAAAATATGCGGTTCGTGTCGGTGGCGGGCAAAACTACCGTATGCATCTTGGAGATGGCATCCTCATAAAAGACAACCATCTGACAGCCCTTCGCAAACAAGGATTGGTCTTAAAAGAAATCATCTCCCGAGCCCGACAAAAAGCTCCAGCTAAGCTAAAGATTGAGGTTGAAGTCAAGACCCTTGAAGAAGCCCAAGAGGCAACCGAGGCAGGGGCTAACATCATCATGTTGGACAATATGAGCCTTGAGGGTATGTGCCAAGCTGTCAAGCTAATCAAAGGTCGCTCTCTTATTGAAGCTTCCGGAGGCATCAATTTAGGTAACGTACGAGCTGTAGCTGAGACTGGCGTTGACTTCATTTCTATAGGCGCTATTACTCATTCAGCCAAGGCTCTGGATATTAGCCTTGAACTTAAGACAGACTGAGGCAGGTGGCAACTGAGAACAGACAGATGGCATTCAGGAAGACTTCCGCGGCGTTAAGCCGTGTGCCTGAAGCAGAGGAATATCGCTTAAAATAACCTCGGTTTCACCATCGGCTACAATCACACCTTCGTCTATAACTACCGTCCGCTGGCACAGTATTTTGACCAATTCCAAGTCATGAGTGGCGATTACCTTGGTCATCGGTAATCGCTGCAATAACTCCATCAGAGACCATTTGCCTCTCGGGTCAAGGTTACTGGTTGGCTCATCAATAACCAATAGCTCCGGAGCCATAGATAGAATAGTAGCAATGGCAATGCGTTTCTTTTCCCCCACACTAAGGTGGTGAGAGGAACGCTGCTCAGAGCCTGACATCCCCACCCACTCCAAAGCCTGAATTACGCAACGTTTCACTTCTGCCTCCGAATAGCCCAAGTTAATAGGACCAAAAGCCACATCCTCAAAGACAGTGGCTGAGAAGAGCTGGTCATCTGGCTCTTGAAACACCAGCCCCACCTTCTGCCTTATCGGTTTTAAATTCTTTTCCTCTACGGTCAACCCCAGAATTTTCACCGTGCTGTTGCCTCGCAAAACTCCGTTAAGATGAAGAAGCAGAGTCGATTTGCCAGCGCCGTTAGGACCAACTACGGCTACTGTCTCCCCCCGATAAACGGTCAGGGTGATATTCTTAAGCGCCTGCCGCCCGTCAGGATAAGCAAAAGAGAGATTTTCAATTTCTATGACTCTGTCCATAATTCTTCTCTTACCACCAGACAAGAGCGCTCAAAACCAGAAAGAGGCAAAGAGCAGCACCGAAATAAGCATCAGATTGTCTGAAAGCTAAATGATTTAATGTACGGACTTTGCCATCAAAGCCACGAGACAACATAGCGGCATAGACTCGCTCCCCTCGCTCATAACTTCGTATGAACAATGTCCCAATCATATTACCGATAGTCTTTAGTTGGTGCCGTCGACTACCCCCAAAGTTGCGGCTATCCCGTGCCTGCCTCATTCGCATCGTCTCATCCACTAAAATAAAGATATAGCGATACATGAAAGAGAGGATTAAAATTATTACTCGAGGTATGCTCAACTGCTGCAAGCCCTTCAGCAGGTCACTAAGCTTTGTTGTGGCTGATAGTAAAATCAAACTGAAAATACAGAGCCAAGCTTTTGCCACCACATTTGCCAGAATAAGTAAACCACTCTGAGTCACTGACACCTGCCATAGCCAGAAGTTGTAGCTGCCGGCTACTTCACCTTCTTTAAAAAAAGGGATGAAAAGAGCAATCATCAAAACGAAAGGAAGGACTACCAGGGACCTCTTCAGTACATAAAGTAGTGGCAGTTTTGAAATCAAGAACAGGACAGAAATAAGAAAAAGGTAAAAGACAAAAGTTTGCCAGTTATTGGCTGGGGTCAACATTACCATTAATATAAAAGCTAAGCTGCTTAGGAACTTTGTCCGCGGGTCAAGCTTGTGAATAAAGCTGTCTAAGTCACTATACTGGTCAATAAAGCTATGCCTCATTCTTTGCCTTCAGCAGCCGGGCTAATCCATATCCAATACCAAAAAGGACAAGAATGCCAATTACACCTGCCAGAATTGTTGCCAGAGCTTCACTGACTATTCCCGGCACCACATAGTTGGGGATAACATTGAAGATAGGCTCAAGGGCTCTCTCCATAAACCCTTCATCCTCAGCCACTCTCTCCAGTCCATCAGGTGACGAAGAAGCTAAGGGAGATAAAGCAGCCAAAAGCAAAGCCAAGACTAAGGCACCATACCACCATTTGAACTTCACTTTCAGCCTCCTTCAAGCCTTCTGCAATTCCAGCAAATCAGCCCTGGTAGCTAATATCAGACCAAGCACAGCGGCTGTAATCAATCCTTCACCGATACCGATAAAGACATGGACACCACCCATTGCCGGCAAGGCTACCTTCAAGGGCATAGTGCCTGAGACCCACAACTCAATAGCACAGGCAACAGCAGCTAATACCACGGAAAACCAGGCAACTAAACCGCCACCGACTAACTTAGCCCGCCTGCTACCGCCGAAAAGTCGGGCTACGCCTTGATAAAGATAGTAGCTGAAGAAGCTGCCAACAACACCCATATTGAAAATGTTAGCCCCTAAAGCAAGAAGACCACCATCTTGAAAAATCAGGCATTGGACTACCAGCACACAGGTCATCATCAGAACCCCTGCCCAAGGACCCAAGAGAATAGCCGCTAAAGCTGCTCCCAAAAAGTGCCCCGAGGTACCACCAGCTATTGGAAAATTGAGCATCTGGGCAGCAAAGATAAAAGCAGCTAATACTCCCATCAGCGGGATTTGTTTTTCACCCATCTTTTTGTTAGTTGCCTTCACAGCGTAAGCTACAGAACCAACAGCAGCAACGCAACCAGCAGCGGCTACAGGTGTGCTCAGAAAACCATCAGGAATGTGCATGTTATGTCTTCTTTCTTTGGCAATTAGCGCAGAGACCAAAAATAGCCAGATGTCGCAAATCAGCTTTAAACTTATAGTCTTCAAGAAGGCGTTCTTGCAAAGGCAATAAGGCTGAACCATCCAAGTCTATTATGGTGCCACATTTCTGGCAGACAAGGTGGTGATGGTGACTTTTTTCCACATGGTGATAGCGGACGCGACCTTCGCCAAAATCAGTTTTGGTGACTAAGCCCAGCTCTTCCAATAGTTCCAAAGTGCGGTAGACAGTGGAAATGTTAGCATAGGGATAGCGAGCCTTCATCTGAGCGTAGATTTCTTCAGCACTAATATGCTTATCAGCTCCATGAACTGCCTCCACCACCATAACTCTTTGCGGCGTGAGCCGGTATCCCCGCTTTTGAAGGACTTTATGGCAAGTCATTTGACCTGGAAGGATTATAGAACAAGACCTTCAATTTCGTCAACTAATTGCAGTTGCAATTAGTTGCACAAAGCGAGGGGATTTTATCTCTGCTATCAAGGGAAATGGTCACTGGACCGTCATTATGGATTTCCACCAACATCTTCTGCTGGAAGCGTCCTGTAGCCACCCCAACTCCAATAGTCCGGATACGTTCCACAAAAAGCTCAAAAAGCCTTTCCGCTTCCTCCGGCAGTGCCGCATCGATAAAGCTCGGGCGACGCCCCTTTCGGGTATCAGCTAAAAGGGTAAACTGGCTCACTATTAGAGCCTCACCACCAATATCCAAAAGGGAACGATTAAACTTACCGGCTTCGTCAGCAAAAATCCGCAGGTTGATTATTTTGTCTGCCAGAAAATCTACATCCTTTTCTGTATCACCTTTGGCTACGCCCAATAGTACCACCAGTCCCTGCTCAATCTTCCCCACCACCTCATTATTGACCGTCACCGAAGCCTTCCTAACCCGCTGCAGTATAGCTCTCAAAACGTCACTCCTTTTCTTTCGTTTCTTCCTTTACTTCTGGCTTTTCAGAAATTGCCGAACTACCTTTCCCCTGACGGCTATCAGTGATAAAAAAACCACTCCCCTTGAATATCACTGGAATAGAATGAATGACCCGCTGTGCTCTCCCATGACACATTGGGCAGATAGCTATGGGCTCTTCATCAAATCTCTGCCTGCGCTCAAAATGGTAATCACACAGGCTACATTCATATTCATAAACCGGCATATCCTCTCCTTAAGAATGTTTCCAAATATTTTAGCCATTCTTCCACACGACATCAAATAGCTGTTAAACTAATCTGTCTTGACGCCTTTATTAAAGGCGGAAAAAAATGGCTACCAAAATTGCCTCTTACAGCCCGTCCGTGATAAGATGGGCGAAACAAGCAGTCCAGCGTGGGCTTGACCTGGCTCTCCAACAAGGTCTGGAGATGGAAAGGAAGTTAGCTGCTTTAGCTTTAATTACTTATACTCGGGAGGCAAGCTGTAGAAATCCAAAATTTAGATAGTCAAGCCAATCAGGCTGCCGAGCTCATTGTCCGAGCCAAAAAGCTGGTAGTCTTTACCGGAGCTGGCATGAGCACTGAATCAGGAATACCAGACTTTCGCGGTCCCGGGGGCATCTGGAGCCGCTACGACCCTGAAGATTTCACTTATCAGAAATTCGTCACCGACCCCAAGACCAGACACAAAATCTGGCAGATGTTGACTGAGAGTGGGCTCTTAGTGGATGCTCGACCTAACCCTGCCCACCATGCCATAGCTGAATTGGAGCAGTTGGGAAAACTCGATTGTGTCATCACCCAGAACATAGATAACCTCCATCAAAAAGCTGGCAACTCACCTAAGAAAGTGTTTGAGCTTCATGGCAATATGCAGCAGGCTATATGCCTCAGTTGCCACCAACTCTTTCCCTTAGAAGATATCCTGTCCCAATTAACCAACACTGAGCCTCCTGACTGCCCCCGCTGTAATGGTATTGTCAAACCCGATGCCGTTTTCTTCGGTGAAGTTTTGCCCGAGAAGACCTTCCATGAGGCTATTCACCGCGCTCGCCATTGTGATTTACTTATGGTCATTGGCTCCACTTTGGTTGTTTACCCCGCTGCCCTCATCCCTATGTATGCTAAAGATGCCGGTGCTAAGCTCATCATCATTAACCTGAGCCCTACTCCTCTTGACCACGAAGCCTCAGTCATTTTCAGAGGTAAAGCTGGCGAAGTAATGCCAAGGGTCATGCAAGAAGTAAAGAAAAAGCTGCCAGGAGACAGGAAAAGGGAGGTCGTTTAGCAATTTCAAAAAGCGCATGGCTCACCATGAAGAATAACGAAGCCACTAAGACCAAAGCCGAACGTCGGGAAGAGAAAAAGACCCGCCGCAAATTCCGAATCCACGGCAAAAGCCTCAGCGAAATCTATCGCAACGTTATTTTGAAAAGGCTTAGAGGAAAAACGATTAGTCTAAAACTCTCAGTATTGTCCTATTTTGCCTATCTAACAATTCGATGAATTGTTCAACATCCTGCATGGTCACGTTTAACTCTTAGTAAGTGTAAATTTTGCAAGCTATTCCTAGACACCATACAGTTATCGATTGACAATTCTATTTTTCGCCCATATACTCGATTAATCGGATGTAAAAAGATAGTGGAGAGGAGAGTAAATGGATGGAGAGCAAATTCAAATCGGGGGTTAGAATTTAGGGTCTATCAGATGATGACAGAGGAAAGACGGGTATGATGGTGATTGGTTTTGATTTTCTACAGAGATCATAATAGAAGCAAATACCAAATTTGGAGAAAAGGTCTGTGAATAATATTTCTTGCAAGTGTCCCGTATGTTACAAAAGCCTGACAAATGCAATGGGTGTCGCAAAGCATATGATTGGTATATCTGACGATAAGCATATAGAGTGGATTAAGTCTAGGGGATTAAGCTATCTGGAACTTATAGCCTTTGGTGGAACTGGTGCTAATCTAAAACCATTAGCCGAAGAGATTGAAAAGGAAGCCCAGGGTCGTTATTGATTTACATTTAGAAGTAAATATTTTAAAAGTTATATAAGGAATACATGGCAAGAAGATATTACCAGGGCCGGGTGGGAGTCATGGAAAGGCGGGGTGTTGCCTAAAGAAATTGAAAAAGTCCAATGGTGGGTGGATTAACAGGTAAGTGGGTAACAAAGAGAACCGATTGGAGATAAGATATGGGATTATTTGACGTGTTCAAAAGAAAACAGGCACGGTTCACACGAACTAGGAATATGGAGATGAAATTCGTGTATGAATGCTCGCAATGTTCTAGAGAGAAAGCGGTGTGTCTTGAAATATCTCTAGTAGAAAATGATAAATGTATTTTTATGCAATTTGTGGGGCAATCAGGTACCCCAATTCTAAAAAAGCTACCTGCAGCATTAATAAGTGTCAATGAACATGGAAACTATTCCGCACCAGTCATTCTCGATGATTTGGCTAGTGGTAAGTCAGCACCTATCTCAAGCAAGACGTTGAAAGAAGCAGAGTTTGCGTTTGTATGTCCTTACTGCGGTGGGAAAGCGTATTTTGTTTTAGCGGTTGGAATTATAATTAATGCGAAAGGCAATTTTATCCTGCAAAAAGACAGAGACATACCAGAAGTCTATGGTACGCCCGTCGTGCTCCTCAGGAGTGATGCACACGGAAACTTTAATGTAGTAACTTTCTTAAACCCAGCTCTTGAACTCACTAAAGACATCGAGACAGTAGAGTTGGATTTAGAATCAGCTAAAGATTACAACAAGCGCGGTATAGATTATTATATTAAGCAACAGTATAACTTAGCTATTGCTAACTTTACCAAGGCTATCGAGCTTGATCCTAGTTTTTGCGGTGCCTACCACAATCGAGGCTTGGCTTTTCGTGATAGTGGACAATACGCTTCAGCGATTCTCGACTTCAATAAGGCGATAGAGGTCAGCCCCAGCACCGTAGCGTATTTCAATCGTGGCTTGGCTTACTCCGATATTGGGCGATACGATTTAAGTATCGATGATTTTAGTAAAGCCATTCAATTAGACCACACCTTTGCTAGGGCATATTATGAAAGAGCCTGTGCATATATCCATAAAGGAAGTTATGACTTGGGTCTTGCAGATTTCAATAGAGTGATTGAAATGTCGGATGACCCGGAATTAATTCAACTTACTAGACAAGCTATCAAAGATTTGCCGAATAAATGAATGGGACAAAAAGTGAAGGCCGTTCGACGTTACCATAAATGAAACAATTAACTATCCGTTAGTAAAAGGCTTAAATTACCCCACTTTCGCTGATTACATGCACGGTGGCAAAAGATGGAGCACAAACTCGGGATTGGATGCGAAAAATGGATAAGATGCAGATCATGAGGGTACTTATAGACCTTGCAGAAAAGGAGTCAGACCGTTTCTGGACACGTTACCAGACAATTTTGTATGCCAATACGGGTCTAATTGCTATACTGTCTTTGATTTGGAGTATTAGTTTTTCATTGCTCCTCATAATTCCATCAGCGTTAGGTGTCATAACTTCCATAGCTTGGCTCAAGATTAATGCTGTATCTCACTTCTACGAACATCGCTGGCACAGAGATATGGAGGAGCTTATAAAAAGTGATGACATGCTCTCAGAATGGGTTAGGGGCAGAAACAGGCCTAGAATCCCTCGTCCACATAAATCAGGGTTGTGTCTTTTCAATCTTGTACCATTTGCCTTTCTTTCCTTTTGGGTGGTCATATTAGTTGGGTGGTCATATTAGCCTTTGTAATTCTGTCAACGATGTTTGAGCCTATCAAACAATTCATAGGTCCTAGATGAAAAGACTTGTACACATTGTATGATAAGGATTCTGTGTGACGAAGTTCCTTGGACATGCTTTCCTATAAATACTCAGAGACAATAAACCAAACTATTTAAAAACCCTAATTTTACCCCAGTCCACATATCATGCTTGTTCACTGGCTCCACTTCAAGAAGAGCAAGTGGCTGAACATCATATTATTTGACGAACTGTTCAATCCTCGCCTTAAATACCAGTAAATGCCCAATCCAACAATCTCTCTTTGAGAACGCTTGACCTTACCTTACAAAGATGCTAAAGTTCGTCCTTTGGTATTCAAGATTAAAGTAACCACAGGAAACTCTTTTTAGAAGGAGACGACAATGCCAAGTATCTTTTGGATTGTGCCTATAGCCGGAGCAATCGCAGTCCTTTTTGCCCTCTACCTGATAAGGGATGTGCTGAGGCGTGACCCAGGCACGCCTAAAATGGCAGAAATTGGCGGCATGATTTTTGAGGGTGCCTGGGCTTTCCTTAAGCGCCAATATGGCACCATCGCTATGCTCTCCATCGTTATTGCCGTCATCATCGGCGTTTTGGTAGGAATCCTGGGTGGTCACAGAGGCATAGAGGGGATGACTCCCCTCGGCATCGCTTGGAGGACCGGGGTGGCTTTCTTGGCAGGAGCTTTCTGCTCAGCTATTTCTGGATTCATCGGGATGTATATTGCTGTAAAATCCAACGCCCGCTGCGCCAGTGCCGCTCAACGAAGTCTCCGGGAGGCTATTACAGTAGCCCTACGTGGCGGAGCTGTGCCCGGCTTCCTTATTGTAGCTCTGAGCCTCATCGGTGTTACCGTCATTTACTTCGCCTATGGCGGCGCTAAACATCCCGACATTGCCCCTCACCTCATCGTTGGCTTCGGTTTCGGAGCCAGCTTTGTGGCTCTCTTCGCCCAGCTTGGCGGTGGCATCTATACCAAAGCAGCCGATATGGGGGCTGACCTTGTGGGTAAAGTAGAGGCTGGCATCCCCGAAGATGATCCACGTAATGCCGCTGTTATTGCCGACCTGGTGGGTGATAATGTCGGTGACTGTGCTGGTCGTGGTGCCGACCTCTTTGAGTCTACAGCCGCGGAAAATATTGGGGCTATGATTTTAGGTATTGTCATCTATGCTATCACTGGCAATGTGGCTTGGGTGTTGTTCCCATTGGTTGTCCGCGCCTTTGGGCTTATTGCCAGCATGATTGGTATTATGAGCGTCCGAGGAAAAGAAGAGGAAAACCCAATGACCTCTCTTAACCGTGGCTATTATGTAGCTATTGCCCTCTCTATTATTGGCATGTTCGTAACTGTAGCTACTATGCTGAAGAACTACTGGCTCTTCGGTGCCGGTATAATCGGTATCCTCACCAGTGTGGCTATCGTTTATATTACCCAGTACTATACCGAGCCTCGCTTCAAGCCAGTAAAAGATATTGCCAATGCTTCCCGTACCGGTCCGGCAACTAACATTGTTATGGGTACGGCTGTAGGCTACGAGACAACTCTGGCTACGGCTATTGTTATTGGTATTGCCCTTCTTCTTGCCTACTGGATGGGCACTATGAGCGGCGTTGCTGGTGCTGGTGCTTTTGGCACAGCTGTGGCTACCATGGGTATGCTGATGACCTGTCCCTATATCCTGTCCATGGATACTTTCGGTCCTATAACTGATAATGCCAATGGTATCAATGAAATGGCTGGAGCGGGGAAAGAAGTACGTCGCATTACTGACCGTCTTGATGCCGTTGGCAACACTACCAAAGCCTTGACCAAAGGCTATGCCATGGTCTCTGCTGGTCTGGCAGCTTTCCTCCTCTTCCAAGCCTATCTGGACAGAGTTTCTTTCCTCCGCTTTGGGGCTGAAGGTAAATATGATGTTGTCAATCTGGCTCGAGTAGAGGTCTTTGTAGGGGCTCTCTTAGCCGTGATGCTGGTCTTCCTTTTTAGTTCCTGGGCAATCAAGGCTGTAGGCAAAACGGCAAGCAAAATTATTGAAGAAGTGCGTCGCCAGTTCCGAGCTGACCCGGGGATACTGGAAGGTAAATCGCGACCGGACTATGCCAGGGCTGTTGACATTACCGCTCGGGCTGGACTTCGGGAGATGATTGCCCCGGGATTGTTGCCAGTAATTGCGCCAGTGATTGTGGGTGTACTCTTCAACTTAGTAAAAGGTTATGATGCCGCTATGGTAGTGGCTGGTCTCCTCATGGTAGGTACCATTGCCGGTATTATGTTGGCTTCCTTTATGAACAATGGTGGCGGGGCTTGGGACAATGCTAAGAAGCTTATTGAGGATGGTCAACTTAAAGATGAGAAGGGTAATCCCATAGGCAAAGGGACTCCCATTCACGCTGCGGCTGTGGTCGGTGACACTGTGGGCGACCCATTAAAGGACTGCGCTGGACCTTCTCTTCATGTCCTGGTCAAGCTCTTGAGCACCATTACCCTGGTAATGTGCCCTCTGTTTATCTGAGAAAAGGATTACCCCTTCTTTCTTCTCCAATAGTGGTGGCTGGACCGTGCCCGGGGTAGACAATGGTCTCATCCGGCAGAGTCATGAGTTTGTCATGAATGCTCTTCATTAACTGCTTATGGCTGCAACCGGGAAAATCAGTCCTACCAACGCCAAAGTTAAATAGAGTATCACCACTAAAGACCACCCCATGTCCCAAAAGGCAAATGCCACCGGGGCTGTGCCCCGGGGTATGAAGGACTTTAAAACTTAAGTCACTGACCTCTATCTGGTCACCATCCTTGAGTAATTTGTCGGGCTGGGGAGGCGATTCAAAGGAGCCGAGATTGAAAAAGCTAAACATTTTGTTCACACCGGAGGAAAGAATCCCTTTTTCCATTTCATGGAGGGCGAGCCGAGCTTTAGTTTCCTCCTTAACGGAGCGAAGGGCACCAATGTGGTCAATGTGAGCATGAGTGAGTACGATTAATGATATAGACAGACCCGTCTGGCGCACCGTCCTCAGAATGGCGTTAGCTTCAGCGCCGGGGTCAATAATCATTCCCTGCTTGGCGGAAGATGAACCAACAACATAGCAGTTAGTAGCAAAGGGACCGACAACGAGAGTCTTTACAATCATCCTTCTCCTTAAAAAACACTAAAGTTATCAAATTCGCAAAATAGTAGCATAATTGTGCGTTCTAAGGAAAGCCATTAGATACAGCTTCATTTTGTTAGTTACCTTAGCCTCGTGATACAATAAATAGCCAGAAGTTTTGGGTAAAAGCTATGGCATTAGATAGTATTATTATCAAAGGTGCTCGGGAGCATAATCTCAAAAATATAGATGTGGTCATTCCCCGAGATAAGCTGGTAGTCATTACCGGTGTTTCTGGTTCCGGCAAAAGCTCTTTAGCCTTTGACACCATATATGCTGAAGGGCAACGTCGCTATGTAGAATCTCTATCTGCTTACGCTCGACAGTTCTTGGGGAGGATGGAGAAACCAGAAGTAGACTACATTGAAGGACTGAGCCCAGCTATATCCATTGACCAGAAAGGACCACCCCACAACCCACGTTCTACTGTGGGTACTGTAACTGAAATTTACGATTACCTGCGTCTCCTTTTTGCCCGAGTTGGTCATCCCCACTGTCCCAAATGCGGACGCAAAATTGCCCGCCAGACTGTTCAGCAAATTGTTGATGCCATACAAGAAATACCTGCTGGTAGCCGGGTCATGATTCTGGCACCGTTAGTTAGAGACCGCAAAGGAGAACACCAGGGAATATTTGAAGACCTGCGCAAAGCCGGGTTTGTTCGAGTCCGGGTTGACCGGCGAATTTATGACCTCTCTGAAGAGTTTCAATTAGACAAAAACAAGAAGCATACCGTTGAAGTCGTAGTCGACCGCCTGCAGATAGGTCAAGGAGAGAATATCAGTCGCATTGCTGATTCAGTGGAAACAGCGCTGAAATTAGGGGCTGGGGTAGTCTTGGTGAGTATTTTGGATGGAGAAGAACTACTCTTTTCAGAGCATTTTGCTTGCGTCCATTGTGGCATAAGCTTAGGTGAAATTGCACCCCGAACTTTCAGCTTCAACAGCCCTCACGGAGCTTGCCCAACCTGCACTGGGCTGGGACGCAAACTCGAAATCGACCCGGATTTAGTCATCCCCAATAAGGAATTAAGTTTAGCCGAGGGAGCTATTCAGCCCTGGGCGCACAGTGGAAGCATGAGTACTTGGTACGAGAGTATTCTGGAATCCTTAGCGCGTCGCCATAGCTTCTCCATGTTGACCCCAGTGAAAAACCTGAAAGCGGAACACATTAACCTGATTCTTTATGGGAATGGTGGCGAGTCTGTGCGCGCCAGATATGAAGACCGCTATGGCAGATTTCGTGAATACTACACTGAATTTGAAGGGGTCATTCCTAATCTGGAACGCCGTTACCGAGAGACAGAGTCAGACAATGTTCGAGCAGATATCGAACGGTACATGTCCTCTCACCCCTGCCTTTCCTGTCAGGGGAAACGACTTAAACCTGAAGCTCTGGCAGTCACTATAGCTGACAAGAATATCATGGATGTAACCGCATTATCAGTACTGGACACCCTGGCATGGATGAAGTTCCTTGCCGGCGAGGATAACGGTCAGCCATACTTAACTTCTCGCGAACTGATGATAGCCGACCAGGTCCTCAAGGAAATCAAGGCTCGTCTCGGTTTCCTCGGGGATATAGGGTTGGGGTACCTTACTTTAGACCGCCCTTCAGCTACCTTGAGTGGCGGCGAAGCCCAACGAATCCGTTTGGCTACCCAAATTGGTAGTGGACTTATGGGGGTGCTTTATATCTGTGATGAACCTACAGTAGGGTTACATCCTGCCGATGGCTCCCAGCTCATCGAGACCTTAAAGCGATTAAGAGATTTGGGCAATACCATCCTCATTGTAGAACATGATGAAGCAATGATGAGAGCCGCTGATTATATTATTGATATGGGACCAGGGGCTGGAGAGAATGGAGGCTGGGTGGTAGCTACTGGGACAGCGCAGGATATTGCCAATTGTCCCCAGTCAGTAACTGGACAATATCTAAGTGGCACACGCGAGATTCCTTTACCCCAAAACCGCCGCTCTGGCTCTGGCAACTGGCTTGTCATTAAAGGAGCACGAGAGAATAATCTGAAGAATATTGATACTGCTATTCCTTTAGGGCAATTTGTCTGCATTACCGGGGTTTCCGGCAGCGGCAAAAGTACTCTAATTAGCGAAGTCCTCTACAAGAAATTAGCCCAAATGTTCTATAAGACTAAAGATAGACCCGGAAAATGCGCTGGCATTACCGGTATGGAATACATTGACAAGGTGATTAACATTGACCAGTCTCCCATTGGACGGACTCCCAGAAGTAACCCGGCTACCTACACCGGGACTTTCACCCCGATCCGCGAATTGTTTACTACAGTCCCGGAAGCCAGGATGCGGGGTTATACACCCGGTCGCTTCTCCTTTAATGTAAGAGGGGGGCGTTGTGAAGCCTGTCAAGGGGGAGGTTATGTTCAAATCGAGATGCAGTTCCTGCCTGATGTTACTGTTCCATGCGAAGTCTGCAAAGGCAAGCGGTATGACCGAGAAGCTCTGGAGATTCGCTTCAAAGGTAAGAACATCGCTGACATTCTGGATATGAGCGTTGATGAAGCCTTAGCCTTTTTCGAACACTTCCCTCGAATTAAAAGCAAGCTACAGACGTTGCACGATGTGGGCTTAGGCTATATTAAATTGGGGCAACCAGCACCTACTCTTTCTGGAGGCGAAGCCCAGAGAGTAAAGTTAGCTACTGAACTGTCACGCCGAGCTACGGGCAAGACTCTTTATATTCTTGATGAACCGACTACTGGGCTCTCTTTTGCTGATGTAGCTTCTCTCCTGGAGGTGCTCCGACGTCTGGTAGATTCTGGCAATACGGTAGTTATCATCGAACACCACCTCGATGTGATTAAGAATACCGATTACATCATTGACCTTGGTCCTGGGGCTGGTGATGCTGGAGGGTATGTGATAGCTCTGGGTACTCCCGAGGAGGTTGCCAAGGTAGAGGGCTCTTTTACCGGGCAGTATTTGCAAAAAGTGTTAGCCAAACAGGAGAAAGTATACTCTTACCAGAGCTAATCAGAAAACCTTTTCAGAACCAGACTACCATTAATGCCACCGAAGCCAAAGGAATTGGAAAGAGCAATCGCTATCTTTGCTCTCCGTGACCTATTTGGGACATAGTCCAAATCACACTCAGGGTCAGGAAACTCCTGATTAACGGTCGGGGGAATAATTCCTTGATTGATGGACAAGAGAGAAAAGATAGCTTCCACCACACCAGCGGCTCCCCACATATGACCTATCATCGATTTGTTAGAACTTATAGCCAATTTCTTAGCATGCTCACCAAAGACTTGCTTTATAGCTTTAGTCTCAGCCCTGTCGTTAGCCACAGTCGAAGTGCCATGAGCATTTATATAGTCCACATCCTCAGGTTTTATGCCAGCATCAGCGAGGGCAAGCTCCATGCACTTTATTGGTCCTTCACCAGAGGGAGAAGGAGAGGTGTAGTGGAAAGCATCACAGTTGTTGCCGAAGCCGATGACTTCACCGTAAATCCTGGCTCCCCTTCTCAGGGCTATATCAAGAGCCTCCAGGATTACCACTCCACCACCTTCACTGGTGATGAAGCCATCCCGGTCACCATCAAAGGGACGACTGGCTCTTTCAGGTTGTTTGTTCCTCTTAGTAGTATGGGCACCAATAGCATCTAAGGAGGCAAACCAGGTAGCAGTAATACCAGCATCGGCACCGCCGGCAATTATGACATCCGCCTCTCCCTGTTGAATAAGTCTAAAACCCAGACCAATAGCGTTAGTACCAGCGGCACAGGCTTCCAGGACACAGTGATGAGGACCCTTAGCTCCAAATTGAATGGCTACTACACCAGCTACTAAATTCCCGGCGGCATTGACCACAAAGAACGGGGGAACCTCTTTAAGCTTACCCTGCACCACCAGAGTATGAGCATCTTCAAAGAAGGTGCAAGCTCCACAAGCTGTCCCTATTACTACCCCGATTCTATCCTGGTTACCCACGTCCACCTTAAAACCAGAATCTTCCATTGCCATTCGCGAGGATGCTACCACATATTGGATAAAGGGGTCGAAACGACGGATAAACTTCTTGTCCATAAAATCTTCAGGGTGAAAGTCCTTTACTTCGCCAGCAACCTGGCACTTCAAAGAAGAAGCATCAAATCTGGTAATAGGACCGATACCTGATTTTCCTTCACAAAGAGCTTGCCAACTCCTTGTCACTCCTGTCCCCAAAGGAGTAACCATCCCCATACCAGTGATGACAACTCGTCGCTTAGTTATATCTTTAGAATTCATGACTGTCTCTTTTGTATGTAAAACAAGAAAATCGCTGGAGATTATCCTTCAACAAGTGCCAATGTGTCAAGTTTAACACCTTGAATTCTCAGTCAATGAATAGTGTTGAACCAGTAGTTGTCTTGGTCACGTTAATACGCATTGGGAAGTACTCCTTGAGCTCTTCAAGATGAGTAACAACTATTATCTTCTCAAAGTCGTCTTGAATTGAATTTATGGCTTCCACCAGTTTTTCCCGTCCTGAGCTGTCTTGAGTGCCGAAGCCTTCATCAATTATTAAAATCGGCATTGAGGCGCCAGCACGTTTTACCAGAAGTTTGGACAGGGCAATACGAAGAGCCAAATTAATCCGAAAGGACTCACCCCCGCTATACATTTCATAGCTACGAGTACCCAATTCGTCAGCAATTTTAATATCCAAAGTTTCAATGGTACCACCCTTCTTAGTCCCCCGCTGCGTTTCCAATTTAAGAAACATCCGGTTATCTGTTATCCTACCCAGTAGACGGTTAGCCTCCACCTCAATTTCCGGGAGCGCTCGTTCAATAAGTAAGGCTTGGATACCTTTCTTCCCAAAAGCCTCAGCTAATTCTTTGTAAATCCCGACCTCTTCTAAATTCTTTCGCAAGAGCCGTTCCTTTCCCTGCTTACTCTTCTCCAGACTGCCACAATAGCTCAGTCTTTCTTCAAGTCTACTAATTTCATCCCGCACCTGCCGTTCCTCTTTCTGAAGTCCCTCATAAGTCTGGTTGGCAGTGTTTAATTGGTCAATGATTTGAGGAAGAACAAGTAGCTCTTGCCTCAGGTTTTCCTGTCTCAACTCCATTTCCTGTATTTTAGTGCGGAGATTGCTGGCTGCTTGCTCAGCCGAGACCAAAGCTGCTTTCTCCTCACCAATTATTAGATTAGCTTCTTCTGATTTCCGCTTAAGCTCCTCATATTCTTGCAATTTTAACAACTCTCTTTTAGTCGCTTCATGCTTTCCCCTGTCATACCCCAGCTGTAACTGCTCTTGGTGTAACTCCGATAGAACTCGCTGAGCTTCAGTGGCAAAATCCTTCGCCTGTAAATGACTCTCAATTTCTTGTAGTCTCACCCTTCCTTTAGCCAGTTCCTCTTCAGCCTGTCTGACCTCAGCCATTTCTCTCTTTAACATACCAAACTGGGCTTGTCTTTCAGGTCGTTCCTTACTTAGATAAGGCTCTTTTTCGGCTAACTCTTTTTCTAAAGCCCAATGCTCTAACCTCTTGTTTTTTATCTCTTCTTCGTTATCTTCTTGAGTTTTAGTTTTGGTCATCATCTCTGCTTCCAGCTTGACTTTCAACCGTTCCCGCCCATCTGCCCCCAACTCAGATTCACATAAGGGGCACCTAACTCCAGCTTCAGTGAGAAGGTCAAGCTTTTCTTTTAAAGCTTTAAGTTCTTCCCCTACGGAAGCATTATGAGATTCTAATCGTTGTAACACAGATATAACCTGCTGTCTACGCTGTTTCTTATCAGTTGTATCTTTTTCTATCTCAGTCAATTCAGCCAATCGCTTCTCAACTTGACTCACCTCCTCCTCGAGGCGAGGTAATTTGGCAGCCTTGTTCTCCCGTTCCGTAATCCGAGCTTGAACTATCGCTCGTTCTGCAACTAAGGCTGTCTCGGCTTCCTCAACAATCTTCTCCGCTTTCCTGATACGCTCTGTTAAGTTGAAAAGCTGCCCTAACTTGAAATTAAACTCATCATTAAGCCCCTTCACCTGTAGGTACTGTCGATAGCCATTATCTATGGTAAGTCGCTCAGCAACAATTTGCTCATAATCCTTAATCCTGTTCTGGTGTTGAATAATCCTATTTCCCAAGGTCGAAAGTTCTTTCTTCATTTCTTCAAGAGCACTTGTTAAATCTATTAACTGCTCTTGTTTCCATTCCAAGAATTCTCTCTGTTGGCGCAAATCATTCATAATCACCTGGCTTTCTTTCAGCTCCACCTCAAGCCGGGTCAATTCTCCAAGCCATCTCTGCAGTTCCGTTTCGTATTTACTTCTGTCAGCCAGTTGAGCCTCAATTTCGGCGATGCTACTGGATAATCCCCCAGCCTCTATCTCTCTGTCACGACTTAGGCTTTTAGCTTTTTCTTCAAAGCTGTCATATAGAGAAAGCCCTAAAATATCAGCGATTATTTGTTTGCGTTGTGCCGGTTGTTTAATACTGAATTCATCAGCCCGTCCTTGGACTAAAAAAGCACTATTGATAAAGGTCTGATAGTCCATGTGTAAAATTTCAATAATTTTCCTTTCGGTTTCTCGAAGAGTATCCCCCGTGAGAGGTTTAAAACCATCGTCGCTGGCTATTTGAAGTTGCAAGTCCGTTTGCCCTGGATGTAACGGGCTACCTCTGGTATGCTTGCGAATTACTCGATATCGTTGTCCCACCACAGAAAACTCTAATTCCACCCCCATTTCCGTTTCCCCCAAATGAACCAAATCATCATCACTTTTAGCCCTGGATTTACCCCACAGTGCCCAAGTCATAGCATCAAAAAGAGCCGACTTGCCATTGCCGTTATCACCACAGAGAAGGACAACATGCACACCTTCAAGATTCAAGGGTGGGACATTTTCCCGGTAGCACATAAAATTTCTTAACGAAAGCATAAGGGGAATCATACGACACTCGCTATCTCTACATTATGGTAGCGTAATTTTTTATCCTGCTCCTGTTTGTTCAGAGTTATTACTTTCATATCAGTGCCCGTTAGATTATTGGCGAAAAAACCAGGGGCCTCAGTGTGAATGGGAATAAGGATTTTGGGCGAAACAGCTTTAACAAAATCAAGAAGCTCCGGAGCTGAAGCATGTCCAGAAGCGTGCAGTCCTCGTTCTTCCTCTGGTATTTCCCACTTATGCGGTTTTACCTCTACAGGTAGTCCAATCCCGGTTATATCAAACCGCTCGAGCCAGTGCTTAAGCCGACGCATATCTGAAGCACCTTCTTCATCAAACACCTCACTGGATGAGTAAATATAAAGGCTCCCTTTCTTAGGCACAAGACTCGGAAGTTCATTCATATCGAAAAAGCTAAAGCACAAAATATGAAGTTCTTGGTGTTTGGATATTTCTTCTGCTGAGATCAACTTCCCTCGATACTTATTTCGAATTTTCTGCTCCCATTTCTGTAAGTCCGCTTTAGCTTCTTCATAAACACAAAGCGCTTTATCTCTAATGATGTCTGGTATCTCAGAGTTAAGGTAAGCCATTGCCTGCAGGAGATAAGCATCTCTGGGAAGAACCACCAAACAACGGTTAGTTTCTTCAGCGATTCTTAAAAAGGTTAAAAGGCGCTCCACTTGGCGAGGTCCGAAGTCAGCAATAATTAGCCCCTGAGCTTGCTGGGCTACTCGTCGGGCATTTTCATAGACTTCTTCCTCTGTTACCGACCCTCTTCTATCAGTATTGGTACCCTCACAGATAAGGACTAAAGGCTGAAGCTTGGCTATCTTTTCCAGAGAAGCTTGTGTCAGTTTACCATATCTAAAATCCCCACTGTAGACTATCCATCCTGAACTTGTTTCCACGGCAAAAGTAGCAGAGCCAAACACAGAGTGATTGACTGGAAAACATTGAACAGAAAGAGAGCCTACCTTATCAGCTAACTGCAAAGGAATGTTTTCAAGCCTTCGTCCGCTCGGAGTTTCTTTCCAAAAGGTTAACGCATCTGGAGTAAGGTCTTCCATCTCCAAAACATAAAAGGGTCTCTGTCGGGCTGATGCTCTACGATAGTCTACTGATTTTAGAGCACCGATTCTTTCACATTTTGGGATATTATGCTCCCTTGGAATGAGATAACAGACTTCCTTCTCAAAGTCGCTTTGTCCGCTGTCTTGCACAGCCTTAGCAATGAAAGCCGTCATTGAGGTACAGTAAACAGGTATATCTTCTCTTAAGAATGAAATATAACCACTGTGGTCTAAGTGAGCGTGAGATAAGAGAACAGCCTCGGCATTAAGCTCACGGTAGGAGGCATCCTGCTTGAATCGAGACCAGACTTCTTCGGAAGTGAGGTCATCGCGATAAATACCCTGTAACGGTGGCAGAAGTCCAAGTGTAAGAAGGTCAAGAAGCCCAGCACCACTTCGAGGTTTTAGATACTCTTCAAAATATTTATCTCGTTCAGGGTAGGAAATACCGAAGTCAAAGAAAAATCTTGTGTCCCCATCCTCAACCAAGACTTTATTACCCCCAATCTCCCCAACTCCACCATAAAAAGTCAAAGACAGCATGAATGTTTCCTTAAATCATTTTAGCACAACCTGATTACCACCTCAGTCAAGACAGCCGAGAGGTTATTCACTTTTAGATTTGACGATTATTTTCTCTTAAAATACAATGCCACATTGAAAGACCATGTTTGAAGTTTTGGCACAAAAACTGAGTCAGATTTTTCGCAGATTAAGTGGTAAAGGGAAGCTCAGCGAGAAAGAAATAGACGAAGCCCTTCGAGAAGTACGTTTGGCATTTCTGGAAGCAGATGTAAACTTTAAAGTAGTGAAAAGCTTTTTAGCTGAAGTACGCACGCGTCTTCTTACTGCTGAAGTATTGGAAAGCCTTACCCCAGTACAACAAATCATTAAAGTTGTTAATGAAGAGCTAATTACTGTGTTAGGCAAAGGAGCCAGCCGACTCGAACCAGCCAAGCAACCGCCATCTGTTGCTATGCTCGTTGGTTTGCAGGGTTCGGGAAAAACCACCACTGCTGCCAAATTGGCTCTGCATCTCAGACAATCTGGACAACATCCTCTATTAATAGCGGCTGACCTCCGCCGCCCGGCAGCCGTTGAACAATTAGTCATCTTAGGTAAGGAGTTGAACATACCGGTATATAGTGAAGAAATAAGTTCCGCTCCCAAAAATATTTGTATCCACGGGCTAAAACGAGCCAAAGAAACAGGCGCTACCTGGGTTATCATTGATACCCAGGGGCGACTTCATATAGATGAAGAAATGATGAAAGAATTAGCCCGTCTTAAAGCTGAACTCGATCCTTCGGAAGTCCTGCTTGTGGTTGATGCCATGACTGGTCAGGACGCAGTCAGAGTCGCCGAAGAATTCAATAAACATGTTAACTTAACCGGTCTCATTTTGACTAAAATGGACGGTGATGCTCGGGGTGGTGCTGCTCTCTCCATCCGGTTTGTGACTGGTGTGCCCATAAAGTTTATCGGTATCGGCGAAAAGGTAGATGCTTTAGAAGCTTTTCACCCAGAACGCCTGGCATCTCGTATTCTCGGCATGGGAGACATGCTGACTTTGATTGAAAAAGCAGAAAAGGCTTTTGACGAGCAGCGAGTGAAAGAGTTAGAGGGAAAAATCCGCGCCGAGAGTTTTAATCTTGAGGACTTCCTCTGGCAACTGCGCCAAATCAAAAAAATGGGGTCTATATCTCAACTTACCGAAATGCTACCTAGTTTCTCCAGCTTCGTCCCTCGCAACATCGGCGATGATGAGGAAAAACAGCTTAAAAAAATAGAAGCCATTATCCTATCTATGACACCCGAAGAAAGAAACAACCCACGTATCATAAGCGGTAGCCGTCGTCGCCGCATTGCCAAAGGTAGCGGCACTACACCCCAAGATGTAAACCAATTGCTCAATCGGTTTCAGCAGGTGCAGAAGATAACCAAACTAGTAAGTAAAGGGAAATTGCCGAAGAACCTCTCCTTTATCGATGAGCGGCGAAGAGCTTTTTAGATAAAGGAAAGGACTTTTACACCTTTTTGGTTACCCCTGTGACCGTCACTTTACCATCAGAAACTTGAATTTTTGTTATCTGCCAGGGGAGCTCCCCTGGTATCGTGATTAGTTCTGTCAGTATCTGCATGATATAACCAGCCCCTTCATTCATACTTTTAGGCAAAGGTAGTTTACCCAAATTCAAATCTTCTACTACAACCTTCGTTCTTCCTTCAGCTATCTCCAGCTTGGCTTTAACTGCCACTTTAATTTTCAAGCCCGGAGTATCTAAGACCGAAAACCCAAAAACATTGTCTTCGCGAAAGTTAAACAAGATTTCCTTAAAAGGCATTTTATCTTCAGCCAAGACTTCAACCAGTTTGGAATTAGCCTCTTCTTCAGTAATTATAAGGCTTACTTCACGCTCTTCCTTCGCTTCTACTGCTACCTTAATTTCATTTTGCAAAGTCTCCAGTTTCTGGTTCAGACTCTCTATTGCTTCAGCGGACAATGCCACCGGCACCCTTTGTGACCACAATGGTGGGGTTAAGGCAAGAGAAAAATAACCAGCCACAAGAGCGAGCAAGACTAAAAAGGTAATAACACCAAGAAAAGTAAAGCAGCCTCTAATAAAGCCCATTACTCTTTTTTCTCCTACAATTTTAGTAGCAGCAAGTTACTATTCTAAGTAGTCTTTTAATTTTCGACTCCTACTGGGATGGCGTAATTTCCGTAATGCTTTAGCCTCAATCTGCCGAATTCTTTCCCTGGTTACACCGAATTCCCCACCCACCTCCTCTAAAGTACGAGCCCGCCCATCTTCAAGTCCAAACCTGAGTATCAAGACTCTCCTCTCTCGGTCATTAAGTTCATAAAGCACCTTCCTAAGCTGTTCTTTAAGCAACTGCCTTGAAGCTACTTCAGCTGGCTGCAGAGCAGCACGGTCTTCAATGAAATCACCCAGATGACTGTCCTCCTCAGCACCAATAGGCATCTCTAAGGACACCGGCTCTTGAGACAATTTCATAATCTCTCTTACTTTTTCTGGTGTAATTTCCATTCCTTTACCAATCTCCTCATAACTGGGTTCTCGTCCATATTCTTGAGCCAGACGACGATTCACTCGTAACAACCTGTTTATGGTTTCCACCATATGCACTGGAATACGGATAGTTCGGGCTTGGTCAGCAATAGCCCGTGTTATGGCTTGCCTGATCCACCAAGTAGCATAAGTACTAAATTTATAACCTTTACGGTACTCAAATTTCTCCACAGCCCGTATTAAGCCGATATTCCCTTCCTGAATCAAGTCAAGAAGGGGCATACCATGTCCAACATACTTTTTGGCTATACTAACAACAAGTCTCAAGTTTGCCTCGATAAGATGTCTCTCTGCCCTCATTGCGGCTCTCTTGGTTTTCTGAAAATGAGCCCTGAAGCGCCTACTCTGTGCTTGAAGTTGAGACAAAAACGCAGGATTAGTTACGAGTTCTGGCAATTTTGCCCAAGAAATCTTATCTCCGATTGCAGTTAGAACCTCCATGGGCAATAAGCGGCTATCCAAGGAGAGATTCACCAAGGATTGCTCCACCATCGCCTTGACAAGGTATTCCAAAGCCATGTTTGCCTTCTCTTCTATTGTGGTGACTATTGATCGCTTTACCTCTGAGAGTAAGCTAGGATTATCAACTAAGTATTCTTTCACGTTCTCTTTCCCTACCCCTAACTTCGTCTCCTTGTAAACATACATATTGCCCGACTTAGCTATTACCTCCAGGCGGAGCCCTATAGTAAATAAAGCTTCAAGGGCTTGCTCACTCATAGTTCCATCTTTTTCTTTCAAAGTCAAAATTTTTGCCACAATGTCTCGCTCAGCTTCCTCAACCACTCCCAGCTTTGAAGTCAAGTCGAGAAGACCTTCTTCTGGAATGTCTGTGGCTACCTCGCCAAGAATTGTCCTTATTCTCATCCTGACATCTCGGTCAATGAAATTGGCTTTTCCTGAACTATCTTTGCTCAGTTCCTGGGCAATAGCCTTTACCAGTTGCGGGTCTAACTCGCCATCAATGGCTTTTCTTAGTTCCGATGGGAGAGTAACCTGAGTACTAACCAATTTTTTAGAGCTAACACTCGGCTTAAGTTTGATCTCACTAAAGAGAAGTTGGACAAAGGGATAAGCCTGGATCAATCTCTGGAGCAAAAATACTACCGTGTCACAAGGTGAAGGTGACTTACCATATTTCTGCGAATATTCTTCCTCAATCTCATCTAAGTATCTACCTTCTTCCATTCTACTCGCTAACTTTTTCTCATCGACAGCAGTTAGGAGAGACACCTTACCAATTTCGTGTAAGTACATACGCACCGGGTCATCGATAACTTCATGTTCACCCAGACCTACTTCCAGACCTGGCTTGGTCTCCAAAGCTATTTCTTCAGCCCATTGCTCAGCTTCAAGAAGCTCCTTTTCTTCCCATAATGGAGGGGCTTCCGCAACGGTCTCTTCTAAGCCTTCAGGCGAGTCAATAACAGGACCTTCTGTCAATTCAAGGTTTTCAGCTCCAAGTTCAGCATGAGGTTTCTCTGGAAAAACTAACCCGTTATTCTCCTCAGACAAATGATGTAAGAGGTTCTCATCTCTTTCCAAATTCATCTTCCATCTCCTCCTGTCAAATGCCCGTGTCTCTTCTGTTTGTTAAATATACTTTTGAGACGGACATTTACTTCCAATCCCTGCTCTTCCAATTTAGACAATTGACCAGCCACGCCACTTTTCTCAGCTTCTGATAACAGAAGTTCTTTTCTTTCTAACTCTAAGGTCTTTAGCCACCTTTCCTGCAAACGAAGAATGCAATCGTTGAGAGCGTGCCACCGCTGCTTTTCATTCTCCAAAATTGATGTGGGGAAGGTCTTGCTGAATTTATCTAATAACTGGTCAACATACTCATTAAGGACAGGGTCAAGGTTAGACCTAAGAGAGACTAACTCTGGATTCTGTTGCCATTGAAGGAAAAGCTCACGGTTCTCAGTATATTGAAAATACTCAGGACGGAGTTCTTCAATCTCTATTCTCAATTCCGGATACTGAAGTAGCAGAGCCAGGCAATATTCCTCCACGGGTCGAAATCTTTCAGAACGGCTAAATTGAGCAATAAACGGAGCACTGGAGAACTGTCTCTCGGTTTCTTGCCAAAGTTTACGATGCTCCTGTATTTCATATTCCTTTAATGCTTTTTGCAAACTCTCCTCACTTACGTCCAATTTCCTAACCAATGTCCGTATGTAATGAGCTTGCTTTATAGGGTCTCCGATTTTCGAGACTGCAGGCAACAACTTGTCTACAGCCAGAGATTTACTGCGAGCTTGTTTTACATCCACTTGACTTACTATACTCTCCACAACAAAATCAAGCACCGGCACAGCTTTCTCCACCAAAGCCCGCCAGAGTGAAACATCCTCCTTAATTATTTCATCAGGGTCTCTGCCCAGTGGCAACTTCATCACCTTCACGTCCATATCTGGAGTCTTCAGATACTCTATTTTTGTTGTCTTCCCCCCACCGGTCCATTTCTTAACTGGTGTTATTATTGGCACTCTCTTTTCCGAAGTTTCTATGGCAATTTCTATACCACGTCGGGTAGCCTCCTCACCAGCAATGTCAGCATCCAGAGCCAACGTCAAATTCTTAGTCAACTTCTTTAGAATATTGAATTGCTTCTCAGTAATGGCAGTACCCATAGAAGCAACCACATTCTCCCAACTATTCTGATGTGCCATAAGCACATCCATATAACCTTCTACAATTATGGCTAAATCCTGCTTTCGAATAGCTGATTTAGCACGGTCAATCCCGTAGATGATACCACCTTTGTCAAAGATAGGTGTTTGCGGGGAATTGAGATATTTGGGCAAGGACTCATCCAGCACCCTTGCACCAAAACCCACCACACGTCCTTCTACGTTGCATATGGGAAACATCAATTTATTACGAAACCAGTCATAAACATTTCTATTTTCTTTTTCTCCAATCAACCCTACGGCTACGAGTTCTTTAATCTTGTAGCCCTTTCCTGTTAAGTATTGCAGTAAGCTGTCCCAGCTATCCAAACTGAAGCCAAGTTGAAAATTTTTAATGGTCCGGGGTAGCAAACCACGCTGCGTTAAGTAATTCCTGACAACCTCAGCACTGCGGGCAGTCAAAAGCAAGTGATGATAATATTCAGCAGCAGCCTCATTAATTTCAAATAACTTCGCTTTCTCCTCATCAATCCTCGATTCTTTTCTTTCAGAAGTAAGAGCAATACCTGTCCTTTCTGCCAAAAGGCGAAGAGTATGTCCGAAATCAATATTCTCCTTTCTCATAAGAAACGAGAATACATCGCCACCAGTATTGCAAGCCCCAAAGCAATGCCAACTTTGGCGCTCGGGAAATACAAAGAAAGAGGGGTGTTTCTCTGTATGAAACGGACATAAAGCCCGGAAATTCCGTCCCGCCTTCTGTAGAGACACATAATTAGAAACGACCTCTACAATATCTACTTTTGTTTTTATTTCATCAATAACAGCCATCCTCAGACAGACCTGCCTAAGTCTCCGATGTCATACCAAAAAACACGCCAGTTTTCATGCCCGGATTTCTTGCGCCTTCTGCAGGGCATATTGGTCAGTCATACCAGATATATAATCAGATGCTTTACGCTCAATACTATCGTCACGATATCGATATTCTTGAGGTAACTTCTCTTCATGTTCTAAAAAGCAGGAATAAAGAGAGCGTACTACCTCCCGTGCCCGCTTTGTCTCTTCTTTCATTAAGGTAGGCTTATATACCTTCTCCAAAAGAAATTGGCGAAGTTTGTTAGTCTCTTGTAAGACCAAGGCACTCATACCAACATGAGGTTTCCTCAAGTCCTCCCACCCAGTAACACCCCAAGAATATTTTACAATATCCAGCACTATACTGTTAATTCTTTCTGAAGAAGAATGACCAAGCAATTCTATTGCTGAAGTTGGCAAATCTTTGTCGCTAATCATACCAGCCCTTACGGCATCTCCGATGTCATGGTTAATATAAGCAATAACATCAGCTATCTTGCACACTTCAGCTTCTAAAGTCCCAGTTTCTCCCCAGCTCTCGTCTAAAATATCAACTTGACCCTTTGAATGATTAAGTATCCCGTCTCGGACTTCCCAGGTAAGATTCAGCCCTTGACCGTCCTTCTCCAAAAAATCTACCACACGCAAGCTTTGTTCATTATGCTTAAAACCTCCCGGGCAAAGTTCATTCAGAACTTCCTCTCCGACATGCCCAAAGGGTGTATGTCCCAGGTCATGTCCTAAGGCAATAGCTTCAGTCAGGTCTTCATTAAGGTTCAAAGCTCGAGCTATAGTGCGGGCAATTTGTGAGACTTCCAAGGTATGGGTTAACCTCGTTACATAATGGTCGCCCAAAGGAGCAATAAAGACCTGAGTTTTATGTTTGAGACGCCGGAAAGCTTTTGAGTGAATAATACGGTCACGGTCTCTTTGAAAATCAGTTCGTATAGGACACGGCTCTTCCCACCTTAACCTTCCGCGACTAAACCTGCTTTTAGCTGCACAAGGTGATAATCCTTCCTCTCTTTCTTCGGTACGCCTCCTTATGTTAGTTTCATAATCCATACCTACCTGTCCTTTTGCTAACAGGCATTCCTATTTCCTTAATCACAAGTCTCCTGGAGAAAAGGTAAAGTCACTGCCAACTAAAAGTGGACTAAGAACCTTATTCAATATTCTCTTAACGAGTTACAGCTAACTTGGCTTCAGCAACAGCAATTATTTGTCTGGTTTCATCAATCATGTCGGGGCTTACAGAAACAGAGGTGATTCCCCATTCTACCAGTTTTTCCGTTAGTTCGGGGTAAACAGAGGGAGCTTGCCCACAGATAGAGGAGGTAACTCCTCGGCTACAGCAAGTTCTTATGACTTTCTCCATAGCCAACAGGACTGCCTCATTCCTTTCATCAAACTGGTCTGCCAACTTCGGACTGTCCCTGTCTATGCCCAAAATAAGCTGAGTCAAGTCATTAGACCCAATGGAAACGCCATCAATACCAGTCTCAACGAATTTATCAATAAGGAAAACATTAGATGGAACCTCCACCATCATCCACAGCTTAAAATCAGCAGTCTGATACAGTCCTTCACTTTCAAGAACCTTCTTGACTTCCGCCATCTCATCTGGGAAACGGACGAAGGGAATCATTACCCAAAGGTTACTGTAACTCTCCCTGACTTTCTTTATGGCATCTATTTCAAGTTGAAAAACGTCACGCTCCTTGGTATACCGAGAACAACCTCGATATCCAAGCATTGGGTTCTCCTCAAATTCCTCATATTTTTCGCCGCCCTGAAGATTCCGATATTCATTAGTTTTGAAATCCGTCGTCCGGTAGACTACGGGGCGAGGATGGAAAGCCCTGGTGAAAATAGCAATACCGTCGGCTAACCTATCCACAAACTTTTCTCCCCTTCTTTCAGCTAACATAAAACGCGGGTGTTCACCAATTTGAGCAATCATAAACTCAGCCCTGAGTAACCCGACTCCATCCACGTCTCTCGCCGCCACAACTTCAGCCATTTCAGGCTCAGCCAAGTTAACATAGACCCTGGTCTGTGTCTTGAGGCGTCTTCGAGGAAGGACTCTTGGTAGAACGACCCCTTCTTCAATAACTTTACCCTGATATACCAATCCTCGGGAACCGTCCACAGTAATCTCCAAACCATCTTTAAGGATTTTAGTAGCTACTTCAGTACCCACCACACAGGGAATGCCTAATTCTCGGCTTACAATAGCAGCATGAGCAGTTCTGCCTCCTTTATCAGTGACAATGGCAGCGGCTCTTTTCATAGCTGGTACAAAATCCGGTGTGGTCATCTCTGCTGCCAGAATATCACCCTTTGCCACCTTGTCTATTTGGGAAGGTTCGGGGACAAGTCTCACAGTACCCACGGCTATCCCAGGACTGGCGGCTACCCCCGCCAGAATTGGCTTAGCTTTGATTTCAGGTAGAGCCTGAACTTTGGTCGTCTTTAGAGTTGTTACAGGGCGAGTTTGAAGGACAAAAATGCGGTTATTTTCTATTGCCCACTCTATATCTTGCGGAAATTGATATAAATTCTCGATTCTTTTACCTAATTCAGCCAAAGCAATAATTTCGTCATCGCCTATTTTTTGCTCCATTTGATCCGCTAAAGGAAGAACAATTCTAAGGTTAGCTTCTCCTTCACCCAATTTCGGGTTTTTCATTACCTGCCACTCTTGTCTCCCAATCCTCCTATTCAAAATTCTCAGAGTCTCTTTATCCAAAATATAGAGGTCTGGGGTTACTTCACCAGAAACCACAGCTTCTCCCAATCCAAAAACCGCCTCTATAGCAATGCGGGTATTATCACCTGTTAAAGGCTCTACTGTGAACATAACCCCTGAGGCTTCCGACTGCACCATCTTTTGCACGGGGACAGCGATACCCACCTTAAAGTGGTCAAAACCATGTTGGTGCCTGTAAAAAATTGCCCGTGGCTCAAACAAGGAAGCCCAACACCCCTGTACAGCTGCTACTACTTCTTCCTCTCCTTGAACATTGAGGAAAGTGCGCTGTTGCCCAGCAAAGGAAGCCTCAGGCAAATCTTCAGCCGTAGCTGAGGAACGCACTGCTACTAACCCCTCCCCCAACTGACGATAAGCACCTTTGATTTCATCAGCTATCTTCTGTGGCATCGGAGCTTTTAAGATCCTATCCTTGACCAAAGCAGCTATTTCCTGAAGTTTCCTGATATCATCAGGTTCAAGAGATTCCAAAAGCCACTGAATTTCTTCTTTGAGCTTTGTTTTCTCAAGAAAAGAAAAATAGGCGTGGGCAGTGACAATAAAACCCGAAGGGACTGGAATCTGAGCATTAACCATTTCACCCAAGTTAGCCCCTTTGCCACCAACGGATGGGATATCTTGTTTCCTCACCTCATTAAACCACACAACGGTTTCGCCCCTTTTATCCATCCTCCCTCCTTAGGTTTATTTCTGATTATTATACCATCTATACCACAGGTTATTGAATAGCCGCCGTCAAGCTTGCACCGAACAAAAGGGAATTCCTAATAGTACCAAGATTTTTCACCACTGTCTCACTGCCAGCCCTTTCTTATGATATCACTCCGAGTCTCTTCTATTGCTGTCATTGCGAGCCTTTTTCACTATTGTCATTACGAGCCGAAGACGAAGCATCCGTGAAAAGGCTACATTTGTCACTACATTCCTCGCAATGACAGGAAAGGGGACATTTCTCACAATGACATAAAGAGAATGGCTGCACTTCCCCCCACCATTGTAAAGAGGTTATGTGTCACTAAGATGACGGTAACTCAATCAACATATTATTAACCCTATCTTCCGGCATAGGGATTATGCCGTAGATAGTAACATCGTCTCCCCCCACCACTATCTTATCCACCACCTCTCGAAGGATTTGGCGCCTATCTTCAAAGTTAAGAGTAGCTAAGGTAGTCGGCAGGCTTCGGCAAAACTGATAAAGCTTCTCTTCATTCAGTTCCTGAGCCTCGGCTTTCTTCAGTTCTCTTTCAAGTCTTGATTTTTCTTCTCGGACCTTTACCTCTTCTGTTTTTATCTCGTCCATCTTTTGTTTTAAAGCAGGGAGGACGATGGCTTCTATCTTATAAGCATCGAGCATTCTATCTGTTTCGACTCCTTTCTTCTCTATTGCCTGGCATACCGTTTTCAGATCGGTTTCTAAGCAGGTAATGGTGCCTGTTTGGTCACGATTTCTTATCTGCTCGATAAGTTCCCACCAGACGGAAGGTGACAATTTGGCGTGGCATGCGATTGTCAGGTATTCTGGGGCTATTACAGGAAAGATGTCACCAATAGTTTGCAAGAGCGACCCCGATGGGATTCGAACCCACGATCTCCACCGTGACAGGGTGGCATGTTAGTCCGCTACACTACGGGGCCATGCCTTAATAGAAATTACGTTCTTTCAACGAAGCAGTAGCTTTAAAGTTTAGCAATGTTGCTGAAACCTGTCAAGCTAAAATAGGTGATTTCGTTCAGATAGATTAGTGACACTTTATAATAGTGTCATTATGAAGATAGTTAGTAGATTAGCTCCTGGAAGTATTAAACTCGCAAGATATACAACTGATCTATCAAAACAAGCGCAAA
>Ga0315312_1000674_pt1 | contig 34754 bp, 21 predicted proteins | sample TDP7_MG_FD_203629 | JGI IMG/M metagenome (GOLD analysis project Ga0315312, IMG submission 203629) | Freshwater sediment microbial communities from Lake Towuti, South Sulawesi, Indonesia - TDP7 | ecosystem: Environmental > Aquatic > Freshwater > Lake > Sediment | place: Indonesia: South Sulawesi... | reverse complement strand
TTTCCTATCAAAAGAGCAGAACGTGGAAAGAATCCACAGACCCCAGATTTCAGTCTAAAAAAAACGAATCATCTCGCTGTACCGAGAGGTCCAGAAAGGGGGACCGCCCGACGGACGGGTGATCTGTTTGGACGAATTCGGTCCTTTGGAGATTCGCCCTCAGCCGGGACACCAGTGGTCTTTTGTCGGAAAGCCCGCACAACGCCGGGCGACATACCGCCGACTTCATGGCGTGCGACACCTCCATGCAGCCCTCGATCTGGCAGACAACCTCCTTTTGTCCCACAACAAGAGTCGCAAAACATGGCGAGAGCACTTTGCATTCCTGAAGTACCTCCGACGACGATATCCGACGGGAGAACGCCTCTACATCATCGAGGACAACCTTTCCCCGCATCACAAAAAGACCATCAAGAAATGGGCAAAAAGGCATCGCGTAACCCTCGTTTTCACTCCCACCAATGCTTCCTGGCTCAACCACATCGAATGCCATTATGCCCCTTTCAAGGAGTTCGTCATTTCGGGGACCGATTACGTCAACCACCAACAACTCGCCGCAGAGATCAGACGCTATCTGCGATGGAGAAATGCGAACCGCAAATCGCTCAAGCTTCTCGCATCAAAGAAGAGATCCAAACGTACCAAGAAACCGGAATATATTAAATGGACACACCACTGGCCACCGAATTTCCAACCGGTCGCCCTCCCTTCGCAGCTCGACCAGGTCGCAACCCGTCTCCCAGATCTCGCCTTCGACCTCTCTGGGTCGCTTTTCCGGCACTTCCCGCTTCAGACCCAGAAGGGGTTTAAGCATCAGACGTTCCGGCAATTCGTCGAAATACCGCGTATCGCCTTCCCAGGCCACAGACCCCTCCTTATCTATAACCACCAGCCAGGGAAGAAACCGCACCTGATATCTCTTGAACGTCTGTCCCTTTTCGTCCCAACCGACGATGTGTTCCACCTTCACCTGCTCTAAGAACCTTTGCACCTCCTCCACCGGGTCGTGGGCGATGCTGATGGACACCAACTGCTTCGGGGCGTACTTGCCCTGCATCGCGTCAAAGGCCCTTAGGGATAGCTTGGACGTGGGAGACGAGGCGCCAAAGAACTGCAACAGGACAACTTTCCCACGCAGACCTTTTAGGCTGAGCGGCTCCTCCGGACCCGACTTCGGATACCTTGCGAGGACTTGTGTCATTGTGATCTCCGGCGCTCCGTTGACCTCGCGCTTGGCGCCGCAACCAGCGGTGCAGAGGCACACTATCAGCGCAGCTTGCATCAGGACGTTAGCGGTAACTCTCAAAGACCCCTTCCGCATGGCTCTTACCTCCTTTTTTTGATTGTGTCCGGCGCGGCACACGCAACCAGCGCCTTTTCGGAGCCACGTTTCTCCGCCGTTCTGTTCTCCGCTTTACCTCTTCCCTTTCCTGATTGTTCTCCTCCTCATTTGGCTTGTCAAGAGCCAGCGAGCGCGTGTGCGACTCTACTCATTCCAGTACCGATACCCGACGAGTTCCGCGCTTTGTTTGACGCGTAGTCCCGGGTATGAACTCCCGGTCTCTGAGCTACCTCCTCGACAGAATCTCAATAGCGTTCAAGATCGCGGAGACTTCCTTCTGAAACTCCTCCGACCCGCCGTCCTTCGGGGCAATGGCGGGCAGAATGCCTCTTGTGGTGTCCAGTATCATGCGGGTACGGGGGTCCATGGCGCCCTGCGAGTTCCCCCAACGATACTGAGCTCCACCGCCGGTATAGCCGCCAACTCCCGACCCTCCGTTCGGAGCCGCCGACAAATCCATACCGCCAACAATGCTTATCACATTCTGGATGGCATCAGCCACTGCTTCAGGGCGCTTACTGGGAGGGGTTGCCGTGGGGGCCCTGTAACGATCAGAAGGATTCTGTCTCCCTGTTTGGAGGCGTGGGTCGTTGATCACCGGCCACTGATATTGCCCCGGTCTTGAAGGCCGCGAGCCGCCTCCACGCTGCGCGCCGGTCGGGGTCCGGCGCTCTGCCTGATTTTCGCGTTTGAGCGTCTGAAGCTCAACAAATCCTTTTGGCGACTTAACCAGGATGCGCGAGGACGCTCTCACTCCGGGCGGCGGCCCAAACACAACACGCTGCTGAAGACGTTGGCCCATTTGCACGGATTTCTGCCGAAGCGAAATGTTGGGCAAAGAGATCGGGCCATGGTAAACATAGAGCCGCTCGTCGCTGCTGCTGAACGACTCCACGTAATGACCGCCCTGATTGGCCCACGCGACTAATTCTGGCATCAACTTTTGGAAATAGCTCTCGGCATACTTCTGAGCGAAGTACTCCGTTAGCCGCTCGATCGCATAGTCAAGCCCGAAGCTTTTAATGTGGTCCCACGAATTGTAACTAAGATCCTCGGCCTCAATTTTTGGGTCTGAGCACCATACGTAAACATTGTCGTCGTATTGGTATGCCTGCGTGTATATGGGGGCGTTGATCCTCAACTCGATCCAATCCTTGCTGTCAGCTTCGTCCGCCTTGACACGGATGATCACGGTTATGTCCAGATGGGCGACGCCCGGTTGGCAATATTTAGCATCTACCTGGAGCTCTTTGATCCAGATCGGCATTTTGTCATTGCGCTGGCTTGCTATCCACTCGTCCGCATGCTTCTTTGCAACGGAAGAGAGCGACCCATCCTCGAACCACCAGGGGTTGCGGTCGGGATCAACGTTAGCACCGACCACATTACCGGCAACTTCCCATAGAAAATGCTTGCCCAGATCCTTCAATTTTTCCCGCCAGCTTTTGCGTTCACCCTCGCCGGGGCTGCCCCAGGATATTACCTGCCCGGGATGCGAATATTCGGGGCCGCCTATCGTCGGCGGAGACCCGGGAGGCTTGTTGGTGAGGGAGATGCTCACTGTGAAGCTTCCCTTGTTGTCTCTGCAATTGTTATCGTTGATGCCCAGCACCAGGAACCCATCCTCAGGCACGGTAAATATCTCATTCGTAAGACCTGAATAGCATCGCTTAACCTTGTTGTGGTTAGCGGTATTTATGCCGTACCAGAGTCCATAGGCCGGCGGTGGGGGGGCAGGGAAGTTTTCTCGGTCGCCTTGGTCCCAGTCGTAGTTTCTTCCGCCGGGGCCTACCGGGCCGCCGCGGTCCGGGTCGACGCTGCCCCAGGCTGAGATAGTCACCCGTTCGCCCTTGAACAGACGTATATTGGTAAACTTCTCCTTCTCGGTGCCTTGAACGGTCAGGGTGTAGTCCTCTCTGAGCCGTGGATCGGGTTGCGTCGGCGCAGGGTCAGCAACTTCAACTGTGAACCTGTACCCTTCACCTTGGTTATCGCTCGTCTTGTTGTCGTTGACGCCCGCCACCAGGTTTCCACCGATGTTTGCATTGAAAGACCCACCCCACTGCGCTATCTGCCGGTACGTGTATCGCTCTGGCCCGACTCCTATCCAGAGGCCGTACCGGTCAGGGGCGCTCATCACGGGGTATTGCTCGCCCCTATCGAAGCGGTCGGTGACGCCCATGGGTCCCGACCTGCCGTTGTTAGCCCATTTGTCCCTGCCAACTTTGACTCTCCCGGCCGCCTTGGTGATTTTCACTCTCCCGTCCTTGGGCACGCGGACATTTAAGTCGTAACTCCGGGTCCTGGGACCTATCGTGACATTCCAACTGCCCCCTGCCAGGGCGGGGTCTGGCAGGAATAAGAACGCTGCCCATAGTACCAACTCTGATACCAGCAGCTTTGCCAGCCGCGTCCTCCATGAATTCTTTTTCCTTTTCATCTTCCTTCACCTCCGTTGTGCCGAGCCGACGCTTCCGTCTATTCCCAGAAGCGCCCTGCTCGTCTGCCTGTTAGTTATTAGCCTCTCCTTCCGGTTCACTTAATCTCCTATCCCGTACTGCAGCTCTTCGAAACTTCTCGTCGTCATGACAGTCCAGCCTATGGGTGATCGAGCATTCTCGCGAGCGGCAAAGCCAACTCCCCTCGTTCCAGTATTTCTCACACCACCGGGCCACCTCAGGTTTCGGCCACTTTCGGCCTTTCTTATCAACCTCGCCTTCGCTTTCATCTCCGCCTCCTTTCGGTTCTGGCTTTTTGCCTCTTTTTGTTTCCGCCCATGAGATACGCAAAAAAGCCCGTGATCCTGCGCGCCAGGAGAAAAAAAGCTGGGAGGTGGAGCCGCCTCGCTGGCACGGGCTATTGGGCGCCGAAGTCCGCCAGCGCCCGGCAGAATTTGTGCACGGTACAGACCGTATTGCTTCCGGTCCCAATTGCCGCAGCCATCGTTCCGTGTAAACAGCCAGCGCTGTCTTCATGCAAATCCCGCCTTTCTTTCTGTATTACTGAGTGGTTCCTCTCTTGGCGACATATGTGCAGCGAAAGGTTTGTCCGCAAGCACCGCATCTGATGTCCATGGCAGGGGAAGTTGACCACGGCACGGCGAGTTCCGTCCTGCAACCGGGGCACCTGGTCTTCCCTCCTTTGGCCGCGGTCCATTTCTCGGGGACGTACGAGAATGCGAAGACGCGCTGGCAGGCGCCGCACTTGACCTTAGTCCCTGGGGAAGCTGTCAGAGGAACATCGAGGTGCGTTCCGCAATGAGGACACGGCACTTCCCATTCGTCGCCAGCGGGGGTTCTTCCCCTCGCGGCATAGTAGTAGCAGAGGGCTTCGGGGAGATATTTCCTGACATGCCTGGCCCTGTCCGCGAAGCAGGGATGCGTGTCGTCAGGGTCGGTACGCTGGTCGCACCACGCCCCGCTTTCCCGGTAGGCCATTGCCTCTCGGGGGTCATAGCCGGCCATGGCCAGGTACACCAACCCCATTCTATCCGCTTCGTACTCGGTTGTCCGCTCGAGCGCCCGGTCCGCCAGCCTGAGTGCATCGCCCTCGTGGAGGCTGCCCCACGAACCTCGTTCTGCCCCGTGCCGGGCGACGTTGTGACCGATCTCATGCCCGATGACTGCTACCAGCTGCGCATCGTCAACGCGGGCCGCGTAGTCTGCTTTAATGGCCACCTTTCCGCCGCCAAAAGCGAGGCCCACGCAGTCGGCATCGAGATCGTTGACGACCACGAACTTCCACGGGAGATTGTATCCCGTGACCGCGGCGATTCTCCGTCCAATCTGCTGAACACGGGCGTTGATGGCGGGATCGGTGCAGATTCCGTTCTCTTGAATGCACTTCGCCAGGCCCTGTTCTCCCAACCTTATCTCCGTCTCCCAATCATGCGAGATCAGAGTCTTGCGCCCGGTGATGGGGACCGTGTACTCAGCGGCCCGGCTGGCGACCGACGCAGCCGCCAGCGCTGCCGCGAGAACTATGCCTTGGTAAAATCTTGTTGCTTTCATTGCCTTGCTACCTCCTTTCGGTACTGCCGTCACCCGGCTCATCCGTGCCGGTCGGAAATCCTTTGCCAATTTTCAGTTGCGGGTGGGGGCATTCGGCCTGCTTGCCAGCGCTTTGCGAATGCCCCCTCACCATGCTCCCTCACTCGCCAGGCAGGATGGGCGTGCCTATAATCACATTCCCATCCTGCGGCTGGGTTGGAACTTGCTGCCACACCGGGTTCGGCTGGGTCAATTGGGTCCCTGTTCCGGCTTGCCCGACCCCGGCGAGCACCTGCCCGAGAAATCCTCCCAAGGTGGCGCCTTCCCACTCGTGACCGGACTGGTGTCCGATGACCCCTCCTATGCCAGCCCCGATAAGAGCCCCCGCCGCCTCGTCGTTGAGAGTGCACCCCATCTGAAGAGCGGTGCCGAGGGCCAGAAGAGCCATCAGGCCGATCGTGCCCAGCATTCTCATTCTTTTCGTTTTCATCGTTCTCCTCCTTTCTGTTTCGGGTTTTTGCCTCTTTTTGTTTCCGCCCATGAGATACGCAGTGGAACGCTGAATCCTGCGCGCGATAAGAAAAAAACTGCGGCGTCGCTTCATTCCTTCGCCCCGATACTCCCAGTGGTCTCATGGGAAGCTGATGTCCACGAGAGGGGCCGTCGCGGGAAGGCTCATTTTCTTTTGTCGCAAGAGGACTGCCTCCTTGAGAGGTGCGAAGGATCACGCGAGATAAAATGGCAGAGGCAGAGGCCTTTGACGGTCAGAGGGTTGGGGATGCGCAGGTTGCCGTGGCCGGTAGAACCCAACGAGCCGGGCGGCCCCGAAGGCTTTGGTTCCCTGGGATCTCTGGGCCCCGGGGTTTTTGCGCTTGACGGCTAACCTCAACGCTGTAAGATAGCACCGGACAGTCGAAAGAAGCGGAGTGACGCTTCGTCAATCTATCCTGTAAGAGCACATACCGACATTTGCGGTTCCGTGGGGCACAATCGAACAGGGGGAACTCGCGATGGCGGAACCAGGAGATGACAGTCGGACGCCTGAGGTCAGCGGGCCGGGGCCTGGGCAAACTCCTCGCTGGGCTGGCATCGCGCCGGAGCTTGAGGGGTACGAGATCACCGACCGCTTGGGCGAAGGTGGAATGGGGACGGTATGGCGAGCGACACAGTTGAGCACTCGCCGCGAGGTTGCACTGAAGCTCTTGGGGACGGCAGCTTTCGGGTCGGATAAGGCCCGCACCCGTTTTGAGCGAGAGGTCGAACTGACCGCCCGTCTTCAGCATCCCAATATCGCCCAGCTTTTCGATAGCGGCTTGCATCATGGGATGTACTACTATGTGATGGAGTTGATTCCTGGGGCGCCTCTGGACAAGCACGTCGAAGAGCAACATCTTACGCAGCGGCAAGTTCTTGAACTGGTCCGGAAGGTCTGCGAGGCAGTCCAACATGCCCACCAGCGAGGGGTAATCCACCGTGACCTGAAGCCTTCCAATATCCTGGTAACCCCAGACGGTCAGCCGCACGTCCTCGACTTTGGGCTGGCAAAAGCTTTCTTAGAAGGGGATTCGGGCCGCACTGTGTCAGTTGATGGCGAAGTAGCAGGCACGCCCGCTTACATGTCCCCGGAACAGGCAGCGGGACATCCGGACCAGATGGACACCCGGTCTGACGTGTACAGCTTAGGGGTGATCCTCTTCCGGCTCCTTACCCGAGAATCGCCACACGATACGTCCGGGACACCCTATGAGGTTCTGCGTCGCATTGCCGAGGAGGAGGTCAAACGCCCGCGAGAGATCAGGAAGGAAGTGGACCGGGAGCTGGAGGCTTTGCTCCTCAAGGCCCTGGCCCACGATCCGGAAAAACGCTACAGGTCCGCGGGTGATCTCGCCCAGGACATCCAGAACTATCTCAACGGCGACCCTCTCACCGCCAAGCCCCCGACCACTGCCTACTTCCTCCGGAAACGCATTGCGAAATATCGCGGCCCTGTAATAGCCACTTCGTCGGTTCTGGCTCTGCTCATCGGCATGGCCGTGTTCTCTTACGTCCGCATCTCGCGAGAGCGCACCAGAGCTGTCGCAGCCGAAAAGTTGGCCCGAGACCGCCTGGTCGAAACGCAGCACGCTCGAGACAATGCGCGAGGCGAGGCAAACAAGGCCAGCGCAGTCAAAAACTTCCTGCAAGGTATGCTTGCTTCGGTGCATCCTGGAATCGCTCAGGGGCGGGAAATCACTGTGCGCGAGATTCTCGATCAGGCTGTCAGCGACATTGGGACAAGGTTAGCTGAGCAGCCGGAGGTCGAGGCGGCCGTTCGGGCAACGATCGGAACCACATATCTGGCCCTGGGACATCATGACGCCGCTGAGCCACAGCTTTCCGCGGCTCTGGAGGTACGCCGCTGCGTTCTGGGCGAGCAGCACCGCGACACGCTGGCATCCATGCACGACCTGGCCTGTCAGCGAATGAGTTCAGGGAGGTTCGCTGAGGCAGAGCGCCTGTTCAAGCAGACACTTGAAATTCAACGGCGCGTTCTGGGCCAGGGAGACCCCGATGCGCTCATCTGCATGATGAACCTCGCCGCTGCGCTCAGCAAGCAAGGTAAGTACTCCGACGGCGAAGAGGTAATGCGGCAGATGGTCGCAATCGGAGAGGCTTCCCTTAGCCACGACAGCCCTCTTTGGCGGTTAATGGTGTTCGTCAGGGGCCAATTGTTGATGGGCGGTGTGCCGGAAATCAGCGAAACCGCGGGCATGGTTGGGCAAACTCTTGAGACGCGACGCCTCTTGGCCGACGATGAGCCATTGACGGTGCTGTCGCTGAGAAGGGTCGAGGCAGCACTGCGTGACCTTCAGGCCGAGGAAGAGGCGAGCCGGCGCTTCGAGGCTCTGATAGAAAAGAGCCGAGAGGAATCGGAGTTGGGGGAGAGAGAGAACCTGGATCGCTTACGGGGCCTATATGGCGAGGAGCATCCCGATACGCTTAGGAGCATGTTCTTCTTGGCGCTCTTCCTTAAGCTCAACGGCAAGCTCGACGAAGCGGAAGAGCTGTTCAGACGATGTGCAGAGGCCCGGCAACGAGTGCTCGGGGCCGAGGACCGCGACACCATGGCGGCAATGTTCTACCTGGCGGACACGCTCGAAGAAGAAGGCAAGCTCGATGAGGCGGAAGCCACCTTTAGGAAGGGCCTGGAGATCCAACGGCGGGCGCCGGGCGCTGACCGCCAGCTTGCGCTAGCCTTCATGAAGCGGCGGGCTGCCTTGCTGGAGAAAAGAGGAAAGCCCGACGAGGAGGAAACCATCCGAAAAGAAAGTCTGAAGATTGAAAAGCGCGCCAGCGGTGATAGGGACGCAGCATCGGGAGGACACGTAACGCCGAGCGACCCTGCTTCGACGTCCGCCACCGAGAGCACGCGAGTTCCCTCAGTCACAGGAGAAAAATAGAACTTGAAATTCGCCGATAAGACAAGCGAAGGCGGATGGGGTGGGGCGTTTCGCACAACCCATTGGACGGAGATTTTAAGAGCTCGCACGCACGACGAAGCTCGCCGACAGGCAGTCCTCAGCGAGGTCTTGGGCCGGTACTGGAAGCCGGTCTATTACTGCCTTTCCCGTAAGGGGTTTGACCGTGAGCGAGCAAAGGACCTGACCCAGGATTTCTTCTGTGAAGTTGTACTGGGCCGGGACTTGGTTCAACAAGCGGACCGTGAGAAGGGGCGGTTCAGAACATTTCTGCTGACAGCCTTGGACCGGTATGTGACCGATGTCCATCGAGCCGAGAGGGCCGAGAAGCGCATGCCAAGAGCCGGGCTGGTACGCCTAAAGGGTGACGACCGGCTGAGTTTCCCTGAACAACTGCAATGCGGGGGGCCCGCCGAAGCCTTTGACTACGCCTGGGCATCGGCGCTGCTGGACGAAGTGATAGCAGAGGTAGCAAGAGGATGCCAGGAAAGTGGCATGGCAGCACATTGGGAGGTTTTTCGCGCGAGGGTCTTGCAGCCCATCATGGAGAACGCGGCACCTCCTTCCCTCACTGAGCTTTGTGCGAGGTTTGGCGTATCGGACGAGGTCAAGGCATCGAACATGATTGTCACCATCAAGAGACGCTTCCGAGCTGTCCTGGAACGCCGCGTGAGGGAGTTCGTCAATTCAGAGGCAGAAGTCGAGGAGGAAATTGACGATCTCGTGGAAGCTCTCGCAAGGAGTCGCGCAGGATCATGAGGACTTTCGCGTATCCTGTTTTAGAGGGGAGATGTGCTCCCCACCCGACAAGACCAAACTTTTTTGCAGAGATGACACCAGTTTTGCACGGAGAAGGCTTTAAGGTTGTTGGAATAACCGCGAGGTGAACGCATGGACGAAGAAACGACGTTAGGACTGAGCCCGGATCGGCTCGCCCGTCTTCTGGCAATCGGCGCCGAGGGCACACGCTTGGAAGACAATCTCGGTGCTGGTCAGTCACCAGAGGAACTGCTCCGAACAATTTTGGATAGCAGGCTGCCTGTCGAGTTGACGATGCCTGACCTCCAGTCAGGGTCGGCCAGTCACCCCGGCGACGCCGGACTCGTGGCTCCCAGTCGGAGCATCGGTAACCTGCTTGTTGATCCAAACATTGAGCTCGCCATTACGAAGGCCCTGAAAGAATACGCCAAGGAGTTGGTGCACTGTTGCCGTTCGGATTCCGAGCGCGGCGTGGCGACTGCAGTCTACTTCGCTGCCATTGCGAGTGCTCTTGTGTTCCATCAGCAAAAGATCACACAGCATTCGTACCGGGCGTTAGACGAAGCCTACGCCGAGCTCAAACGGAAGCCTTGGGTCTCACCTCAAATCGCGGACTTGTTCGGAAAAGCACGCACAACTTGTCAACAGCGAAGGGAAGGGGCCTGAACAACCGGATGGTGACCAACGGTTGGTCAAGCTTTCCTGCCCTTTCTTTCCCGGCCCCGTGAAGTCGGGGGAAACGACCGCGTAATTTCGGAACTAAACGTGCAGGATTCCATCGGGAGAGGTCGGGAGGAGGAGCATGTGGTTGGAGGGAAAGGGATGGTGTGAGGATTCCGGATAAGGTCAGATGAAGTGAGCCGCCTGGCGTTTTTCTGTGCGATTGTTTCGGGAAAAAGTAGGTTTGGGCAAGGGAAAGGACCCGCGAGGAATTGGATAAGGGGTGCGATTGGACAACGGCAGAGGAATTTCGGGGTGAATTGGTTGACCCATCGTGGGTCTGAATCGCCTTCAATGCGGTGGTAAGATGCACCATTCCTATGGCGCCCTGGGCAGGGGCAAGCTCGTCGGGAAACGTGAATACGGCGTGGTAGTATTGCAGCGTTTCCAGGAGATGCTGGGCGTGGGCCTTCATCCGCTGCGCTCCTGTTGTGGCCTGGGATTTGGGATTGGGCGGTCTGGCGGGATTGGGCTGGCTTGGATACCGCGGGTGCTCCACAGCCCATTCTCTTCCCAACGTCACCTTGTAGAAGAACCGCAACGCCCACATCGCCAGGTTGAGGCTCCACGAAGATAGCTTCCTGTCCCGAAGCGCTGCTGGCTGGCAGGGCAAAATCTCCTCCACTCGAAGAAGGTCCGGCAACTTGTTGAACTGCTTGGCGAACTGCGCCACCTGGAACACCTACCCTTTTATCGTCCCAGGGAAAAAGTTCCGCATCCGCATGTCTTCCATCATCCCCTCCCGTAAGCGAGTCATCTTCCATCCCTCCTTTACTGAGGTTACCGGTCGGTTCTTTCGTCGAGACCACTACACCTCGACCCACGAAGGAGACATTCTGACAGAAGATGACCGCATCTGAGGAAAACAGCGAGACGACTGTCAGCTCAAAGGATAACAGGACCCCGTTACGGGAAAGGCTTCGACACTCCAACAACTGCCCCCAAGCGGTTTAGTTCAACGCGTGGATTCTCCGCGAGCCACCAAAAACGCTTTTAGACTCCACGAAGATTGCAAAACCTCCTTTGGGCTGGCGTCGGTTCGTTGAATCACCCTTTTGTCTCGTAATGGTTGAAGAGTCTCGCCCGGTGCCAAAAACCGCAGGTCGGTCGAGCACAATCGCCAAAAGACGGGCGAAGTGTCTGTAGTTGGTGAGAGTGTTGGAGGTTGTGGAGACCTCACCCCCCCAGACCGTGGAAACGATTTTTGCCGGTCGGAAGAGGCTTCTCTTCGTGGGGGGCAACCGGCTTCCGGAGCACGCGGGATGACGTTCACTCTCCCTTTACTCAGTGTGACATTTGCAGGCAGACTTTACCGGAAGTTCGGGTTAGTAAGAAGGTCGCCATGGCAGTCTGTGAGAGGGAGCATGGCCGGGACTCGAGGGACCGGTGCAATCTCGCCGGGCCAGCAAAAAGCCCCGCCGAGGGGCGGGGCTTTCTTGCCGTGCGGTTCAGGTGCGGTCATTGGGAGCGGACGCGGTAGAACCTTGTCTTGATACCTGTTGTCGCTTCACCCGGCCAGGTTGTCTGCGTGCTCGGCCAGGTCCCTGTCACGGGCTTCCAGTCTCCCTTCGCAATGTCGTCGGTGTACTCAACGGTGTAGTTGCCCGGGCCAAAGGTGCTCCAGCTCAGCTCAACTTTTCCGGCAACGAGCCTCATCTGCTGGATGGCTCCCTTCTCAACAGGTTTCTTCTCGCCGCTCAGCTTCACGTTGTCAACCGCAAACCAGTAGTCGTAGTTGGCGTTGTAGAAGCGCCACCTCAGTTGTATCTTCTTCCCGTCGTATGCTGAAAGGTCAAACTCCTCGGAGCCGCTGTCAATCGCGGGGTCTGTTCCGGGCGCGAAGATTGACTTGTCGAGATGCAGCAGGTTAACCCAGCTCCCGGGGACACCTGCGGTAATCACCCTCACGTCAACGTCCGCTGTCTGGGCATGAACGGTATCCTCCAGGTACGCCCTGTAGTTCCTGTCGAAGTTCAGACGCAGCTTAATCCATTCGGTGCAGTCAATCTCCTTTGTGATAAGTTGCTCGTCGGCATCAACAGCACCTGCAAGGTCGGTGTCGGTTATCACATACTTGTTGTCCACGTCGGCCAGGTCAGGGCTCTCGTCTCCCAGCTTATCGCCGGTGGTAATCCAGAGCCTCCAGGCGCCAAGAGCACCGGCCGTGCCCTGAACAGTCCATTTTCCCCCGGCAATAATGTCGGCGTTGCTGTAAAGGGTCGCATAAGACTCAAAGTCGTCCTCGAAAATAGCCTGCCTCTTCGGAGGAGTCCAGTTGTACCCGATTCCGATGGTGTCAAGGTTCAACTCTCCCGAAACGGATTCAACTCTCAGAACGTGTATCCCGGAGGTCGTCTGAACCTCCTCTTCAACTGCAGCGTAGGTGAAGATGTGCCAGTTGCCGGTAACGTAGCTGGTAGTCCCTATGAGGTTACCGTCCCAGTAAGCGGCAAGCACTCCTCCGCTCGGAGACGCAACCCTGAAGGTCAGCTTTATCCACCCCGCCGCAGGAACATCGAAGGTGTACTTGTACCAGCTTCCCGCATCTATCCACCCGATGTTTGTGTGGAACGTCCCAGGCCTGTCCACCTCCTCCACAGTCTCGATCCCTATATCATCGTTGGGACGGTAGTCTCTCGGTCCTCCGGTGTTGGGATGCCAGTAGTCGTTAGTGCACTGCACCTGATCGGCAGCCGTCGCCTCCGTAGCAGCGGGGCAGTTCTGGTATCCGGGCCACTGCCCTCCTCCGAAGTTGAAGTTCTCCGCCTCCCTCAGCTCCATGGTTATCCTCGCTTCATCCGTCGGCACGGTAGCAGACCCTTCAACTCCTCCCATGTTGACTGCCGCAACCTTGTACCTGTACCCTTTTCCCTCTTCAGTCCACTTGTCTATGTAAGAGGTAGTCGTGACAAAGGCTATCTCCTGCCAGGCCGCTCCATCTACGCTGCTGTAAATCCGATAACCTAAAATCCCTGCCTGGGGGCTTGCGCTCCAGCTCAAGTGTGCCGCAAGAAGCATCTCCACGCTCAGGTTCGGCGGAGCGGATGGTACTTCATAGATAACGTTCTCTCCGTAAATCCCCTGTTCCGGAACGCCGGAGTAGCTCATATTCCCTGTGAACGGCAGCCCGCCGGTCGTCCCCGCAAGGGCTCTCAGGGTATAGGTTATGGTCTTGACGGCAGTCCCTGGGATACTCCATCCAATCTCGTTTCCTATCTTCTGACCGCCGCCGAGGTCAACTACCTCCGTTCCCGCCGGAATCGTCTCCCTGAGGGTTATCGTCGGAGGCAATGCATCCGGGTTGGCCCTCAGCGAAAGCTTCACCGGCACGTCTCCCCCAGCCTCGTACGAGCCGGGGAGGTCCCTCAACGCATAAGCGTTAGGCAAAGGATTCGGAACCGAAAGGGAGTACAGAAGGTCTGTGTAAGGAACGTCCAGGCGATTGGTCAGCCGAGCGGCGATGTAGTTTCCTCCTCCCCCTTCCTCAAACCTCAAAGTCATCGAGTTGACTCCTTCGTACAGGGTGCAGTTCCGCCACCCCTCCGTGCCGTTGTCCCAGGCATCCGCGCTGAACGCCACGGCGCCGTTGTTCCAAACGCGAACCTCGTCGTCGAACCGCATGCGAAGCCGTGCTTCTCGCTGCTCCGGACAGAAGATGTATATGTGGTACATCTGCCCGAAGTTGTCCAAACCTTCGTCGCCGTACCAGCCGGCATCATCGTGGATAGGCGTCCATATCATCGGGTTGACGGTTGTCGTTATACCGGTGTCGGTGAAGTCACAGACATCGCCAGCCATTGGGTTGGCGTTAACCTGCCCGCCCCACTTTGCAAGATAGTCGTTCGTATCCAGGCTCTGATCGAGAGGGGCAAGGAAGCGGTCTGTCGGGGTCTGACCGAGGTGCAGAAGGTCCGTCCAGTAATACCTCGCAAGAGGCTTGACGTCAAAAATCGGGTTCATAACGACAACGTTCACCGTATCGGTGCTGCTCCCGCCAACGCCATCGGTCACCTGAAGCTGGAAGGCCAACTTCTTTGTGTGCGACCATATCTCAGGAGCGGTGAAGGAGCACGTCCCCGGAGTCGGAACGCTCAAAGTGATCCCGGGAGGACCGGTCCACTGGTATATGATTGTCGCGGAAGTGGAGATAGAGCCTCTCCCGTCGAGAGTCACAACCGTTCCTTCCGGAACCTGCTGGTCAGGACCCGCAACTGCGGTGGTCTTGAGGTTTTTGACCACAATGCGAACGCTGTCGTCAGTGCCGCTGTTGCCTTTATCGTCCTGGGCGGTAAGCTTGAAGACATAAACCGTGTCGGCATCAACGCCAGGCGCGGCAAAGTTAGCTATTGCGCTTGTGCTGTCGTTGATGGTAACCGTCGGGCCGCTCACCTGCTCCCACTTGTAAGAGGTGATGGCGCCAGCCGTGGAGAACGAGTAGCTCCCATCGAGCTTGGCGGTTGTCCTCTCCGGAACGTCCGCATCCACTCCCTGAACGACAATGACGCCACGCGTCTGGTCGCCGTAAACCTCAAGCTCCGAAATCGAGGTGAAGTAAGCCATACCGCCGGGGACGCCGTAAATCCTTATCCCTTTCCCCCTCACGCAGGGGAAACTGATGTCAAACCGGCCGAACGCGGGTCTCCCCGCAGGAGCGTTCGTGAAGTCGTAGGCAGGATCAATCTTTACGTTCGGAACCTTCTTCCATGTTGTTCCGTCCTCGGTGTACTCAACCGTAAGCTCCGTGAACCAGGCGCCGTCGAAAAACACGTTTCCGATGAAGTAGGCAATCGAGTCGAAGTAAAGCGCGTTTGGCCACAGATAGCCCCAGTAATCCTCCGCCTTGTAAGCCCCGTTCCAGCTATCGTTGTTGTCGTCGTAGGCCTTGTTGTTCATCCCGGTAATCGAGTAGTGGGAAATCACGTAAACGTAGTTGCTGGGAGGAGTAGCTCCCGCAGGAGCCGGCAGTGCGAGGTTTCGGCCAATCCTGTAATATAGAACTCCGGATTCCGCGCCGGAGCCCTTTGCATTTTTGCAGGTGACCTTAACACCGTATTTCTGCCCGACGAGGAGGTTCTTGAACTCATACATCGGCTGCTTACCTGGCTCGAACGCGAGGTCTGTAGCGTAGGGAAACCAGACACCCGGAGCTACCTCCAGTGCAATGTCGTACCTTGCAGCATCGAAAACTGTGTCCCACACGGCCCAGAAGCCCTTATCCGTCGGCAGGAGGCGGAAATTTGTCGGTGGAACCTGCGGTGGACCGGCAGACCTTACGTTGACCACGAGCTCCTCTGTTTGGGTTTCCCCTTTGACGAGGACGGTTAGACGGAAGGTCATGGGGAAACCTACGGCAACGCTCGGGGCTTGAAAGGTGCACTTGCCATCGGGAGGGTAAGGGCTGGGATTGAGGGTCACAGTCGGGTCGTGCGGCTCAATCTGCTCCCAGTGCCAGTTGCTGGAATCGCTCCACACGCTGCCGTCGAGGGTGATGGTGTCGCCGCCGTAGCACCAGTTGCCCTTTACTCGTTCGCCATTGACTAAGACTTTGGCCCTCTCGCCGGTCCATTCGTACAGCTCCGCGATGTCTTCCGCGCTGAGGGCGCGGCTGTAGATGCGAACCTCGTCGATGGCGCCGTTGAAGGGGTTCCACCCGGCACCTTCTACGGCTCCGAAGACGACATGGGCGTCGGTTTTCGGGCCGAACGAAAAGGCGGCGCTGGTGCCTACTGAGACGCCGTCTATATACATGGCGGATGTGGTTCCGTCGAAGGTGACAGCGACGTGCTGCCATTCTCCTACCGGCGGAATGTTCGTGCCAAAGCTGGGATAGCTGTCGTACCGGCCGAACGCAACATTGCCAGTGTCAATATTAAGTTCCACATGCCAGCAGGTATCAGTCGCAGTCCATGAGTCCCTCTTGGCGACCACTCCCTGGTATTTGGCATTGAGTCCGGCCCATTTGATCCAAGCGGCTACGGTAAGTTGGCCGGTTGCCTGCGAAGGGTTCCAGGTCCCGCAATCAACGACAGTGCCATCTTGCCCATGGAAGAGCATCGCGAACTTACCAACCCGGCCCTCGACCCATTCGTAGGTGACGCCTTCCTGGCCTATAGCTTGTCCATCTTGTGCAATGGTGTCTTTCGCCTCGTTGTGGACTACGCCGCCCTGCCCCTCTTCGCAGGGATAGTGAGCCACCAGACCGGATTCAATATCAGCACCTGCGACGCGCACAGCCAATCCAAAACTGAGAAATGAAGTCCAGAAGATGCGACGCAACATTGCTCCTCTCATTTTGTAGTCCTCCGGTTTTATGTTACATATTATGCGGACGATAGATGCCATCTGCTTGGTGTTTTTCGCACTCTCTCGATGCGTGTATTCGGCAGCGGGAAGGGACCATATTCTGCGATCCTGGAGTTTCTTGCGCATGCCGCCTCTTGCATAGTGCCCATGTCAGACTGACGGAAATGCTCCAGCAACAGGCCCAGCCTTGCTCTGAAACGACTGGCCGGACATGTTCATGAAGAAGCGCGTTGCGGATGTTAACCAAAGAATGTCTTTGGGAATAGGGAGACTCCTCTTCGCGTGGCGGATTTTTCCGCATCGTTTATCGTGGATCCTGTTGAGTCGCTCATGCCTGCTGATAAGGTTTCCACTGCCCCCGCGCCAGAGACGGCGATAAACTGGGCCTGCGCCGCGCAGAGTACCGACGACGGGCGCGAATCAGGCCGAGCCCCCGCGTCCTGGCGGCGGTTTCATTCGAAAACACATAAAGGCGGCAGAAAAAGGTTGTCGCTCGCAACGTGCATCCGCAGATATTTCGCCGGATTCGGCACCGCAGCCTTAAAAGGCTCCGCGTGACAAGAAGCTTCGACGTCGAGAAAAAACGGACTCTCCGCGAGAAATCCTGCACCTGGGCTCATCATCCAAGCAAATCTTTACCGCGCACCGGACTCCGCAGTCAAGACTTTTGGGGGTTGAACCGCGATTTCGAGACATCAGCGGTTTTCACCGTCTTTATTGCCGGCAGATCGAGTCCTTCGCTTCAACATGGCAGGGATAAAGACACGTTTGCGAACGACGGTCAGTTGGGATGGCTCACGAACCCGGGCAATTCGGACAGCGATTCTGGTGGCCACGGCGATCGGAACGAAATCGCGGCGGGAACCAAGCCCAACGATCTTCGTTGCTTGTTCGGAGTCCTTAGTGCGGATTTTATCGGGGATGCTGTGCAAATGGAATTCTTTTCCGCACCGCGCAGGGTCTATCAGCTCGTCGGCAGCGATGAGCTCAGGAGCTGGGGATCCCGTAGCTGAGCTGTTTGTCGCAGACGGTCCCACCTCGCGGGCGATGGACAACCCCCCGCCGTCAGGCCGCCGTTTCTACAGGATCGAGCTACTGCCACAAGAGGCGCTCGCTCAACGGTGACCAAACATCGGCTGGCTGGTTTCTGAACGCGGATGCAACCCCCTTTCAACTCGTGTGGCTTACCCCACGAAAAACGTTCTGGATTGGCGCACGCCACCTTTCATCGTCGCCGATGAGCCCCCGAACGATGCTGCGTCCCGCACCTGTGCTCCCGTAGTCGGGTTTAGTTGAAATATTGGGCAATTGGAGACTACGGGAAGACTGAGTCGCCAGGACCGTAGGCAAGCGGTAGCCACTCTTCGCCGGATCTCCTTGCCGAGGGCTGCCCATCGCGACACCTTTTGCCCGTTATTCTTTGATGCCATGCACCTCTATCAATTGATGCCCCTGCGGGGCCACGCGCACCCGCAACGTGATTTCGTTCCCTTTGACCTGTGCCGTCGCGCCCTCGACGCGGGCGGCCTTCTGAGGCAGGCCGATGTCCGCTAACCGGAATCGAATGTCGCGTTCCAACTCCACGTCGGCCAGGTTGAAGACATTGAGCACGCATCGCGCTTCGCCAGGCAGAGTATGGGCGTGAACCATCTCGTCCAGGCCATAGAAAACGCCCTGCGTGTAGAACCGCTTGAGGCCCAAGTAGGCTCGCATAGCCCGTTTGTGGGCTTCCCACACCTTCGGGTCGGGGTGCTTACCTCCTACGCCGAGGTGCCGGCAGGTGCTGGCGTACCACCAGAACATCAGCGCATCGGGGTTGTCCTTACGCAAATCTATGTGCAGGTAAATCGGGATGCTGTAGGCCAGGTTGACGTAATAGAGGCAGATGGCTCGTCGGCTATACAGGTCGCTCATTGGGTCCCACATGTATTCGTAACCCCACAGCTCGTCAAAATCGCCCGCTCCGCCGTGCAGGAAATACGTCGGGGCATAGCGCACGTTCACGCCCGCCACCACGGGGTCGTGTTGCTCGATGAGCACATTGGGGCAGGGCCCGTGCACGATCCGAGCCAGCCGCCGGTATGCGTCGCAGTGCTCCTGACGAGTTAGCGGGAGTATGTGCCCGTGCGATTTGTCCCAGCACTCGCCGGTGAAGGCGCTGCCGTCGAACATAAGAAAGACCGCCCCTCTCCGGCTTAACTCAATGAGTCGGCTGGCTTTCGTCCTAATGTATGCCGGCGCCGCGCTGCAGAGCGAGTTCAGTCGCTTGCCTTCTCGGTTCATGCGGCGAGCTTCCGAGGGATAGGCGTTCACGTCGCTCCAACCCGCCAGCGGCGTGTGGAGAGCGAGCGATAGTCGGAACTTCTCCTCGAGCAATTGAACGAAGTCCTCTTGCGGTCCCAAGCGACCAGTGTCCCACACCGACGAGGCAAAGGAGGTATCCCAGCCGGGGTCGAGATACAACGCTTCGCACCCGAGTTCACGGGCTTTCTCGGCCTCTGTCAGCATGTCTGCTTGCCGGTACAACTGCGCCCGACGCTCGGCGGTATCGGGCCCCCACCAGAGCGGGTTGTCGTATAGCTCGTTCCAGTGCACCGGCGGGTTATAGCGCAATGGAACGCAGTGCCCCTGGTCCTCCATGAAGCGGCGGAACGCATAGGCTGCTTGCTTCCATCCGCCATCCACGATCTGGTAGCGCGTCACGCCGAAGGTGAAGGACGCGCCGGGCTTGAGGCGGGCCGCTCCCTCCGGGTCGCCCTGCTTCCATCTTCCGGCGCCGCCGAAGCGAAGAACCATCTCCGGCTGCGAGAGACCTTTTCCCATGTGCCAGCACGGTTCCAGCAGGGACCACTCCATCGCGTCGGGGTTGTATTTGATGACCAGCAAAGTACTGGCGTTCCGGCACCAGGCCCAGCCCTCGAAGCCGTAAGCGGCAGTGTCGAGCCGCGGCTGCGACGGAAGATGATACCCGCCACTTCGCCAGACCAGTTCGGGCAGAGGGTATTCGCATTCTTCTCCTGTCTGCGGGTCGGCACGATAGGGGACCGCGCTGAAGCGCATGCTGGAAGTATCCGGAAGCCACCCCCACTCATCATAGAGCCGCTTGGCCAGCCCGCAGGTGAATCCGCCCGCCTCCAGTGGAACGCTGCCGGTATTGCGCAGGCGAACCCTCTCCGTCAGCGTATTGGGTTCCTTCGCGGGGGCTGTCCAAGTCTGCTCGATCTCCATCATGCCGAGCCTCGCAGTGAACACCACGGTCTGATCCCCGTCTGACTCCTTTTCCAGTACGGGCAGCCCAACCAGCGCAGGCCTTTTTCCTTCTGGCCAGAAGTAGTCGGCATCGGCGTACGTCTCGCCGGTCGTAACATCACGCATCACCCGGGGGTTCAGACCTTCCTGCGTTGAGATTAGCAGTTCCAGTCGCCCGTTGCAGAGGCGTGCACCTCCTGTCTTGGGGTCGAACTGAACCGATGGGCCGCCCTCTGGGATGGGGCGTTTCGGCGCCGTCGCGGTGCTGGAAGTTTTCGACTTCTCGACGGATAGAGGCCGCCAGCATAGTCCGGCGAGGTCGAGCCGGGCGCCAGCGTCTCCGCCACGCCATCGCAGGACCCCATCCGGCGTAGGTGGGTGTACGACCGAGCGGCGAAGCAATTCGCCGCCCGGATTTCGCACCTCGACGACCGTTTTGGTCGCCCGGTGACGGATATGCAGCCGAACCCAGGCAGGCGCCAGCGGCGCGGCGCTCGTCTCAACGCGACAAAGCGGAGTTTCGGTCAGGCGAATTTGTCCGCCCTCTTGTGCTGCCTGCATCTCCGATGCCCAGACCGCGCCTCGGGCTCCGGCAGGAAGTTCGTAGGCAATTGTGCATGTTCCCCCATGCAGTCGCACGAGCAATTCCACTTCGAAACCAGCGGCCGGCAGAGAGAAGTCGGTTGTGAGCATGCCCTGGGGCAGGAGCATGACCCGCGCGCCCTCCTTCTCAGTCAGGAGAATGCCCCCGTTCGCCTGGAGACGTTCTGGCGTGATTGCCCGAAAATGGCCTGGCAGCAATGAACCGGGCGGGGGCGTCCATTCAACACGCTTCCATTCCAGTAATGCCAGGGCGTCGTAGGCAACCCAACTGCCGCCGCGCAGCACCACCGTCAATTCGTTGGCACCTGCACGCAGACCCGCCGCCGGCAGCGGCACGAGAAACAACCCGGGCGAACTCTTCCGAACGTCACCGAAAAAGGCACGGCCACGGCCCAGTGGCATGCGCTGTCGCCAGACGGCCTCTCCATTCAGACTGACCTCCATGAGCGAGGCAAACTGCTCGTGACTATCGGTCAGCGCCACAAGCAGGGCGAGGGCGCCCGCTTTCAATTCGGCCAAGTCAAACTGGATTGCGAAGGACACCGCGGCATGTCCACCCCACGCTGTGTCCTTCTCGCTGGGATGAATGAAGGGAAAATCCGTCAGCTGGCTCTGGCCGACCTTGAAGGTGACCCGTTCGCCGAATCGTTGGGCGAACTCGCGCGCCCGATCGGGAGCAAGTGCGAACTCCGTTGGCTTCCCGTCGAGCTGGCCAACCTGCCAGAGTATGCTTACGTCATCGCGCTGCTGGAGCCAATCGGGGAGAGCGTTCAGCGGTGCCCACTGCGCCCATGCGATGCTACTGAACAACAATATCGCTGCGACTCTCATTGGATTCCTGCACTCCTGTTCACTATGTCCCTGTTCGACACAATACCCCTCTGATGTTATCAAAACGTACCTTGAAGAACGGTGAGAAAAAGGCCACCTCGGAAGAAAAACTCAAAGCAGCTCAAACTGTAACTTTCGAAAAAAACTGCTGGAGAGATCAAACGCGGCTTCCTCCACCGGAACCTCCGGGATCAGCTATGGCCAGATCGCGGGGACCCGCTGCCACAATTAACCGACGAGAGGAAGTGGCTGACGCCAGTACACTCAGGCAAGGAGAAGCCGAGAAAAGAACAGCTCCAGCAGGGAATTGGTTTTGTCATGGGCTTGCCATTTCAGCAGGCTCACAGACTGGCTTGCGGCCTCCTCGTGGACTGCCACAAGGACGACGCGACCGCAGCGGCTCCTGGGATGCCGAAACGCCCTTTCCCGGGCCAGAAACAACGCACCCAATCCCACACCCGCTGTATCTTCCGGCGGAGCCAACCGCTGGGGGTTCGAGATTTCTCAAGGCCGTGCACCCCCGTTGCCCACGAGACCGCCCTCAGAGCTTGTACCGAGCGTCTCCGATCGGAAGAAAGATTCATTCGAAAACCATCCGCTGCGAGCGGTCGGCACCCGGCGCCTCTGCGGGACTTGGCCTGCGTCGAGTCGCGCGTCCGTTTCGAACTCAAGCGCCGCATGATGGCGTTTGCGGAGCACCGTTAACTGTCGTCGAGGTGAATGACAGAAATGAGCGTCTAAAAATCGCAATTGTACCTGCAGCAGGATGTTTGACCGGGACGGATTGCAGCGAATCCGTGGGGGCCGTTTCCGGTTGTCAGGAAATGCCTTTTCTCCAGGAGGAATTCTTACCCGTCAGTCCCCCAAATGGCGATCGTTCTCTGTCCCTTGAAGTGAGGCTCGGCCGCTCCTTTAGGGAACTCATCAGGAGACCATTGACTATCCACGTTTCTGCTGAACCTAAATGTCAGGAGCTGCCTTTTCGACCGAAGGAAACTGCACATTCGGCCTTGGTGAAGGAGGCATCTTATGACGAGCCGAATTTCCCACGTGGTCACTTCGACTCAGAAGGATAAGCTTCGCCATTTCATAAATTGCGACAGGTAATCGGGGCCGCCGGCCTTCGATCCGATGCCGGAATGGAAGAAGCCGCCGAACTGTCTCAGACGAAATTGGACATTTCCCGATTGGTTGTTAGCATAGAGGCAGGAAGGAGGAAATGTCATGGCAGAGAAGCGGAGGAAGCTTTTCACCGGACGAGAGGGTGCGGATTTTTCAGCGGCATTTGCTGGAGAAGGTCGCGTTATGCCGCAGAAAGGCGGGACGAGTATGTGCTGAGCCCAACGGTGTTCTATCGCTGGCAAAAGATGTTTTTTGGAAACGGCGCGGCGGACTTTGAGCGGCCCGAAACCAGCTTGACTTCCGATTTGCTATGTGGGAGAAAAGAGGAATGTGGGGAATCCTCGGGAGGATGCCTCACGCAACGAGGTTCTGTTGCGCCCCATCTGTTGGAGGTCGGTTACGATGTTCGCGCCGTGTGGGAGCTTTTGCGCCACAAGGATGGGTAAACAACGCCAACGTATGTCCACGCCCTGACCCGGGGCGGCAAGGGCATCGCGGCCATGGCAGGGTACAGCCTCTATAACTCGCGCAGGATGGGGGTTTGTACAGAAGCGAGATGACTTGACGAAGAAACCCCGCTGAAGGCGGGGCGGGGCAATCGCTTGACGATAGGAAAGTTCAAACCGAAGAACCCCGGGGGATGGGCCCAGAGGCGGGCGCGTAAGGGCGCCGTGAAGAAGCTACATGAACCATAGTTCGGGAAGGTGGAGGGATGAAGACGAGCGTACGGACCAACTCACGGCGATTGCATCCAGCGAGACGTCTGGTCATCTCGCTGGTTGCGACATTGTTCTTCCTGGCTGCGGGGGAATCGTCTCAGGCCGGGATCACACAGGGCCTCGTTGCGCATTTGCGTCTGGATGGAGACGGCCAAGATGCCAGCAGCCATGGTAACAACGGCATCGTCCAAGGGGCGACGCCAACCGAGGACCGCTATGGGCGCGGCGACAGCGCAATGGCCTTCGACGGACTGAGCAGTTGCATCGTCGTGGCGGACTCGCCTTCTTTGCGGCCCCCTAACCTGACAGTTGCAGCCTGGGTCTCGCTTCCGTCCGAACCTACTGGCATTCGGACGGTCGTCGAGAAAGCAGCTTCCGCCGGCATTACAGATTCTTTCGCGATATGGTTCGAGGGGAACGTTCTGCACGCCCACATTGCTGACGGGGTGGCAGACGGGCCGCTTCTGACCCACACACTGTCGGTATCCCCGGGCAGGTGGTTCCACGTCCTATACACTTTCGATGACAGCGCAGACTACCAAGCACTGTGTGTGGACGCAGAGCGGGTAAATGACGGTGTGGTCCACGAGATGATCGCCTACAGTACTTTTCCAATGGCTGTGGGCGCTGACACGGAGAATAACTACTTGCAGTATTTCTTTCCCGGTTCGATAGACGATGTGCGCATCTACGACCGCTTCTTCACTCCCGCCGACGTGGAGGAGTTGTACAGCGGCTCGCCGGCTCCGCCCCAGGAGGTCCTGAGAGAAACTTTCGACGCCCAGCCAAACCCGGAGAAATGGACTTTGAGCGGAAGCGCGGCATGGGACTCGACCAACCAGGTCATTTTCCTGACGAATTCCGGCCAATATCACTCGGCAGGTTCGATTTTCTCAGCAGAGAAGATGCCTGCCGAGCAGTTCACGGTGGCGTTCGACTTCTGGATTGGTGGAGGAAGCGGCGCCGACGGGATCACCTTCGCCTGGGTGAGGGGACCAGCTCTTCTTGGCATAGGGGGCGGTCACCTCGGTTTCTACGGCGGCCTTGACGGATATGGAGTGAAATTCGACACCTACTCCGGTGCCTACGGCGAGCCTGAGAATTACGTCGCCATCATCGAAGGAAGCCAGTCGCCGACTTCAACCGGCTTCATCTACAACGACATGATTCCCGAGATGGAGGACGTGGTTGACACGGCGCAGAAACCGTCGCCCTTTCACGTGAAGATTCGCTTCGATAACGCTCACCTTGAGATGTGGATGAGCAATCCGGTGGCGGCCATGCCGATGTGGCGAACAAAGGTATTGGACGATACTATTCCGGAGTACATTGCCTTTGATGCCCACTTCGGGTTCACCGCAGGGACGGGCGCCCTGACCAACAATCACGTGATTGATAATGTGAGAATTGCGCCGGGGTTTTTCGAGGATTTCGACGACGGCGCTGCCGACGGATTCACCGAAGTGGGAGGTGCGTGGGATGTCGGCGATGGCAAGTGCCTCCAGTTTGCGGAGGACCCGCCAGGGCCGTATCGCTCGTGGGCGAATGCAGGCGAGCTCACCGAGTACACCCTGGAAGTTGATTGCACCGCACTTTCCGGCATGGAAACGAAAGTCATATACGCCCACGCGGACACGACGGAAAACTACCGCGTAGATTTCTGGCTGGATCGGTCAAGGCTTTCCATGCCCGCGTGGGGACAGGGGTGGGATGCTCGGAACTTTGTCGTCGAGGGGCTCAAGCTTTCCTATAACGAGCCGTATCACGTGAAGGTCCAGGTGAGCATCAATGGTATCAAGGTCTGGGTGGACGGGACGCTGCAACACGACCAGCCCTGGGCGGACCGAGTGCCTTTGGGCAATGGCAGTGTCGGGTCGGGACTTACGCCGCAGCGTCGAGCTTCGACAACTTCCTCGTCACACGTCTCCGGCCATCTCTTGTCCTGTCGCCGACCTTTCTTGAATTCGAGCCGGACGTGGCAGAGGCCTCGTTCAGCGTCATAAATCAGGGTGGAGGGGAGCTGATTTGGCAAATGGTCAGCGACTTGCCAGCCTGGTTGAGCGTCTTACCGACTGGGGGAGAGACGCTGTCCGGCGGGGAGTCGCCGCTTTCGGTCACCGTGAGGAGACAGGGCTTGGACCCCGGAACCTACCGTCATGTCGTGTCCATAACGTCGAACGCTGGTGTCGGGCGTGTCGAGGTGAGCATGGTTGTTCCCGCCGCCGAATTTTTGCCCGACCTCATTATCACCGACCTGTGGGACGAGGACGGTACGGTCTGTTACCAGCTTCGAAACATCGGTAATGCCGTCGCTGCGGAAGGGCACACCACAGGGTTATTCGTCAATCGGCGGTATGCCGCCGCCGACATCGTGCCAGTGGCTCTTGGCCCGGGAGAAAGGTGGAACGGATGCTTCCAGTATCTTTGGACCTGCGACGGATTGGAGGATGTCGTCAGGGGCCAAGTGGATTGGGAAGGAGATTTGGCAGAATCTGACGGCACAAACAACTCCCGAGAAGAAATATGGAGATGCGACACTGTCGCGCCAACAATCACCGCGGGCCCAACCGTTCAGCAGGTGACTCAGGACTCGGTCACCATCGTCTGGGAGACCGACGAGGATAGCGACAGCACCGTCAGATACGGGAAAGTGTCAGGAAGGTATGACCGCCAGGCGGGCGACGCCGACCCGGCGAGCCTGCACAGCGCTACGCTCGTTGGGCTTGAGCCATCAACCACATATCGTTTCGTTGTGCAATCGTCTGATGCCAGCGGAAACACCGTAACGAGCCGGGACGCCACGTTCCAAACCCTGGCGCCGCGGGACGAGCGGAACCCGAGCGTCTCGGCGAATGTTCCGGTTTCTTGGGAGGGACTTATTCTACTTTCGGCCGATGCTTCCGACGATACCAGTGTGGAGAAAGTAGAGTACCTGCTCGACGGCGAGCTCCTTTTCACCGATTATTCTCCTCCCTATGAATTCTCTCTCGATACGACCAAACACTCGAACGGAGAGCACACCCTCACCGTCAGGGCGACGGACTCTGCGGGGAAAACTTCCTCCGCGGATTACAGGAGCGGCATAGCCAATCCGGTAGACGAAACGGCTCCTTCCGTCATCATCACGTCCCCGAAAAAGGACGACATCGTATCCGGCAAGGCAACCGTCAGCGCCTCTCTCAGCGACGATACAGGCCTGTCCGTTTTTTACCTTAGGGTTGATGGTCAGTTCGAATACTTCCAGGGATTTGGGGGGTGCCCGAAGAGCAAGACGGTCACCTGCGTATGGGACACAAAGACGGTTCCCAACGGGAAGCATCGGCTCGCGGCGGAAGTCTATGACAGGGATGGAAAGTATGCTCTCGCCACCTGCGATGTCTTTGTTAGCCAGGCGCCTCCTGCGCTTCCGCCCAAGCTGAAAATCAGGAGCCACGACGTAACCCGAAACGGCCATTACTTCACCATTTCGCTGACTATCGAGAACGTGGGGGATTCCGTGGCAACGAACATCGTAATCGGCGACGGGTTGAAACGATTCCAGCCCATATCGGGCAGCGACGGGGTGGGTACATACGAAGCGAGTTTCGTTCCATCCACTCTTTACGCGCAGTGCGCCATCACCAGCTCGATGGTCATTCACGCCAAGCAATGGCAGACCTACACGTACAATGCCGTTCCGGTCCTGATCGAGCATCCGCAGTATCCGCAGTATATCCCCCCTCCGGCGTCCTGCGTCGGAGACCCAGTTCAGGTATGGTATAGTGACCAATCAGCCGTCGAGCACTACGAGGAGTTTCACCTCCCGGTCCTCAAGACAACCGGCGGCGAAACCATTGAAAATGCGCTCACCAACGCCCTCCACTCGGCCGATTACCTGATTGTCACCAATCCCCAGCGCCTCTTCTGGTACAACGCAAGCGCTCCGACGGAAGTGGACAAGCTTCTGTCCTCGATGGCGGAGCTGGCGCTTCTGAAGAACGGAGCGCTCGGGTATCTGTATTCGTACGATGTGACGGTCCTTTGCTTCCTGACACAGCAAGCACCTGGACTCCTCTTTAACAGATGGTCCAATAGCCTGAAAAGCGATTGGACCTCAAACGGATACCTGCTTATCGTCGGCGAGACAGAGATCGTCCCCGCGTGGGTCAAGGTGGTTGGAACAGGCAACCCTGGTGGGGGACCCGACTATACCTGGAAGCCTATCACTGATTACCCCTATGCCAGCACGTATGATGACTATATCGTCCCGGAGCTGAGCATCGGCAGGATCATAGGGAACAATGCGAAAGAACTCAGAAAGGTCATCGAAACGAGTCTGAACGTCACCAAGGGCACGTTCGGATACGGGTTTGACAGATCGCATTCCCTTCTTCTGAGCGGCTTCGCTGCCGGTATGGATGGCAAGCTTGGCTACCTGGATTTCAAAGACCAGGTGGCGACGGTATTGAAGGAAATAACCAAAAAGGTCCCTTCCGGTTTTCACGCCACCTTGAACGGCCCTGATTTCACCCAGTATGACCCGAAGACAGGCCTAATAAACACGGACTACACTGACAAGGTCATTGAGGCTGCCTTCTACGGCGCTGCGTTCAACCAGGACCTTATCTTCATGGCAGGACATGGAAACTGGGCCGAATGCGATGCGATTGATATATGGAGCTTAGGAGCGCGGGTAAATCCTTTCGGATTCGCGAATCCTGTCGTTTTTGCCTCTTCGTGCAAGACGGGGATATATACTCAGACTCCTGGCTCCGGGAGCCTTGCGGAGGCATTCCTCCAGAAGGGGGCTGCTATATATCTCGGTGCGACCGAGGCGGCTGGATGGACTGCCTATTCGAGCTGTTTCTTCCAGAAGTGGGACATAGGAGACAGCGTCGCGTTAGCGGTGAAGGAGACCAAGAGAAGCCTCGGCGACGAACTCTATGACAAGGTTTGGTCCGCATGCTACCACGTCTTCGGCGACGCGAAATTCGGGTCCGTGGGTGCGACAACTTTCTCAGCCGCCTTATCGCCAGAACAGCCTCTCGATTCGATTGACCTGGTGGTGCCCGATTACGAAGTTACCTATGGAGAACAAGCGGACTCGGTCGAAATCCCAGGGGGAAATTACTATGTCGTCCCGGACATGCCCCTTCTGCCGTGCTATCGAGCGTTCTACACTTACCCAAAGGGATGTCAAATCCAGGATGTCGTCTTGACCTATCGCTCAGAGGCAGTTGTAGCGACGGGCCTGAGCATACCACCCCTTGTGATCCAACTCCCGTCGGTGAATGGCTCACGGGCATTGAACGCGTCCGGGAACCCGGAGTGGTGGCCCGACAGGATATTTGAATGGAAGGTTCTCGATAGCCCGGATAGCTGCACGCTGCGGATAACGGTCTTTCCCTTCTACTACAATTCTCTGACCACCGACGCCCGATTCCACAAAACATATAGCTTCGATGTTGACTACATCGTCTTAGACGTCGAGATAACGAACGTTGGCACGGACAAGCATGAATATGCGCCTGGTGAGCCTGTCGTAGTCAGCATGGAGCTGGAGAACAAGGGTGGGGAGAGGGATTTTGTTCTCAGTGCAGCCGTTAAGAGTGAGACCTCAGGCGAGGTGGTCAGCGGGCTGCTTCTACGAACTCTGAAGGGATTAAAGGGCAAGGCGTCTTTTTGTTCGGAGTGGGATAGCAGCGGCTTTGAATGCGGGCACTACACGATAGAGGTGGAGCTCAACGACACTGAGGGCCGGCTGCTGGACAAGGCCATGGAGACTTGCCGCTTAGGTTTGGTAGCTGGCGAGGTAAAAAGGCTGGTCGCTACGCCGGAGTGTCTGGATCCGGGGACAACCAGAATAGACGTTAATATGGCTTTCGCTAACACCGGCACTATCAACATCGACGGGAACGCAATCATCAGAGCATTTGATTCAGCTGGCAATCTTGTCCTGGATTCCGAGCACAGTCTCGTCGGGCTGGCGCCGTCGGACCTGGCAACTTTCCAAGAGGCACTAAACGTTTCGGGGGAACAGAGCTTTTACACTGTGGTCGGGTACGTGCTGTACGAAGGCCAGTCGAGCGAGCCAGCGATTGTGAAAGTGTACCGAAGGCCCTCTGCCCCGACAGGCTTGGCGGCGGAAATGCTCCTCGCGGGACATCTGAGCTGGAGTCCCAGTCCTGAACCGGGCGTCGTCGGCTACAGAATCTACCGAACGAAAGACGGGGGACCATGGGAGGAGATTGCTTTCACCGACGACACTTCTTATGCCGACCGCTCCGTTGTCCGAGGCAGCCTTTACGCCTACAAAGTAGCAGCAGTGAACGAAACCGGTGTGGAAGGGCCTCTGAGCGAGCCGACAGGCGAGATGACCCTCGTCATGCAGGTCCGAGAAGCGGAGGACTTTGACTACGGCGGTGGGCAATGGCCCGGAAGACAGAATTGTCCCGCGGCGAATGAGGCCCCTTCCGCCGATGCCCTCAACCTGGCCTACGACTATTATTACGCCGCGCATTTCACGCCGGATGATTGGCGCCGCTCCTACCGCCCGAACGACGATGTCGGTATGCATGGCTATCCGGTCGAAGATCCCACCGCCGTTGACTTAGACCCGACGGTCATTTCCTGGGTCACCGGGGGCGACTGGTGGCGCTACACATTCAGCGTCGAAAGAGCCGGGTGGGTGAAACTGGTGCTGAGGCTTGCTTCCCGCCAGGAGGCCGTCGTCGCGCACCTGTTCTGGGACGAGGGGCCTGTCGGTACAATAGAGGTCGGGACCGGGTCTCATCACGAATACAGAGACTATCCAATTACTGCCTTTCCATCGGCAGCCGGACAGCACACCCTCAGAGTGGCAGTGGACGAAGGAGAGGCGGAAGATGCCCTCAGCTTCGACAAAATCGGCATAGGATATGGATGGTCACCGCCTCGGCCGCAGGCCGCCATCAGCAAACTCGGCGATGCCATCTCCCTGAGCTGGCAGCCGTTCGGCAGCGGCTTGTACGTCGTGCAATATACCGACGACCTCGTCGGAGGCGCCTGGCAAAATGCTGGCGAGCCAACCGCGCAGACCACTTGGCCGGTCGAGAGCAGCCCCGGCACCAGGAGGAGATTCTACCGGGTCGGCTCGCAGTGATCCGCCGATACCGAGAGTTCAGGGAAGTCCCGCCCTTCAGAGGAAACTTGCCCCTTGGCGCCTGTGGCGTCTCCCTACGAGTTCTCCTTATTGCATCCTCCTTTTTCCTATTTCCACCCCGCAAGAACCTTCCGCCCAAACAGAGGCTACGACTCCGACCGCGTACTTCCGAAACGTAACGTGCGCATAGTCCCGCACGCGGAGGATGGCGGCGGTCCGACCCCCGCGGACAGAGCGCGCTCGAGCCAGGCCCGATCCACGATCGTCTATCGGGTAGTGTTTCTGAACATGAGAATAAGGCACCGAACGGGATTCGGCAAAAGCAAATGCAGGAACGAACGGATCTCCGCGTGGCTGACGGCCCGGCCCCCGGTGGATCCATATGGTGATATTCTTTGACGAAAAGCGATCTTAGGTCTTGGCAACCCAGCATATTGTGGTATCGTTTCGGCGTACAGCAAGATTGTTCTTTGAAAAGGGTCTGCGATGAGTCCGGAGCATTGCCTCTCGGATCCGTTTGTCCCTGTCCTACGCACGGACACTGTCTGGACAGGCGCAAGGAATTTGGTTCCTTGGCTGAAACAGAGGCGGCGCGTGCCGCCCTCTGCCCTGCCGCGAGCGGCGGGGGACCTGTTGGCGCAGCGCGGGGCGTGCCCGGGCCGGTATTGCGTCCCCGGCTGGTCAGCCATGGTGACGCACGTTATGGGCCGCGTCTGGGTCTGGGTTCTACCGCTGATATTGGCGGTGGAGAGTCTCTTGTTCTGTCTCGCGTGCTGACAGGTACGGATGGAACGGCGGTTCCGTTGTCCGTTCTCTCCGCTAAGTTTGTGGGGCTCGGCCTGCCGGGGCTGAGTCCGCAGCCATACCAAACAAACGGAGAAAGGAGGTGATCAGACCATGAAGAATATGTTACGCCGGCTTATCGAGCAGACCCTGAAGCGGGCGAGTTCGGCGGTTGCCGTTTTGGCGCAGCTCCGAAGCGGGGCCCGCAGTAGGGCTGCACGGGCGGATATCGAGGACGCCATCCGCGAGATGCGCTTGATCATCGCTCGGTTGAGGCAGATGTTGCGCCGTAACGGGCGTCACTCGCCCGCGGGCGTTTGCGCAATCGTAGCGCGAATCGCGGATGTCATCGTGGAAGTTCTGCGGAGGTATCCGCCACAAGCTTAGCGAATTACGCTGGAAGGCGATTATGGATATAGGCGGTCTTGTAAAAGTTTTGAGAGGGGCGGCGAAGATGAAGCAATGGGAACTCGCCGCATCGGCGGGAATCTCGCAGAATTACCTTTCTATGATCGAGAACGGTAGGAGGCGACCGAGCACGGAAGTGTTGGAGCGGCTCAGCGAGGCTCTGCGTGTGCCGCTGCCCTTCCTGGTGCTCTACAGGTCGGGCATGCCGGAAAATCTGTCCCTGAGGGAACGGGAGCTTCTTGAAAGGCTCAGAGAACTCTGTGTTGACTTCCTGAAGCTGAAGCTCGGCCTTGAATCGGAGGGCCATGCGGAATCTGCAAGCACTGAACATCCGAAAGCTTGATCACTTAGCGAGGCTTCTGGGGGTGTCGAAGGAGCGCCTGTCCAGCCTGTGCACGCGTGTCAGCCGAATGTACAGGCCGCGGGAAATTCCCAAGAAATCGGGCGGCACGCGGGTGCTGCACGTCCCCAAGCCCGAGCTCAGGCTCGCCCAGCAGACGATCAACCGCCTGCTGCAGCGTGTTGTGCTTCCGGGGTGCATGCACGGGTGCCGGCCTGGCCACTCAGTGATGAGCAACGCCCTGCCGCACCTCGGGAAGCCGATGGTGCTCGCGCTGGACGTGAAGGATTTCTTTCCCTCGGTTGGCCACGGGCACGTGTACAAGATGTTCACCCGTCTGGGGTGCTCCCCGGACGTGGCGCGCGCCCTTACACAACTGACAACGCACCGCCACCAGCTTCCCCAGGGAGCGCCGACGAGTCCAGTGGTGGCAAACCTGGTGTTTGCCCCGATCGCACTCAGGCTCGAAGGCCTCGCCAAGGCCCACCGGGCGGATTATACGGTCTATGTGGACGATAACGTCTTTTCGGGGCCCCGGTACCTTGCCTGTCTCCTGCCGCTAATGTGCAAGGTCCTCCGGCAGTCCGGCTTCAGGGTCAAGACCGAAAAGAGCCGGGGCCTCGACAGCTCGGCCGAGCAGGTTGTAACTGGCGTGAAGGTCAACGTCAGGCTCGACGTGCCCGAGGCCTACGTCAAGGAGACAGAGGCGCTTGTCGGTCAATATAATGCCCGGCCCTCGGACGAGGCACCGGTTCGACGCGCGCAGATTCTCGGAAGAATAAACTTCATCCGGACCCTCAACCCCGCTCTGGCCCAGCGCCTTGCCCGCAACCTCCACGCTTCGTGAACCCCATCCACAAACCGAGACGTGCGCTGCCGGACCAGGGTTTGGGGCTGTCGAGTCATGACGCATGGCGCGCCTCTGCCCGAGGGACCGGTTGGGGCATCGCTCAATGCATTGGCCGCCACCCTGTGTCAGTGAACCGAACAGGAGAAGCAGGGGTCGTAGGCGCGGACGAGCATTTCGCACCAGCGGCGGATTTCCTTCGTGGGGCGGTCCGAGATGCTCTGAGCGATTCCTCGCAGGTCTCTTTCGATGCTCATGAAGTTGTGGGCGGTGGGGGTGACGATGTTTGCTTTCTCGACGATGCCTCTGCGATTGATGGAGTAGAAGTGATGGAGCAGCCCGCGGGGTGCTTCCGTGACCGCTCCTCCTTCGCCTGCCCGTATGCGGACGCTCGGTTCCTCCTCCTTTGGGTCGAGAGACTCAATCATCCGGATGCAATCTTCTATCCCGTGGACTATCTCGATCGCCTGGGCGAGGTTGTTGTGGAACGGATTGTAGTCCGGCAGCTTCAATCCGGCTTCTTCCGCCGCTTTTCTCGCCTCCGGAAGTAGCTGGTCATAATTGAGATTTACCCGCGCCAACGCGCCGACCATGAGCGGGTGCGACCCGCGGCGGAGTTCCCGTGGCCCGATAGCGGTAGGCGAACCCAGGGCAGGTTCCCCGCTGATGCGTTGGGTCTGCTTTGCATTGGCATAAGGCAACTGATACTCGCGGAAGTGCTCGTAGTAATCGTCCTCTGAAATATTCAGCCCTTGGTTCGAGACGACCCGCCCACTGTTTATGGCATAGTTACCTTCATTGCGGACTGCGACAAATTCCCTCTCTGAACCGAATCCGAGGTCTTCGAAATCTGCGACCATCTCGAGAGTTTCCAGGGCATCGGGCTTAATTCTCACGAGGGCGTCCCGCGCTGCCCGAAGTTCTCCGGCGGACGGAATCCTGGTGAAGCCTCCTACGACAGTTCCTATCGGGTGAAGCGCCCGCCCGCCGCCGACCACCGCACCGCGGCCCCCGAGCGCGTATAGACGATTTCGACTATGCGAAAGAGAGATTCGCGGTCGAGAGGGTTTGTGCCCGCGAAGACCTCGTCGCCATCGCTTTTCCCATCGTCATCCGTGTCCCGATTTTCGGGGTTGGTCCCCCAGACAAACTCCTGCCCGTTTGGCAGGCCATCCGCATCTACATCGTCTTCCGCCTCCAGCCAGAGCGTTCCAAACCAATCTATCTCCCAATAGTCTGATAGGCCGTCCTGGTCGGCATCAACGCACTCGTCGGCACCAATGTCTATTTCCTCGCCGAACGGCCTCCATTCCCCGTCCATGTCGGTGTTCGGCGGCACGATCGCCTTGTGAGTTCCGGCATCAATGCAAGGTGAATCAGGACGCAGGTGGTAGTGGTTGTGGGCGTAGGTAGTGCTCTCGTTGTCTGGACCGTCTGGATCAACAAACAGCGGGTTATCGGCGATGTTGCCCTGGCCACCGCCTCTCCACCCTTCGATGCAACAGTAGCGAGGCCTGGCCAAATCGAGGGAGTATAGGATCTGCGCGCCACTCTTGGCCGTGTTTGCCCAGACAATGCAGTTGCGGATGATCCCGTTGCACTCGAAGAGACCGCCTCCCTTATCGCCAGCGGAGTTCCCGTATACAGTGTTGTTCTCGGTTGTACCATTGCAGGAAACAAGCCCGCCACTGCTCCGGACTGCCGAATTGCCGACGATGATGTTGTTCCGAATGATACCGCCGCAGCCCGATAAGCCCCCACCGAAGTCAGCCACGTTATCCCTAACGATGTTTTTCTCAACGATGCCACCGCAGCCATAGAAACCCCCGCCCTTGTGGTATTCGCCACTCACCGAGTTCGAAGAGATCAGGTTGTTCTCGATCAAACCGTCGCAAAAAGCGAGTCCGCCACCGCACCAGAAAGGCGAGTTCCGGGTGACGATATTGTGGGAAATTGTGGCGTGGGTCGGGTTTGTATTCGACCCACCATTGCTGGTGCTTGCATATTCGAGTGAACGGTCACATAATCTATAGCATGAGAGCCAAGAGAAGTGCCGAGGTGTTGGAGGCTCGGCGACGATGGGCGGTATCCCTTCTTCAAAAGGGTCTTGGCGTTCGAGCGGTTACCCGGCTTGTGGGGTGCTCGCCATCTTCCGTGGTGG
>Ga0315312_1000673_pt1 | contig 34788 bp, 34 predicted proteins | sample TDP7_MG_FD_203629 | JGI IMG/M metagenome (GOLD analysis project Ga0315312, IMG submission 203629) | Freshwater sediment microbial communities from Lake Towuti, South Sulawesi, Indonesia - TDP7 | ecosystem: Environmental > Aquatic > Freshwater > Lake > Sediment | place: Indonesia: South Sulawesi... | reverse complement strand
ACATGGTCCTTCATTACTCTCTCCCTCTTTCTTCATCAAATTGATAAATGATCTCCCCTTCCTTAACCATACCCAACTCCTTTCGCGCGATCTCCTCGATGTAACGTTTTTCGTGCTGCAACCTCCTCACCTCTTCCCTCAGCTTCCGATTTTCCTCCTCCACCTTCATATTCATCTGCCTGAACCCGGCCAACTCCTTCTGAAGACGAAGAAGGTGAAGTATTCCTTTGTCTCCAAAGAAGGTGAGGAAAATCAGAGTCAAAAAGAGAAAAAGGACCAATAAGAGAATCTGTTTTTTTCTCATCCCCAGGCTGAACAAAGCTCCATCGTTCGCTTATGAAATTTCCTACTGCAGCTTAAATTTAATGGGGATGACACCCCATTGCTCGACTTGAGGCCGATCTTTTGACAGAGGAACGAACCGCCACTGTTTCAAGTATTGGATGGCAATCCGCTCCAATTCCGTATCCCCTTTAATCGTAGGGATCACGCGATCCACAATTCCATTCGGTAATACCCAGAAGGTCATCTCAATCTCCGCTTCCACCTTGACTTTCACATGGGGAGGTTGCGGCCGTTCGACTATCTTCCGAGTAGTTAGAGGTCCTCTAATCCCCAAATGAAGGTTCTCCTCCAAGGGCTCCTCTTGAGAAGCCCTCTCCTTTTTGCTTAGAAGTCTTTCGGTCACCTTTTCAGTTCCTTTATCCTTTATGTGCATGGAGTCGATCTCATCCTTAGGCGATGGGACAGGAGGCTCGAAATGGAAAAGATCTTCTCTCTTCTTCAAATACTCCTTCAATTCCTTCTCCATTTCTCTAAATTCTGGAGAATTCTTCAGAGCCTGACTCCTCTCTTCTCCTGTGAGAGGCTCCGATTTTCTTGGCCTTGGATATTCCGGGGCAAAAGATCTCCAGTCCTGAAGAGCGCTTGCCTCCCTCATCTTCTTAAGGATAACCTCCTCTCGGATCCGCTTCTCCTCAAGAGGGATTTCTCCTTTCTTCCATCCGATCAGCCTTTTGCCTCCCCTCGTTAACGTTCGCCACTCATCCCCAAGCCGGGATCGAAAGGATGGATCAAAAAAGAGAAGCCAAGATAAAAATCCTGCGAGTACAAGGAAGGCGGCAATGAGAAGGGGGGTTAACCGCCAGCCTCTCTTCGACCCTTTTCCCATCAGCGAACCATTCCTCTATCGATCTGGTCGAGCATCTTTTTCGCCACTTCTCGCCTTTCCTCTCTCCGAGTCTTCTCCAACAATTTCTGGTAGACCTTTCTGGCCTCAGGGAGTTTCTTCTCCTCGACATAGAGGGCGCCCAATTTGAGAAGGGCCTCCTCCATCACCTCGGCCTGGTGGGGGTAAAGGTAAATGACTTTTGAAAATTGAAGGATGGCCTCCTCCTTATTGTCATTTCCTAAATAGGCTTCTCCCAATTTTAATTGGGCCTGACCGGCCACGATCTCTTCTGGACTCTGAACAGCGGTGGAAAGAGCGGAAATGGCATCCCCAAATCTCTTCTGGGTCAGGTAAAGGAGTCCCAATCTTAAATGGCCTTCAAACCGGATGTCATCATGGGGAAACTTTGTGACCAGCTCCCTTAAGATCTTCTCGACCTCTTCTGTTCTTCCTAAGCTTCGATATCCCATTTCCATCGCAAGATAGGCCTTCTTCGCCAAGGAATGTTGGGGATGGTTCTTAATGACCCATTCGTATCGCTCCAACGCCTTTGCGTAATTCTTGAGAAGAAGATAAATCTCTCCAGCTTCCGTATGGGCTTCGGCCAAAAGATGACTTTGGGGATGGTGTTTGATGAACCTCTCCACCTCTTCAATCGCTTCGGCCCATCTCCTTTCATTTTTGAAGAAAAGGGCGATTCGGAACTGTGCCTCCTCTGCCCACTCACTATTTGGGTAGAGATGGATCAGTTCTCGAAATGTCTTCACTGCCTTCTCCCCCATCCGAGATTGCTGGTAGTAGTTCGCCAACTGCATCAGGACCTGGCTGGCCAACGGATGTCGGGGATAGCGTTTTAAAAAGGTTTCCACCCGGGCAACGAAGGCATCATATTTCTTTTCTTGAAGAAGAGAGAGGAGTATTCCGTAATCGGCCTCCGGTGCTTCTTTCGATTTTGGATATTCTTTGACCAGTCGGAGGTAGGCCTGGACGGCCTGCCCATATCGTCGGAGATTATAATATCCATCTCCTATCTTCACGAGAGAGGAAGAGACGAAGGGGCTATCAGGGTATTGGTGGATGAGGCGTTGAAACTCTTCAATCGCTCTGCCGTAATTCTTCTTCCGAAAATACGACCACGCAATCCAGTATTGGGATGCATCGCGGTATGGACTTAAAGGACTCGATTCCAGCAGGATTTGAAACTGCCTCATCGCCTCATCAAACCCTTCCTCCCGGTAGGCAATCCATCCGAGAAGGTAACGCGCCTTCTCTCTGTCCCCATTCCCCTCGGCAAGAGATGCCAAACGCACCAAATGGGGTTTGGCTTGTTGATAATCGTTCTGGTTCAAGTAACATTCGGCCACCAACAAGAGGATGGAAGGGGTGGACCGATATTGTGGAAATTCTATCAGCACCTTGAGAAAAAAATGATTGGCCTCCTTCCAGTTTCCCTTCTGGAAATGGTACCATCCCAAACTGCTCAATCCCTTAGGGTAAAACGCTGGATCCCCTTTCATCCGATCCACATATGCGGCGCTTTTCCGATAATCATGTCTTAGAAGGCTTGTCTCTGCCAGCCAATAGAGAATTTCACCTCTTTCAGGATGATCAGGAAAATTGGTGAGGAGTCTTTCCCAGTATTGAATCGCTTCGTCATAGTTCTTCATGAAGAAGTGAGCGTAGCCCAATCTCGAAAGAACCCGATGTTCAAGTCTCACCCTCCTTCTTTCCTCCAATACTTTGCGGTAGGCATCAATTGCGCCGACGTAATCCTTCTGGTTGAAAAGAGATTCCCCAACCATAAAATAGACACGCTCCTGGAGGTCACTCTGAGGATAGGCCCTAAGGAATTGGCGAAAGGTGGCCGCAGCCTGCGTATATTCTCTCTTTTCGAAATAGTATTCTCCGATGTCGAAGAGGCTCAGCTCCACCCATGGGGAAGAGAGAAATTGGGAAAGAAATCTTTGGTGGAGATAGCTCGCCTTTTCGACTTCATCATTTCCTAAGTAGGTCTTCAAGATTCCCCAGAAGATCGGATCTGAAAGCCTTGTTCCAGGAAAGGCCGAGAGAATGTCCTCAAAAGCCCTTTTCCCCTCGGTGTGACGCCTGAGGGAGACCAGACTCCAAGCCAACGCATAGCGGGCACTCTCGTCCAAAGGATGCTGCGGGAATTGTTTCGAGAAACCTTGAAACAGGTTGGCGGCCTCGTCAAACTGACGGAGTCTGAAGTGATTCATCGCCATCAGATACTCAGCCTCCGGTCTCCAGCTTCCTTTAGGATATCTCTGAAGCAAGACTTCCATTTCCCGGATTGCTTCGGCGTAGCGACCGAGATAATAGAGGCAATACCCGGACCAAAAGAGTGAGGACTGGGCGATGGGATGAACGGAATTTATCTCATGGGCTCGGTGAAAAAACCGGTATCCCTCCTCATACATCTCCTTCTTTAGCTGAACCCATCCGCAGGAATAAAGGGCATACGCATAGAATTCATTGTCAGGGTGTTTATCCACAACCCGCTGAAAGTAAGAGAATGCCTCTTCCACCTTTCCCTGATGGAAGGTGGCTTCCCCCATCCAATAAGTGGCAGATCCTTTCCAAACACTCGATGGATATTCTTCGAGCAATTTCCGGAAGGCCTGGATGGCATCCTCATAATTCCCTTTAAAATAGTGATACCTTCCTTTCTCGTAAAGAGCCTTATCCCCACCCAATACCTCTGTGAAGCCCCTGGTAAATCGGCTCGAATAAGCACAACCTGGCTGCGTGGTCGAAGGGCTCATCTTTCTTACTGGCCCGACCGCATCCTCCCCTAAGTCCAGGCTTGGCTGGGGTTCCTCCTTCACCCCCTGCGCGATAATGAGTGGAAGCGGAATCTCCCTCTTCTCTATCCATTTCCTCTCCTCTTTACCAAAGAAAGTAATCTCAGGCGCTCCAACCCGATTTCGATGCTGACCCTCTCCTTTATCCATAGGAAAAGAGAGAGTGATGGAAAGTAAAAGACAGAGACTTAAAATTTTGATCACGCTATACCGCATCCTCAATACCTTAATGAAAAAAAGTTATCATCAAACCCATTCATTATGAACAATTTCCTTAAAACGTATCAGATATGTTCAAGGAATGTCAAGGATTGACAAGATTTTTAGGACTATGATACGTTTCTTTAAGACCCGATCAATGGGTCGACGGGATCACAGGTATGGCCACTATGAGAAGAGTTTTTTACATATTGGTATTCTCCATCATTCTCATTCTCCTTATCGGATGTAGGGATGGTAAAAAGGGTTCCGAAGTGAACCCGAAGGGGGATTTCAAAAAGATGCGCGAGAAGATGGTAGAAACACAGATTAAGGCAAGAGGGGTCAAAGACGCACGTGTTCTATCTGCGATGTTTAAGGTGGAACGCCACCTCTTCGTCCCTAAAGAGTTGCAATCCTCGGCCTATACTGACCAACCCCTGCCCATTGGAGAGGGCCAAACGATCTCCCAACCTTACATTGTTGCTTTAATGACCGAGCTTTTGGAGCTTAAAGGAGGAGAGAAGGTCTTAGAAATCGGAACCGGGTCGGGGTACCAGGCAGCCATCTTAGCCGAGTTGGTCAAGGAGGTTTACACGATCGAGATTATTGAATCGCTTGCAGCCTCTGCTAAGAAACTCCTTCTTCAACTGGGCTACCCGAATATCATGGTCAAAGCAGGGGATGGATATCTGGGATGGCCTGAAGTCGCACCCTTCGATGCCATCATCGTCACCGCTGCGCCCGATCACATCCCGAAACCTCTCTTAGAGCAGTTAAAGGAGGGAGGGCGAATGGTCGTGCCCGTGGGAGTCTACAGTCAGGTGTTAAAAAAGATTGTCAAACGATCGGGAAGAATCGAGACAACGGACATCATCCCTGTCGCCTTCGTTCCCATGACCGGAGAGGGAGTGAAAAAGAAGGAGTGAGAGGTGATGGGGTGAATCAAGCAGTCAGATGATCCTTCCCTTTAAGGTTTAGGCTTTTCCTTTTCGCTTTTTATTCTCCTCCAGTATTCCAGCCTCTTCTTAATCTCTTTCTCGAGCCCTTGATCTGATGGGTGATAGTAGATCCTTCCCTTGAGGTTTTCAGGAAGGTATTCCTCTTCAATGAAGTGATCTGGATAATCGTGCGGATATTTATATCCCTTTCCATATCCCAGATCCTTCATCAAAGAGGTGGGAGCATTTCTGATGTGAAGGGGAACAGGCATGTTTGCGAGTTCCCGAACATCCTTCTGAACGCTCTGATATGCGGTGTAAAGGGCATTTGACTTTGGAGCAGTGGCTAAGTAGACAGCGGCTTGGGCAAGAGCCAAATCCCCTTCTGGCAAACCGATGAAGTGGAAGGCCTGCATCGCGGAGACTGCAACCTGTAAGGCCTGAGGATCTGCATTCCCGACGTCCTCCGAAGCAAACCTGATCATTCGTCGAGCGATGTAGAGAGGATCCTCTCCAGCCTCCAACATCCTTCCAAGCCAATAAAGGGCTGCATCTGGATCACTCCCCCTCAGGCTTTTGTGGAAGGCCGAAATGAGATTATAATGTTCCTCTCCTGACTTATCGTACAGGAAGGCCTTCCTCTGGAGGACCTCTTTTAAATCCTCCATCTTGATATCGCGAAGACCCTTCGCGTTTGGTGAGGTCGTCAAAACGAGCATTTCCAGGGTATTCAATCCCACCCTTGCATCTCCGTTGGCTAATCGACAGATCCCTTTGATCACCTCGGGCTCGATCACTGCCGAGTATTTTCCCAGGCCTCTCTCCTTGTCCGTCAAACCCCGATTCAAGACCACCTCAATCTCCTCCTCTGTCAAAGGATTGAGGGTAAAAACTTTGGTACGGGAAAGCAGGGGGGAGATCACCTCAAAAGACGGATTTTCTGTCGTCGCACCGATGAGGATGATTGTCCCCTTCTCCACATGGGGAAGAAAGGCATCCTGCTGAGCCTTGTTGAACCGATGGATCTCATCGACAAAGAGGATTGTCCTCCTCTTTCGATATCTCCATTCGTCATTCGCTTCCTTGATGACCTCCTTTATCTCTTTCACGCCGGAGAGGACGGCACTGAAGGCACTGAATTGGGCGCCTGTCGTCGAGGCGATGATCATTGCCAAAGTAGTTTTACCGGAGCCGGGAGGCCCCCATAAAATCATAGAGGGGAGATGATCTGTTTGGATCGCCTGGCGGAGAACTTTTCCCTGCCCCAGAAGGTGCTCCTGACCAACGAACTCCTCTAATGTCTTTGGTCTCACCCGATCGGCAAGAGGAGCCTCTCGTTCGAGCAACTCCTTCCCCTTCTTTTCAAAAAGATCGGCCTGTTTCTTCAACAACCGTTTTCTCCCCCCACCCTTCCCTCCCCCTCAAGCCTGCTTAGCGGTAGGCAGGGTTGGGGCCACTCCCCATCTCCCTATCTCCCCATTTTCTCTTCTATCTCCTGAATGGCCTGAAGCATTTTTTCGTGAATCCGCCCATTGGAGGCGAGGATCTCTTCCGAGTAGATATCAAAAGGCCCTCCCTGAAAGTCCGTCACCCTTCCACCTGCTTCAGTAACGATTAGGCTTCCTGCAGCCACATCCCAGGCGTGAAGTTTCAATTCCCAGAATCCATCAAAACGACCGGCCGCCAAATAACAGAGATCGAGAGCCGCGGACCCAGGCCGTCGAAGGGCGAAGCTTTTTGTCACAAACTGACGGAAATAACGGAGATAGAAATCAGCATTCTCCCGGACGTCGTAGGGAAAACCAGTGCAGAGAAAACTCCGATCCAACCGATCCTCGCGGGAGACGGAAATTTGATTTCCATTGAGATAGGCGCCTTTTCCCCTTTCTGCATAGAACAATTCGTCGAGAACGGGGTTATAAATCACTCCCAATGTCATCTCGCCTTCACTCTCCAGTCCGATGGAAACACAGAAACAAGGATACCCATGAAGATAATTTGTTGTTCCGTCCAGGGGATCAATAATCCATCTCCATGGAGAGTTTTTTCTTTCAAAAGAACTCTCCTCTGTCAATAGATCATGGTCTGAAAAGAGGCTCTGAATCTTCTGACCGATCGCTTGGTCGCAGAGCTTATCAACAATCGTCACCGGATTAATATCGCCTTTGTACTCCACCGAATGGGAATGGCCATAGTGTTCGATCTGAATCCGGCCCGCCTCTTTTGCTGCAGCGATGGCTACCTGAAGATAACGATCATCCTTTTTCATCTTTCTCCCTTAAAGTCCGCCCACCCTCACCCCAACCGTTCGACTGAGCTCACGCCGAAGCCCTCTCCCCTGCCCGCCGGCAGGCATCAATGGAGAGGGGAAAGAGGGATATAGTTGACAATCCTTTCATTAAAACTATATGATAGCCATGAAATCAAGTCAACCCCGCACCATGTTCTTTAAAAAGGATCGCTTGTGTTTTCTGAAGCGCTTTCAATCTTGTTGGTCCATGTCAAATTCAGAGGCATTTAATAAAGAATTGGTGCGGGGTCAACCCTGCACTCCCGAGCTACTCTTGGTGAAGAAGATAGAGATTGCTTCGTCGCTTCCTGCCTACCGCAGGCAGGCGCTCCTCGCAATGACAACTTATGCAGGCATTCCCGTCATTGCGAACCCTTCGCTTCCTGTCATTCTGAGCGAAGCGAAGAATCTACGCCTTTTGCTCAGGGTAAACTCCGTGAAGCAATCTCATACCTTGCTCTTTTATCAAGAATTGCCGAGGATCTTTTGGAGAGAATGAGATGAAATTCGAAACTTATGGAAACTGTTTTGTTTGCGGGAATAACAATCCCGCTGGGTTGCGTTTGAGTTTTGAGATTGATAGAGAGAAGCAAACCCTCAAGACAGTCTTTGTCTCAAGTCCCGTCTACCAGGGTTTTGATGGCGTCGTCCATGGAGGAATTATCAGCACGCTTCTCGATGAGGCCATGGCCAAATTAGCCTACGAGCTGGGATATAATACTGTGACAGTTTCTCTGGAAATCAGATTTAAAAAACCTGCGCCGATTCTTGAGCCCTTGCTCGTTTATGGTGAAATTACAGAGGTAAGCAAGAGACTGGTTAAAGCAAAAGCCTGGGTAGCCAAAGAGGATGGAACGATCTTAGCTGAGGGAAAATCAACTCTGATCAAACAAGCCCAATCAAGAATGGGTGCTGCTTAAATACTTTCTTCGGTCATACATCCACTGCGCAAAATCTGCATCAAAACCAAACTGCTCTAACAATTCTCGATTCCTCAACAAGTCTCGGGTCGGCAGATCTTCTGTCTTCCTCCCGCCGCGAAGCAAGACGGCTCTCTCACACAGATCCGCCGCGACGGGCAAGTGATGCGTAACAATGACCTTCGTCTGAGGAATGAGTCGAATCCTTTCAATCAGCATCCGGCTTCCAGTCGGATCGAGGTTGTCGGTGGGCTCATCGAGAGCCAGAATCTCAGAGTCCATAGCCAACACGGTTGCCAAGGCAACCCGTTTCTTTTCACCCTCACTCAGATGGTGCGCTGACCTCCCCTCAAGCCCCTTTAAGCCCATCATCTCAAGGGCCCTCTCCACCCGCTGCCCAACCCCCTCCTCATCCAATCCCATGTTGAGGGGGCCAAAAGCCACATCGTCAAAGACCGTAGGACAGAAGAGTTGATCCTCCGGGTTTTGGAAGACGAGACCAACCCTTCTGCGAATCTCTTTCAAGTTCTCTTTTTCCACAGGGAGGCCTAAGACGGTAACCTTTCCATCCCCTCTCAGCGTTCCGTTCAAATGGTATAGAAGAGTGGACTTCCCAGCCCCATTTGGCCCAAGGATCGCCACGGACTCATTGCGATAAACCACTAAGTCAATATCTCTCAAGGCTGGCGTTCCATCCGGATAATCATAAGAGAGATGGTCTATCTCGATGACCTTATTGGGTTTCATATTCTATAGCCCAAATTTTAAAATTTCAAATTTCAAAATCCCAATGCCAAATGAATGTCAAAGTTCAAAACAGGGTTCTGAAATCGAAGACCCTGAACTTGTTTCAGGGCAAGGTTCAAGAATGACATTTTTGTCATGCCGAACCAGGTCCTGAATTCAATTCAGGATCTAAGGATTTCGGCATCTCATTTGAGCTTTGGATTTGATTTGACATTTGCCTGCCTGCGGTAGGCAGGAACTTTGGCATTTGACATTCTCATTATCAGTTTAGATAGATCCTCAGAAAAATAAAGATCGGAGAGAGGGAGAGAAAGAACATCTCACTTAACCCGAACCTCCCTGGAGTGGTTTCAGGCATCGTTCCCTGATACCCTCTTGAGAGCATCGCCAGATAAACCCTTTCTCCACGATGGAAACTCCTCAGGAAAAGGGTCCCTACCATATGACCGATAACCCTCAACTGCCAGAACCATCTTCCTCCGAAACACCTCGAATCCCTCGCCCGCTTCATCCGTTGCATTTCATCGATGAGGATGAAGGAATAACGGTACATGAAAGATGCGAGAATCGTGAAAATCTTAGGAGAACCCAACCTCTCCATCCCTTTAATCAATTGCGGAAAGGAAGTCGTAGAAGAGAGCAAGATGACGGAGAAGACCCCCAAAGAAGATTTGACGATCACATTCCATAGGATCCAGAGGCCGCTTTGGGATACAGAAAGTCCTCCAATACCTAAACTGTATCCTCCTCCGACTCCATCCTTTTTCATGAACGGAATGGAGATGGCCACAACCAATAGAAAAGGGAGGATGATTAGAACCTTCTTTGCCAGATGGCCCAAAGGAAGTCTTGCCAAGAGCCCGATACTGATGAGAGCAAAGGTTAATAGAGCAAAAAGAAGAAAGGAGGTAGGCGGCAAACTGACGGCAATCAATATAAAAGTGATGAAGACAATGATCTTTGCCCTGGCATCCAGATGATGGATCGGACTCTCCGTGCTGCTATGATGGTCTAAAAAGGCATGCCTCATTGAATCATCTTTCAAAAAGTCTCAAAAAGTTGAGGCCGAGGATCTTTTCCCGATCCTCTTTCGACAAGCCCGATCCTTCCAGTTCTTCAAAATATCTCCGAGGGGGAATAAGAGGAAAGTCTGTTCCAAAGAGAATCTTTCTCGCACCCACAATTCCACTGACGATAGCATAAATCTTTTTAGAATAGAGGAAAGGCGATGCAGCAGTATCGTAATAGACATTGGCCATTGCCTTCGCCACCTCCGGCATCAACTCATAGAACGGAAGGCCGCCTCCCCAATGGGCCAGCAAGATGGGAAGCCTTGGAAAAGAGAGGACAAGGTCATAGAATCTCTCAAGAGGCGTCATCCCTTTTCCTGGATAGGGATGACCGACAAGTTCGTTGGTATGGAGAAGGAGGAGGATCTTGTGCTTCTCCATCTGGATGAGGATCGGTTTCATTGATTCGATATCTTGGGAAGTCATTTCATGACAATAGAAGGCGATCTCCCCTACCCCTCTTACCCCGGCCTTCATGCAGCGATCCAATTCTTTCTCTGACCAATCTGGGTCCGGGAATAGGAGAGAAATAAAAACGGTCAATCGATTCGGATATCTCGAAGCAGACTCCAAAAGGTATTGGTTATGAAGGGAACAAAGGTCCGGTCGGTTCCAAGGGAAGCCACAGATGACGGATCTCTCCACTCCCGACTCGTCCATCGAGGCAATCAGATCCTCGACTCCTGCTAATCTTGTCTCCAAATTCTTATAAATGGACGAAAATCCCCTGTCTCTCTCGCAAAAGGGCCCCCGATCCTTCCTTATCTCATCAGGAAAGATGTGGGTATGGCAATCGATGATCATGGTTGATTGAGGGGGCATGGGCAATTGAGCGTTCTATTCGAAAAGGCTCACATCCCCTTTTCCTTTTCGGGTCACTTTGGGGAACTCGTCGGTGAGGTCGATGATGCTGGAATGTTCGGCGACGATCACCCCTCCATCGATGACAAGATCTAATTGTTTTCCAAAGCGCTCTTCGATCTCGGTGGGGTCGTTGTAGAGTCCTTCATCGGGTTTATACACACTCGTGCTGATAATCGGATGCCCCAATTCCCGCACGAGGTTGAGGCAAATCTTATTGTCGGGGATACGAATCCCTACCGTTTTCTGCTTCGTCATGGCAATCTTTGGAACCAGTTTGGTCGCCTTCAAAATGAATGTGTAAGGTCCCGGAAGCAGGCGCTTCATCATTTTATAGGCGTAGTTAGAGACATAGGCATAGCGACTGATATCCTTTAAATTGGAGCAGATGAAGCTCAAGGGCTTCCTTCCATCCGACTTCTTCAACCAGTGGATCTTTCGGATCGCTTCAGGGCTCAAAAGATCGCAGCCCAATCCATAGATCGTATCCGTTGGGTAGCCAATCACCCCTCCATTTTGAAGAACCTCAACGACCTTTCGAATCAGTCTCGGCTGTGGATTCTTTGAGTTGATGGTAATGATCATTCTCACTCTCCTTCGTCGAGATCAATGATCAATAATAATCAAATTCCAAATCACAAATAATATCCAATAACCAAATTTATACAAGACTCATGCCAAGAAGTCAACCCTTCGACTCTTTTTTAAAAACTTCATCATTTCGATCAGTTTGATATCTCTCTCCCTCAAGACCTCCTCCAATTTTCTGGATGAGTAGTCATAGAATCCTCTGCCTGACTTTACGCCCAGACATCCCATTTTCACCAGGCGGGTGAGAGTTTTCAGTGGGACTTCCTTTGAGACCAGGTGGATGGATGGATTTCTTTCAAAGGTGAGGGCCAGATCCAGTCCTGCGTAGTCGTATCGTTGAACCACTCCGAGGACCGGGATTCTCACTCCCAGGCTATTCTTCACAGCGGTGTCAATCTCCTCTGGAGTTGCATATCCATGATCGAGAAGGTAAAAGATCTCCCTTGCCATTGCCCTCTGAAGACGATTGACCATATATCCAGGAATGAACTTTTTCATCACTACTGGTTGCTTTCCTAATTTCAACAGGAGATCCCTGACCGTGTTGACTGTCTCCATCGACGTCCTTGGTCCTTTGACGATATCAACCAGTGGAATGAGATGGGCAGGAGCGTACCAATGCGCGATCAATATCTTTTCTGGCCTCTCTGTTTTCAGTAACCGGAAGATGTTGAGGTAAGAAGTATTACTGGTAAAGATCGTCCTGGGAGGGCATAGATGATCAAGAGATTTGAATAGCTCTTTCTTTGTCTTCGGAATCTCAGAAATCGCCTCCACCACCAGATCTGCCTTCTCTCCAATACCGAGGGAGGTAGATGGATGGATTCGACTTAGAATCCTTGGAATCGATTTTGAATCAATCATCTTTGCTTCTTTCAACGTCTGGAGGTTGGAGCGAATCAGTGCGAGTGCCTTTTTAAGAATCCTCTCCTCAAGATCGACTAAATCGACCTCATAGCCTCCCTGTGCAAAGACCATGGCGATCGAGTGGCCCATAGTGCCAGCGCCAACCACCAGAACCCTTTTTATCCAATTGGTACCCATTTTTAATTCCCTAACCCGGACATGGGGGAGAAAATGTTTACCCTCTTGCCTTACCAAAGATCTCTAAGTACTCTCTCGATTTTTCATAAGCTTCGGTCAACTCTTCCTTCGATCTCTTCAGATCTCTCTCATCAAGCTCTCTCACCACCTTAGCGGGAATTCCCAAGACCAATGATTGGTCAGGGATCTTCATCCCTGGAGGAACAAGGCTTCCACTGCCAACAATTGAATTTCGTCCCACCTCTGCTCCATCCAGGACAATGGCTCCAATTCCTACGACAGCACCTTCTCTGACGATGCAACCATGGAGTATGACGCCGTGGCTGACCAAAACATCTTTTTCGATCACTACAGGATTGTCCTTTGGTGATTCAATTAACACTTTATCTAATAGGACAGAGCGCTCCCCGACGGTAATTCGATTGCTGTCCGCCCTCAGGAGGGCAAATGGCCAGATGCTCACCCCAGATCCAAGGATGATATCTCCGATCAGCTTTGCTGTAGAATCGATGAATACTGTTTCATCAAATTGAGGCGATTTCCCTTCAAAGGGAATGATCTGTCTGGTCATACGTGATCCCTCCTATTGGAGCAATTCAAATTCCAATAACCAAATCACAAATAATAATCAAATTTTGAGCATTGGTAATTGGAATTTATTTGATTATTGGTGCTTGGAATTTGGAATTTCTTATTATTCCTTCTCCCTTTCAAAGATGGCTGCGATGCCCAAACCACCTCCACCACAGATACATTCGAGACTATAACGGCTATTTCGGCGCCTCATCTCATGAAGCAGAGTGACTAATACCCTTGTCCCTGTACACGCAATGGGATGCCCAAGGGATATGCCAGACCCATTCACATTTATTCTGGGATAATCTTTCTCTGTAAGATTCATCATCTTCAAATCCGCCAAAACTTGAGCAGCAAATGCTTCCTGAATCTCTATCAGATCCATTTGATGAATGCCCAGGCCGGCCTTTTCCATTACTTTCTTTACAGCGATCGGAACGGTCATATAAGTGTGCCGTGGATCAGCACCGCCAACCGCAAAGGCTTTGATCGAGGCAAGGGGCTTCACTCCAAGCTCTCTGGCCTTTTCTTCAGAAGCGACCACACAGGCGGCAGCACCATCGTTCTCAGAGGACGAATTTCCTGCAGTGCAAACACCTCCAATGACAGGTTTAAGCTTGGTTAACTGTTCCAAAGTCGTATCGGCCCTTGGATTCTCGTCTCGATCAACTATCGTGACGCCTCCTTTGGATTGAGGGATCAGGACCGGAACGATCTCTTCTTTAAATTTTCCTGATTCGATCGCTCGGCAGGCCTTTCGATGGCTCTCCAAAGCCCAAAGATCGCAATCTTCACGCGAAATCCCTTCCTCTTTCGCAGCGGTTTCAGCCCAAGACATCATGGTTGGGAGTATTCCATATCTCTCCTCAGGTTGTGACATCACCCTCGCCCTTTGAATCCGGTCGTAAAAAGGAATCCCCCATATGGAAAGGTCCCCGTGTCCCCGAGGCATTCCCCTTTTACCACCAATTCCCCATTTAATCTCTCCTGGCACATAAAACTCAGCGTTGCTCATGCTTTCCACGCCGCCAGCTACCACAATCTCTGCATGCTCAGATTGGATTGCCATGGCTGCAAAACAGATCGCATCAAGGCCGGTACAGCAACGCCGATCCACGGTAACTCCAGGGATAGAGTCAGGCCATCCAGCCTTGAGCAGTGACATGCGAGCAATATTCACATACTCACCACTTTGGTAGGATTGACCCAAAATCACCTCATCGACATGGATTGGAGTTACTCCTGCTCTCTTTACTACCTCATTTAATACCAGAGCCCCTAAATCATAAGCAGGCACATCTCTTAAAGATCCCATGTATCTTCCAACAGGTGTACGTACCGCGCAGATGATAACTGCCTTTTTCACAGGCTAATCTCCTCTAACTACGATGATGCCAGTACTTTTGTAGAAGGATGACCAGGACCAAAAGGATTAATCCGAGGGCATCGGTGTATAGACCGGGTTTAATCAATAATATTGCGGCGGCAATGAGCAACACTCTTTCTAATAGAGTCGCCTTTTTTAAAAACCATCCCATGAGACCAGCAGAGAGGGCAACGACCCCGATCGATGCGGATATGATCGTAGTGAGAACAGTGCTAAAGGATCCGATGAACAAAAGGGAGGGGCCATAGACGAACATAAATGGAATGATAAAGCCTGTGGCACCGATTCTCACCGCTTCTAATCCCGTCCTCCAGAGATTGGACCCGCTGATACCTGCAGCTGCATAGACAGCCAAGGCTACTGGAGGAGTGATGGCGGAGATGATGGCAAAGTAAAAAACGAAAAGATGGGCACCGATTGTTAGAACGCCCAATTTGATCAGGGCCGGAATCAGTAATGCCGCTTGAACGATATAAGCTGCTGTGGTTGGCAATCCCATTCCCAAGACGATCCCAGCAAACATTGTAAAGATCAGTGCAGGAACAAGGGAGTCCCTGGCAATAAAAAGGATGAGACTGGTAAATTTAAGACCCAATCCAGTCAAATTGATGACCCCAATAATAATACCGGCACAGGCGCAGGCAGCTGCCACAGGGAGCATATTTTTTGCCCCAAATTCCAGAGACCTTAGAATCTTTTTCAAACCCATCCGTGTCTCTGACTTGAGGAGAGCAATGAGGACTACGGAAAGGGTTGCATAAATGCAAGCATACATAGGTGTATATCCAGCCATCATGAAATAGACGATTACAACCAAGGGGAAAAACAGATGCCCTCTGGCTAACATAACCGATTGAAATCTGGGTCTCTCTTCTTTGGGAACACCTAAAAGTCCTGTCCTGCCCGCCTCAAAGTGGATTGACATGAAAAGGGCAAAATAGTAAAGGAGCGCTGGGATAGCTGCATGAATACATATCTGGATATAAGGGATACCTGTATATTCAGCCATGACAAAGGCTGCAGCACCCATGACAGGAGGCATGATCTGACCTCCGGTGGAGGCTGTGGCCTCGACTGCTGCTGCGAAATCGTGTTTAAAGCCTGTCCTCTTCATTAAAGGGATTGTCAACCACCCATCGACCATCACATTGGCCACTGCGCTTCCTGATATTGTCCCGAAAAGGCCTGAAGAGACGCAGGAGATTTTTCCAGGCCCCCCTTTTGCTCCCCCAACCAGTGCGTTGGCAAAATCCATAAAGAACCGGCCCGTTCCTGACTCCTCTAAAAAGGCTCCGAAGATGACGAAGAGAATCACATAGGTTGCAGATACACCTAAAGGAATGCCAAAGATCCCTTCTGTAGTTAAATAGAGCTGATCGACAATCGTTTCGAGACTAAACCCTGTATGTCGCATCAGTCCCGGTAGATGGTTCCCGAAGATCCCGTAAAGAAGAAATCCGATTGCAGTAAATGGCAATGCCCAACCGATCATTCTCCTGGACGCTTCTAAAAGGATCAGAGTCAGAATCACACCCATTACAAAATCCCAGTAGCTTACGGGATGGACATAAGGATATCGAGTCACTACATATTCATAATTTAAAAAGATATGGCTCATTGATAGGATGGTCAGGAGCACGAGAGCGAGATCTAAATAAATTCTTCTTTTACTTTGTCTTTTTTCGCTGGTGAGACCTAAAAGGAAGATCAAGACGAGGGTAAAGATGAGGTGAATGGAACGATGCATCATTGCCTCTGGTGGTCCGAAGGCTGCGGTATAGAGGTGATAAGAGGACATTAGAATGGCTATTACCACCACTATTTTTTTTATTAAACGAATTAGACTTTCCATAAACTCCCCTTATAGAAGAGGCAGGAATGGAATCATTCCTGCCTCTAAAGGATTCAATAGAACAAACCCTGATGGAAGAGCCAAGAGAGGAAGCTTTATTTAATCGCACCCACTTCTTTATAATATTTCAATGCGCCGGGATGGAAAGGAATACCGATGTCAAGGGCAAGGTCTTTTGCCGTCACACCCTTCATATCCTTCACCACATGAGAAAATCGTTCTACATTTTCTGAAAGGACTTTCGTAATTTTATAAACCAACGGCTCTGGAAGTTTTGCGCTGATGACGAGATGGGTGAAGAATCCAAACCCATGAACATCGTAATCCACACCTGAGTACGTTCCTTTAGGAATCATCCGCCTAATGTATCCGGCATTGAGCTTCTGCATTTCTTTGATCTTGTCGTCGGGCAAATTGAGGAGGCGAATTTTCCTGGCAGAAGCCAAGTCCATAACCGATGCGCCCGGAATCGTTGTGCAAAACAACCATGCATCGCAATGGCCATCCTTCATTAGTCCCACAGTATCGGCATAGCCCACATGATGAACTTTCGACATATCTTTGTAGGAGAGTCCATAGATTTCCAGAACCTGGATGGCGGCAAACTCACCAGTATGACCTTTGGGGCCAGGGGAGATCCTCTTTCCCTTCAGGTCTGCAACCGACTTGATACCCGAATCTTCCAGAACGACTATCTGGAAATACTGAGGATAAAGGTTAGCCAATTGCCTCATGTTTGTTATTTTCTGCTTAAAGGGTGGCCGGCCATAGATGGCATCCACGCCTGAACTTGAGTTCGAGAAACCAATGTCGCATTTCCCTAACTCCACACCTTCCACGTTAGCTACTCCGCCTCCGGGAGCGACCGTCAAAGTCACGCCAGGAATCTCTTTCTGAACAGCATCTGCGATGGCACCTCCGAGTGGATACCACGATCCTCCCATCGGCCCAGTCATCATCTTCAAATCCACCTTTTCCTGGCCAATGGCCAAAAATGGAACCATGAATAAGGTAATAAAACCCATCAACAAACAAATCTTTCTAAGTCTCATTTTAATTCCCCCTTTCTTTTAAAAATTGAAATGAATTTCTTTTAATAAAACTATAAATTGAATGCATTGTCAAGATGTTTACTTAAGATTTCTGGAAAAGTCCAGAACTCTCTCATTTCAAAGAGCTCAAATGATTTTTTCAGAGCTCTCTACTTCTCTCTGAAAAGGCATAAAAGACTAAGCTGGCAGCCATTCCCAAAAAGGAGAGGAGAAAGGAGAGGTGGTAAGCCTCTGCGGGGTAAGTGTGCCCAACACGGGGAAATGATTCAATGACTTTTCCCAAGGCCGGCATGAAGACAGCCGCTCCAGCCATAGTGAAGAAATTGACTCCTGCCATCACTGTGGCTGAGATGGCAATGGGAAAGAGTTCCTTGGCATGGGAGTAGATCACCATCCCAAAACTGCTGAAGAAACCGATGAAAAAGAAGATGAGGCCAAACCAGAAGGGCGTTTCGATCCTCAGAATACCGATTAAAGGGAAGAGACTCAAGGTGTAGAGACTCAATCCCCACAGGGTTACGCCCTTGCGAGTATGAAAGAATCGATCAGAGAGCCGTCCTGCAATGGGCCCGCCCATAATCGCTCCAATGGCCAGAAAAATGATCAGATTGCCCGCTTGAATAGGAGAATATCCCTTGGTATCGATCAGATAAGGACCTAACCATAAACCCTGAAGACCCATGAAAGTTCCATATCTAAAAAAGGCAGCAGTTCCTATCTGCCAGAATGCAAGGGATCCCAATACTAATCGAATCGATTGAAGCACACTTATCGCTGGTTCGGACAAAGGTTTGGGAATAAGATTTTCATCTTCTTTCCTCTCTCCCCCTAATACCCAGAAAACTAAAAAGGCAAGGATGGCAGTGATCACACCGGCAATGACGAAAGTCATTCTCCATCCGATGGTGGAGGTGAGGTAGGCCAGAGGTGAAGCAGCAAAAATATTTCCCAATGTTCCAACCGAAAGGATGAGGCCTGCGAGTGTGGCAAATTTATCTGGACGGAACCGTAATGTGAAGACCTTAAAAGACCCCATCAAGATGGAGGCCATCCCAATTCCGATTAGAATCCTTCCGGAAAGGACAGCAGTTAATGATTCCCCAAATGCGAAGAAAAAAGCACCCAAGGCTCCAATCAAGGGAAAGAAGGTGATGATAATGCGAGGACCAATTCGGTCGAGCATCAGTCCCATAGGGATCTGAAGCAAGGCAAAGGAATAGAAGTAGGCGCCTCCAAGGATACCGAGGGTCTCTGCATTGAGCGCCAGATCTTGAATAAGATTTGGAGCGATGACCGCATTAGAGACGCGGTAAAACATGGAGAGAACGAAAAGAGCCGAAAGAATGGAGAATATTAAATAGGGCCTGGATTTTGGGGATTCTGTCATCATAATGTCAAATGTCAAAATCCAAATTGAAAATGTTAAAAATGTTGAAATCGTAAAAAGTCCAACCACATGTCATTGCGAGGAGCGTAGCGACGAAGCCTTGTCCTGAGCGTAGCGAAGGAACTCTTGAGATTGCCACGGGCTTTGCCCTCGCAACGACCTCGTCGGATTGCTTCGCTCCGCTCGCAATGACCACTTTGGGAACTTTTTACGAGACCATTAAAATTAAATTTTTTCTTTTTGAATTTTGAACTTTGTCATTTGAAATTCTCTATCAGGTTATGGAACAATGACCACTTTGATAGGTTCCTCCCCCTCCACTTCACCTCCGACGACCTTCACCGCCTTCTCAGCCTCTTCCAAAGGAAATCGATGGGTTACCATCTTTTCGAGAGGATATTTTCCTGACTCAGCCAAATGGATTGCCGGAATGACGGATCGGAAGTCGTGGCTGTAGACGCCCTGGATCTTAACCTCTTTGAAAACGATCTTGTCAAGGACTAAAGGGATCTCTTTATCCATTCCATAAAGGCCAGGTAGAATCACAGTCCCTTTCTTCTTCACTAAATCGATGGCTGTCACTGCCCCTTTTGGATTTCCAGTGACATCCATCACGAGATCGGCCATCTTTCCTCCCGTGATCTCCCTCACCCTCTCCACAGGATCTGTCTCTTCCACATTGATGATCTCATCTGCACCAAATTCTTTTGCCAATTCAAATCGGGCCCGGTCCTTTCTCATCCCTGTGAGGATCACTTTTCCAGCGCCGGATTCCTTCGCAACGATTACGCCTGCTAATCCTTGCTGACCAGGACCTTGAATTACAACGGTATCTCCAATCGAGATTCCACCCATCGTTCGAAGCCATCGGATTCCATTGCCCAGGACTGCACAGATGAGAACCCCAATTTCAGGCAAGAGGTCTTCTCTGACCTTATGAACCATTGCCCTTAGAGGAAGGTAAAGATATTGGCTGTAAGCGCCCCAGAGATGGGGCCGTTCTTTGCAGGAGATCATGGAACCATAGGTAAGGAACGATTCACATTGAATATAGTCTCCACTTGTACAATAAAGACACTCTCCACAGCCGAAGGCATACTCCACGATGGCTCTGTCGCCCACTTTTAGGTCACGTTTTTTGGATGCCTCTTCTCCAATCTCGGAGATCGTCCCGAAGATTTCGTGACCCATGATGATAGGATAGGGTCGGGGCGCTCTGGTCGCTTTCCCCCGGTACATTCCAACATCTGAACCGCACACCCCTACCATGTCGACCTTCAGGAGCCCTTCTTGACTTCCAATCTTTGGAAGAGGGAACTCCCTCATGACCATTCTGCCCGGTTCTTCAAGAACCATTGCTCTGCATCTCTTCATATCTATCTCTCACTGGTGACAAAACGCCATAAAGATTTTGAGGCACACCTGCTTGTCAGCTCTTGGAATACTTCATCAGCTCATTCATTAACAGACATTTGAATATTCCTCCTTTTAAATAACTGGAGACCTATGATACAGGTCAATACGACCATGCCAAAAATGTCGGTATAGATTCCAGGCTTGATGAGGGATAACCCACCCCCAAAAAGGAAAATCCTGGGAAGGTATCCAAGAGGGCCGAGCATCTGTCCCATGAGAGCCGACCCCAGGGCAAGGCAACCCAATATGGCTGTGAAAAAGGCCCAAAGGATCTCGAGGAAATGGCCTTGCCAAATCAGGACGGGCTGGTAGACGAAGAAATAAGGTACGATATATGCGATCAAAGCCAAACGCATCGCCGTAAACCCTACAGAGAAAGGATTCGCTCCTGCTATCCCTGCCCCTGCATAAGCAGCCAGAGCAACGGGTGGAGTGATGGCAGAAAGACAGGAGTAATAGAAGACAAAAAGATGAGCAGCCAGAGGAAGGACTCCCAACTTCACCAGTACAGGGCCACCGAGGATAATGGTGAGAATATAGGCGGCAGAGGTAGTCACACCCATTCCAAGGATTAAGGAGGTGAGGGCGATGAAGGTGAGGGCTAAGGGGAGAAATCCCTTAGAGGCCTCAATAATAAGGGTGGAAAATTTCAAACCGAGACCGGTCTGGGTCACAACACCGATGACGATGCCAGCACAGGCACAGGCCGCCACCACCTCCAGACAACCCGTCCCTCCCCTCTTCAATGCGTTGATCAACTTTGCCGGTCCCATCCAGTTACTCCTTTTCGCAAAACTGAAGAGGAAGACCGATCCAATCGACCAGAAACCCGCCTTCATCGGTGAATAACCGACGGTGAGCCAATAGACCAAGAGGATGGCTGGAATGAGGAGATATCCCCTTCCCTTCAATGTCTTCCATAGATTGGGAAGATCTTCCTTTGGGAGGCCCTTCAGCCCCAACCGGATCGCCTCCAGATGAACCATATACATCAATGCAAAATAGTAAAGGATGGCAGGGATCGCAGCGGCAATGGCGACTTGGATGTAGGGGATTCCAAGCATCTCCGCAATGATGAAGGCTGCTGCACCCATCACAGGCGGCATGATCTGACCGCCAGTCGATGCGACTGCCTCCACCGCACCGGCGAAGGTGGGACGGTAACCCAGTCGCTTCATCAGAGGAATGGTGAAGGATCCCGTCCCTACCACATTGGCCACAGCGCTTCCTGAGATGGTTCCAAAGCAGGCACTGGAAACCACAGCCACCTTTGCAGGCCCTCCTTTTAAATCGCCTGCAAGGGAATTGGCAAAATCGATGAAGAACTCACCAGTCCCTGAGGCCACCAAAAACCCGCCAAATAGAATAAAGATGTAGATGAAGGTGGCAGAGACGCCGAGGGGTAGGCTGAAGATCCCTTCCGTCGTGAGGTATTGATAACTGATCAAACTTTCGAGACTAACTCCCCGATGGCCCCACAGCCCTGGTATATATTTTCCAAGGAGTGCGTAGAGGATGAAGACCGATGCAATGACAGGAAGGGCCCATCCCAGTACTCTCCTTGTACCTTCTAAGACGAGGAGGATGAGTATCCCGCCCAACCAGAGGTCTAACTTCGTAGCAGCACCTCCCCTTAACACAACCTCCCTGAATGTCACGATCAGATGGATCAGCGAAATCACTGAAAGTACGATCAAGAGCCAATCCAAGGGTTGAACCCACCGTCCCTTCCCTTCCTTCTTTGATGGATGGAGGAGAAAGATGAGAACGAATGCGAAGGCCAAATGGATAGGCCTCTGAACCAATGCGGAAAAGACACCAAACTGTGCTGTGTAGATGTGAAAGACGGACATGGCGACCCCTACCACCGTGATGAAGACCGCTTTAATCCGGCTGCCTTCGGCCACTGTCCTATCCTCCCATTCTCCATTTCTCCGGAATTTGCTTCGCTATCTCCGCCAGTCTGATCTTCTTAACCACCTGGATGTTTATGATCTCTCCTGCCTGGAAAAAAGTAGATAGCTCGATCTTCTTCCCCCTCCAAAAGAAGGTGTGGTTGGCTAAGTCTTTAGACCCCATCATAAATTCGACTCGGGTCATCCGCCTCTTAATCTCCCTCAATTCTCCCACGCCATCCGGTCTGAGATGGAAATGCGGGTAGGCAAAACCTCCGCCGCTGAGATGGGATTTGAAAGTCATATCTCTCAGAAGAATCCGATAGTCGGAATCGATCTGATAATTCTCTTGAAAAAAGGCTCGATCATAGGAGTGGAGGAACCAGATGCTGAATAGATCCCCTTTTGTGATGGGGAGGGAGAGGGGAACCTTTGTCCTGCTTAGGTTTGAGATCTCCAATCGGTAGGAAGGCCAGAAGGCCCATACCAATATCCCTCCGAAAAAGGTTCCCATTATGATTTTTCGAAGGAAATGCCTCCTTGCCATCTTAATTCTTCCTTCTCATTGAGAAATGACCAATGATCAATGGTCGATGATTATTTAATCATTCCCCTCCCTTTAAAGAATCGGACCGCACCGGGATGGAGGGGAATGGACATCCCCTTATTCGCATTCTCCAAGAGGATCGTCTTGAATTGCACGTGGATGGCATCCAGTTCCGCTTTATGATCAAAAACCGCCTTCAGAATCTCATAGGCCAAATCACCAGAGAAATCCTTATGGACGATAAAGAGCCCCATCCAGGCAAGGGTGTGATGAGGTTTGGTCATGCCAGAATAGGTTCCTGCTGGGATGGTCCTCGGGAAATAGGCCGGGAATTTCTTATTGATCCGATCCGCCATCTCCGGCTCAATGTCTAAGAACCGAATCTTCTTATATTGGGTCAGGTCCATCAAGGTGGGTGCCGGAGTTCCCAACGTCACAATTCCCACATCGATATTTCCGTCCTTCATGGCCGCAGTGGCCTCGGTATGGGAGATAAATTGTTCACGGATATCATCATACGTGATCCCATACTCTTTTAAGACAAGACGGGCCATCACCTCCGTTCCGCTTCCAGGAGGACCAACTGCCACTCTCAAGTTTTTTCCTTTGATATCGGCAATTGTCTTTACTGGGGATTTTTCCTCCACATAAAACTGAATGTCGATGGCATAGGTGGAAAAGAGACCTCGGAGTTCCTCATGTCTCTCAGTCTTAAACATTTCCAGGCCGTTGTAAGCAAAATAGGCTACATCAGGCATGCTGAGGGCCAGATCCTGTGTACCTTTGTTAATGGCGCGGATATTCTCAATCGAGGCCCCAGAGGGAATCGCTGTTGCGGTCACTCCTTTAATATATTTCGTGATGACCGTGGCCACTCCACCTCCCAGTGGATACCATGTCCCACCGGTGCTTGCAGTTCCGATGACCAATCTCTTTTCTTCAGTTTGGCCAATACTTACCATAACGGCTAATAGGAATAAGGTGATGTAGATGAAAGATCGTTTCATGGTTTTTCTCCTTTCCTATTTTTTAAGTATCTTTCCCTCAACACCGTTTTGAGGACCTTCCCTGAGGGATTTCTGGGAAGGTTCTCTGCAAACTCGACCGACTTAGGCTTCTTATAACTGGCGAGATGGCTTTTGCAGTATTCAATCACCTCCTCTTCTTTCATCGTCTCCACATTTTTTAAAACGATGAAGGCCTTCACCGACTCTCCCCAAATTGGATCAGGGATTCCTATGACAGCAACATCGCGAATCTTAGGATGATGATAAAGCAACTCCTCAACCTCTCTGGGATAGATGTTCTCTCCCCCACTCACGATCATATCCTTCTTCCGATCGATGATATAGATGTAACCCTCTTCATCCATTCGGCCAAGATCTCCGGTATGAAGCCACCCTCCCCTGAGAGCCTCTCTTGTGGCCTTCCTATCCTTATAATATCCCCTCATCACGTTCGGTCCTTTACAGACCAACTCACCGACATCCCCCACCGGAACATCCCGATCCTGATCGTCCACAATTCTTACCTCTAAGAATGGAACCGGGGGACCCACACATTCTCTCTTTCGAAGAGAATCCCTTGCCTTGAGGATAGCAATGCTCGGAGAGGCTTCGGTACAACCATAGACGTCATAAACCCCATCAATATTTGGGAACAGCTTCATCAGCCTCTCCTTGGTTTCGTTGGGAAGGATTGAAGCCCCTGTAGTACACTTGGTAATCGAGGTCGTATCATATGTCTCAAAAGAGGAGGCGAGAAGAAGATGGTACATAGCGGGTGCGCCAGAGATAACACTCACCTTTTCGTCCTCGATGATTTTCAATACCTTTTTGGGATCGAAATCTTTTATCAAGATGCTCGTCCCAGCTAATGCCACACGGGTAATGAAATGATTATTCAAGGCGGCCGTGTGGTAAAGAGGACCGATGACCAATGAAACTTCACCCTCTTTCTCCTCCCTTCCAAGCATTGTATTCACAAGGTTCCAGAGGATGTTCCCATGGGTGAGGAGGGCGCCTTTAGGCCTTCCCGTTGTTCCTGAAGTATACATCAGTTGACATTCATCCCTCTCAGAAATAGGGATGTTTGATTCGTTGTTAATAGATTCTTCCAATAGTCTCTCATAATTCAGGCCCGAGGAAGAGGTAGATTTCCCAACAGAGATATAGATATCCACTTTCTTAAGCTTCGACCGGATCATCTCAACGAGGTCTGAAAATTCTTCCCCGTAGATAAAGAAGCGCGCCTCCGAGTGATCTAAAATATAGAAAACCTCTTCAGCGACGAAGCGAAAGTTGATGGGGGTGAAGACTCCGCCTATCTTCGCTGCAGAAAAGAGTACCTCAGTAAGGTAGCTTGAATTGAAAAGCAGAACCGCAACCTTTTCACCCTTCTTCAAACCTAAACGGAGTAAGGCGTTGGCAAACCGGTTGACCCGGTCATTAAATCCCTGATATGTGAGCCGCTTTTCTTCAAAGATAATAGCGGTCCGTTTTGGAAATTTATTGGCTGTAAAGGTAAGAAGTTGACCTATATCCATGGACAATCTCTTTTTAGAAGAGACTCTATAAAAAAGTAGTCGATTCGTCAAGCAGGAAAGGAGGGTTTTAAAACAATTTGATTTTTTCGAGGGGGGTGTTTATAATGTCTCTGAAGAATATAATAACCTGACCAAAAGGAGGTGAGGCCGAGATGAAAAGAGCAATCACTGTGATGATGTCGTTGTTTCTGATTGGTATGTTTATTATGGCTTTGGTGGGATGCGGAGCGGATATCAAGGCAGAAAACGAGAAGCTGAAGGCGGAGAATACCAGCCTCAAATCGGACAACGATAAATTAAAGCTTGAAATACAAAAATTGAAGGAAGAAATCCAGAAGGCTGCGGAGAAGGAGGCAGCTGTCAGCTCCCTGACGGCAGAGAATGAAGCCTTGAAGAAACAGGTTGAGGATCTCAAGGCCCAATTAACAAGAAAGAAAAAGTAGCCAGACGACGGTTAGAGGCAAGAAAGGGAAGACCCGTAGCTGGGTTTTCCCTTTTTTGATTAATCTTCGATTTCAATGAAAAAAAAGAGTCGTGTGTCTAAAAAGCGAACAAAGAGGAGGGGAAAGAGGGGATGGACTCTTTATCTCATCTACGCATTCCTTCTCTCCATCTCTATCCCCTTAATCTCCGGAGTTCTCCTCTTTCTTTACTACTCCAAACATCTACCTGATTTTAAACCACTGAAAGAACGAAATCTGAACGCCTACTCCATCGTCTACTCGGAGGAGGATGAGGTGGTGGGGAAATTCTTAATGGACAATCGGATCCCCATCCCTTACGAACGGATTCCTAAACTTCTGGTTCAGGCCTTCATCGCTGCAGAAGATGCAGATTTCTTTCAGCACAAGGGGATCGACTACAAGGGGATCGCTCGTGCGATGTTCAAGAATTTGATGGCAGGAAGGATTGTCCAGGGAGGGAGCACAATCACGCAGCAGGTAACCAAGACCTTCTTTCTTACCCCCAAGAGAAGCCTATTTCGAAAGTTGAAGGAGGTGGCTTACGCCTTCGGCTTGGAGCGGAATTTAACAAAAGAGGAGATCCTCAATCTCTATCTTAACAATATCTATTTAGGTAACGGAGCCTACGGTCTCGAAGCTGCCAGCGAAAGTTATTTCAATAAGCGGACGGAACAACTTAATCTGGCGGAGGTGGCCATGATGGCTGGCCTGGTGAAGGCCCCAAGCCGCTATTCACCTGTCAACAATTTAAAGAGGGCAAAAGACCGACAGGCCTATGTCCTTGGCCGAATGGCGGAGCTGGATTTCATCTCCCAGGAGCAGAAAGAGGGGGCAATTCGGACTCCGCTGAAGATCCAATCGAGAGAAAGCGCCTATTTCAGTAAGGCCCCTTACTTCACAGAGTTCATTCGACAACAGGTGGAAAGAAAATATGGGAGGGAGAAGCTTTATCAGGAAGGACTGAGAATCTACACCGCCCTTGATTTCTCCCTCCAAAGGAACGCTCAAAAGGCTATGGATATGGGGTTAAGAGAGCTGGACAAGAGACAGGGATTCCGAGGCCCGATCCAGACACTCTCCCAAAACGAGGTGAAGGCCCTTTTGAGTAGGAAAAAGGGAGTCTTGAACCCGCTGCCACAAAATGAGATTTTTGAGGGTGTCATCCTCTCAAAAGACGAACCAAAGAAATTTTACACCGTCTGGGTGGAGGATCGTAAAGGGATACTCCCATTTACTGAAATGGCCTGGGCCCTAACTTTAAAACCCACACCTCACTTCAAACCCCAAAAATTGAAAACTCCTGGGGACCTTCTGAAGACCGGAGATGTGGTCCACGTGAGAATAAAGGAACCTCCAAGAAAGGACCAGCCCCTTCTTCTCAGTCTTGATCAGGACCCCCTGGTACAGGGTGCCTTGATCTGCATCGACCCAAGGACTGGATATGTCAAAGCAATGATGGGAGGTCGGGACTTCAGTGAGAGCCAGTTTAACCGAGCCGTCCATTCTCGAAGACAACCTGGCTCGGCCTTCAAGCCTATAATCTACGGGGCAGCCCTCGAGAAAGGCTATCACCCTTCGACGATTCTGATGGACTCGCCCGTAGAATACGCCGATCATGATGGCGGCCAATATTGGGCTCCAAAGAATTACGATAAAAATTTCTTGGGTCCCATCACCTTCCGGAACGCCTTGGCCCATTCGAGAAATGTTGTTACTGTAAAAATCCTTGAGGACATTGGTGTAGGCTCCGCCCTCAAATTCATCAAAAAATTGGGGATCGAATCTCCGATCAAGAGGGACCTTTCCATTGCCCTGGGCACCTCCGGGGTCTCCATGTTGGAATTGACTGCGGCCTTCGGTGTCTTTGCAAACGGAGGCGAAAAAATTAAACCCATCTTCATCAAGAAGATTGTGACCATGAAAGGTGAAGTGCTCGAGGAAAACTATCCTTATGTTGAATTGGAGGAAATGGAGGAAGATGAGGAAACACCTGAGCCTCCTTCTCCTGTCCAAAAAGAACGTGTCATTTCTCCACAAAATGCCTTTATCATGACCTACCTCCTCCAGGGAGTTGTCCAACACGGGACAGGGCAGAGGGCAAAGGCCCTTGGTAGACCAATTGCCGGAAAGACCGGAACCTCCAGCGACTATGCCGATGCATGGTTTATCGGATACACACCCTCTCTACTCTCTACAGTGTGGGTGGGCTTTGATGATAAGACCTCCCTGGGAAAGAATGAGACAGGGGCCCGGGCTGCCCTTCCTATCTGGCTCTCTTTTATGGACCAGGCTTTGAGAAATATCCCCGTGGAAACATTTAGGGTACCAGCGGGGGTTACCCTGGTAAAAGTAAATATCGAGACAGGACTCCCCGTCAACGAAGATTCCCAAGAGACCATCATTGAGGCCTTCGTGGATGGAACCCTTAAAGAGGAGCAGAAGGAGCCTGAGAAAGAACCCTCTTCTACGGGAACACCAATCAGCGGAGGATCTTCGGGAGATTCTTCTAATCTTTTTGGATATTGATTTTCAGCAATAGGGGCATAGCAGAGATTTATTAACACAAGATCGTTCTTCTCCCATTATACCTTTCTGTATCGTATTGAGTCCGGACATCTACTAAGTTCAATCTTGAAATTGCCTCTTCCAAAGTGACGGCAGTGATCTCTCCATTCCGGTAGCTCACCATCTTTCCAAAATCTTCTTTCACAATCAAATCGACCGCTGCAATGCCAAAATACCTTCCCATCCGCCGATCGTAAGCACAAGGAGCGCCTCCCCGCTGTAGGTGGCTGAGGGTAATGCTTCGCGTCTCTATCTTCGTGACCTGAGAGATTTCCTTTGCCAAAAACTCTCCCACACCTCCCAACATCTTATGGCCGAAGCTATCGATCTCTTCCTCTTTCGAAATTTCAAAATGTCCACGGCGCTTCGCTCCTTCCGCAACGACAATGATATCGTAGCGGGCTCCTTTTCTCCTCCCTTCCAATACCAATTCGTTGACCTGCTCCAATTCAAAATCATATTCGGGGATCAGAATAATATAGGCACCGCTCGATTCTCCTCCCTCCAGAGCCAACCAGCCCGCATGTCTTCCCATGGTCTCCACAACAAAGATCCTTCTGTGGGAGCCAGCAGTCGTTCTGAGGCGATCAATCTCCTCTGTGATCACATTCACCGCAGTCTCAAATCCCAAGGTATAATCTGTTCCAGAAAGGTCTTTATCGATCGTCTTCGGAATGCCCACCACTTTCACGCCCTCCAGGTAAAGCTTGTGAGCCACCCCGAGCGTATCCTCGCCTCCAATGGCAACCAAGTAGTCTAATCGGAGCTGTCCAATATTTTTAAGAACAACCTTGGAACGATCATTTTTGGGGTCATAAGGGTTGGTCCGAGAAGTTCCGAGATTTGTCCCTCCATATCGATCCCATGTCCTTACCATCTCCTCTGTTAATGGAACAATTCTTGAGACATGGGTATCCTCATCCCCTTCCGGTTGAACAAGACCCTTCCAGCCATCTCGAACCCCAACCACTTCATATTGAATCTTCCTCGTTCTCTGAAGTCGATCATCGAGTGCCGTCTTCACTACCCACTTGATTGCTGGATTCAATCCAGCACAGTCTCCGCCACCTGTAAGAACACCAATCCTCTTTTTCTCCATTTTCCCTCCTCACTCTCCTTCATCCCTTCCACCTTTGACCTTTCACCTTCCACCTTACTCAATCCTCTTGCAATAGGTGATCCGATCATTCCCTGGCGCATAGTAATCTGGAACTCTCGCCACCTCTTTAAATCCCTTTTCCAAATAAAACCTCTGACCCTTCTCATACTGGGGAATGGAAGAAGTGTCAGCGAGAATCAATCGTCCCCCTATCCCTTTCAAGATCTTCTCCAAAAAATCGAAGAGTCTTGAACCGATTCCTCGTCCCTGGCAATTTCGATCGACCACAATCCAGTAAAGGTCAAAAGTTCCCTGGGTCATGGGTGTTAGACCGTAACAGATATAACCGACGGGCTGATCTCGTTCATCCACCATGCAATGAATCTGATAATCCTTTTGACTCTCATTAGTTAGCACGATATCGATCAATTCCATCGCCACATCGATCTCCTCTTGGTTGAAGGCATGGGTTTCGATAAGCATCGAATGGAGTCTTGTTCTATCCTTCGGGACTAATGACCGAATTTTCATCAGTAACCTTTACCCCGTTAGAAAGCCTCACTATTGTGGCAGGGATGTAGAAAAAAATGTTCATTCTTTATTCCTGCCTGCCGCAGGCAGGGAGGGTGTTGTTAAAGCCCCGTCCTTTCTAACGGGGTTTACTCTTTAATAGAATAATTTATCACAAGAGTAACGAGGAACATTACCAACAGAACATAGGTATTGATGACTTTGAAATTGAACCGAAAAGGGAATTCCCGGCTTTGAGCTGTCAGGATCCTGGAGGTTTTCCAAATCAACCAGAACCCTGCAGCGAATAAATCCAGCACCTTCCTGCGGGGTATTAAACCCCGCAGGAAGATTATTCTATGCCATTCATCCCCGCAGCAGAGCTGCGGGGTATTCTGGAAGGTGCTGGATAAAGATGGAGCCGGCGGGGGGATTTGAACCCTCGACCTACTGATTACGAATCAGTTGCTCTACCGCTGAGCTACGCCGGCCCAAAGATATGATATTTTTTATCATTTTTCAGAATGATCGTCAATCAATATCAAGAGAATTTTTTAGGTTGACCAAAATTTTGAACCATGATAATGTTCGACAAAAATAAAAGGGATCAAGGAATGGCGTCGATAACAAAAAAAGATATTTCCGATGCGCTCAATGAGTTTTATGGAAAAGTGATAGAACCTCGATTCGACCGAATCGAATCCTACATTCAGAACCAGATCGAACCCCGATTCGATAAAATAGATAGAGAGTTTGAAGAACATGACAAGAAATTTAATGACCTCTTAAATCACTTTGACCAAATTTATAGTAAATTGGATCGCCTTGAGACAGAATATTTCTCTATTACTGCTGCTCTTCAAAGGGCTGAAGATCGGCTGGATAGAATTGAAGGGAAATTAGATAAGGAAATTGCTATCCGAGAACGCTTAGAAAAGGAGATAGCAGACCTGAAGCAACGGGTCATCATCCTTCAAAGCCGAATTGAAGAAATCGAAGCTCGTCTCAAAACTATTTCATAACAAAGATAAAAACCATATTAAAGAAGATCATTTCATTGAAACGCCTTTTAATTTCCATCCTAATCACCGCAGGAATCATCTTCTTCCTTTTTACACAGATTTCTCTTAAAGACCTTTATGCTCTTTTGAAAAGCATCGACCCTCTCTGGGCTATCCTTGGATCGGCAGGATACTTTCTTGCCATTCTGTTCAGGGCTTTTCGTTTCCAACGACTGATTCATTCAAAGGATATTCCCCTCTCAGAACTTTTCAGGTTATCGATCCTCTATCACTTATCCCTCATGGTCTTGCCCTCGAAATTAGGAGAACTCTCCTATCCTTATCTCCTAAACAAGTTCAGCGGGATGACCATTACCGAGGGCATGGCCTCTTTGATCGCCTCGAGGGTTTATGATTTCTTCATCGTTCTAATGATCTTTTTGTTTGCTTCAATTGGGTTCCAAGACTTTTTCCAAATTGATCTATTTTTTATCATTCTCCTTTCTGCCTTTTTGATCGGCCTCACCTTCCTCTTCTTTTTCTACATGAGTGATCTCTTAAGGCTATTTACCAATTTGATGGAAAAGATGTCTCAGTGGGTAGGAGCAAAGGAGAGTAAACCCATCCAATGGGTTCAGAGAAAGATTCATGAGATTGCAGAAGACTTTTATGCCATCAAGGCCAGGAGGACTTATCTTTCGGTCACTGTGACAAGCCTCATTTCGTGGATTTTGGTCTTCTGGATGTTTTATGCTTTTGTAAGAGGATTTGGGATCGAAATCTCTTTCTTCAAGGTCGTTTTTGGTTCTACAATCGCCATCCTCGCCAATGCCTTACCGATCAGCGGAATTGGAAACTGGGGAACATTGGAAGCAGGATGGGCAGCTGGATTTTTGATGGTCGGACTCGCGAAAGAGAAGGCGATCGCCACAGGATTCGGCGTTCACATCGTGATTTTTCTTATCTCTACAGTAATGAGCCTTATCTCTTGGGTGACTCTAAACCTGGAGAGGCAGGAACAATAAATCCAGCACCTTAAGAGGTACCGGATAAAGCCCTTCCCCACCTGCTAAGCAATATAAAGCAGATAGAAGAAGGGCTTTCATCCAAAAGGATTCAATCAAACCCTTTGGCTGACAGTTCGCTTTGAAGCCTTCAAAGGGTTCAATTTGAAGTTATCTTCTTTCACTTCTTTCTTGATGTGGGTGGCGAAATTGCAAGTTCCCTTTGCCCATTTGACAGCAGGTTCGCAGTAGGTCTTGCAATAAGAACCCGACTCGTATGCCACCACTCGATCACACCCTTTGCAGGACTCCACGATGGGATAGCATCTCCCACCGTTGTAGGAACAGCCGTTCTTCTTCATGAAGATACATTCTGTTCCCAGCTTGATGGTTTGACAAACCATGGCAATCTACCCCCTTTCTCTATGGATTGTTTTTTCAAATGTAACTGAGATGATTGGAATTTCCCGTTTCTAAAATCGGCACAAAAAAAAGAGTTACCAAACTTCGGTAACCCGCTTTGGCGAAAAAGTAACCTGACAAATTTTTTTTAACACCAATTCTCCATCTTGTCAAGAAAAAGTTCTTGACTTCTTGACTTGTTACGTAAAAATCATTTGTGCACATCTGGGAAACTATTTGTGCACATGGTCATGTTCCTTTCATAGGTGAAGCTCCCATATCTTTTTGTCCTCCTTGTAAATCATAAACTTCACGTTTGGGATAAGATAGATGGTAGTTGATGTTCCTTCAGGGCATCCTGTAGGCCACTTCCTTCCCATGAACATGATGGTCCCGTCTTTCCTGACCTTTCTCTGGAGATGAATGGAGAAGATTCTATCAAGATCGGTGGAAGACTCCAGGGGCCTTAATTTACCTTTCCCGTTGCTAACGGCCTCCTGCCATCTTTTCGTTGGGATCTCCCCAGTCTCTTCGTGAATCCTCTGGTCATTGTAGTAGTTAACCAGATCATCCAACATCTTTTGGGCCTCAGAAGTCTCCTTGACTTTGTGTTTTTCACAGAGATAGGGAAGCCTCCTCTGAAAGTAATCAAAAATCTTTTCGACCTTTCCCTTGGCCTGAGCCTGCCTTTTCCCTGTATAGATCATACCCACCTCAAGGCTACTTAAGGCCTTCTGAAACTGGATCTCCCCTTCATCCTCACGAAGCTTGTATCTCACATGAACCCCTTGGTGAAGAACAAACCGGAAGATGGAATGGTTATCGAGATAGTAAGCCAGAGGAATCCCATAAGTGGTGACGGTCTGTCTCACCGTCTGAAGATGCTCAAAGGTAGTCTCTCTTTCAACGATCCTTGCCCCAACAACCCTTCGAGAGTAATCATCTTTGGTCAAAATCAGATACTGCTTCTCCCTCCGATGGGGAACCCAGAGATGATAGGAGGAGTCATGTTGAAACAGCGCTCCCGGTCCCGAAGTCTCAAATCTCGTATAAACCTTCCCCTTCTCCTCTGGGAGGGCATGATAATACCCACTCCTGAGCGCATAAAGGCGAAGGCTATTGCGACAAAAAGGGCGACCAAATCGCTTCTCCGCCTCCTCGGCGAGGAAGGCAAAGTTGAACTTCCCACGAAACAGATCCGCCTCCTGCCGAATATATCGAACCCTGAAACAAGTTCAGGGCATTGTCTCACTTCCTCAGTCAACACGTGAAAGGTATTGTCCGCCCTTTGCCATAAACGAAAAGGGTTCTTTCGGTTTTTTAACAACCAGCGCTTTCGGAGCTGATGAAAACGGCTCCTCTTGACCCCTAAGAGGTCCATGGCCTCTTTCTCTGAGATCCGATGCTGATTGAAGGACCCAAGCACCTCTTCCACAAATTTGACCGGCAGCCTCTTATGAATCCTCTCCCTCATCCTGTGTCGATTCTCGATAAGAGCCTCTAAAAAGGCAATCTAAACTTGTATCTCACCCTGTGGAGGGGCTCCTAACTTCTTGAAAAACTTAGACTTCATTCTTAACTCGGCTTGTATCTCACGAAGGTAGAACTGGGTTCTCTCTGTTAATTCAATCGCTTTGCTTAGCTTCTCGGCTTGTATCTCACTCGGAGTCACCTTCTCTTGAGCCTTTCTCTTCTGCCTCCACTGCCTCTGATAATCGGGATGCCGTTGCCTCCAGGGTTTCACATGGTCCTCGTAATGGTTCTTCCAGTAACCCAGATTTTTCTCCCTGTAGAGCCTGTTGTTCTCCTGCTTTCTCAGCTTCTGACATGCCACAGAACAAGCCTTCTGACGATCACCCACCCTTGGATCAGGAACAAACTTCTTACCACAATAAGAACATCTCTTCTCTCTTACCTTCACACCGTCCCCTTAAGATTTAAGCCCCTAAGATTGACCAGGGATGGTTAAGCTTAAATCAAAAAGGGATCTCTTCCATTACGGACTTATCCTCTGTCCTTTCGGAGATGAGTTCAAAGGAGTCTTGCGATGCCTCTTGAGCAATCCAAGGGCTATTAGAAATTGGATTTTTAACCTGAGCTTATGGGGTGGGGATCAAAGAAAAACAGAGATTGTTTTCAGTAGAAAGCCATAGGGGTTGAGAAAATCACAGAAAAAAAAGAAGCAATTCGATCCAGTTTCAAACGCTTAAAAAGTTTTCCACAATCTGCCAGAGTTATGAGTCTCCCCCAGACCCCCCTCATTACTACGACGATATGTGCATATTCCGACGCAAATCGGCCACCCATTCCGACGCAAACCGACCACCCTCTGACTAAGGTAAGCGACGCTGGATAATCGAATCAATAGCCATTACTCTCCTGGAAAAACCATCAGGAGGTATCCATGGCTAACAGGAGATTATCCATGCGT
>Ga0315312_1000672_pt1 | contig 34805 bp, 28 predicted proteins | sample TDP7_MG_FD_203629 | JGI IMG/M metagenome (GOLD analysis project Ga0315312, IMG submission 203629) | Freshwater sediment microbial communities from Lake Towuti, South Sulawesi, Indonesia - TDP7 | ecosystem: Environmental > Aquatic > Freshwater > Lake > Sediment | place: Indonesia: South Sulawesi... | reverse complement strand
ACTTCACCATTGTTCTCTCCTTAAAAGATGATCATCAATGGCCCCATTATAGCTTATCTTCAATGAAATCTGAATTTATTTCTATCAAACTCTGATAAGAATATTTGTCTATTCTCGGTCACCCTGTTGACATTTGACAAATTGTGAATTCTTGATCTTGGCATTGAAATCATATTTTAGAACCTACCTGAAATATATCAACTCTCACCTCTCAGTTGTTCTGGGGTGCATTCTTCAACCCATAGTTTAAAGAAGCCTTAGGATCGCTCTGCTCAAGGAGCACTGCCCACTGCGTCTAAAGAGGCTCCGTAGGCTAAATTGTTTGAGGAGCGCTTCACTTTAAACGCAAAGTAAATCCCCCAGAGTGCATAACGCATAGCGACAAACACCTTGGACATTTCCCCATGGCTACTCAAAAACAAAAAAACCCATTCTTTTTGAGAAATAGGCTCTGGCTTATATGATATGAAATGTTGATAGGAAATTAGGATCACCCCCTCACCCTCTCCCGCAAGGGGAGAGAGCTTCGTAATGAGGTCAGCCGAACGGATGGAGTTGGGAGAAACAAGGATGGCCTAATTTATCAAGAATACATTGAAAAATCAAATTCATTTAATTCCTTCCTGGGTTCTCGAACTTCCTCGGTCTGTCTATTTTTCTGGTTTAAGGAGTTCTGCATTGGCAATTATTTAAGTTGATCTGGTGGTTAAGCTATTAAACTGATCCACCAGCCTGTTGGCGTTCTTCCTTATGGACACTCTCCGCTTTCCTTTAGGTTATAATTGAAAAATTGATCATAATTAATAAATAAAATCAATCAATTACAATTAAAAGTAAACGTCAGAAAAAATTTTCTTGACAAACTGTAAATTCTGTAGTATCCACCCTTTCTGTAAAAATGGTAATTATTATAAATTTTGAAAAAGGAGAAAATTATGGAAATTCTAACCGTATCTCAAGCAAGCAAATACTGTAATGTTTCCCCTAAGACGATTATCAACTGGATCGAGGCTGGTTACATCAAGGCGTATAAGACCGCAGGAGGACATCGGAGAATTAAGAAAGAAGATCTGGATCAGTTTCTCAAAGAGAAGGGAATGCCCCTGCCAGAGGAGGCAAAGGTAGGGGAGAGGAAGAAGATTCTTGTTGTGGATGATGACAAGATCATTGTTGAGACGATTGTGCAGGCCCTCGAAGAAGATGAGTACGGCTATGAGATGATCTCTGCAGCAGATGGTTTTGAAGCAGGCCTCCAGGTGAGCCATTTCAAACCGGACCTTTTGATTCTGGATATCATGATGCCGGATATCAATGGATATGAAGTCTGTCAGAAGATCAAGTCCAATCCTGAGACGAAAGATATCAAGATCATCGTCCTCTCTGCCTACCTTGACGATGATGCGTTCAAGCAGATGAAGGAGTACGGTGCGGATGCCTGCTTTTCAAAACCCCTGCCTTTAGAACAGTTGAAATACGAGGTGGCCAAACTGTTGGGACTGAAAAAGTGAAGAACCTTAAAACGCGTCACCCTGAACTTGGTTCAGGGCAAGGTTCAGAATGACATTTTACGTTACATCACAATCATTTTAAAATTAAGAGGAGAATCCAATGAGTTTGGAAGAGAGTTTAAAGAAGAAGCGATTTGTGGTGACTTCAGAAGTTCAGCCGCCCATTGGCACTGGTGTGCAGGAACTCATTCGAAACGTGGAGCGAATCCGCGGAAGGATCGATGCCCTGACCGTTCCTGAACTGAAGATCGAGGGACTCGTGACGGATACGATGGGGACTTGTCGGGCCTTACGGGAGCAGAAATTTGAGCCAATCTTGCAAACCACATGTCGAGAGAAGAGTCGAATCGACATCCAGGAACACCTCCTGCGTGCCTCTGAGTCAGGGATCGAAAACATCCTCACCTTCACTGAAGATTACCGCATCACAGGAGATAGCCTCCAAGAGATCATGTTCTTTCATGTCGATTCGGGAAAACTCTTCTCCGTGGTTGAAAGTTTCCGCGAGGGTCATGACATTTCGGGCAAAGAGATTTTAGCCAAAACCAGGTTCTGTGTAGGTTCAGGGATCGACTCCAGCTGGGGAAAGAGAGTGCCTGATCTGGAGTTAAGAGAGATGGAAGAATTGGCCGGTTTAGGGACTCAATATTTTCTTACTACCCCCGTCTTCGATCTCGATGCCTTTCAACAGTTCATGAAACGGGTGGGACCGATTCAGATACCGGTGATCGCAGAATTGATTCTGGTGAGATCGGCCGAGATGGGTCTCTTCCTCAACAAACATGTCAAACCAAATCTGGTGCCGAATCACATCATTGAGAAGCTGGCCAAAGCACCGGACAAGGAGAAGGCGAGCATTGAGATCATCAGCGATCTTGTGAAAGGCCTTAAAGACCTTTGTCAGGGTGTCCATTTCATTCCCATCGGAGCCGAGGATCGGATCTCAAAATATTTAGATGCCCTAAAACTTTGATCCTTCTAATCCCCCTCCATCCCCCTTTATAAAAGGGGGAATGACTATTCTCCTCCCTTTACTAAAGGGAGGTTAGGAGGGATTATAAAAGCTGCGTAATGGATGAAAGGATTGCAGGATATGAGTGCCAATGAAACCAGAAAAGTTGGTGCAGCATTAGTCGTGGGGGGAGGAATCGCCGGTGTTCAAGCCGCTCTCGATTTAGCCAATTCAGGAATCAAAGTCTATCTCCTGGAGCGGTCCCCAGCGATCGGTGGGAAAATGGCGCAACTGGATAAAACCTTTCCCACGAATGACTGTGCCATGTGTATCGTCTCTCCCAAATTGGTGGAGGCAGGCCGCCATCTCAATATCGACATTATCACGAACAGTGAACTGGTCTCTTTAGAAGGGGAAGCTGGCCATTTCAAAGCAAAGATTCTAAGACACCCCCGCTATGTCGACATGAGGAAATGCACCAGCTGTAATGACTGTACAGAGGTCTGCCCAGTCCTTCTCCCAAACGAATTCAACGAGGGATTGGATCAGAGAAAGGCCATTTACCGGCCCTATCCTCAGGCTGTTCCCAACACCTTTCTCGTAACGAAACGTGGCACCAGCCCCTGCAAGCATACCTGCCCAGCGGAGACGAGCGCCCAAGGCTATGTTGCCTTGATCCAGGCCGGTCGATACAGAGAGGCGCTCGATGTCATCAAAGAGTATAATCCTTTTCCAGCCACAGTGGGCCGGGTTTGTAGTCATCCGTGCGAAGAGAAATGTAATCGAGGAAAACTGGACAGCCCTGTGGCGATCTGTGCCTTGAAGCGTTTCGCAGCAGATTGGGTCCATGAACATCGTGATGAGTTAGAGAAGAAAGGAGCGACGACTCACGACTCACGATGGAGGACTGACGAGTCTAAAGAAGAGATCGAGCGGCCTAAAGCGAAGGTGGCGATCGTTGGTGCAGGCCCAGCAGGCCTTAGCTGCGCTCATCATTTAGCTCGGATGGGGTATCAGGTCACCGTCTTTGAGGCCCTTCCTGTAGCGGGCGGGATGATGAGGGTAGGGATTCCCTCCTACCGTTTACCAAGGGACGTGCTTCAGAGGGAGATCGATGAGATCCTCAGCGAAGGCGTGGAGTTAAAACTGAACACTCCAATTCGAAATATCAACAGCCTCTTCGATGCGGGCTATTCCGCTGTCTTTGTGGCCATCGGTGCCCACGAAGCTCAGAGGCTGGGTATCCCTGGCGAGGATGCCCTGGGTGTCCATCACGGCGTTCCATTCCTCCAGGGCGTGAGTTTGGCCGAAAGACATGGGGTCATGGAAGGCTTTGAAGATCGATTCATCATCGCCTTTGGAATTCCTATTGCCCCCAGGGTAGGAAAAACGACGATTGTTGTCGGAGGGGGAAACACCGCGGTGGATGCCTCGCGGACTGCGCTCCGTCTGGGTGCAGACGAGGTGGTGATGGTCTACCGTCGCTCAAGAGACGAGATGCCTGCCAACCCATGGGAGATCGAAGAGGCTGAGAAAGAAGGGGTTAAACTCGAACTCCTCACCGCACCGGTTGAAGTGGCGGTCGAAGATGGTAGAGTAGCAGGCGTTCGGTGCATGAAAATGGAGCTGGGGGAGCCCGATGCTTCTGGTCGAAGAAGACCTATACCGATTCCGGGTTCTGAGTTCGTCATCCCTGCCGATACCATGATTGCAGCGGTTGCCCAAGCGCCTGAAATCTCCTTCCTCGATGAGACTCATGGCCTTGAAGTCACACCTAAGGGAACGATTGCTGTCGATCCACTCACGTTAGCCACAAGCCGGCCTGGCGTTTTCGCCGGAGGAGATGTGGCCAGAGGCCCCTGGATTCTGATCCAAGCCATTGCCGATGGCCGAAGGAGCGCCCTTTCCATCGATCGGTATCTAAGGGGTGTCGATCTTCTGACGCCACGAGAGCAGATACCCCTCCCTGTAGTCGATTTGTCAAAGGAAGAGATCGACCAAATGGTGGAGTGTGAAGAAGTGGATCTGACTCCTCGGACGGCAATCTCTATGGCTCCGAAAGAGGAGAGGATCAGAGATTTTCGAGAGGTGGAGTTAGTCCTCACCGAGGAGCAGGCAAAGCAGGAGGCGGCACGCTGTCTTGCCTGTGGCATCTGCTCAGAATGCCATCTCTGCATGCAGGTTTGTAACCGGGAGGCCATCGATCATCAGCAAGCAGATGTCGTTGAAGAAGTAGAAGTGGGATCAGTCATCCTCTCACCTGGCTACGCCCTTTATAAACCTCAACTCTCGCCCGAGCTTGGCTATGGCCGTTATGCCAATGTTGTGACAAGTATGGAGTTCGAAAGAATGCTTAGCGCCTCCGGTCCATGGGGAGGCCATGTCACAAGGCGATCAGACCATCGAGAGCCAAAGAAGATCGCATTTCTCCAATGTGTGGGATCGAGGGAGAAGGAGCACGACTATTGCAGTTCGGTGTGCTGCATGTATGCGACCAAAGAGGCGATGCTGGCCATGGAGCACATTCCAGGAGTGGAATGCAAAATCTTCCAGATGGATATGAGGGCCTTTGGAAAGGGGTTTGACGCCTATTTCGAAAGGGGAAAGGAGAAAGGGATCCAATATATCCCCTGTCGTATTTCTGCCTTGGAAGAGGACCCTGAAACAAAGGACATCATCATTCAATATGAGAGCTCAGAGGGAGGCCATTCCGTTAAAGAGGAGCGAGTCGATCTGGCAATCCTGAGCATCGGCATGTCTCCTCTTCCAAATATCGATGAGCTGGCAAGAGCCTCAGGTATCGAACTCGATCCTCATCAATTCTGCTTCACCCGAGACTTTCATCCAGTTGAGACGAGTCGGCCTGGCGTTTTTGCTTGCGGTGCTTTTACAGAACCGAAAGATATTCCTGATAGCGTGATTCAGGCAAGCGGTGCGGCGGCCAAAGCCCTCTCTATCATTGGAGAAGCCCGAGGGACATTGATCCGAAAGAAGGAGTATCCACCGGAAAGAGAGATTTCTCCAGAGGAGGAACTGCGCATCGGAGCCTTCATCTGTAGTTGCGGAACGAATATCGCTGGTACTGTGGATGTGAAAGAGGTTGTCGAATACGCGAAAAAGCTTCCAGGGGTCGTTCATGCGGAAAACACGATCTATACCTGTTCTGCAGACTCCTTGAAATTGATTCAGGAGAGGGTCCAGGAGTTGAACCTCAACCGTGTGGTTGTTGCCTCCTGCACTCCGAGGACCCATGAACGGCTCTTTCGGGATACGATTCGTGAAGTAGGTCTCAATCCCTACCTCTTTGAAATGGCTAACATCAGGGATCAGTGCTCATGGGTTCACATGAACCAAAAGAAAGAGGCCACAGAGAAAGCAAAACATCTCGTTCGAATGGCAATTGCCTGCTCCAAGAATTTAGAACCCCTCCATCAGGTGCCACGAAGTCTCGTCCACAACTGCCTGGTTGTCGGAGGTGGCCTGGGTGGGATGGTGGGAGCATTGAGCATGGCAGACCAGGGCTATACAGTTTACCTGGTGGAAAGAGAGGAGGAGTTAGGCGGAAGGCTTCGGCAGATCTACTTCAGTGGAGACGGAGGAGACCCGCAGGCCTATTTGAGGGAGTTGATCCAGAAGGTGGAGAATCATCCTAAGATCGAGGTCTTAAAAGGTTATCAGGTAGTGGAACACGAAGGGGCAGTGGGAAACTTTAAGACGAAAGTGGCCACCGGCTCTGTCCAGAGAGTCTTAGACCATGGGGCTACAATCATTGCCACAGGTGGAAGAGAGTATCACGGGAAGGCCTATCTCTTAGGTGAAGATTCGAGGGTGATCACACAAGAAGAATTGGAGAAAAGAATCTTCATCTCCGATTCATCTGTTTGGAAAGCAAAATCGATTGTGATGATCCAATGCGTAGGCCCATGGGATGAGGATCCGTCCAAATCATTCTACTGCAGCCGAATCTGTTGCAGTGTAGCAATCAAGAATGCGATTAAAATAAAGGAGCTCCATCGCGAGGCTTCAGTCACCATCCTTTACAAAGATATGAGGACCTACGGATTTAAAGAGGCATTCTACACCAAAGCGAGGGAGAAGGGTGTTCTCTTCGTCCGATTTGACGAAAAGAGAAAACCTTCAGTCTCTCTTTCGAATGGCCGAATGTCAGTTCAGTTGGAAGATCCTATGCTTCATCTTCCCCTCACCTTGCATCCGGATATTCTGGTCCTTTCTGAGGCCGTGGTCCCGAATGAAGGAAGCAAAGAAATAGCAAACCTCTTTAAATTTCCCCTCACATTAGAAGGGTTTTTCTTAGAGGCCCATGTCAAATTGAGGCCAGTCGATTTTGCGGCCGATGGTCTCTACCTCTGTGGCATGGCCCACTATCCAAAGGCGATCAACGAAACGATTGCACAGGCAGAGGCTGCCTCAGCACGGGCTGGAACGATCCTTTCTCAAGAAGTGCTTCAAGTGGGTGGCGTCGTGGCGGTGGTGGAGGGTGAGCGGTGTGCGGCCTGTTTGACCTGTGTGAGGGTCTGTCCGTATGGGGTGCCGGTGATCAATCAGCGTGGGGAGGCGGAGATCGATCTGGCCAAGTGTAAGGGCTGTGGCAGTTGTGTGGCTGAGTGTCCTGCAAGGGCGATTGAGCTCATGCATTTCCGTGATCAACAGCTTTGGGCCAAGACTCAGGCCCTTGTGACGGGCATGGAGAGAGCATAGCATTGAATGCATAGAGCACAGCGTTAAAATATCAAAATGCTATGTACTATGCTCTATGTGCTCTGCGATTTAAGGATACTATTCATGGAAACAGTATTAAGTAAGGATCTTGCTGAAAAGATTCGCAAGGAATGTGGCGAGAATGTCTTTCTCTGCTACCAATGTCAGAAATGTTCCTCGGGTTGTCCGGTGGCAGAGCATTTCGATCTCGCTCCCAACCAGGTGATGCGAGCAATCCAATTGGGCCAGAAAGAGATGGTCTTCAATTCGAAGACCATCTGGCTCTGTGCCATGTGCGAGACCTGCGCCACCCGCTGTCCCCACGATATCAATATCACAAAGATCATGGATCTTTTAAAAATTATGGCAAAGAACGAGGGTATCGAGCCAAAGGTTCCCTCTGTTCCTCTCTTCTATCAAGCCGCCCTCAGAGGAATTAAGTGGTTTGGAAGAATGTATGAGGCAGGGTTGATGGGTGAGATCTACCTCCGTCAGATGATGGCAGGTCAACTCAACTACGAGCAGTTGTGGAAGAGGGATATGCCATTGGCCCTGAAAATGTTCAAAAATGGAAAACTAAAAATTTTCCCAACCTTTGGAAAACCAAAAACCAAGGAGAGGACTGTTGAGAGAAGGGATGGCATTGCTTACTTCCCTGGTTGCAGTCTCCACGGTACGTCAAAGGAGTATGATCTCTCGACCCAGGCCGTGTTCAACAAACTTGGAGTGCCTCTTTATGAACCTGATGGATGGGGATGTTGCGGTACCACTCCAACCCATTCCACCGACCATTACCTTTCAACCTTGCTTCCCATGAAGAACATGGCCCTAATGAACGGAGAGGGTTTTGACAATATCACAACACCGTGCCCTTCCTGTTTTCTCAGGATGCGAGTGGCATTGAAGGAGACTGAAGAGAATGAAGATTTGAGAAAGAAGCTCTCTTCAGACATTCCAAATATCCCTCCAAATGAGATGAGAGTTGAACATCTCCTAAATACAGTCACGGACAGGGTGGGTTACGAAAAAGTGGCTTCAAAGGTTGTTCGTCCTCTCAAAGATTTGAAGGTGGTTTGTTACTATGGATGTATCATTACCCGGCCTCCAAAGATCACACAGGCAAAAGACTACGAATATCCCACTCAGATGGATCGATTGATGAAGGTTCTTGGGATCACTCCGCTGGATTGGTCTTACAAGACACGTTGCTGCGGAGTGTCACTGGGGATCACACAACTCCCGATTGCACTGGAGTTGAGCAGGAAGATACTGAAGAATGCAAAGAGTGTGGGAGCCGATGTGATCGTGGTAGCCTGCCCATTATGTCATGTCAATCTCGACGCCCGCCAGAAACAGATTGAAGAAGAGTTTAAAGAGACCTTTCAACTTCCAATCCTATACTTCACTCAGTTGATGGGATTGGCCTTCGGCCTGAAATCCGAGGAATTGGGCCTCGACAAACATTTCGTCGACCCCATGCCTCTTTTAGAGAAAGTTTAACCAATTTCTCTCTAAGACTGCGCATCTCCCCTTTGCCCCTTGCGTTTCCCCTCTCCTTGGGGGGAGAGGACTTCGTCGTGAGCCCTCGGCCTGAGCTCAGTCGAACCTTCAGCCGAACGGATGGGGTGAGGGGAGCCTTGCAGATGGGTTCAAAATCTGTTTAAATCAATCAATTTCATTGGAGGGCACTGAAATAGATGTCCATTTCCTCAAAGGATCGGCGATGGTGGGTGACGCTTAACGTTTCCATCCATGGAGTTGACTTCTTAAAGTTTTTCTGAGAATATAATTTTGGTGGCATGAAAGTCCACAGTTTAAAATGTGATGAGCTTCTCCGTAAGCTACGCCTTGTTAGGGCGTAGCTTCAAAAGGAGTTTTGAGTGAAGCGTGCGGATGGAAGAAGGCCTGAGGTTCTGAGACCAGTAAAAATTAAAAGAAATTATTTGAAACATGCGGAAGGATCGGTCCTCATCGAAATGGGGGATACCAAAGTGATCTGTTCAGCCAGTTTGGAAGAGAGGGTCCCCCAGTTCTTAAGAAATACTGGAAAAGGATGGATCACAGCGGAATATTCCATGCTCCCCCGTTCTACTCATACCCGAACTTCCAGAGATTCAATGACGGGTCGCGGAAGCGGCCGTGCCTTTGAGATCCAAAGATTGATTGGCCGCTCTTTGAGGTCTGTGACCGATCTTACAGGATTCGGGGAGAGGACGATCTGGATTGACTGCGATGTGATTCAGGCTGATGGTGGGACCAGGACGGCTTCGATCACAGGTGCCTATGTCGCCTTGGCGGATGCCTTTCGAAAAATGGTTAAAGATGGATTAATTGAGAAGGTTCCTATCAAAGGGTCTGTTGCTGCCATCAGCGTGGGGAAAGTGGATGGGAAGGTTCTTTTGGATTTGAATTATGAAGAGGACTCCAGGGCTGAGGTGGATATGAATGTGGTGATGACCGGCGAAGGAAAGTTTGTCGAGATCCAAGGCACCGCAGAAGAATCTGTGTTCACCAAGAAGGAGATGGATGAGTTAACAAGAATTGCCGAAAAAGGGATAAAGAAACTGACAAAAATTCAAAAAAAGGTTCTGGAGGAGGAGGGATAGGATTAGAGAACGCTCGGAAGTAGTTATTGCAACCAAAAATAAGGGAAAGGTTCGTGAAATTCGAAAGGCATTGAAAGGGTTGGGGCTTAAGATCTATTCTTTGAACGATTTTTCAGATGTTCCTGGGATTGAAGAGGACGGGAAGAGTTTTGCTGAGAATGCCTTGAAGAAAGCCCGGTTCTATTGCAGGTATTTTGGAAAGTTGACGATCGCAGACGATTCTGGATTAGGCGTTGATATATTGAAGGGAATGCCTGGAGTCTATTCTGCGAGGTATGCTGGGCAAGGGGCTTCGGATCGACAAAACAATCAGAAACTTTTGGGGGAGATGGAGGGGATTCGGATTTCAAAAAGAGGAGCGCGATTTGGATGCGCCATGGCCATTGTAACACCCGGGGGGGAAGAAGCGATTGTAGAAGGATCATGTAAAGGAAGGATTGGATTCAGGGAAGTGGGAAAGAAGGGGTTTGGATACGATCCGCTCTTTATCCTTGCTCAATATGGGAAGACGATGGCCCAGCTCACCGTCGAAGAGAAGAATAAAGTCAGCCATAGAGGCAAGGCCCTAAAAAAACTGAGAAAAATAATAACCAAGTTGGCAAATATCAACGAATTTAGAGAAATTCTAAATTCGAAGCACGAAATCCTAAACAAGGGCGAATTTTCGAAATGCAAATGACCGAAACGGAAAGTTTAGAATTTGAAGCATTAGAATTTTGAAATTGTTTAGGGTTTCGATATTCGGATTTGGGAATGTTCGGGGCGTAGCGCAGCCTGGTTAGCGCGCCTGCCTTGGGAGCAGGAGGTCGGCCGTTCAAATCGGCTCGCCCCGACCATTTCAGTAATTAGTTTGGAGTTCGGAGTTTTTAGTAATTAGCCAAGATAGAATGGCCGAGCTCCTGCGAAAGAGCAATCCCTTCCTTAATCTTACCTCTCTCATTCCCTTCTTGAAAAAATTTTGGACACTCGGCCTTGCCAAGAAAGAGGAGGGATTGACCTAATGACTCAATGACAAATCCCCTTGAACCCTATTTTATTATTCCTTTGGTCTTTTCCTTTAGAACGGGGATGATGTTTTTAAGGTCGTCCACGATCCCGTAATCTGCTACTCCGAAGATGGGAGCGCGGGGATCTTTATTGCTTTGTTAGTATCTCCCCAACAATGCCCGTGCAATGATGATCTTTTCGATCTCTTTGGTTCCCTCGTAAATTTCAACGATCTTTGCATCCCGATAAAAGCGCTCAATATTGTAGTCCCCAATAAACCCGTAACCTCCATGGAGTTGAAGGGCCTCATCGGCAACTCTGACCGCTGTTTCTCCAGTGAACCACTTCGCCATGGAGATCAGAGGAGACTCGACCCTTCCTTGGTCGAGGAGCCAGGCTGCTTTCTGATAAAGGGTGCGGCCCGCCTCGATCCGGGCGGCCATTTCAGCGATCTTGAACTGGGTGGCCTGAAAAGAGGCAAGGGGTTTTCCAAACTGCCGCCTCCCTCGAACATGTTTAATAGCCTGCTCCATGGCTCCCTGGGCCAGCCCAACAGCCTGGGCACAGATATGGAGTCGGGTGTGATCGAAGAAAACCATGAACTGCTGGAATCCTCGTCCAGGGGTACCAATGAGATTTTCCTTAGGTACTCTAACATCGCTGAAAGAGATTTCGGCAGTGTCAGAGGCGCGGATGCCAAGCTTGTTTTTCAGCTTGCTGGCTTCAAAACCTTCCCGATCTGTCTCTACTGTGATGACACTAAACCGGTCGTGCCGAGATTTGGCATGCGGTTCTGTCACGCAAAGAACCTGAAGAAAATTGGCAATAGTGCCGTTGGTGATGAACGTTTTGTTACCGTTGATGACATATTCGTTGCCGTCCAACACCGCTGTGGTGTTGACCGATGAGACATCACTTCCAGCGTCTGGTTCAGTAATGGCAGCTCCGGTGATGGCCTTGGCCTGAACCAGAGGAGGGAGCCATTTCTTTTTCTGTTCCTCCGTGCCAAAAAGGAGAATCATTTCCGAGCCAAAAGTAGCCGAAAGGATGGATGCAGCAATGCCAGGATCAACCCGCCAGAATTCTTCGTTGATGAGACAGTGCTCCAAATACCCTAATCCTGCTCCGCCGTAAGTTTCGGGTATAAAGACCCCTACAAAACCAAGCTCACAGGCCTTTTCCCAGAGATGTTTTGGGGCTCTCTCCTCGCGATCGCACTCCTGGGCCAGATCTGGAAACTCCTTCTCGGCAAATTCTCTTGCTGCCTTGATGATATCCTTCTGCTCTTCAGTCAGATCAAAATCCATAATCCCTCCTCATTTTAAAACAGAAAGTATCGGACTTTTTGTTAGAATAACGGGGTTGATTGGGTTTCCTTTATCCAAACCGGTATTGAATTCCGAATCCGCTTCGTGGATATTTCCATTTGACGGAGCCGTAGATACAGGCGATCTGGCAGGTTCCACATTCCAGACAACCGGCAAATTCGACCACCATCTCTCCTTTCTCGTTAAGAGAATAGAGGTTGGCCGGGCAGGCGTAGATACAGAAACGTTCTTTGCAATCCTGACAGATTTTTTGGTCAAGCTGGATATGAGTCTCTTTGTCATTTTTAAAGGCATCTAAAGCCAATTTCTCGGTAATCTTCACTGGGCAACACCTCTTAAAATTTTAAATGTCAAAGCTCAAATATCAAATCAAATCCAAAGTTCAAAAATTTTTTATTTTGGAATTTGACATTCATTTGAAATTGTGATTTTGACATTTGGCATTAAATTTTTCTAAATTGTAACCAGTCTTTAAAGGTCTGCAAATTGAAAAATTCCTTCTTCAACCCTTCACAGATCGTTTTGTAAAGGCCCTCTTTGGGATGCTCATCCACCCACATCACCCTTTCGAAGAGATCGGAAATCGCCTGAGGATATTTTGAAAAAAGTCTCTCATTTTCGAGGATCAAAAGGCTGTTTCTAAAGGTGTTCATCTCTCTTATTATAAAACTTTCATTTAGAAGTTTCTCATAGTCAGCTAACGAAGAGGCTGAGAAGTCATTTCTCTCTTTTGCCTTTTTAATCGCCCTTCCTGCCAGGACGCCGGAGACCATGGCATATTCCATTCCCCTCACTGTGACGAGCATATTGAGGCCAAGCCCGGCTGCATCCCCGACCACCAAGATTCCATCTCCATAAACCCTGGGCTTGATCTGAATCCCGCCTTCGTTGATCAGATGGGCCGAATATTCGATGGTATTTCCACCCTTAATCAGATTCTTGATCTCAGATCTTTCTTTAAATTCATCCAAGAGTTTATAAACCTCCCCGCGAGGCTCTCTCCGATTGAGAGAATGAATTCCAACCACGATCCCCAGTGAGAGGCTCTCACGATTGGTATAGAGGAACCCTCCTCCCATCATCCCTTTGGTGAGGGAACCGACAAAGAGCTGGGCCGCACCTTCACCCTCTCCAAGCCTGAATCGGTCTTCAATGGTCTTGGGATCGAGTTGGATCACCTCCTTAAACCCAAGGGCAAAGTATTGGGGTTTAAAAGGCTGACGGAGTCCTGCCTTCTCAGCCATGAAGGAGAGGATTCCATCTGCAGCAACGATACAGTCTGCACCGATCTCCTCATCACCGGCTCTGATCCCGATGACCTTTTCGCCCTCTTTGATGAGATCGTTCACAGTCTTCTGGGAGATGACAAAGATGCCCTTTCCAGAAACGAGATCGGCAAACCACCGATCAAACTTCGCCCTGAGGATGGTATAACTGGGATAGGGTTCTCGATTAAATCGGTCGCTATACAGTTCCACTGTGGTCAAATTGGTTTCGCCCATCAAGGTGAGGATCTCTTTGGTCACATGTCTCTCAAGGGGTGCTTCTTTCAAGAGGTCGGGGAAGTATTTCCGAAGGGGACTGAGATAGATCCGTCCGCCTGTGACGTTTTTACTTCCTGAGAAATCTCCTCGCTCCAGAACGATCACCGTCATTCCAGAATCGGCCAATTCATAGGCACAGGAGAGGCCTGCGAGGCCTCCACCAACGATAATTATATCCACTTTTTCCATCGTTTATCTACCATAGGATGCTGCCAATGGTAGGCAGGAAGAGTCCAACATGTCATTCTGAATTTATTTCAGAATCTCACCCAAGAGAGACCCTGAAACAAGTTCAGGGTGACAAATTGAATTGTTTTGATATTTGAAATAAATTTTAAACTATGCGCTATGCGTTTGATAAGGCTTTTTTCAACTCCTCTGTTAAAGCAGGAACAATTTGAAAGAGGTCTCCGACAATTCCATAGTCTGCATAGTTGAAGATGAGGGCATTTGGATCTGTATCCACAGCGACGATCGTTTTACAAGTACCAATACCTAAGACATGGTGGATTGCGCCTGAAATGCCGAAAGCCATATAAAGTTTGGCGGAGATGTTCTTTCCACTCTTTCCAATCTGATCCTTCACATCCCTCCAGCCTTCATCCACAACTGCCCGGGTCGTTCCAACAGAAGCATTCAGTACATCAGCTAACTCTTCGATCATCTTGAAATTTTCACCCCCTTTAATTCCCCTACCAGCAGCCACCACAATATCGGTCTCTGTGATATCTAACTTCGCGCCAGTTGCTTTCTCCAAGCCGATAACTTTCTTCTTAAATGAAGCGGGATCGGCCTGAGGGGAAACTGAAATGACCTGGGCCGATTTACCGGGATTGCCCTCGAAAATAAAGGTGTTGTTCCTTACCGTGGCCAATTGAGGTTTAGCTTCAGAAAAGGTCACTTCCGCAAAGACCTTTCCACCATAGAGGGGACGTTTGGCTACCAGGCGGCCATCTGCCTCCATCGCTAAGCCAGTACAGTCAGGGGCGTAGCCGGCCTTAAGACGCATGGCCAGTCTTGGGAAGAGGTCCTTTCCCGTGGAGGTAACCCCTCCCAGGAGTACGGAGGGTTGATGCTCCGTGACCAATTGAGCGATGTTTGCTAAATAGGCATCTGATGTATAGTGGGTGAGACTTGGATCATCCATTAAATAGATTTTGTCGGCAAAGGGTCTTAGGCTATATGCACTGTCTTGGAGTCCGCTTCCTAAAAGAATGGCCGCAACCTGTTGCCCTGTCTTTTTTGAGAACTCAGCACCAGCCGTTAGAAGTTCGAAAGCGACCTTCCGGACTTTTCCGTCCTGTTGTTCTGCAAAGACCCAAATCTCATTAGGCATGCTGTTCCCCTTTTCAAATGCGGAATGCGGAATTCGGATTTCGGAATTTAATGCCTTTGATTTTTACTCCGCAATCCGCAATCTGCATTCCGTATTTCAAATAACTTTTGCTTCTTCTTTAAGGAGTTTGACTAACGTCTTCACATTCTCCGGAAAATCGTCCTTAATCATCCTTACTGGAGGTCTCTTAGGTGGGGGGAAATACTTCTGCACCTTGGCCGATGGGAGGTCAATGTCGGGTGCACTCAATCCCAAAGAAGCAAGGTCCACCTTCTTAATCTGAGCCTTCATGGCCTTCATTACATTCATGACCAATGGGATACGTGGTGTGTTTAGACCTTTCTGGCAGGTGAAAAGAGCAGGAAGTGAACATGAAAGAATTTCTTTTCCATTCTCCACTTCCCGGATAACCTTGGCCTCTTTTTTCTGATCATCGACTTCGAGGCCAATGATTGAATTGACATGTGGAATCCCCAATAATTCAGCGACAGCGGGTCCGACAATGCCCGAATCATCGTCCATGGCTTGCCTTCCAGCCAAAATTAAGTCGAAGGGTTTGTCTTTAAGAAAGGCGGCCAAGGTCTTGGCAACGGCAAACGGATTGACCCCTTCTAAGGCAGAGTCGGTAATCTGAATGGCCTCATCTGCCCCCATTGAGATTCCTCTCCTCAGGGCATCAGCCCTCCGATTGTCAACCGTCAATACTGTGACCTTTCCCCCAAACTTTTCTTTCAATTTTAAACCCGCTTCCACAGCGATCTCGTCGAAGAAGTTGGTGAAGTATTTATTTTCAATCTCAAGTTCGGAATCCGATTTGACCTTGACAATCGCCTCTGGATCAGGAACCTGCTTCACCAGGACAAAAATTTCCATATAACAGCCTCCAATTTAGTGAATAATCAAACACCAAGCACCAATAATCAAATAAATTCCAATTTCCAATAACCAAAACTTGAACTGAGTGTTTGGACCATTAATTATTGTTTGTTTGGTGATTGGAATTTGGTCATTGGTGATTATTTGGATATTGGGATTTGGTCATTGGAATTTCATAACTAATCTTTACAAAATACCCTTCCCAGGTAGTCACACAGGACTTCGTGGGTGCCACCGCCGTAAAGCAGGAACTTGGCATCTCTCCAGTATCGTTGCGGAGGATATTCGGTGCAAAAGGCATTTCCCCCGTAAATCCTCATCGCCTCTTCCACAGCATACATGCACATTTCTGTGGCATGATATTTGGCCAACATACAGTCGTTGGTGCAGGGGATCTTATTTTGAATCATCCAGGCACACTTATAGGCATATGTCCGCGAGGCTTCATACCAGGCCCAGAATTTGGCAAATTTCTCACGGATCAACTGGTATTTGCTAATCGGGTTTCCGAAGGCGATTCGATTTTTGGCATACTCTTTGGCATCTTCCATGGCCTCTTTTGCGATGGCTAAGGCATTCATGGCGGTCATCACACGGACCTCGTTAAGAATTTCTCCAGCATACTGTACCCCCTTGCCAATCTCTTCTCCCAAGAAATTCTCATCGGGGACAAAGACATTATCGAAGACGAGCTCGCCCGTCACCGAGCAACGGGAGCCCAGTTTATGCAGTCTCTGGCCGGAAACGAATCCGTCGCGGTCCTCTGTCTTTCTTTCTACGAGGTAGAAGTTGAGACCTTTGAGGCCCAACTTTGGATCAACCGTTGCCATTACTGTGGCAAAATCAGCAATGGGTCCGTTTGTGATCCACTGTTTTCTGCCATGGATCCTCCAGCCCCCACCCACCCTGGTTGCCAGGGTTCTGGTCCCAGCCAGGTCAGAACCTGATTGATCCTCGGTGAAGCAGATGGTGCCGATCTTTTCGCCTCTGATCGCCGGAACGAGGATCCTCTGTTTGATCCCTTCATTCCCGAATCGGGCAATGAAGTAGGTTCCCATGAGGATCTGCATGATCACCGACATGGCAAATCCACAAGATCCCCTTGCCAATTCCTCATAGAAGATCATCTGGCTGATCGTATCTGTACCCATCCCGCCATATTTTTCTTCATGTCTCAGCCCCAGGTATCCGAGGCCGGCAAACTCCTTCCAAAGGTCCCAAGGAAATTCTTCTTTTTCATCCAGTTCTTTAACTCGGGGCATGATTAAGCGATTGACTGCATCCCGGACGGTTTGCCTGAAGAATTCTTGCTCCTCCATAAAGGTAAAATCGAGTGCCATGTATTGTTACTCCTTTCCCCCCACCCTCTCCCTCCCCCGCAAGGGGGAGGGGTGGGAGGGGGTGAAGTTTAAATGATGTTCTTCTCCTTGAACTCCTTCAGTTGGACTGCGCTATATCCCAGAATACGCCCGTAGGTCTCTTCATTATGCTCTCCGAATCGGGGAGGAAAACTGAGTGTTCGGTTGATCGAACTCAGATAAGGCGTGTTGAAAGGAGGGGGTGCAATGGTGATTTCTATACCAGTTTGTGGGTCTTTGCTTCGAATCAAATTTGGTTTGACTAAAGGATCTTCAACAACCTCTTCGATGGTGTTTACTTTAGAGATGGGGATGGTCGCCTTGTTAAGAATCTCAGTCAATTCCTCGGTCGTAAATTTTTTAGTGACCTCGTTGATCGCCCGGTTTAGGGTTTCTACATCTGCAATGCGGCCAGCATTTCGTTCATACTCTTTCTTATAAAGGGACTCGAAGCCAGGGATTTTCATCATCGTCTCCCACTGCCGATCATTCCCCACTGCAATATAGGCATAACCATTTTTCGTCTCGTAAACAGAGACCGGAGCGAAGAATTCGTGGGTATTTCCTCTCCGGGAGACCTTTTTCTTAAAGGTGACCGTGTGCGTGACCGCCTGAGTGAGCCAAGAGACCGTGCTCTCGAGCATGGAGAGATCGATTCGGCTTCCTTGACCGGTCACTGCCCTTTTATAGAGAGCCTTCATGAGAAGACCATAACCATGTTCACTCGCACCCATATCAGGGAGGGGAATGCCCATCACCTGAGGGGTTCCTCCCTTTTCTCCAGTAAGTTCCATCAATCCTCCTCTGGCCTGAAGAATAGGGTCATAAGCTGCCTCATTGCTTTGAGGTCCAAAACCGGTCATCCCCAACCAGATAATATCTTCCTTGATCGTCTTTAGCATCTCATATTCAATTCCCAGTTTAGAATAGTTTCTGGGCAGTTGGTTGGTGGCAAAGATATCCACCTTCAGTTTGAGAATGAGTTCCTTCAAAATTTTCTGCCCCTCTGGAGTTGCTAAATCGAGGGTCAGGGCCTTCTTCCCTGCGTTGATGGAAAGGTAGTAGGAGAACATGCGGTCCTCTTTAAGCACATCGTCTCCGATTCTCCGGTTGGGGTCACCATAAATGGGATGTTCCATTCGAATCACGTTGGCTCCATCTTCGGCAAGACGGAGGGTTAGATAGGGAAGGACAGTCGCTTGTTCAAGGCTTAAAAGTGTAATATTTTTGAAAAGATCGACCTCTTGCATAGGGTCACCCCCTATCAAAATTCTGGATACTGTATACAAAAAACTATATACCTTAGCTTCTCACCTTGTCAAGAGAATTCCGTCTTTTTGAATGGACCAATTTGGAAAAATAATTAACCTTTATGGTCTGTTGTTAATATTCAGCGTGGGTCATTCAGTTGAAGTTTCTTTTTTGGCTTTTGACATTCCTGAAGTAGATGATTTGTTGACCTGTTGAGAGGAGAAACCCTTCTTGATTCCTGACCTCAAATTCGATCAGACCAATGCGGCTCGATCGATGGGTTACCTTTGCGGTAGCCTCAAGGAGATCCCCGGATTTGCCAGCATTCAGGAAGTGGATACTGTGTTGGAGCGCGACCGCAGGGTCTCCGAAACTATTGCCCGCCGCTTCACAGGCCTGATCAGCGACTGAGAAGATGGCTCCCCCGTGGGCCATTTGGTAAATGTTAATGGTGGCTTCATCCAATTTTTTTTCTTAATTTTTCGGTGAGGTCGGAGAGATTTTCAAATTCAATGCGGTTCAATGATTTTACGGCCTCGGGGAGAGGGGAGCTCTTCTTATAAATGATAGTGACCTCCTTGGCCAAACCGAGGGCGATACCCAGTTCGAGAAGGACATCGGCCTTCTTAAGGACGGAGAGATCGTAAATGCCGAGCTTGGCCTGCTTAATCTGATCGATTCGATAATGAATGGATTCCCCTTTTTTGATGGTCTCAGCACCCAAAATCGGTGTCAAGCCACTTCCCTCAAACGCTTTTTTAATGGCTTGAATCGTCTCTACCTCCTGAATTCCAGAGGATACAAAATATTCTCCTCTGAGAGAGACCTCCACGGTTCTTGGTGTGGTCTGGAGCTTTTTAAAGAGCGTTCGATCCAATGTCAATTCTTTGATCGCTGACTGAAGGATGTTCTTTCCATTCTCCAGATCCTTTTTATAGCGTGCAGCGTTGATCTTATCGATCTCAGGCGAAGCGAAGGCTTTCACGCTCACCTCCCGGAATCGAAGGGCCAAAAAATTCTGATAATGGATCGACTTTGAGCCGAAGGCCTTCTCCAAGATCGTTTTTGTCTCAGTGTACCAGTGCTTAAAGACTTCGTGCTCAGGATGAAGACCTGCCATTCCCTCCACTCGATTTGACTGCTCTTTGATCAGATCGATTGGATCCTTTTGCGGCATCTCATTCCCACCTTCGTTCTGCTAAAGAAAATACCAATGGAGCTTCGGAATGTCAATTTTTTATTGAATTGGGTGATATCCAGAAGATTTTATTGACTTTTTTTAACAAGAGTGTATTATTTTGATACATGGATTGGTCAAAAGAACCTGAGCTCAGTTTTGATCCAGCCGTTCATCAAAAAGAGTTATTCGTTGCCTGGAGGAGGTTTGTTGAAACGGGCAAGATTGAAGGGGATATTGTTCCTTCCTATATCGCTGAATCTTGGAAGAGGAGTAAGGAAAGGAATATAGACCCTTTCCACTTTTCACCATCAGCCTATCTCGATCCAGAAATTTACGAAAAAAAGAAAACTGAACATCAATACTTGATTTCCATTTCCAAGCCCTTTATGGAAAATATTTATCGCTCACTTGAACAGAGCCGTTATCTCGTCGTGTTATATAATCCAGAAGGATACCACTTATTGAGGATCGGCCAGAGGGCTGACTTTGAGCGATCAGGACAATTTACTATCCGAGAGGGTCTGTGTTTTGAAGAAGAGAAAGTCGGCACATGTGGGTTTTCTTTGGTGAAATGGTTAAGAAAACCAATACAAATTATAGGTTGCGAACATTATTCAGCTCTTCTTCATTATGTTGTGGGTTCATATGCTCCAATAAATGACCCAGTTCGAGGGAATTTGTTGGGAGTGATTGGAATTACAGGGGCGAGAACAATTCCCAACTCGCATACCTTAGGAATCGCGATTGCAGCCAGCACAGCCATCGAGAATTACATCAAGCTGGACCATGCCGGGAAGATCCTTTCTATATATGGAATGGCCCTTCAGACCACTATGGATTCCTTGGCCGATGGAATCATTCTCATCGATGGTGGGGGGAGAATCTATGAAATCAACGCCTCGGCTAAAGAGATTTTCGGTCTGACAAATATGGAGGTGAAAGGGAGGCATATCTCTGATGTCCCTCGTATTGCTGATTTAGAGAGTTCGATCATGAATGTCCTGAGATATCAGGATCGGGAAGGTCAAGAAATAGACATTCAGATCCATAATCAAATTTATCTAACAAAGGTCCAATTTGCCCGTGGCGAAAAGGATGATGTCCAAGGCGTTATCGTCCAGTTAAAAAATTTGAAGAGTCTATCTCAGATTGTCCATCATATGACTGGAGGCCATACTCGATTTACGATCGATACTATGATCGGGTCGAGCCGAAAGAGCCTTGAGATTAAAGCCCTTGCTCGATTGGCAGCCCAATCCGATGCCAGTATCATTGTTGAAGGGGAGAGTGGAACGGGTAAAGAGGTACTGGCTCAGGCGATTCACAATGCAAGTCCGAGAGCTAAAGAGCCTTTTGTGGTCATCAATTGCTCCGCCATTCCATCGGAGTTGATGGAATCGATACTCTTTGGGCACGAAAAGGGGGCATTTACAGGTGCTACCCACACTCACATCGGTAAGTTTGAAGTAGCAGACCGAGGAACTGTTTTTCTTGATGAAATCGCTGAGATGCCCACCAATATGCAGGCCAAGCTTCTGAGAGTTTTGGAAGAGAATAGGATCGAACGGGTGGGAGGAAAAAAATCAATTAACCTGAATATTAGGGTGATCGCCGCTACCAATAAAGACCTGGAAAGGGAGATTAAAGAAAATCGATTTCGAGAGGATCTATTCTATCGGCTAAATGTCTTCCGGATTAAAATTCCACCCTTGAGAGAGAGAAAACAGGAAATTTATGAACTGGTGCCAGTCTTTGTTCAGCAAATCAGTTCTCTTTTAAATAAGAGGGTAGAAAAGATATCGGAGGGCTATTATGATGCCTTGATGAGTTACAATTGGCCAGGGAACATACGAGAGTTGAAAAATGCCATTCAATATTCCATTGCAACCTTAGAGGATTCCATTCTTTTAGAAAGACATCTTCCCAATATTTTTACTCACGTATCCCAGCAGGGTAAAAAGGAGGAGATGCTCTGGTTGAAGAACTCATCTTTTCCATCAAAGCTTTCGGATTTAGAAAAAGTTGCCATTCAAAATTCACTCATTTTAGCAAAGGGAAATAAATTAAAAGCAGCAAAGCTCTTAGGGATCAGCAGAGCTACGTTGCACAGAAAATTAAGAGGCCTGAATATGTCTCACAATGAGACAACATTTTGATGTGTCTCATATTGAAACAAATTCTTTCTTCTTTACCAAATATTCTCCTCCCTTTAATACCTACTAATAGTTGAAATTTTAACGGAAATTATTTCTTTCTTTAAAATTCTAACTTTGGCATTTTCATTGCTACCTTATAATTAAAAAATTTTTTGATAGGAAGGTCCTTATGAGAGAGCTATTTGTGAGTCGAGATACAGTATATGACATGATGTATAACTCCATGGTCATGGCTGCAATCTTGATGCCCTCCGATGTAAAAAATTTACTTTCTGAGTACCTCGAAAAAGAGGAATATGAGATAGCCAAACTTCATTTAGACACGATCGTCAGGAACTGCGAGTTAGCCGAGAAAGAGGGAAGACTCATATGCCCTGATACAGGTTCCCCCCTTTACTATGTCAGAGCTGGAGACAATGTGAGGATTGAGGGTGGATTTTCTACACTTTATGAAGTGAGCAAGGAGGCTATTAAAAAAGCAACCGCCAATGCACGGCTTCGTCCCAATATGGTGCATCCCATCACCCGGGAAAATCCAGGAACAAACGTCGGCTACTATCTCCCGAAGGTGGAGATCCGATTCGATCCTAAAATCGATTTTTTGGACATTATTGCCATTCCTAAAGGTGGAGGTTCGGAAATCTTCGGGACTTTTTATCGGATGATGTATCCTGCAGATGGGAAAAAAGGAATTATGAAATTTATACTTGATTGCATCAAGGAGTCAACTTATGCAGGGAAGACCTGCCCGCCCAATGTGATCGGGATTGGGATCGGAGGGACGGCTGATATCTGCATGAAGATTGCTAAGGAGGCAGCCGTTTTAAGGCCTATCGGCAGCCGACATCCTGAAGAAGAAATAGCTTCTCTGGAAGAGGAACTGGTTGGAATGGTGAGGGATTCGAATATCGGTCCGATGGGGATGGGAGGGTGGTCTGGGATTCTCGATGTCCATATAGAATATGCAGTAACACACACAGCGGGTTTACCAGTTGGTTTTAATGCTCAATGTTCATTGAGCCGAAGAAAGGTGGCTCGATTCACTTTGGATAACCATATCACATACAGCGATTTTCCAGAATGGACTTATAGATGATGAAATCGTAAAAAGTCCAACCACATGTCATTGCGAGGAGCGTAGCGACGAAGCAATCCCATGAAATCAAGCACTTACGAAATACGAGATTGCTTCGCTCCGCTCGCAATGACCACTTTGGGAACTTTTTACGAGACCATCATAGATGAAAACTGCAAGAAAATAGAACAAAGGTTATAAGGAGTCTATATGGCTGAAAAATATTTAAAAATTCCATTAACGGAGGAGGATGTTCGTAAACTTGAGATTGGAGATGTGGTTTATTTAGATGGCCCTGTTTACACGGGAAGATCCCTCTTTCATATTCGGGCCGTTGATCAAAATATCATCCCTCCCCTCGATTTTAGAGAGATGAATGTTCTGATGCACATTGGACCGGTCATGGAGAAGAGAGACAATTCATGGAAACCGATCTCCACGGCTCCTACATCAAGTATCCGATTTGAGAAATATGGTCCTGACATCGTCAAGAAGTTAGGAATCAGAGCCATCATTGGAAAAACGACAATGGGGATTGGGACGATGGAAATGATGAAGAACTTTGGAGCTGTTCATCTGACTGTCGTCGGGATCATGGGGAACCTTTTGGCCAATCAGGTAAAGAAGGTTTTGGGAGTCTATTTCTTAGAGGAGTTGGGTCGAACAGAAGCGACTTGGGTGATGGAGCTTGAGAAAGGGGGACCTTTTATTGTCGACATTGATGCAAAAGGGAAAAACCTTTTCCATCAAATCAATAGAGAGGTCGAATCGAGGTTTGAAAAATTTTATGAGAAATTTGGAATTCCGAGAGGATTTAAATACACTGATGTGAATGCCTAAATAATATTACCAGAAGTTTAAGAAAATGGAATTTGGAAGGACTGAAAAAATGAAAGCGGGATTGGTTTCTAAAAGAATGAAAGAAAAATAATTATAAAGGAGTTGTATATGCTTGGAAATATTCCAATTATTGAGACAGATGTATTGGTTGTAGGGAGTGGAGGTGCTGGTATAGCTGCGAGTATTGAATGCGTCAAGCATGGGGTTGATGTTACCTTGGTAACCAAGGGGCTCGTTGCTCACAGTGGCTGCACACCAGCAGCCTTGGGTGGAATTGCTGGATATTATGTGAGAGATCCTAAAGACTCATGGTGGGAGCACTTTGTGGATACCGTCGTAGGAGGGTCTTTCCTTAACGACCAAAGGCTTGTTGAAATTTTTGTTAAAGAAGCTCCTATGGCTCTTTTTCTGCTTGAAGATTGGGGCTGTATCTTTGATAGGACTGAGGAAGGAGGGCCCTACCTACGCCAATTCGGTGGCCACAGTTATGCCCGCTCTGTGAGCAGTGGTGACAGAAGTGGTGCCGAGATGATAAAGGGTCTGAAGGCTAAGCTTTTTAAATCTTCTGTAAAGATATTTGACGAGCTAAATGTAACCAGAATCCTAACTGATCAATTTGGGGAGGTTGTTGGAGCTACCGGGGTTAGCATTCGAGATGGAAGGTTCATCATCTTCAAGGCCAGAGCTGTAATTCTGGCAACAGGTGGAATGGGCAGGGTTTTCCCTTTAGCCTATAATGCCGACTCTAACATTGGGGATGGGTACTATATGACACTGTTAGCAGGGGGGAGGTTATGCGATTTGGAGATGCTTCAGTGGCACCCAACGGGTATTTGGTGGCCACCAGGTTTAAGGGGTATGGCTGGTAGTGAGGCTCTCAGGTCTGAGGGTGGAAGGCTTTATAATAAGTATGGCGAGAGATTTATGATGAAGTATTCCCCCAATTGGTTAGAAACTGCTACCAGAGATTTTATATCCAGATGCATTTACAGGGAATACAAGGCAGGAAATGCCACTGAGCGTGGGGGTGTTTACCTCAGTCTTTCTCATATTCCAGCAGTTATCATTGAAAGCAGGTTACCCACGATGTTTTCAAACCTTTTGAAGGTAGGAATAGATATAAGAGACGAACCTTTCGAGATAACGCCGGCATCCCACTATACTGATGGTGGAGTTGTGGTCGATATTATGTGTGAGTCGGAGGACATACCTGGCCTATACGCCGTCGGTGAAGCAGCGGGTGGGCTTCATGGTGGTAATAGACTTGGTTCAAACTCCCTTCCTGATCTTATGGTTACCGGTTTTAAAGCCGGTCAAGCTGCAGTTATAAGAGTAATGGGTCAAAAGAAGGGGGGTAAGAACCTCGAAATACAAAAAGACCAGGTGAAACAGGAGGAGGAACGGGTTTTCGCCCCTCTCAACAAAAAGAATGGTGTTAACCCATTGGAGCTTAAAGAGAAGCATCTTGACCTCATGTGGAAATATGTCAGCGTAATTCGAGATAAACCGGGTTTGGAAAAGGCTATAGCAGAAATGGACGCGATGTGGGAGGAGCTACCGAAGGTAGGCGTAAGCGAGCGGACAATGACCTGGAATTACGAATGGATGGAAGCCCTGGACCTTTATCCAAGAATATTCCTTAGTCAAGCTATGGCACTTTCAGCCTTAACAAGAACAGAGAGCCGGGCAAATCATTACAGGGAGGATTACTCATTTATGGACAACAAGAATTGGTTGAAAAACATATTAGTTTCCTATGATCCTTCAGGGAATGCTCTTTCGGAGAAGATTAAAATCTCTATGAGACCAGTACCTATGACCCTGCTAACACCTCAGGACTTAGGGTTACCTGATCGAATTGATATGGAGGAAATATCCGAGAAAGTATGAGGTGAGAAAATGAAGACTGCCGATGAGAAAAAAAGTATAAAGCTAACCATATTCAGGTTTAACCCCGGAGTTGATAGAGAACCTCGTTATGAAACATACGAAACAGAATGGCTACCAAGTATCAATGCCCACATCGCTTTAACCAATATAAATCTGCACCACCGGGCCAACATAGCATTCAGGAAAGGATGCCGGGAGGCGACATGTGGTACTTGCGCCATTTCAGTCAATGGTATTCCAGCACTGGCTTGTAGCGTATTGATAAGCGATGGCGATGTCCTGGAGCCGTTAAAGGGATATCCCGTGATCAGGGACTTGGTCATAGATAGGACATCGCAAACAATCGACGCATTTAAAAAGATAAAATATGGCCGAGAGGGCAAACCAATCGGATTCGTTCCAGCTAAGGCGAAGGATATAAGTGTTTCAAGAAAACTCACCATATGTATAGATTGTCATGGTTGCAATTCGATATGTCCGCCCATGCTCGAAACTCCAGAAAGGTTCATAGGTCCCATGTATCTCGTGAATCTCATCAGGTCAATGTTCAACCCTATGGAGAATTATGACAGAGCCTCTCAAGCAGTTGATATGGGGCTTTATAGTTGCAATGTATGTGGAGCCTGCACCTTTTCATGCCCCAAATACATAGATATAAGTGAAGGCTTTATTTTAGCCAGACAGAGGTGTGTAGAAAAAAATATTATCCCGGATGAAGTGAAGAAAATACGGAGTAATATTCTGGAATCAAATAGCCCGTATGGTACAGATAGGGTGGAGCGGGCTTCTTGGGCTAAGGAACTAAAAATTCCTAAATCTGGTGAGAGACTATTTTTTGCCTCGTGCTACTATACTGCTACGCAGGAAGGAAGAAATATTTTGACCGTAGCAATAAACCTATTAAAAAAGGTGGGGATAGATGTCAGCTATCTGGGAGACGAGGAAGACTGCTGTGGAGCGCCCCTCTATTTCTACGGTTTCCGGAGAGAGTTTGAAGAAAAGGTTAGAGAGACGAACAATCTGTTGAAAGCAAAGGAGGTGCGAGAAATAGTAACTCCGAGTGCCACATGCGCCTACACTTTAAAAAAACTCTATCCTAAATACACAAGTGATTTCAACATTAGGGTTAGAACCGTGATAGAAGTGATTTTGGAGAAAATCAAATCAGGGGCAATCTCCCTAAAAAGCATGGGAAGTAAAAAGGTAGTTTTTCATGACCCCGCTTCTCTTTCCAGATTGTTAGGTATGGTCAAAGAGCCTAGGGAATGCCTCTCGAATATTCCTGAGGTGGTTATAGTGGAGGCAAAGTACTATTTTGGAGTTAATACTATGTCTGATGGAGATATGTCTGCGGACAGATTGGTCAGTTCAAAAATAGCCGAAGTTAGACTGCAGCAGCTTTTAGCCGTTAATCCTGATATCATTGTCACCTCCAGTGCCACGGACTTGCAAAGGCTGAAGAAAGCTGCTCAGCTCAGGGGTGAAACGAAGGTTCGTATTGTTGATCTAATCGAATTTGTAGGAGGATATTTAGGGATATGATGAAAAGTTATGAAAAAACAATAGGTAGTAAATATTTGGCACCAAGCTATGGCAAAGAGATCATGTTAAGTCTGATCGAAGATGTGGATGCCGACACTGGTAAAGGGATTGCAAGGCTAAACCCGGAAGTGAGGCGGGAACTGGATGTTCAGATCGGAGATTTTATCGAAGTCATCGGTCCGAAAACGCTTAAATTTAGAGTGGAGAAATTAGAGGAGATTAAGGAAAGAAGAAATGCCATAACGGTAGACCGGGACCTTCGGCAGAAAATGTTTCTTTCAGTTGGAATCGAAGTTTTCGTTAGGAAATTTATAAGATAACAGATATTTATAAAAACATACCAAAGTAATTTCGGAGGACGATCCTCTTAAGAAAGATGGGGGATTTATGGAAATCACAAAGGAATTGGCAAAATTTTGTATTGAATTGAAATTTGATAAGCTTTCTCCAGAGGTGGTGGATCGAGTCAAATATTTTGCCTTAGATTTTGTTGGAGTCGCTGCGAAAGGTTCCTTGGTGGATTCGACTAAAGCTATGTACCAGTTTATCAAAGGCCTTAGTCCGACAAACAGAGGAGGGGTGATCATAGGGACGAAAATTCGAGCTTCTCATCTCTATGCTGCCCTTGCCAATGGGACGTCCTCCCATTCCTTGGAATTGGATGATGTGAATAATGAAGCTTCCCTCCATCCTGGAGTGGCCATCTTTCCTGCGGCCTTTGCGGTCAGTGAGATGGGAGCGAAGAGTGGCAAGCGGTTCATCGAAGGAGTTGGCTTGGGCTATGAGGTGATGATCCGATTGGGAAAGGCATTGGGCCCTAAAGAGCATTACAGTAGGGGGTTTCACCCCACTGGAACTTGCGGAACGTTCGGCGCGACAGCTACAGCAGCAAAAATATTAGGCCTGAACGAGGCCCAGTTGGTGAATGCTTTTGGAATTGCCGGAAGCCAGGCAGCCGGCTCCATGGAATTCCTTGCCCAAGGGGCCTGGACAAAAAGAATGCACCCGGGATGGGCAGCCCATAATGGGATCATTGCAAGCCTTCTTGCAAAAAAGGGATTTAAAGGTCCCTCCACCATTATTGAAGGGAGGGATGGTTTTCTTCACGCCTATTCCCTCAATGCTGATGGAGGGAAGGTATTGGATGGCATGGGGTCATCCTTTGAAATCATGAAGACGAGTATCAAACCCCATGCCTGTTGTCGATATAAACAACCTCCGATTGATGGGATACTAAAGATTGTGAGGGAAAATCAACTCAAACCTGAAGATGTCGATAGAGTGACATTGGGAATATTGAAAGCGGGCTTTCCCATCATCGTCACTCCTGAAGAATTAAAATACAACCCGCAGTCTATTGTCGATGCCCAGTTCAGCATGCCCTTTGGAGCAGCAGTCGCCATTCTATATGGAGGGGCCTCATTGAGTCAATATCGAGAGAAGGTGATCCAATCTCCTGAAGTAAAAGAGATGATGAAGAAAGTGCACTGTGTTGAAAATCCAGAGCTGGATAAAGTCTATCCAAAGCAGTGGCCGGCGACCGTGGAGATCAAGACAAAGGATGGGAGAACCTTCTCCACAAGGATCGACTATCCAAAAGGGGATCCTGAAAATCCCCTCTCCTGGGATGAATTGGTTGAGAAGTTCAATGGGTTGACCTCTTCGATTTACTCAAAAGCAAGAAGGGGAAAAATCGTCGAGCAGATCAAGAAGATCGATGCGGTAAGAAACCTGAATCAGTGGACAGGGATCTTATTAAGGGATCGTTAAAAACGAATCTATTATCGGGGTTAAATCAATGGCAAGGATCTATGAATATCAGGGAAAAGAGTTACTCAAGGCCGTCGGTGTTCCAATCCCTCAAGGTAAGGTGGTCTCCAAACCTCAAGAGGCAAAAGAGGTAGCCAAGGAGATTGGGAGACCCGTTGCCATCAAGGCCCAGGTTTGGGCCACTGGCCGTTTTAAGGCAGGGGGTATACAATTCGCTGAGACGCCTGAGGAGACGGAACGTATTGCTGAAAAAATCCTAAGTTCTAAGATCAAAGGTCTTTCTGTCGAGAAGGTTCTGGTTGAAGAGAGACTCGATGTCGATAGGGAATTCTACATTGGCCTCATTGTGGATAGTTCTTATAAGGTTAAGGCTCCTGTGCTGGTATTTTGTACTGAAGGTGGAGTGGATGTGGAAGAGGTCGCTTCAAGAAATCCAGAAAGGGTTGCAAAAATAGTGGTGGACTATCTTAAAGGGGTAGAACCTTCCGATGCCCGTTCACTTATATCGAAGGTGAATTTGGATTCGGAGGAGATCAGCGGTGCAATCTGTGGCCTCTATGAAGCCTTTAAACGATATGATGCAAGAGTCGCAGAGATTAACCCACTGGTCTTGACAAAAGCTGGAAAGATTTACGCTGCAGACTGCCGGATCACCCTCGATGACAATTCCATTTTCCGTCACCCCGAATTTGGGATTAAAGTCCCACGGGATATGGATAGGGAACCGACAGAGTTGGAGGAGCTCGCCTGGTGGATTGAAGAGGGAGATTTCAGAGGGACAGGTTACTTCACCCAGATGGTTCCCGAGATTGATGGAGAGGGATATGTCGGTTTTCATGGCATCGGGGGTGGAGGGGCGATGCTCGGTGCGAGTGCCTTAATTAATCGAGGGCTCAAAATTGCTAACTATGCTGATACGAGTGGCGATCCGCCTGCGAGCAAGGTTTACAGAGTGATCAAGGCTATCCTCTCTCAGCCGATCGATGGTTATATCTTGATGGGAGCCTGCCTGGCCAATCAGGAACAATGGCACCATGCCCATGGGATCGTGAAGATTCTGAAGGAGGAATTAAAAGATCGCCCTGGATTTCCAGTGCTCCTCCTCATCGCTGGAAATAAAGAGAGGGAAACCCATGAGATCATAAGGAATGGATTGAAAGATCTTCCCGTCCGATGGGAACTCTACGGCCGTAACCATATCTATAAGACCGATTTTATTGCGGATCGATTCAAGGAGCTATTAGATGAGTATCTCAAAGAAAAAAACAAAAAAAGAGGAAAAGGGAAAAAAGAATAACCTTACATTTGAAATTAGGACCGGGAAGATTACCATCGATTATAGTCGCTGTGAACCTGTTAGAAAGGATACATCCAACCCTTCCTGTGGTTTTGCTTGTGTCAAGGCGGATCGATGGTATGGTCGAAATGTTCTTAAGATCGAAGGAAATAGACCCGTCCTCGCCAATCCTGATCCTGAGGAGATTAAAAGACTCTGCAACGAATGCCTTGCATGCGAATATGACTGCATTCAATTTGGGGCAGACTGCATTCGAATTGAACTACCCTTTCCTGGGATTGATGAATATCGAAAAAAGATGAAGGTAAAGGTGCAGGAGGTGAATCCCTTTGGCCATTCTGATTGATAAAGAGACAAGAGTTTTAGTCCAGGGAATCACAGGCCGTTTTGGTAGTTTTGTAACGCGAAATATGCTCGATGTAGGCACCCATGTGGTTGCAGGCGTTACCCCAGGACGTCGTAGAGAGCAGGTTTGGGGAATTCCTGTGTTTAATACAGTAAAAGAAGCACAAGAAGAGCACGGCCAATTTGATGCAAGCGTTGTTCTGGTTCCTGGCCCAGATGCTAAAAAGGCTGTGGTCGAGGCGATTAAAGCTGGAATAAAAACCATCCTCATGGAGGTGGAGCGTGTCCCTCTCCATGATGCCTTAGAAGTCATTGCTTTGACCAAGAGGGCAGGGGTGAAACTCATCGGTCCAGGTTCTGCTGGATTGGTGAGCCCAGGGAAGGGTTCTTTAGGGATTTTCGGTTCTCCAGAGGAATTGGCTCGAGTGGCATTTATTCCAGGAAGGATTGGGATCATTTCACGAAGTGGTGGACAGACGACGACCCTTTGCTGGAATGTTTGTGAGGCTGGTCTGGGTATCAGTACCGCGATCAACTTGGGTTCGGAACCGATCCTGGGTACCACCTTTCCAGAACTGCTCCCCCTCTTTCAGGCCGATGAGGATACAGATGCCGTTGCCTATTTTGGGGAGATTGGCACGGTCATGGAAGAGGAGGCAGCTCAGCTGATCAAACAGGGCGCATATAAAAAACCACTTGTGGCTTATATCGCGGGAAGGGGTTTGGCAAAAGGGATTCGGTTCTCGCATGCAAGTGCCATCATTGAAGGAAGAAAAGGGACAGCAGAAAGCAAGGTCGAAGCCTTGAGGGATGCTGGAGTTCATGTGGTGGATCAACCGTACGATATCGGTCCTACATTGGTTAAGGTTCTAAAAGGAGCAGAGGCGTAAAGGTTATTAAACTTTCATCCATTGGTGATGAGGAGATGAAGATGGCCGTTTGGAGATCGATGCTTTTCATTCCTGCAAACAGTTGGCGAATGATCATGAGGGCGGCCACCGAGATGCAGGATGCTATCATTCTGGATCTCGAGGATGCGGTTCCCGTCACAGAAAAAGAGACGGCACGAGTTTTTGCTCGCGATGGGATTCCAATTTTGAAATCAAAAGGAATCGATGTCTTAATCCGGGTAAACTCCCTTCGAACGGGGTTGACCCAAGAAGATTTAAAATATGTTGTGCTGAAAGGTCTTGATTCTATTATGCTGCCGAAATCGGAGACGAAGGAAGATATCGTCAAGCTCGATCGCCTTTTAAAGAAGGAGGAGATGAGCAAAAAGCTCAAATCTAACAGCATCTCCATCATGCCCCTTTTAGAATCCCCTCGAGGCGTTTTGAATGCTTTTGAAATCGCAACAGCGAGCAAGCGTGTGTCAGCTTTAGGCTTTGGGGCTGGAGATTTCTTAAGAGAGTTGGGTGAAGGATTTGCCATCGCCAGACTCTCGCCGGATGAATATTTTCCGATGATTTTATATGCCCGTTCGAGGGTTTCCATTGCAGCAAGAGTTGCCGGCGTACCAGCCATTGATACTCCTTTCTTCGGTCTGTTGATCGATACAGAAGGATTGATCAGAGAATCATCCAAAGCAAAGTTACTGGGCTTCAAAGGGAAGATGCTGATTCATCCTCGCCATATCGAACCGGTCAATCAGGTCTTTTCTCCCTCAAAAGAAGATATCGAATTCAGTAAACAGATGATCAGTGCTTATAGGGAGGCGGAGGCAAAGGGATTGGGAGCTGCCTCTTTTGGCGGTAGGATGATCGATTATGCGATGGTTTCCATGGGCCAGGATCTCCTCTCCAGATCAGAAGTCATCGCCGAGAAAGAAAAGAGAAGGGTTGAAGAGAAATATTGAGATTTTATTGAAACATTTGCTTTTTTGACCAGGACCAGGGTATTTCCCATCTCAGATAAGGCAGTATAAGGGGAGAAATATATATAATGGGTTTTTCACCTCTAAGAAGCCCGCTTAATGGGTGGGAGGGCTTCTTTAACAATTTTAGCTCTTGACTTTTCTAAAACCAGGAAAACAATTGGCCGATGCAGCTTGCTGATAACAGCGGAGCATTATGGATCGTGTGTGTGGCTGGCTTGTTTTAACAGAAGCACCCTTAGAACTTTCTCCATTAAAGCAAGAAGAAAGACAAATCGCTATGCAGTTGACCGATTATGAGAAATCAATTTTGGCGGGAGACTTTGGAGAAGAAGCTAAGAAGATCTTGGAAGTAATGGTCAAAGTCTACGAGATCAATAATGCCAAGGGCTTTATCGATATAAATGAAGTCATGCTTGCTAGTACACAGAACATGTCAATCGGCGGCGAAATGGGAATGGAGTTCTTAATGCGACTGGCAGATTCAGGCATTCGCTTCAAGGTAAAAACCATTACTGATCCTGTTTCCATAGATCTTGAAGAGTGGCGGCGTTTGGGAATCCCGGAAGACTATGCTAAAAAACAGCAACAGTCTGTAGATGCATTGATTAGACTCGGTGCCGTTCCTACCTGGACCTGTGCCCCTTACCTGGCGGGGTCAATCCCTCGGTATGGAACTCATCTTGCCTGGGTTGAGACTTCTTGTGTCATTTTCGCTAACTCCTATTTCGGAGCTAGGACGAATAGGGAGATGGACATTTCAGCATTGGCGGCGGCCATTACAGGTAGAACCCCCTATTACGGATTGCATTTTGAAGACAATCGAGAAGGTCAAATTCTGGTAAACCTCAAAGCAGAACTGATCAGCACCTCGGATTTCGATGCTCTGGGAAACCATATCGGAAAAATCGCAGGGACGAAAATACCAGTGTTTAAAAACATGCAGAAGAACATTTCAATCCAGGCGGTGATGCAATTAGGGGCAGCCCTCGCAACTACAGGTGCTGTTGCGCTGTTTCACATTTTTGAGGTCACTCCAGAGATTATTTTGGACCCTTATAAATATGGGAAAAAGAGCATCACGGAGGAGATTACCATTACCGATGATGATATGAAAGCAGCCTACCAAGAGTTGAACACCACTGGCAATACGGATATCGATTTTATTGCCCTTGGGTGTCCCCATTATACCTTCGATAAGATTAGGCAGATTGCTTCTTTCTTGGAAGGAAAAAAGATCCAAAAAGGAATGGAAGTGTGGATTTGTACTTCCAAAACAGTTCGGGATCTGGCTCTGCGCAGCGGTGATGTGCAGACAATAGAGAAAGCTGGGGCAAAGGTGGTGGTTGATACCTGTATGGTACTGGCTCCGGTGAAACAAATGGGGTTTCATATCATGGCCACTGATTCGGCAAAGGCCCAGTTTTATGTATCTGGTTTTGGTGTTGGGGTACGATTTGGGAATACCAAAAAATGTTTACTGGCTGCTGTAACAGGCAAATGGGTTGAATAAGATGTCGGTTATATATCAAGGAAGAGGTATATGCCATGGTTTGGTGGAAGGCGAGGCTCTCGTTACAAAACAAGAAATATCTTTTCTAGGAGGTGTGGATCCGGATACTGGTTCGATCAAAGAAGTGAACCACGAGCTATATGGGGTGAAACTAACAGGGAAGATATTGGTTCTTCCCGCACTTAAGGGATCTGCAGGTGCCATGTGGATCATTATTCGATTGGCAGCGAGAAACATAGGCCCAAAGGCCATCATAGTCTCGAAAGCAGATACCATTTTAATCGGAGCGGTGATCATGGGAGGAATTCCAACTGTTGATTCGCTATCTGTGCATCCTTTTCAAGTATTCAAGACTGGCGATTTGTTGAAAGTCGATGGGGAAAAAGGGACGGTTGAGTTGATAAATTATGGTCCTAAGAATTCATAGAGATTATGTTTTTAAAAGCGGACTCAGAAGTTAGGATCTTAAAGAAAGCAGAGATGTCTGGAAGGGAGAAGAAATCTTGGGTTTGATGGAAGCCTGTCATTCGGTCAATCACCTCTTCTTTGAATCCTTAGGCTCCTCCATCCTTTCATCAAAAGGAGGTGATGTTTAGCCATAGAGTTTGAGAATCTAAGCTAATCAGAGGTTGTCGCAGAAAAGGAGAAGAGAATTGAAGAGAAATATTGAAAGAAAGGAGGATGATGAGAATGAGGAACAAAATAATTTTACTTTCAATAGTATTTGGATTGATCCTGAATCATGCATGAAAATAAGAATCTATTGATATCTAACCCAAGAAAAATGTACATTAGATCATTATCTAAGGTTTGGCCCTTAACATACTTAAAAATTAGGTTAAGGATCAATGCCAAAACG
>Ga0315312_1000671_pt1 | contig 34826 bp, 45 predicted proteins | sample TDP7_MG_FD_203629 | JGI IMG/M metagenome (GOLD analysis project Ga0315312, IMG submission 203629) | Freshwater sediment microbial communities from Lake Towuti, South Sulawesi, Indonesia - TDP7 | ecosystem: Environmental > Aquatic > Freshwater > Lake > Sediment | place: Indonesia: South Sulawesi... | reverse complement strand
GAGGTTACCAAGGGCATTATTGACGTTGAGGGGGACAGAACCCACGGAATAAAAACCCTCGCCGTCCTGGAGGGGGAGAGAACAGCGACGTACATGGCTTCAGCGCTGTACCTGTCAGCGGTGGCTATAAGTCCGCTGCCGTGGATCTGGGGACTAGTTTCCATACGGTATCTAGCCCTAGTAGCCCTCACAGACTTAGGCTTCATCGCATCCTCCGTGTCGCTTCTCAGAAAACCCTCTAAGGAGAACGCTAGAAGAGTAAAGCAGAGGGTTTTGGTCTGGATGCTTCTGGGTTTAGCTGCCTTTCTAGTGGGTTAACTCCTTAGCCGGAGATGTTTGAAAGCCTCGAAGAACTTGAAGAGATTAGATGGACTTAAACCAATCCTGTTAAGTGCAGAAGGTAACAAAACCAAGACTAGCTCGTTTCATTTACTCCAATGCTGAACCCTATAGTCTTCTAATTGGAGAAGACAAAAGAAAAACTTAAAGACATGATAGGATATGAGTGAATGGGTGCCGAGGTAGCTCAGACTGGGAGAGCACCCGGCTGAAGACCGGGCTGTCGCCGGTTCAAGTCCGGCCCTCGGCACCACTCAAAATCTTGAACGAGCTTTTTCGGCTTATTTTAACAAAGAAACATGCCTGTTTCAACCTTTCTTTTGTGTGGGCTTGAAGATTTAACTGAGTGGATTCTTTTCAATTTTAGTGGTGGAAATGTTGTATAAACGAGTGGCTGTAGTTGTGGTACTCGCTGTCTTAGTTGCATTGGGATTAACAGCAACTTACCTACTTATGAGACAAACACCTAGGCCAACCCCAGAGTTAACCACGACTGGGATAAAGCTTCCAGAACCGAGGTATAGAGGTGATGTCTCACTTGAGGAAGCCCTCTTAAAGAGGAGGTCGATTCGAGACTACACCGGCGAACCCTTAACCCTTCAAGAGGTATCGCAGCTACTTTGGGCTGCTCAAGGGATCACCGATCCAAGAGGCTTCAGGACAGCGCCTTCTGCTGGAGCCCTCTACCCCCTCGAGGTCTATGTAGTGGTCGGAGACGTGGAAAACCTCGCCAAGGGTGTTTACAGGTATAATCCTCATGAGCATGAGTTAGTGAAGGTCTTGGATGGGGACAAGAGGGCTGACCTGGCTAAAGCCGCTGTGGGCCAGAGATGTGTTGAGGAAGCAGCCATAGACATCGTAATCACGGGCGTTTACGAGAGAACAACCAAAAAGTATGGCGAGAGGGGCATCAGATACGTACACATAGAAGTAGGGCACGCAGCCCAAAACGTATGCCTTCAGGCAACCGCCATGGGCCTTGGGGCGGTCACCGTTGGAGCCTTTTACGACGACCAAGTGGGCGAAATCCTGAACATAATGAAGGGAGAACAACCGCTATACATAATACCCATAGGGAGACCGTCTTCTTAAATCACCTTTTACAACTAAACGATCTTACGTATAGTTAGGAAGAGGCACCCTTGCGCGATTGGCAAGAAGTATTGGCCTATGGCTATAGGCTCGCAGCCTACCCCCTCCCCTTATTCTTAATCCGATGGAAATGTCCGTTGCAGTGTCCGCAAGACGTTATTGCGTTGAAGACCTCGAAAGATTATAAGCGCGCGAATAATTTTTAAACCACCAATGGGACTTAGATATGGGGCCGCCAAGGTTGGGACAAGAGGAATAGGCGTCCTCTTGCAGCAAGCCGTAGTCTAGCCACGGCCTATCCGGCGATAAGCCGCTAGAAAGGAATGACGACGGGCTCCAGAATACGCCTAGACGGGTTTGCGGACCACATGGGATGAAGAACTTCTGGAGCGGTGAAGAAACCCGTAGGAGCGGAGATGATCTGTTCCGGGGAAAGGTCGTCGGTTCAATTCCGACCGGCCCCACCAAAAACTGAACCGTCCCCCCTTAACCGCTGAGGACCTCGTTAACTTTGTTTTATGGCTTAAGAGGAACAAGCGATCCGCTGACGTCACCATAGAGGGCAAGGTGGAATGCCTCAAGAACCTGGGGAAACGCGTGAACCTTTGGGATACTCAAGCGGTGGAGGACACCATCCGGGAAGAAACCGCGTGGAAGAACGGATACAAGAATCGCGTTGTCTATGCTTATGCGGATTGGCTTCGCTTCCACGGGTTTGAGTACGAGCCTAAGCCGTATTATGTGGGTTCAAAGCTGCCTTACGTTCCCCTTGAAAAGGACATAGATCAACTGATCGGTGGCTTCACGGGCTCTAAGGCGAAGCGTTATGCTGCTATGCTGCAATTGGCGAAGGAATCTGGTTGGAGGCCTATTGAAATCTTTAGGTTAACACCCGACGATTTCGACTTAGAAAGGCAGATGGTTACGTTAAACGATCCAGCCAAGAAAAGTGAACCAAGACAGATCAAGATGTCGGAGAAGCTAACCGCCATGATGATTCCTCTGATACGTTATACGCCCGTAAATAAGCGGGTTTGGTCGGCTAAGCCTAAGAAGATTCGTTCCACCTTTACGGAGATAAGAAATCGAATAGCAGAGCAGACGGGGAACCCCAGTATTCGTAGGATTATGTTGCGAAGCTTCAGACATTTCAAGGGCACGATGACGTACCATAAAACGAAGGATATCGTATACACTCAAAGGGTTCTTGGCCATAAGAACATTAAGAATACGTTAATCTACATTCAATTGGTGAATTTTGAAACCGACGACGAATACATTGCTAAGGTGGCAAAAACCTTAGAGGACGCATGCCAATTGGTGGAGGCTGGCTTTGAATACGTTACAGAGATGGAGGCAGTAAAGATTTTTAGAAAACGCAAATGACCCCCACTTTTTCCCTTTTTTGTTTTGCGAAGCACATTCACAAGGACCTATCAAACCCTTAGGATGCACGTCGCAGTTAGCCGCCTTGGATCGGGTTTAGGCAAGGTTGAGGCAGAAAGCCCTTAACTAACCTCCTTTTATTTTCTTTAAGTAGCGAGGACAATGGACGTGGCGCATGTTGTGCTCTGCGTTATATCCGGATATCGGGACGTTGTCTTTGCGGAACAAGAGACCGCACCCGGTGCAATGGTAATACTCACCCCAGCATGGGAAACCGAGCCACTTCAAGAAAAGCTGTAATATAAAAAATCGAAATCTCAAATCCGCATTTCCATCTTGCATTTTCGGTCGTCCCTTCTGTTTTTGCGCGCTAAACTATGTGCACCTCATTCTGCTTCCTAATCAAAATAAGCAAAACTTAAGAGTATATTATGAGGGGTCGATCGTGTTTGGTGAAGATATGGACAAAAACACAACGATCGGGATTAAAGCATTTAGGGATGGTATCCAATCTACAGATTTAATCCCGGCATTATCTCTAAGGAAATTTATAGCGCACGCTTAGAAGAGATATGGGTGGGTCTCCCCTATGAACAACAGCGTTTGTAATATAAACATTGTGAGAGACAGAATGTACAACAAAGCTGGTCGTGTACGGCCAGCCAGGAATTTTGAATCGGTGTAAACTTGCCTGTACTTCGGCTGCACTGCTTTGGTGTAAAGCAAAAAGGGCATGATGATGAACGAAGGGAGGAACACCCACCGAGGAACCCAATTTAACGGTCCGCCCCGACGGAAGAAAAGGTAAACATACATAGGGGATGTAATGTAAAAGAATTCGTTGATATATGTCAAGAACAGGAAAGACGCGTTGAACCACGCGTAGGTTTTTAGGACTATTTGATGTGATGTTCTTGTTGTTAGGTGGCTAAACAACCAGACAGCTACTAACACAAGTAGCGGAGGAACAAGCACAAGGGCGACAGCCTTTCTCGCCTCGAGTGTTTCAGGCAAGTTCGTTAGGACTCCAGTAAGTATGCCGAGAATCACTACAGTCCAATCGAAGGACTTGTCTATTTCAGACTCCATCCACATCTCCTCGTCTCGGTTTAACTTTTAAGACTAAGCGCGCTATTGGTGGGACTTCTCCATTTTTTACTGCCATTATTTATAACGCTTCTCTTTTTAAAGTTAATTAGCGCGCGAACTACTTCACAACGAGTCGATATAGGAATTCACTATGGATTCTGCCTCTTCTGGTTTCAAATGATGACGAGCGAGGCGATTAGATGTACCATCAAGCGCGCGACACTTGAACTCATTTTTGTGAAAACCAGCCTACGGATTGCTCGTTACAGAAATAGCATAAATTTGATGTTTTCTTCTGTTTAACTGCTCCAGAATCTTTAACAGCTCTCTAAGTTCGTCCAGTTCCTTACGATTTTTCTCTTGAACTTCCTGAACGAAACTCTCTGCTGACATAAAGTTCCTACACAAGAATAAAGTGACTTGCTTAATAAAAATTATGACTTTAGACTTTAATGGATAGCATCATCCGAGTCGACGAGTTCCGAAACATTCATTCAACAAGGATACGACGTATTATTCAGCGCGCGCAAGCTTACAAAGAAGAGAGTGGTGCAAAGAATGTTAAAGGCATCATTGTTGCTCAGGAAAGATGCAAAAAAGCGGCAAAAGCTTCAAGTTTGGATTTATACATATGCGAGAAGAAATTTGCATTCTCAGAAATCACATGGTGCCAAAAACAACGGAAAGGAAAGCAAGCTAAGAGGGAGCATTCTTTTCTATCTTCGTGTATCCTTGTTTTTCAGGGCTTTTTCGTTTTTTCTATAAGTTCTTTAACTGTTACTCCGCCGACAATCCAGTTCTCGGCTGGATTATCATAGAATATTACGGAAACAGCCTCTTTAGGCAGATTTGGTATCTCCTTCACTAACAGGTTGGTTATCTCATTAGCTATTTTGACTTTCTGTTCTTGGGTTAACGCTCCCTCAGTCAAACTCACTTCAACTAAAGGCATACTTATCCACCATACTGTCAAGCTTGTGTTTTAGGCTTATATGCTTTAGCGCGCGTATAAAACCTGCAAGAGTCTAACTAAGCGCGCGTTTCAATGTAGTCGTCAGATAATTTCTGCCTTTACTTTTAGTTTTCTCTCTCCTCGCTTAGTTTTCTTTGCTTCGCTGGTTTTTTATGGGCTTTGCGCGCGTTTTAATGTGGTGCCCTAATTTCAGTAAAACTCGGGAGGCTTGAGGGTTGATTGATGATGGGAAGTGTTGGCTTTGCCTTCGAACCACTCCGTTTAAGATTTTGAGGGTTTGTCATGGTCTTTATGAGGATCCTAAGCTGGCTCGTGAGGCTGGGCTGAGGGCTGCGCAATTGCTTAGGGACGCCTACCTGAGGGATCCAGCTAAAGTGGGTGGGAGGCGTTCAAGGGTGTTGATAGCCAGCGCTATTTATCTGGTCGGCGTTTTGGATACACAGCTTCGGAGAACTCAGTGGGATGTCGCTGTTGCTACCAACACTGCTGAACCTACAATACGAGAATGTAGCAGGCTTATTGCAGAAGCGTTGGGGATTCCCTCACGGCCGGATGAGTGGTGGAAGCTGGAAAGGAAGCAGGTTAGATGATGGGAATGTCTGTCCTCATATGATTTTTAGCTTTTTTCCGGTTTCCCTTTTCCTCAATGAAGCTCTCAACTTCAGGAAGCAGCTTTAATTAGTTTCAGATGTTTAATTATTTAATGTTTGCCAAGTACTTTGAAAATGGGGATTTTTGGTCGTGGTCGAAGCGAGTATTGTTAATGTGGTTGCAACATCAGCTCTTGGTCAAATGGTTGACTTAGATGAGTTAGGGAAGCTGAAGGAGATTCTCCATGATTCAGAAGTTTATGGCGGTCGGGTTGCTTATTTCAGGTCTCCTAATATAAGAGGTACAGTTTCTATTTTTGCTTCTGGTAAGATGATAAGCGTAGGAACAAAAAGCGAAGAGGAAGCGGTTCGTGAACTTGAATATGTTAAAGAGTTTTTGGTTGAGAAGGACCTTGTTAAGCCAGCCAGACTCGAGTATAAGATCCAGAACATTGTTGTGATGGCTAATTTTAAGGAAAATATAGATCTTGATGAACTCGCCAGAAAGCATAAGATAATGTATGAGCCGGAGCAGTTTCCCGGTGGAATCTTGAAAATTAACGACCCTTACAAGGCAACGATTCTACTTTTTGCTTCTGGAAAAGCCGTGATAACAGGCCTCAAAAGTTCCAGTCAAATCAACCCTATACTGCAAAAAATAATGAGCTTAGTAAGGAATAATTAACAAATACTGAAATGAGTTTATCTTACTGTGCGGAAAAGAAGAAAGGCTATTTTGATCGGGAAAATGAATTAAGTTTTTGATGCATCTCTTCCCAATTTGGCATGTGGGCTGATAGTAGGGCTTTGAATGTTTTTCCGTGGTTTGGCACTATGAGGTGTAGTAGTTCGTGGAGTATAGCGTTCATTTTATCGTGTAGCTGAGTTCTTTTTTGAGGAATTCGCCTGGTGCGAGTATGTGTAGCCAGTCGTTTACTCTTTTTCTATATTCGATGGCAATGTCCATGATGGTTTTGAGTTCGGTTTTGTCGATGCTTCCACTTGGGTTGATGAGTTTTAGTAGGCCGCTTGCTATTCTTTTTACTGATCGTTCGTCTCTTATGGTGTAGTCGCCTATGAGGTCGACTTCTTGGTCTATTATGTGGGTGTAGTTTTGTTTTCTCATTTCGTGCATTATTTCGCAGAAGTAGTCGGAGGCTATTCCGTAGCCTCTTGATAGGTGTCTGGTTGACATGCTTATTTTTGGTAGTTCCCAGCCTGGTGCGACACCGTGGACTCTGTCGATTAGGGCGGAGTCTCGCATGTCCTTAGATAGGACGTAGGTGAAGTCTTCGACTGGTACGTAGCCTGTTTCTTTCATTTGTACTGTTATGTTGCCCATTAGCATGAGTGCGCAGGTGCTGGCGGCTCTTTTGGGTCCTCTTTCGTAGTGGCCGCTTTCCATGTAGTCTTTGAGTTTGCCGATCATTTCGTCTGGGTTTGTGAATTTTACTTTGCTGATTTCGTCAAGGATTATAGCGTCTTTTGCAGCCATTTCTCCGAGTTCTCTTCTTGCTATGTTGTAGAATAGTGTGGCTGCGCTTATGTTTCCTCCTGCGAAGATTCTGGTGTAGTATGAGCTGTTGCGGTAGAGGTAGGTTTTGCCTGTTTGTTTTGGTCCGAATTCCATGAGGTTGGTGTTGCATTCGACGAGTGGGATTAGGCGTGTTAAGAAGATGAGTTTTTGTCTTAGGTTGTAGCGTTCGTGATTTAGTCCGACGGTGTTGACTATTAGGTCTATCCATTCTTCGAAGGTGAAGTGTTCTTTGGATTCTTGGAAGATTTCGAGGTCTGTTGTTGTGCATTGGAAGGGGACAAAGTCTTGTATGACTACGGGGGTCATGGTTGGTAAGGCTGTGTGTAGAGAGTAGGATAGGGTGGCGAGTCCCCACATTCCTGCCATTAATAGGTTTTGGTTTTTGTCGAGTACGTCTAAGCTTATTATACAGTCTTTGAGGTTTAGGTTCTGGAGGTGTGCTCTGTAGGTGCCGAGTTCGACGTCGGTTGTTACTTTTACTTCGTCTATGAGGGTTGTTTTGCCTGTGGTCATTATTTCTGAGAGGATTTTGTCTCTTTCCCTTGCTTCGTGGTAGTATTTTGCTACGAATTTGGAGAGTTCTGGGGCGTAGTTGTCTTCGCCGTATTTTTCTATGAATTGGGAAGCGAGGTATTCCACTACGTATCTTGGAAGCATGAAGAACTCCTGTTTGTTGGCTATTCTTTTGTCCGTGGCGAGGTCAGCAAATACTTTTTTGGCTTTGTTGAAAACGTCGCTCATGCTTCGTCACCAAGCAGTTCGTCAAGCTTGGATGTTAAGGATTCATCTTTTCTGAACCTCTTCTTCTCTTTAACGTGGAGAGTAAACTCGCCTTTGGCTACCTTGGCTTTGGTGATTATTTTGTAGGGAATTCTGTGCTCGCCTACAGGTAATGGTGGTACTTTTACCTTGATGTTTTCTTGCTCTTTGTCGGTTTCTAATTCGGCTTTCCGATCTGGCAGCTGCAACTCTATCCTTACAGTGTCTTTCAGAGGATTTGTGATAGCTACTTCAAAGCCGCCCGCAACATTAGGTCTGGCGACAGCATTCAAAAAGTCGACTTTGATTTCTGAGGATATCTCTTCAACAAACTCTTCCTCAAACTCTTCTCCCTTCAGAATTTCAAGGCATTTTCTAATTTCCTTCAGTTCTTCGTCTGTGATGTCATATAATTGGGCAACAAGTCTGTCTATTTCTTCTTCGACTCTTTTTAACTCTGATTTCAGTTCCTTTTTTCCATCTCGATAAATCTCAAGAGCTATTTCGTGTGCTTTTTTAGACATTTCCGCGAGCTTCTTGTGTACTGATTTAGTAGGGTCAAATTCTGGGATATTGACATATCTGATAACGTGCCCATACCCACTAATCTCATATGTAGAGGAAGCTACTGCAAAGAGAAAAATTGAGGAATTTAAAATGCTGTTCACGTAGCAACTTTCTTGTTCAGTTTTGAACGATACAAACATCACTGAGTGATCGGGTACGTAAATAACATCCCCTGATGGCCCTAAAACAGCTGAAGCAAAACTCGTAGCTTTTCCGGTAATAGCTCCTGCGATTGGTTTCCATACGACCTTATACTTATCAAAAGTATAGGGACCGATATTATCCAATCGATAAAATGGAGTCTTTGGACCTCTTCCTAAGAAAGGTTTTATTGTTCTTTTCTTAAGCTGAGCTTCAAAGTTCTTAAAATATTCATATGCCTCAGGATATTTGAGTTTCATCTCATGTTCATTGATTGGTCTGCCATCCTCGGTATGAGGAATAATTGTCCAACCAAATTCGTCACTAATATACCATTTTTGGATATCTCTACCACGAATAAAAGGGTGTACTAAATTTCTCTCAACGATATGTTCAACCTGTCTAATTGTTTTCTTTTGCCCAGATATTGGTGGGTTCGATATTAATAGACCCGCGGGTGTTTTGTCTATGACTTTTATCCAGTATGCTTGATTTAGTCCTGTATATACTCCATTATGTGCTTCATATTGGCTCTCTGTGCTGGTCAATATCTTGGAAACTCCCTTGGTAAGCTTCTTCGGTGGTTTGCATCCAAGGGGTCTCAGGTTTGTTTCCTAACAGAGGTCGAAAGGTCATCTCAAACCTTCTTGTAACTTTCTTTACTTCATCCAAATTTAACTCAGGATCTATTCCTCCACTTCTTGGATTATGCCAGACAATGCATGGAAATGGAAATTCTGTTTTTGCTATTTTTTCAACTACAATCATCGCAGTTCTGTTGACAGCGCCTTCGAACGGAAAAAGTGTCACCAGATCATGCGCTTTAAGGACCTTGCACATCAGTTTGCTTGATGGTTTACCTTTAGCCAAGATTTCTCTAAAACCAGCCCCTGGCTGATTTTTGAAAATAGTGAATGGAACCAAAAATGCAAGTTTTCCGCCATTTTCAGCAAATCTGTCAAGACATCGGATAACGAAGAGTGCAGCGATTTCCCTCTTAAACCCCCCGATCCGAACAACTTTGAGCAAACCATAAGCATCCCATAAATCTCGTGATGTTGTTCTGTAATCTTCAGGCAAATTTTCCCAGTTTATCCAAGGTGGATTGCCAACAACATAGTTGAATTTTCCATAAGAGCTTACGATAGTAAGTGGTGCAAAAGCGTTTTTGATTATCGAAGTCCAAACGTGGTTTCTGCCCTCTTGCTCAAGTTTTAGGAAATTTTCATAGAGACTTCCCACAAGTCGTAATTCTTCATCATTCAAGTCAAGCTCTTCTTTAGCCAGATGTTTGAATTCGTCAATCTTATACCTGAGCCTTACGAATCTGTCTATAGCCTCGAGCAATCTACCTAACATACCCTTATCAACTATAGACTTCGGTAATTCAAACACTCCAACGTGAGTTCTAATAGTATAAGAAACCCCACTCAAAGTGGTTCTCGTTTCAACCAGAAGCGAATCTGAAAGGTAAATCGGTATCTCTATTGGACCTTTAACGTATCCAAACATATCTGCAATAGCTAAAAGGTAATTTGTCCTGGCAGTTAAAACGGCAAGGGGGTTCAAGTCAAAACCAACAACATTCCTTAACAAATAATTGACCAAAACATCTTTCAGATAATGCCCTTCAGCATATTCCCTAAACCTCTTCATAGTCAGCACAAGGAATGTTCCTGAACCACAAGCTGGGTCCAAAATCCTCAGATCAAGAGGCTTCGTTAAATCATTTTTGTTTTGGGCTATTTTTTCAAAATTTTCAACTGCAAGTCCTACTTCATCTAACAGGAGCTCAGCCAACCAGTCAGGGGTATAAAATTCGCCTAACCGCCTCCTAATATTTCTTGGCACCAAGTTTTGATATAATCTCTTCAACAGGTCTCTGGTGTACTCTGGCTCAAGCACAGGCGTAGCTGGCTCATAATCAGCCAATCGCTTAGCCAAATCCGCAATAGCATTTGCTGTGTCTTGGTCCAGCTCTTCCAAATACCAAGAGAAATAGTCACCCTCAATAAAATTCGTGATGTTAAGAAACTTCCTAAACACGCCACCACTTTCCAAATCCTCCAAAGCCCTCTTAAAAACATCCAAACCCTTCATGTTCGCATCTTCAAGCTCAGCCACATAAGACTTCAACCATTTACCCGCACCAAAAAGATACGCAACCTCAGCACCCAACAGCTTCATCACCAAGGCATAATAAGTATGAACAGCAAACAACAAAGCACTGTAATCAACTTTCCCAGAAATCCCATATTCCGCCTCCAAACCCTTCAACTTCTCAGGACTGTAAGCACACACCTGTGAGAACAGCCTTTTCCAGTCATTAAATAACGCCTCAACTTTAGGGCTCTTAGAAGACACAACCTTACCATAAAAAACATTAACCATCTTAACTGCTGTATCACTCTTGGGTCCAAAATCTCTGAGTAGCTCGTCAACAGCAAGCTTCTTCCGCCTAAGCCCCCTAATAGCCTCAATAAGCCTCAGAATAGTCTCCCTGTTAAGGTCATAAGGACCCCTAATCAACCAATTCTTAGTTTTCTCATCATAACGAACAAAAGCAATCTTATCAGCCAAAATCACGCCTAAGAAGAGCTTGAACCTATCTTCAACCTCAGCCTCCTTCCTAATATAACCAATCAACTGCTCCTTAGCCCTCGCAACATCAGGCTCCCTCAACAACTTCCCAGGAGCCTTATACTCAATAATTACGTGACCATAAAGTGCATCAGGCCTTCCACCAGAAACAAACGTATACTCATATCTCCCAGGCGTAATACCAAGTTTAGAAATGACTTCACTTTCCAAAATAGCAGAGGCCTTTATCCTAAGTTCTTCCTCATTTGCAGCCGTAGCTGCAGAGTGTTTAAGACCAACAAGAACTTTATCCACATCAATTTGTTCAATTGACATATTAACTGATCCCCACAACCAACTCCTTATTTTGCCACCTATTAAACTACTCCTGTGATGGCTTCTTTTTTCTTCTTTTGTTTTCCTCTAAGCCAAGCCTTTATGAACTCCTCAATTTCGTGTCTGTTGTATGGGTCGCTCCAGGCTGCGTCTAAGGCTTCACACTGGTTTGACGCGCCTATGAGGCCGAAGTATGTGAGAAGCTCTTTGTATAGCTGTTCGGTTTCGCTCTCACCTAACAAAACACGCATATCAGTCAAGATATGCATTAGTATGGTTCTGCTCACGTTAACCACCGCTTAGCATTTCATTCTTCACTCAGAATCTCCTTTACCTCCTTTTTCAGGACGGGGATGTCCTTTTTCACCGTATCCCATACAGCGTCTAAGTCCACGCCAAGATAGTTGTGGATAAGCTTGTCCCTCATGCCGGCGATATCTTTCCAAGCGATGTGTGGATATTTGTTCTTGAACTCGGTAGAAAGCCTCTTTGTCGCCTCTCCAATAATCTCCAGTTGACGGATGACCCCGTCTTGAATCAAGTTGTTTTTAATAAAATCGTCGTAGCCGACCGTCTTAGTGTATTCTTCAATTCTTGATATAGCATCTCGAATATGTTTCAAATACACTATGTCAGACTTTTTCATCATAAATTACCTTTAGCTCTTTTTTTATGTCATCTATCATGTAGGGACTTACCGACCCCTCAGTCACCAAGTCTACCTTTACGCCCATGATTTCGGACAACCGCCTCTCAATCCTTACCAAATCCAAGAGGCTTTTTCTCCTTGAAAATTTCACCAAAATGTCTATATCGCTCTTTTCTTTCTGCTCACCCCGAGAATAAGAACCGAATACGCCAAGAAAGTTTATGTCATTCTTTTTACATGCATCAAGCAGTTCACTTTCATTTATCTTAAGGATTGCTTTATCCCTCATACAATCCCCTCGGCCTCGCAACTTCCTCATCTTTGGATTAAGCCGATTCGGCTTTACCTCCTCGATTACTTTTCTACGCAACCACTAACCACCGATTAAGCAATCTTGTTTAGTAGAGGATTGTTTTAGGTTCGATTCTTCCGTTTGGCTTAACTGTTAAGCCCTTTTTCTCCAGTGTTCTCTGCACCTTTGGAATCTGTATGGCGTATCTTACGTGTTCGCAGTTTCGTTCTCCGCATAGCTGGCAGTGCACGACGTTGTTGCGGAAGTAGACATCCACAAGCCTTTCCCTTCTACGGTCGATGATGGTAACGTGGTCCTCGTAGACGTTAAAGTGTTCAAGGACCGGGTGAACGATTGGTTTTGGCCCAAGAATCTGGAGCTCCTCGCACCTTTTTCTCACGGCCTCTGTTACGAAGTCTGCGAGGCTTTTGTAGCCTGCTTCCGGGTGATCCTTGATGTATTGCTCGATTTCGTCTACGAGTTCTCTTTGAAGGCTTATCCCCCTATACTTTTCCACAGGCATGCCATTACCTCATAATTGCTTCATATATAAAGTAGACAAACCTTAATAAATTTTATTTAACCAATTGAGGCGATTTTTACTTTATTCATACCGCAAATTTTAAAGCAATTCTACTTCACTTATACCATATGGATAAGGTTTAGGCGGGGTAAAGGTTGCCTAATTACCGGAGCATATCGATCCAGGACGAACTTGTCCAGCAAGTGGAGCGACTCATTCGCAGGCTTGGAACCTACAGAAGCATTGCAGAGTTTGTCTCTGAGGCTGTGCGTTTGAGGCTGGAGGCTCTCGAGAAACAGCAAAGGGCGGAGGGACAAAATGAGCAAGCGCAAGTTTAAGCCGTTGACTGAACTCCGCGAATGCAGGGTCTGCGGTAAGCCAGAGAGCCGACAAAGGTATTTCGTGGCTGTCCCGTTGCCCGAGATCATGCACCTATGCCAAGACGATTACATCCGCTTGAAGGAGGAAGCTAAACAGTTTGTGCGTAAGCTTCTGGGGTGGAAATCATGAAGCTTCAACTCATAGCCAAAATCAGCGATGAGGAGCTTTTTCTCAAATGCGTCCATGAGCGCGGAACCATATTCTACACGGTGAATGGTCAAGGCGTCATCGACCAAGTTACATATTTCAGTGGCAGCAGAATCGTCGTCTTGAACGCTTCCAACGGCGTGAGCGAGCAGCTGGCTCAGCGGGTAAAGGCTGAAGGCTTCCTGGTCAACCGCTTAGAGATCGACGAAGTGCAGGGCTACGTTAAGATCGTTCAAGGAAGCGCCGAATGAGACTGAAGGCGGTGGTGATCATCTTGCGCAAAAACAGATTCTTCCATACGGGAGACGCTATAATTTATCGGAAATACGGTGAGCTGCCAAAACTTAAGGGGCCAAAGGTTGAGGCTGTTCGGAAGGGAGACGGATACGGAGTCGCGCTGCTGCTTGAGCCAAGCCAAGTTGACATTGACCTCGGCGTCCCAACACTATTCATTAGCGCTGACGAAATCCAGGCAATAACAGAGGCCCTTGACAAAAGTGATGAACTAACAGAGAAGCTGCTTAGCCGCGGCTGGCTCGGAAAACGACCCTACCTAAAAATCCACCATTTCATGTAAAGGTGAAGAAGGTGCCGGAATGCGCTTTGTGTGGCAAGAATCATGCCGAGGCTGGGGTTCACACCTTGAGTGGTTTTAGATATGTTTGCCACAAATGCGCCGAACAAGTTGCTGAACTGTACGAGCGGCGCTACAAATAGGGAGAAAACCGGCATGACTGACTTTCTTTTTACGGTGCCTTCCGGTGAACCTGTCACCCTCGAGCCTTTCCACTTTGCCATAACCGGTCAAACTCAATTCAGTGGCAAAACCACGCTGGTGAAGTCTCTGGCCGAGTGGGCGGCCGAACTGGGCTATAAGGTGCTCATTTTTGACACGAAGGAGACCGCTGAGGACTACGCCGGCTTTGGCCATGAGGTCCCTGTTTGCCTGCGTGAAACCACGGACAGCTTCGTGTTGATTGGGCTCCTTGAATCCATGTTCCGACGGAGACTAACCCCTTACTACGCCACACTCAGCAGGATCTCTGAAGGCGCCGAAGGCTTTGACGACATCATAAGCCGAGCCAAACAATACGAGCAGAAAACTCGTAGCGGCTGGTTGAAGGACGCCTGCCGGATACTCTATGATCTCCTTGAGCGCTTGAAGGCTCAGACCGTAAGGGTTGAGACCGTTCCCCAACTGCAACTTGACCATGACATCAACCGCATGGTGATAAACGAGTTCAGCCTTGAAGCGCAACAGCTCATCGTGAAGAACGCCTATGAGGACCTCCTTCGCATCTACAAGCGCAAAACAATCCCGGTAATCGATGAAGCCTTCAAGTTTATCCCACAGGGCTACAGCAGCGCGGCAACCAGGGCCATCATGAACGTGATAACACAAGGAGCCAAAACAGGCCTCTACTGCTGGATCTCCACACAATTCCTCGCCATCACAGACAAGGACCCCCTCAAAGCCTGCGCCTTCAAGTTCCTCGGCACCCAAGATCACCCCACCGAACAAAAACACACTCTGGAGCTCATCCCAGGAGGGAGGGGCAAGTATACGGCGGATGACGTGGCGAATCTGAAGCTTGGCCACTTCATTTTAGTCAGAAAACGCCCACGAGACGTGAGAGTGGTTTACGCTTTACCATACGGCGTTCCCGAGCACATGGGGCGTAAAGTCGCAACCGGCACATTGACGCCTGAACATGTCCGGGATCAGTACCTGATTTCACGGTTAAAGGAGGAAGATGAAATGGTTTGGAAAGAAAAATATGAGGAATTGAAAAGGGAGTTTGACACACTTGCCAAAGACCATGAGCTTTCCGAAAAGAGGCTTGTGGAACTTGAAGCTGAGAAGACAGCGCTTGAGAAGAAGATTCCGAAGGACATAGACGATTTAAAGGAAAGCTATGAAAAGGAGATTCAGAGGCTTAAGGACGAGCTGAAAACCGCTGACGCGCTGAAATTTCAAAAGGACGAGGAAATTGCAGAACTGAGAAAAGAGCTTGAAGATTTTCGAGAGTTGAAGGCTGCTTTCACTAAGCTTCTACCTACGCCGATATCTACCGCTATACCCACGAAGAGTCCTTCTGAGGTTACGGTGCACATGGAGCAGCCGGCCATCACTATCGTGAAAGAGAGGCAGCCTTTAACGCTGAAGCAGGCTGACTTGGAGGGGCGCATCGCCATCGTCTACGCTGAGAACCTGCTTCCCAGCGACAAGACCTTCTCCACCAAGCAGCTCAACACGATCATGGAAAGCCGCTTCGGCACCAAAGAGTTCCCAGGACACTTCGCGAAGGTGCTGGCCAAGTTCGTGGCTTGGGGCTACCTGGAGAAGGTGCGCGCTGGAACCCGCTGGGACTACCGAGTGAAAACGTCGCCCAAAGAAGCGAAGGAGAAGGGTCTGCTAAAGGAGGCTGAAACCACATGACTTATTTCATCTATGAAAGGGACCTTCGCTACACGCAACCCTTCGCCTCACATGGGAGAACTCTTTCGAAGACCCTGTGGCAGATCAAGTCTTTACGCAGGCAGAAGCCGATTTTCTCAGAACCTTTGAAGTTGTCACGTTAAAAGCAGGCGAAAGAAGGGAAATAGAAAAAATGAGCTTTTCGGGACAGAAAGGGGAAAGAAGACAAATAACCTTCAGAATAACTCCTTTAGCAGAAGAGAGGCTGAAACAAGCCGCTTTCCTATTCCACCTAACACCGGCTCAGTACGCGAAGGCAGTCCTCTACAAGGACCTGGGACTCTTCCAAGAGCCAATTGACCGCCGCAAGACCAGACCCAAAAGCAGACGAGGAGTGTTAACCTGGGAGCGCGAACGTGAAGAAGAGGAGATAGGCTGATTGTTTTATCCAAAAAGCAGGGCATATAGCCACTGCGTGGAAATAATGCATTTTCTGGTTGAAGCAGGCTTCACCTATCAGGTTCACATTGAATCCTTGAAAGTCGCTATAACCGCCGTGAGAGGCGGAGATCCTCGCACCCTGAAAAACTGGACCCAGACCCTGGAGAGACTTAATATTATCAAGAGAGTGAACCCACATGTTTATCAGATGAATCTTGAAAGCATCCCTGAGTTATTGAATATCATGGTTAAGAGTGGTCAAAAGAAATTGATGTGAGAGTGAGTGTGCGTGCAGAGGATTCAGGTGGACGCTTAGTTAGTGGAGAGGCTATTATTCATAATAAATGAATAAGGAGATAGTTAAGAGATTAAAAGAGAGGCTTAGTAGCACACGCACTCACACACAAAAAACATGTTATGCTCCAAATATGCTAAAGCGATGAAACGTAAACCATTTCCCCTGGGACTATTTATATCAAGAAACAGAAAATCACAGTGCGCGCCGGAGCGAGGAATGAACCGAATAAGAAAACGGGAAGCTATCTCAGTTTTTCTGTTGCCAAGATGATCCTTTCAGATAGTTTAAGACAAGTCCGACATAATTGTAGGTGAATAATTGCCCTCATTGAATAATCTGCGCTATTTCTGTGGTCCCTTAGGGTGTTCAACTGACTTCCTGCTACGTGATTCCTTTCTCCTAAAGTTGTGATGACTTCTTCATGAATGCGATAATCTGAGGAGAAGCGTTCTCCCAGACCTTGAAGTTTCTCCCTTGCAAAAAGAAATGCGGCGTAGTAGGCACGTCCTATGGATGTTCTTCCTCTGCTTTCTTCATCATACTTAGTGTCATCAATCAGTAGCTCGGCTAAGTTATAGAATTCTCTTGGTTCATAGGGTAGTTGCGAACGGGGAGTAAACGCTGTCATATTGTCTTCACTTGCTATGGCAGCTTCATGTCGGTGAATATCTTTCTTTTAATTGAAGAAATTATTTTCCGTTCATCAGGAGTGGCCCGTGCTTCAACCTCTCCTATAGCTTTCATAACTTCGGCATCAATTTTATTCCAAAGATCCATCTTCTTATCAAAATCAGTTTCTTCACTATCTATAGTGACAATCAGTTTCTCCCAATCCGCGATTTCTTGGTCTCGGCGTATTTGCATCTGTAAGTGAAGTTTTGATTTTGATGGTGCAAAGGAACTCCTTACCCCAGTCTCGATTTTCTCAACTATTCTCTCGAATACAGGATCTGAAACAGTTCTTTCCTGTACTTGTCCAAGAAGGGAAAAACTGAATTGTTCAGGTCTTACTTTTTTTCTTTCTTCGCTCGATATCCATGGATCATAATGCCAGCGCTCACGAAATGGAGGTTTGTAAGGTTCAGTCTCAACACTCTCGGATCGTTTGCCATCCCATTGGGAAGTTGGTTCTTCCTGTAAGAACAAAGGCACCGTAGACTCTTTAGATAAGGATTGGATAGGCTCCAATGGGTATGTGGTTCCTGATAAAGGGTATTCTTCAAGTTGAGCTCTTATATAGTCAAATTGGTTTGCCAGTCTATAGAAGTAATGCAATCGTTCATAGTATTCCTTGCGACGCCGCGGCGCCCTTTTCATCATAAGCTCCTGAAATTTTAACTGTGTAATCGACGGTCGAGGAATAGGTTTCATTCCTCGTAAAACGTTTGGAAGTACAGAATCTTCAATAACTGAGATCAATTCGTTCACTATATCTTCGTTGGAAGCAGCTGGATTGGCTTTTGCGATCTGGATTGCGACTAACTGCGTCAGGGATGGCAACTTCAACCCTCCTCGGTTATTTTTCTGGTATCACCTCGGATTCTAAAGCTTTAGTCAGACTTTCACTTATCTTTTTCTTTGCTTCTTCTGGAATACGAACTGCTCTTTCTACTGGTATTTCCGCTCTGGGAAGTTCCATGTACTGGATGAAGAATTCGCGCCATTTCTTCACGAGTTCCCATAAAATAGTATCAACGGCTGAAATGTCGATTTCTTCATCTGACTTTGGAGTCAAGACCACATTGGCGATTCTTTTCAAGTACGGAATTATCTCTTCTTTTACTTTCTCCTCAAACCGATTCGATTTTGATTCCTTGTAAACGTTAATGTAGTCATAGCATCGATCGAGTGCCTCGATGAGCGAGGCAGCAATATCCATTCTAAGACTGCCTCCATGTACTCTGAATATTCGAGCAATCTCATTTAAGAGACCCCTGAGCAATCTATTATTCGGATTAAGAAGCGTCTGATCATTGTTAAGCAAATATTGCATCATCCACTGAAGGGCATCATCTGAAAATCTTAGATTCTCATTGTATGTATTTTCCTCATATTTATCCATCATGAATTTTCTTATTTTGTTGTTAAATCTATAGAAGTCTTCCCAAGCTTTTCGCTCGTCAAAGTCTCGATAGGTAGGTAAAGATTTTATGTAATCCCTTCCGTGCGCTTTGGCGGTTTCAAAAGCTTCGATTTTGCGAAGATTCAGAATTCGATAAATCATAGAGACATTTTTGAGAAAGAAGCCATGCAGAACGTACTTTGGCGTTGGCCCCATTATGGCATTTGCCATTGCCCTATTTGCGAAAATGTTCATGTTATCAAAATCGTTTTCTTCAAAAGCTTTTGTTGCTGCCTTTATATCCTCGCGAACGACTTGGAAAACATCTTGATCTTCCATAGTTTCAACAACCCATTTTCTCAGTTTGCTGTCTCATCTAATTAAGTTGTAAGGCAGATTTCCTTAATATATGTATTTGAGAAAGCTGTGTGGCTTGCTTCTGCGAGCACATAAAAACTTATTCGGTATAAAATGCGTAAAATTCATAAGAAATAGACTAAACTTTGATGTGGGTTCAAACATGAAAACTATACGATTAAGCGGTGAGATCCATGGTGAGCTCACGAAGATCGTTGGTGAGCTCATAGCTCGGAAAGGCAAAAGAATAAGCTATGAAGAAGCCATAAAGGAGCTCATCGATTTTTGGAAAGAACATCAGTGAACTACCCCACGCTATCGCATAGTACTTCCAGATTCAACTATGGAACTTGCTTTGTGCGCGCTTTACGAAAAAGGTGAAGAGGAGGAAAAGAATGAGGAGAAAACTTAGAATGAGGTGCTCTGAATGTGGTTATTGGAATAGGGTTTCGGTAAACAAAATTTTCTTTGAAACGAATACTGGAGAACCACAAGTTAAGGTTTTCATTCCATTCTTTGTAACTTCCAATGGTTCATAATGTGGGAAATGTGGTAAGGTTATCGCTGAACCTAAAGAACTGATTCGAATTATGAGGAAATGAACAGCTACTTACATAAATTATATCCTTAATGGAATGAAAGTAAAAATTTTCTCGAGCGAAAATCAGCTTTCTGAAACGTAAATGACTTTTCTCATCTTAACCTGAGTGTGCTTCGCAGAGGATCCCGAAAATCCTGGAAAAAGAGAGCAGCAACGTACATGGCAAGGGGTAATCGACATCGTGTATGCCACTGTGTGGTATTGGTGGGTTAAAGAGAACCACAAATTTTATATGGTGTTATTAAGTTAATAAGTTATTATGCCAAAGAAAATTATCAGTTTCGCGCTTTCTGAAGAAAGCGTTGAGAAAATCGATAAGACCTCAAAGGCTCTTGGTATGAGTCGCAGTGAATTGATTGAGTTCTTGGTTAGCAAAGGTTTTCAGTTTCCGGAAGAGGTAGAGGCCAACCTAAATGAGATTTCAAAGTTGCAGCAGGAGACAAAGGAGAAGATTAAGATTAAGAAAAGGAGGGAATGACATGTTACGTGAATTTTGGAACATTGTTAGGGTGAGTTTCAGGAAGCGATTCATCGTATACTACGTTGTTGTTTGGAGTCTAACGCTTTTCGGGACTTTTCCAAGTCTAATTGTTAAACTTGTGGCGCTTTCTGTTTTCGTTGCGGCCAGTGTGTTGTTCGTGCCTATCTTCACCTCGCAGTTTGTTTCACAACTTAGACAGTTTCTTGAGCATAGGCATCGAGTAAGGCGGCGGGTTTCCTCTGAAATTGCTGATTTAGCAGAAAGAATAGGTGCTCCAGTTAAAGAACTCGGATTTGTGAGGGGTTGCACTGCTTATGTGAGGGGCAAATGTCTTGTTTTGGGAATAGAACTTTTGAAAAGGCTAACTTTTGATGAACGTCAGGCTGTTGTCGCTCACGAATTAGGGCACATGAAAGAGAGGCATGATATATTCCGTCTCATCTTGCCGTTTCTCTTCTTGGTGGTTCCATTGTATAGTTGGTCGAAACTATCTTCGCCGATTTTCTTTACGGAGTCGTTGACCCAAATAGCCGTGACAGTTATGCTGAATATAGCATTGTTGGCATTTGTTGTAATGGTGACCATTCCGTTTAATTGGTACTTTGAGGTGAGGGCTGATCGAGTGGCTGCAAGTCTTGTCGGAAAAGAAAATATAATTTCAGCGTTAATGAAGCTTGGAGCTGGGAAAAACCTTAAGGAGCCATCAGAGACGCACCCGTCAATAGCTGAAAGAGTGAAGCTCATTGAAAAGTTAAAGTGATCAGCTGATTTGGGAGCCGATTGTTTATGTTGAGTGAGACTGATACTCGGGTTAAGCTTTCTACCACCAAGCTTCCTACACTCCTATTTCACAATCTCTATTTTTTCGCGCCTCTGTTGTGCGCAGTAAATCGCTACCTTCGCATTTTTGACAGGCATTTCTTGATCTTTAAAATTTAGCGCGCGCCGATAGAGTTAAACTGTTGGGCGTTCGATCTCCTCTAACGGTAGCTTACAAACTTCTCTCAGAACCGTCCGTATCTCGCTTGGTTTGATAACAGCGTTCGATTGAAGCTCTATAAGGTACGGCAGAATCGCCGCGAGCTTCTCATAATCCAATGCCTCAGGCATGCCCCACTCCAAACGACACTCCGCCTCCTTTGGATCAAAACCCGCTTGCTCCAAAACAGGGGTAAAGATTTCACGCTCCACAATCCGTTTAATAAACCGCTGCAAGGACATGACCTTGCGCTCCGCGATCTCTATAGCTGCTTTCGCAGATGCCTCGGTAAAGCCAGGAGTCGTGAACAGTTTCGGAAGGGGTGTTTGTCCGCCGAGATAGACCTGGTTTAAAATGTGCTCGATATAGGCTTCGTATCGAGCGCGTGGATCCACCTGCACCGTCTTAATGTCCGCATCCGCCTTATCATACACAAAACGTGCTCCCGCCTTAGGCTTACTTTTGATCAGCGCTTGATACTGGGAGAGCTGATCAGGCGAAACACCTGGGAAAATCCACAACTCGTCAGGACCCGCATACTTCTCAAAGACATCGATCATGCGGGTTTCGATGCGGGCCTTCATCTCCAGGATGCTCATGCGTTTCTCGCCGTTGAAGCTGAGCTCCTGCAGTAGGACCTGTAGAACTCCGGTTCCGAAGGCGCTGAAGTTGACGGCTCCCCACTTCCAGTGAATGATTTGTTCGGGTTTAAACTCTTTCTCGACGCCGTTAAACTTGTATTTGTATCCTTGTACGTCGCCGGCAGAGTCTCGGATAACCGCTTTGGGGTCATCAAACCCGGTAAGCGGTAAAATCTTCAATCCAAAGGGCTTCGCATCATTTGTTTTCAGCCAGAAGCTGTTTCCCGCCGCCACGATCTCTCGAGTACCGATCTGCAGCAACCCGTCAAGATTCACGAATTCATTGAACTCGTCCACTACAGCCTTAGCCTCTTCAGTCTGTTCATACCCCTTGTTCACCGTGGTGTAGAAGCCCATGCCCACGGCTTGATCTGCCAAAAAATCCACGAACGCCTTGCAGCTGGGATCCCGCAGATAGGCGGTCATCACATCACTAAAACTAACCTCTTTCACTTCCCCATAGGCGGTCCTGTAGGCAGACAGCAAGGTTCCTGTTCCGCCTCGACGCAAAGCCTCACGCAACAGGTTCCAGCCTTTCCGGAAAAACGCCATATCAATGCGCGCTCCTTAACGTTGCTGCCTCGCTTTTCCATCCTTCCGCTTGCAGCCTCGCAAAGTACTCTTCGAGAACAATCTGAAGATAATCTGATCGTGAACGTCGAGCCTTTTCGCTGGCTTCATTAAGCTTTTCGATAAGGTCCTTTCTTAACGCAACAGAGATTCTATCCTTTCTCATGAGTCTTCAATATAACACCAAATTCTTCGTAACATTTAACAATTGTTGTGAAACATTCACAACAGCCTTTATTTTCAATTTTAAGCCTAAAATTCGCTTAGAAATCCTCGGAGTCCAAAATTTGCCGATAGATCCATTCCCAGACTTCGATTCTTGTGCAGAGGCGGAAAAGGCTAAAGTTGTTGCCAAAGCCATCCGTAGCAAGAAATCTTACGTAAATCATAGTCATGTGTTCATGACCAGAGATGAAGGGCGAACTTCAGCTCTGTCATCAAAAATAGGAGAACGAGAAAATGGCTGACTACTATCCCGCGGTTGCTGTTGGAGACGCCATATATGAGATTCTTAAAGTCCCAATGAAGTGCGAATCTGCGGTGACTAAAGGCCAAGTTGTTGTATTCAATACACACACCGACGGCGAACTTCCCAGCGTATCTCCGGCAGGTGCAGACGCTGAAAACGTTGCAGGTGTTGCCTTGAAAAGCGGCAGTGCTGGAGAAGTTATTCCAGTACTCAAAAAAGGTATAGTAAAAGTTACAGGATCTGGCGCGATAACGATGGGTAACCGCCTCGTGACGGCCGCAAATGGACAAGTTAAAGCCATGGCTGCTGACACCTTAACCGCTCTCCAATTGATTAGTAGAAACATTGGTCATGCAATGCAAACTTTCGGAGCTGGCACTAACACAGGTCTCATTTTCATTGACAGGTGATCAAAATGAGCGAAAAACCAAACATTTTGAGGGAAGCGATTCTTAATGACCCGGAACTCGGTGAATCAGCGTGGAAAGAAACCCTTGATGCTGCAAAAAGAAATCCATTCTACAATTCCTTGTTAAGAGAAGCAGTTCATAGTGATTATGCTCAAGCACTCGGTGCAGTTCATGATGTAGTCATAAAAGCGGCATATCCAAATCTTATCGGTAGAGAGATCATCCAGGTAGTACCTGTAAAGAATTCTGCGCCGCGTTTCGTAAGGGCCATCAAAGGCAAAGCGTGGGTTGTCGGAGAAGCCGAGGCGCCGATTACACCAGAGACCTATGACAAGGTTGACATGACATTAAAAGAAGTAAAGTCGAGGGCAGAATGGAGCGCTACGTTCTTGGAAGACGCTGAGTGGGCGGTGGAGCAGAGAATGATCGCTGAGGTTGGTAGAACCATTTCAGAAAAGGAACTCGAAGATATCGTTGCCCTTTACAACGGAATAACTGCAGGAGACTTGGCCGGCGGAGACGAATTAACGATCTCTTCGCCTATAACTTGGGCTAACTTTAGAACCTTGGTGTCAAGGGTTGAAGAAGCCGACTTTACCCCGAACATTGTTGCTTTGAGCCCAGCAGTGTATAACGAATTGCTTGACATAACTCAGTTCACTCAAACCCTGTATCACGCGCCGGAGCAGGCCATACGGCAAGGGGTTGTGGCGACAACCATGGGCGTCACCATCGTTCGAAGCTCAAAGGTGACCAAGTCCCTCGCCATCGACACAAGCTGCGCGGCAGTTTTGGCCCTCAGACGGGACCTGATCACAAAACCTTACGAGGATCCCAGCAAGGAAATGTATGGCGTCCTCGGTAGCGAAAGATACGGCCTGGCAGTCTTGAGAAGCAAGGCGGTGGCAAGAGGGTCAAGGTAACCTTCTTAACACCTCTGAAGAGGCCCGTGAAACTCGGGCCGAAACCACATCCTTTTGTGGTTAGGTGAAGTGGAAAAATAGTTGCGGCTGTTCGTGTAGTGGGTTCCATGGGAAGTTTATCGCTATGAAAACATGTATGACTGTAACCATTGACAGAGACCTTTTCAAGCAGATTGAGGCGCTGAGAGGCCGCGAGAAACGCTCCACCTTTGTTGAGCATCTCCTCCGCTTGGGCTTGAACCACCATCTGCATAACGAAAGGAGACAGAGATCATTTGAGTAAGCGTGAGGAGCAGGACCGCCTCGCGAGGATCATTCTATCTTGCTTAGAGAAACGGGGAAGGATCTCCAGAACCGACCTGCTCAAGCTCACCTTGCGGCAGTGCGGCACGCCACAAAAGTTCAACAGCATTTTCCAATATTTGAATAGGCGTGGCTGGGTGGAGAAGCTGGGACCGCCCAAATCACGGGCTCCTTACCAAATCACAGAAAAGGGAAGAAAATTTTTGGAACTGCTAAATAAGGCGTAGCTTCCCATGTCATGTACTTCGCAAACTTCTGCGACGTACATACCCCTCTCTTGTTACACTTCTTTTTTTCTACCTCTTTTAATGAGTAGTGTTTAAATATAATCTCTTTTCGGCAAAATTAATTAAATACGGCTTATTTTTTCTATTTTCCTTCCGAGCGTGGCTGAATGGCTGTCGCCCATACCAGACCCGAAGATCCACTCCCAAGAGTTTCTGATCAATGAAAGATAGCGATGATGTAGTTAAAACGGTTTCGCAACTCCAGTTCGGCGACCTCATCGAGGTGGAGTGGTGGGACCATTCTAAGCGGGAGATCCGGCTGAAGAGTAAGGGGAAAAAGCGTTATCTCGTCTTCGACGTGCCTGTGAAATCCGTTGGGATATTTTGCGGAGTAGCTGGCGAGGAAACCAAACACATCATCCTGATACGCGATATCTTCATTTGGCCTGGCATGGGGGATTTCGATGTGGATGCAGTGGCTATCCTTCTTGGAGTGACGAAGGATGTGAAGGTGATAATGTCTGGGCTACTGGATCCTAAACTTGCCGCGAGGCTGGAAGTGGCGTGGGAAAGAGGGCAAGTCCGCATCATAAAACGGGGTAAACGCATGAGGCTTAGAACAGCGGAGGTGATCGAGGATTGAGGAGTCTAATTCGTAAGGCCTTAACCAAAACTGTCCGGACAAAGAAGCGGGAAATGGAGCTTCCTCCCAGCGAGCATGTGGTGTGGATGGTATACTTCGCCACCGTAAGCCTCATCGGACTCACCACCCTCGAGATCCTTCACATGACTTATTTCCGAGCTTGGAACAGCGAAATCTTCTCTGCCATCACCGGCCTGATCGGCACCATCACAGGCATATTCATCTCGCAGAGGGCGTGAAAAATTTTCCAAGAAGGGGTTTGAAATGAGTTCTGTTTCCTCTGAAAAGCTTGAAAAAAGGTCTGTTCGGAAGTCAAAACATGCAGGTGGAGCACGGATAATACGCGTAGCTCTCCGATTCACAATCCAGCCAGAAGAAAGACGAGAAAAGTATGTTGATCTTTTGGATCGGATGATTGACCGAGTGGAGAAAATAATCAATAGCACGCGCACCACAACCAAGCAGCGATTAAGGGCTATGCAGGTTCTGACGAATCTAATCAAGACAAGCTACGGTATGGTTCGCGATGTGGAGATTGAGCAACTTGAGCGAGAAGTTAACGCGCTTGAGAAGTCGGAAAGCGAGGCTCCTGAAACAGAAGACTCTTCGGGATAAGCAAGTTGAGATTCCGGAGGATCCCGTGGAGTTTTTCGAGAAAATTTTGCGTATCACGCCCTATTCTTATCAGGCGGAGTTTCTACGGGATCCCTCGCCTCTTAAGGTTCTGCGTTGGTGTAGAAGAGCAGGCAAAACAACAGTCATGTCTGGAGACGATATACGTTTTGCTGCAACACATCCAAACGCAAGAATCATCGTTACTATGCCCAAGTGGCAACAAGTGAAGGAGATTTATTTTCAGGGAGAGGGCGGACTTCACCAGCATTTGGCTCGAATAGATAAAGACATGTATGAGAGACTGATTTACGCCGAGTTGCAAACAATAATCCGCTTCAGAAATAAATCAGTGATTCTGGCTGAGACTCCTGAGCCATTCACAATTCGAGGTCACGGTCCCCAAAAAATTTCGATTGACGAGATGAACTTCATCCGCAAAGATCGAGACCTCTGGTTAAGTGCTCTGTTGCCCATGACGTTGACGCGAACCGTTTACATCAATGTTGCAAGCACGCCCTGGAACAAAGACAGCGTATACCATGCGATGTGTTTTGACAAGAATTTTAGAATTTTCAGCGGCAACAAGTTTGAGCATGATCCGCCACGATACTTGCGAATCTGGAAAGATGTTTTGAAGCCTCACGGTCCCTTGGACCCTAACCAAGTTGAAGTTATGAGGGAGCAGTATGCCGGAGATCCTTGGCGTTGGAAGCGCGAAATGGAATGCGCTTTTGTGGATGACGAGACCGCTTTCCTGCCATCGAGCTTGATCATTAAATGTCAAAACGAGATGTTAGAGCTCGTCGACTTTGAAGAGACCATAACAGGAGATTTTTACGTTGGCTGGGACTTGGGCAGAGAAAGAGACCATAATGTGGTTTCGGTGATCGATAAAACAGAGGATACCCGCCGTCTGGTTCATTGTAAACAGTTCAAGCTTGGGACTCCCTACGTCACTGTGATGGCTTACATTAAATCCCTCTGCGATCGGTGGAAAATTGTTCGCGCCGTTCATTACGACCACACAGGAACAAAGGGAATCGACGAGCAAATCGAGAAGGCAGGGTTCCCCGGACTCAAAGGCATAGACTTCACTAAACCAACGAAACACGGCATGGCCATGACCCTAAAACAACTGATGATGACTCCTCGAAAAGCCGATGCCGGACTGTTAGCTGAAGACGCGAGGCGACTGTTTGAATTACCCTTCGACCAAGATGTGCAAGCGGAACTAAACATCGTGCAATGGGAACAAAGCCCCGGCAGTGAAGTCTACACGTTCTCTCATCCAGAAGGATCTCATGACGATCGATTTTGGAGCATCGTGTTGGCCGTAGCGGCGTCAATACCTGAACAGACTTCAAGGCTGGTCAGAGCTTATTGAGGCGCAGAGAGCTCTTCGAGATTCAGAGATACGCTCGGGTTTACGATAAAAGGGAAGGCAAATTCATTGTTAGCCTCTCCTATAAGACCGCGACGGATATAACCCCCCGAACCATAAAAGTCGCCGAGGCTTTCGGTATAGGTACCGACGGACGAGATTTCATCATCTATGACAACGTGGAGTTAAAAATCGGTCCCACAGACATCGTGCTTATCACTGGCGACAGCGGATCAGGTAAGTCCCTGCTGTTAAAGGCTTTCAAAAAGGATCTGAGGGCGGAAGCCGTGGATATAGCGGATGTGGAATTTGACACCACGAAACCCCTTATCGACACTGTTGGCAAAACCCTTGAGGAAGGTCTGGAGCTGCTGAGCCTTGTGGGTCTTAATGACGCCTTCTTGTTTGTACGCCGCTATGATCAGCTTAGTGACGGCCAGAAGTTCCGTTATCGTATTGCGAAGCTGATTGAGAGTGGCGCCCAGTGGTGGATTATGGACGAGTTCTGCAGCACCCTGGACCGAGACATAGCTAAGATCGTGGCCTTCAATGTGCAGAAACTCGCCCGGAAAGAGGGAAAAGCCGTGATAGCTGCAACGACACACACAGACCTATTCGACGACTTCAAGCCTTCCGTTCACATTCACAAAAGGTTCGGAAAGGAAATTGAAGTCCATTATTTTCCTAATGAGATCAACAAGACATGTTCCTTAACAAGAGAGATGTACGTCGCAGAGGGATCCATCCAAGATTATCACAGGCTCTCAGGCTTCCACTATCGAGACAGCAGAAGGGTACCCGCTGTTCAGAAGATTTTTGTCCTAAGGCGCGAAGATGAGGTTTGCGGCGTCATTCTGTACAAGTATCCAGGCTTAGCATGCCAAGGCAGAAAGGAAGCCTTTGGCAGAGTGTTAACCATCCAAGAACTAAATCGAGACTTAACCACCATCGCACGCGTGGTTGTCCACCCAAAATACCGCACCATAGGCCTCGGCACCAAACTGGTCAAAGACACCCTGCCCCTGGTTGACAAGCCCTATGTGGAAATGATCGCTGTCATGTCCAAGTACAACCCCTTCGCAGAGAAAGCAGGAATGAAAAAGATTCTGGAAAGCAAGCCCAACCCAGCGGTCCTCGAAGCCATAGAAAAGCTGAGAAACTTAGGCTTCAACACGGTTTTTCTTTCCTCGGAAAAATACAACATGCACCAGCTGCGGACTCTTCGAGTGGTTAGTCAAGTGAAAACAATCCTCAAGGACCTTTCCAAGGCAGTGGGAATCTACCGCAAACGCCTATGGTCCAGCCACCAAGCCTACATGCCAAAAAAGCAGTTTAACAACTGCGTCGATAAAGCGTCGCTCAAAAAATTAGCTAAAATGCTCCGCGTACTCAGCTTCCTAATACAAACAAAAGTCTACCTTTTTTGGAAAGGAAGCTCAGCATCTCCTCAGAGGATAGGCAAGAGTTGAAACTCTATGGACGCGTTGCCCTATTGGCCGAGAATAGAATTCTGGTTTCTAATATATGATTGATGTCGGAATAAAATTTAGAAGAAAAGAATTAATAAAGAACTTAGGATGCGGGTGAATGAATAAAAAAGCTATTATCGAGATATCTCTTGTGGAAGAAAGCACTGAAAAGGCGAACGAGGAGATTGAGAAAGAGATCATGGCGGAGCTTTCAAAGTATCCGCCAGTGATTCCATGGTTAAAGAAGGTTGAGAAAGTCACTGTTACGAAGGCTTAGTTCATTTAACTTATATAAATAGGTTTACCATTATGCCCAGAATTTTCTCTTTCGCCTCTAAGATCGCTTTGATTTTCTCCTCGCCTTTTTCGGTCAGCGTGTAAACCCTTTTTCTCCGACTCCCTACCCACCTGCCTATTATTAACCCGTCCCTCTCCATAGAATACAAGAGGGAATAGACCGTGCCGGAACTAACCAGAATACGAAATTTCTTATGAATAAGTGTGATAACATCGTAACCGCTCATAGGGCTGTCCCGCTCTCTTAACTTCGCCAAAACAATAGTATCTAAGAAACTCTTAACCATCCTTTCATGCATTTCATTCAAAATTTCCCTTTCCAGACATATCACCTCCCTAAATTTTATTAAGACACAAATTTGTTGAAAGTTTTAAAGCCCCTGCGGACTCTACGCTAAAAACCTAAAAACTCCATCCCCCTCACCCCCATCTCTCTCTCGTGTAGTTTTCTGTATTTCTGAATATATAAAATTACTTGTTAGAGTCGAATTCAGAATCAGATTATTGATACTCCTCCTACAAAACTAAGGGATAAAATCGAATCGCAAATTAACCGAAAAAATTAAACACTAAACAGAATAAATCAGATATGAGGGGAGAGATGGGGCTTCTTTCTAAGATAATAAGTGTACCTTCTATTGGCAAAATGGCCCTTGAAATCCTGAAGAAAAGAGCCTTCAAACCATTCCAAATTCCGCTTGAAAAAGTGCTTGAAAAACAGAATGAAATGTTAGCGGTCAAGTTTAAAAGAATGGAAGGAACCGAAATTGGGAGACGGCTTGGCGTCCATAAACAGGCAAAGCTTCAGGATCTTCCTGTGACCGAATACAGTTTCTATGAACCGTTCTACAGTAACCCCTCTCCCAGCGCCTTCATGTATCCTCTCGAACATTATAAAAAGGTGAAGACGAGTGGAACGGCAGGAAAAGAGAAGTGGTACATGCTTCCACGACAATCAATGTTGAACGCGTTCCGAGAGACATGTCTCCCATTGATTATGGCTGTTTTCCATAACGGAGAAAGAATTACACTGGAATATGCTGACAATCTTTACATAAATGTGGGTCCTGCACCGTTCATAGGGGGGTCAGTAGTTTCCTTAGGAACAAGGGAGAAAAAAATCCCGTTCATTAACATTGTGCCTAACGTCAACTTACCCTACAAAGACAAGGTTCAATACTTTATTTCAAACTATGAGAGGATAGATGGGGCTGTCCTGCTAACATCAACATTAGTTTCTCAAATTATACCGGCCATAGGAAAACCCATTAAACTCAAGGGGTTATTACTCACCGACACGCCAGCCGAAATCTATCTGGATGAGATAGAGAAGTACACGGGTGCAATTCCTAAAACGGTCTATGGTTCCACAGAAACCACCGCGAGCACTGTTTCATCTGTTCAGCATCGGTTAGGGTTTTTCTTCGACTGGAGAAGAGGGATCTTCGAATTTATCCCTTTGAGAGAGGGGGAAGCTGAGGAGAGAAAGCCAATTTCAATTAATGAGGTGAAAGTTGGGAAGGTTTATCAACTGGTCTACACCAGTTTCGAAACCGAACTAACGAGGATTGACCTCAAAGATTCCTTGGAATGTATTGCTCTGGGAGACGACATTCTTGGCACAAATTATCCAATCTTCAAGTTTCATGGTCGGCTTGAAAAGACAATATCGCTCCAGAACTTTACAAGGATAAGTGAGGCAGAACTCCTGGCGGCTTTTAAGGAGGCCGGTGTTTCCTTTTTCGACTTTACAACCAGAGTTGAAACCGAGAAGGGCCTTGAATATCTTACAGTATACATGGAGCATACTGGAAACATGAATGCCAAAGAGATTGAGAGCGCCGTCCACAAACAACTCTACAGAAAGGATAAGGATTACAAAGACCTTTGTGATTGCTTTGAATACATACCAATAAAAGTGCATCTTATTCCAAGGGGCACCTTTGCAAGATACCTCGAAGAAAAAGGTGGCACTTTTCCAAAGGTTGACAGGATCAATGTAAGGGATGAAGAGTTTAAGAAACTTATCCGATTGGCAAAAATATTTCAATGAACTTGTTGACAGTGCGGTATATGTACTTAGACTTAGACATAGGCTTCCTTTTTCTAACTTTAAACGGTATTGTAACGATCCTTTGTGGAGGCATTCTATTATACTTTATTTCAAGTAAGCGACTTGAAAAGCATCCTTTTTATTACTGTTGGTCTCTGGGCTTCATTCTGTACGGGACTCAAATTTCTTTGAGACCTTATCATAAGATGTTTTTCTTCGAAGCCATTATGATGACTTTGGCTCTTTTCTTCTTTCTTTTAGGAATATGGAGTTTAAGTCGTCGAAAGAATCGTCTTTATCTGACCATTGTATACCTTTCATCCTTTTCGTTGCTCGTTGCGCTTCACTTCACTCGTATTCTTTCACTCGAAACAGTACTCGTTATAGGGCCCTTCGTTTACTTTTTGCCAGTATCGATTGCAATTCTGTATCAGAGAATTATATTCGGGAGAAGCGTAGATAATTTTGTCATAGGATGGTTCCTGCTTTTCCTCTCAAACCTCTTCCTATGGGGCAAGGGATGGGTCATTGATGGCTTTGCGATCTTCTCAAAAATCGTTCTTCTACGGGGAATAATGGACCAAGATTTCGTCATCATAGCGGAAAAAGTCCGAAAGGAGTTATCAATTAGACCTATTCCAGAATACACCGGGGAAAGAAAAGAAGGAGGGATACACCTTATCTCCTCATCATCGCTCTCATATCTGAAAACGATACGATGGATAGAGGAAAAAGTCCGAAAGAACCTCAATGAGGGTTTGGACACTATAATATTCTCGTTCCAGAATGTAATTCCCTATAGAGAGTTAAGAAGAATGAAATGGATCAATCCGGAAAAAGTCTCCATATTTATCTTCTCGAATAGCGCTGAAATAGTGAAAAAGGAGTTCACGGTCTTACCTGTAGGAGTCACCGAAGTTGGAACCACCTTATCTGAGGTGACTAAGAAGTACCATAACCATGAGGGAGGCTGCACCATTGTTTTAACAAATTTATCGCTTCTCATCTATTTGTTCGAGGCATATCCACTTTACAATATGTTGTTAAACAAACTGGGATCTCTAAGAGAGGAAGGAATCGACTTGTTCGCCTTCATTCACCCTAAAACGCATAGTGACAAGTCGACTGTCGCTCTTTTTGAAAACATATCTGACGAAGTAATTAAATTGTAACAGGTTCTGTGTAATAGACGATGAATCCCTTATCCGTTATTTCGTACCTTCGGGGTTGATCATCATGTTTTACACCCCTCATTTTCTCAACTCGAATTGTTTTAATCATCCTGAAATTCTGTAGCGTTTTAAAAAGAATTATCACGCCATCCGCCAGATACTCTTCCATATAAAATTCCCCTTCAGCAGAAGAGTATTCTGATGCAATGATTGATGTGCACTTGAGCTCTCTCAAAGTCTTAAACAACCGTCCTATCTCAATCCTCTTTTGGTCACGAAAAGGTTGATGGACAACAGCGCTCGTGATAGGATCTATGGCCAACCGTTTAGCTTTAAAAGTTTTAACTACTTGTTCAATTTGATTAGAAAATTCAGCTATAACGGGTGCAGAGTTACGAGATCCCTTTTCTGCATAAACTATTTGGCTTCCGTCAATCATCCTCAGAGAACCTTCTTTCTCAAATTTTTCTAATTCCCATCCTAACGCAATCATGTTCGCTTTGATCAAACCCAGCGGTTCCTCCAGAGTCACGTAGACTCCGGGTTCTCCCTCTTTCAACCCGTTCATGATGAATTGAAGGGAGAAAATCGTCTTACCTGAACCTGGCCCTCCATGCACCAAGATGATCCTACCTTCGGGAAAACCTCCTCCCAGCATCTCATCCAAACCTGTGATACCTGTGGGAATTTTCTTCATCTTTAACCACTAAAGTGTTATCTTGTTACCGTCTTTTTAACTTTCTCAAATCTACGCCCTCTTGGGGCTATCGAATCGTTACATCAACCTTTGAAACTTAGCGCACTCGTTTAAAATATTATCGAGATATGACTGCTTTGCCTTATTGCCTGTGATTTCCCCTAACCGAGAAGGGGGAAGAAACATTAAAGTCGCTCTGGATGGGTGCGAGAAAGTTCTAAGCTTTATGGCAAGCCTCTAAAATGAATAAGGTTCCTTTCAATGCTCCTCCGTTACAGTTACTCTTTCAACCTTTTTGCACCATGGGATCTTAGGCAAACCCTTTGAGAGCTCCTCTCTTATCTCTTTTTCAATTTGTTCATTCGGTATTTCCTTACTTTCTTCAACGAGAGAAATAATAATAGTAGCTTTTTTGGTCAATAGTGACCCCGCAGAATGGGTATGAAACGACCAGGGGCATAAGATTTGGGAGTCACCTATACCTCAAATTGGAATCACGTTTTTCCCTTTACAAATTTTATCCTATGAACATACCACACATAATGGTGCCTAACGGAGTCCTTAATAAAATCTGCGAGACCAGTGTACCCATATTCAGGATGCTCCTCGATAAGCTTTTCAACCGCAGTTATCATCTCAGCAGGCAGCTTTACGGTTCTGTAACGCTTAACCCCGTGTTCTGTCATATTTATATCTTGCTTCCTTGTTATGAGGAAAAGAACCCACGCTTATTTGTTGTGTAACCGAGAAAACGCGTCGACGGTTACAATTATTTGTGGGTAAGGCTCGAATTCCACCCCTTGATTTTACTGAACTCACACTCTATTGTCTGACTTATTCCTTTTCAAAAAATCTGTTCTGACGCGGTGTAAATATCCGGCTTCCCCTAATTCCTCTATTTCTGGTGTTTGTTCCGTAAAATAGGGATTCTTAGATTGCTCCGCAATATCGTCGACTCTCAGGCCTAAACGAGTCCTTGCCTTTTCGAGGTGTAGGGATTCACAACGAGGCGCTCCTACGCCTCTTAACGCGCCATATTCACGCCGAAATGTGAAAGCATGTTTTAAAATTTCGCGTAAAAATGTGAATACTCCTGCGCCTTTATTTGAAATCCGCCATTTTTTGGGCTTTATTTTCACATAGAAGCGATTCTGAACTATAAATAGACAGCTTGCCTAAGCCTTACTCGATGCGGGCGCGGAGCGAAAGCGTCCAAGCCTAAGCGAGAAGCGGAGGGGCGTCCTACGGAGATGACCCGGCTACCCAACCCGGGATCGAGTGAGGACGCAGGGAGCGGAGCTTTGAAATCGTCGGCGTAGGGCGAAGCCGAGGGCCGAAAAGTTTGAGGCCAGCGCCGACACCCTTAGCGGGCTAATGTACGAACCCGAAAAATGAAATCGGGAGCCGACGTGCCGAGGGCAGACCGGAAGTCGCGTAGGTCTTAAGAGCGGAGCGAAAATTCGCGGCCCAAATAGGGAAAGGCCGCTTAGAGTAGGCAACAGGGAGCCGAAATGAGTCGGAGTCGCGATTACATCGATGGCGTTCCGGTCGAGATCCTTGACCGGATTTTGAGGAGGCGTAAACGAACGCCACGTTAGCCTCCAACCCTCCTTTTTTTGGTCCAAGCCTTGTTAGGGCTTAGGCCCAGGAGCGTGAAAGCATGCATAAAACGAAAGAAACTAAGCAAGCGTTTCCAAAAGAAGCCTCAATCAACAAGTATGGCTTCCTCTACCTAAGCAAAGAGATCCTCACAGCCATCGGCTTTCAAAAAGGCGACAAAGTGACGTTACAAAAGACGCCAGAAGGACTACTCGTAACAAAAACCAATTCGGAGAAGTGAACAATGTGGGTAAGAAAGCAGTTATTGTGATCTCGCTTGTCGAGGAAAGCGCCGAAAAATCAAATCGACAGATTGAGAAAGAAATAATGAGGGAGCT
>Ga0315312_1000670_pt1 | contig 34854 bp, 35 predicted proteins | sample TDP7_MG_FD_203629 | JGI IMG/M metagenome (GOLD analysis project Ga0315312, IMG submission 203629) | Freshwater sediment microbial communities from Lake Towuti, South Sulawesi, Indonesia - TDP7 | ecosystem: Environmental > Aquatic > Freshwater > Lake > Sediment | place: Indonesia: South Sulawesi... | reverse complement strand
TTAGGTGATTATACATAATACGCCACCAAATCAATAGTAATCGATGTCGAAAAAACGCTTCGAAGCGCTGGTCAGGGACGAGAAAACGGCACATAGGCACCTCAAGAAACTCTGCCGTAAATATGGGCATGTTTTTTGCCCAAGGTGCAAGGGCAGGGATGCGTATTCTCTATCGAATGGCAAATACAGATGCAAGAGGTGCCGATATGACTTCAGGGAGTTCACGGGAAGATGGTTATCCAGGGTGAGGCTTTCCCCCAAGCAATGGATCTGGCTGGTGAAGTTATTCTCCCTGGAGATAAGCACGAGGAGGATGGCCAAGGAGCTGGAGTTGCATTATTCCACCGCGCTAAAGGCGGTGGATGCGATAAGGATGAGCATAGTCATGCATGGGGAAGACGATCTGTTGAAGGGCACTATAGAGATGGATGAAACGTACTTTGGCGGCAGGAGGAAGGGAAAGCGGGGGAGGGGGCTCTCCATAAAGTGCCCGTATTCGGCATCTTGGAGCGAAATGGGAGGGTATCTGTGAACGTGCTCCCGGACGTGAGCGCCGATTCCATCCTATCCATAGCGGTGAGGAAGGTGAAGAGGGGAAGCATAGTCTATACGGATAAATGGAAGAGCTATGATACTCTGATGTTCTGCGGGTACAGGCACATGAAAGTGGATCACGATGTGCGCTTTTTCAGGGGCAAGGTGCACATCAATGGCATGGAGGGATTCTGGAGCTATGCCGAGGAGAGGCTGATCAAGCATCACGGCGTATCGCCGAGGAAGTTCCCACTCTACATAAAGGAGATGGAATTCAGGTACAACAACAGGGAAAGGGATGTGTTCGATACGCTGCTCAATTACATTACGGATTTGGTGGCTTAAGATGTATAATTACCAATGTTATTATTTCACTGTATGTTATGCAAACGTCAAGCGGCAATAATATATTAATGGCCGCCTCGTGGCCCTCCAATAGTGGGACATAGAATGGTACCGCAAGATATAGCCGAGATCGCCAAGGGCGTCCATTGGGTCGGCGTCAGGGATTGGAACCGTAGGCTGTTTGACGCATTGATCCCATTGCCGAGGGGGACGACGTATAACGCGTACTTGGTAATGGGCGGGGACAAAACGGCCCTAATAGACACGGTTAACCCGGGATTCGAGAGGGACATGGAGGGGAAGGTCAGGCAGGTCGTCGATCCCCGAGACATTGACTATGTGATCATGAACCACGCCGAGCCCGACCATGCGGGCGCGATCCCGCACATGATGTCGATCAACAGCAAGGCCAAGTTGATAACATCTATCGCAGGCGCTAGGATGGCGAAGGGATTCTATAAGGTGCCCGATGATAGGATTAGGGTCGTTGCCGACCAAGAGGCCGTCGATCTCGGCGGCAAGGACCTTCGTTTTATCGAGGCACCCATGCTCCACTGGCCCGAGACCATGTTCACGTATCTTCAAGAGAACGAGATTCTCTTCCCATGCGATTTCTTCGGCTCGCATCTGGTCGGCGGCCTATATGATGAGGGCATAGAGGATCTGATGGTCCACGCACAACGGTACTTCGGCGAAATAATGATGCCTTTCAGGCCCATGGCAGAAAGAGCCCTGGGGAAGATAAAGGACTTGGGGATCGAGATGATAGCGCCCAGCCACGGCCCGATTTACAAGAATCCGCGGAGGATACTCGAAGCCTATTGGAGATGGGCGCGCGGGGAGACGAAGAGGAAGGCCACGATAGTCTACGTCACGATGTGGAAGAGCACCGAGAAGATGATCATGCCAATCGCAGGAACGCTGGCATCGGAGGGCGTCGAGGTCGCTGTCCACGACCTGACGGTGGCGGACATGGGCGATCTGGCAAAGGATCTGGTCGACTCGAGGGCCATCGTCCTGGGCACCCCCACCGTGCTTGGCGCTTCGCACCCTCTCGCCCAACATGCCGCTTATCTAGTAAAGGCACTGCGCCCACCTGCGAAGTTCGGGGTCATATTGAGTTCGTATGGATGGAGCAAGGGTGCGCTCAGGCACATACAGGAGACACTCGGGCCATCGAAGATCGAGGTTGTTGGGGCAATGGAAGTGTTCGGCCCCCCCACCGAAGAAGACGCCGGGCAAATCGTGGAGATCGGCAAAGGCCTCGCGAAGCGTATTAAGGAAGAGGGCTAACGTTATCGTCTATACAGGCGTACGGAGTACGTGTGTCTTGAAGAGATCATAATCCCTAAGCCACTAAATCGGATCAGAGCGAGCCTTGCACCTTTTCGATAATTAACCCGATGTTCTCGCTGCAAATGCCTCCAGCGGCCGTGCCGCTCGCAAAACTCGGCTTCCCTCCCCCCTTGAAACCCCTTGACCCAAGGGCTTCCTTGAGGACGGTTCTGCAATCGAAGGAGGCCCCAGCTCCCCTCGCCAAGATATAGAGCGTGGATTTGCCCTCGACCCCGAATATTGCGATGGCCTTTGCATCTCCCTCTATAAGCTCCCCGGCCTTCTCCATCGTCGTCATCTCATCAGCCCCCTTGAGGCATGCCGAATATATCGCGAAACCCGATCTCTCCCCTGGCACAATTCTGTTCAATGCTTCGCCCGTCGTGTCCCTTAGCCTCCCCCTCAACGATTGGCATTCGAGCTTCTGGTTCTCGACGCCATTCTCGAGTTTGTCAACGCTCGTGCCGAGTATCTCGGCCGCCCTGAAGCATGACTTGCACAGGCCCAGAGATCTGCTGATGGCCTCCTCACCGACCATGAACTCGACCTTCGCGAGCCCCCCTGACCTTGAAAATCCGGACACGAGGAAGAACGCGCATTCCGCAGTGTTGTGGACGTGTGTGCCCGTGCATGCGGCGTAATCATGTCCCTCGACCTCGATGACCCTTACCTCGCCGCTGATCCTCTCCTCCCTTGAGCGGAGCCCCGGGAACGTCTTCAGGGCTTCTTCGAGGCTGCCGAATGCATGGGCCTTCACCGACCGGGCCTCTCCTATGGTTTTATTCACGATGCGCTCGGCCTCTAAGATCTTGTCCCAGTTCAGCGATTCGAGATCGAGGTATACGGAATTGACCGCCCCAAGCTCGACCTTATGGACCTTCAGGCCGGGGCTCATCTTGTTAAGCGTGCCGGCGAATATGTGTTCAGCGGTGTGAGATGCGGCTTCGCTCATGCATCGATCGTGCGCGTTAGCGCTTAAAAAATTAGGCCCTCAGATCGTAGCAATCCGTTGCCATCCACCAAAACTTTAATCAACGCGAATCGCCCGTGAATGGTCGAACGTGACATGAAGATCTGGATTATGACCGATATGGAGGGGGTTGCCGGTGTCTTTAGCTTCGACGATCATGCCAGCCCGCAGGGAAGATGGTACGATCTCTCGAGGGAACTTCTCACACAGGAGGTCAATGCCGCAACTGAGGGGGCGTCCAGTGCCGGCGCAGACGAAATCTTAGTCGTGGACGGCCATGGGGCGGGCGGAGTGAATGTCTGCGAACTGGACAACAGGGCGAGGCTTCTCTCGGGAAGGCCCATCCCCTTGCCATGGGGGCTCGACGATGCCTTCGATGCCGCCTTCATAGTGGGGCAGCACGCGATGGCCGGAACTGAGCGGGCGCATCTCAGCCACACGGAAAGCCACACCTCCATACAGAACGTGTGGATGAACGGGACGAAAATTGGTGAGCTCGGGATCGTTGCCGCAGTGGCAGGCCACTTCAACGTGCCGACAGTCTTCGTGACCGGGGACAGAGCCGCTTGCATGGAGGCCAAGTCCATTATCCCGCAAGTCGAAACCGTGGTCGTGAAGGAAGGGATCAGCCATGGCGCTGCAGTAAGCATGACCCCGAATGAGGCAAGGAGGTTGATCAAGGAGGGGGCCAGATCGGCACTTGCAAAAATAGACGTGATTAAGCCATATAGATTACACCCGCCTGTGGAATTGAGGATCGAGTTCACTGAGGCATACAAGAGTTCGGCTGAGAACCTGGCAATGAAACCGCACATGGAGAGGATGGACACCAGGGTCGTTAGGACGGAAGGGGCCGACGTGCTAGAAGTTCTACGGAGATGGTGGTATTGACGCCAACGCATACGACAGTCTAGGGATTAATTGATATGCCTATTACATTAAAACTGGCTCGATCTCGAGGCTGATGTCGAGTGACGGGGCGGAGTGCGTGATCGCGCCAACGGATATGACGTCAACGCCCGTCTCGGCGATCCTCCTCACGTTCTCAAGGGTGATGCCGCCGGAGGCCTCCAGTATGGCAAGCCCACCCACCATCTTCACAGCGGCCTTGATCTCATCTGCATCCATGTTGTCGAGCAGTATGGCGTCGGCGCCCGCTTCGAGCGCTTCCCTTACCTTTGCCAAATCGCCGGCCTCGACCTCGACCCTCATGGTGTGTGGCACCTTTGCCTTCAGGGCCCTCACGGCCTCATTAAGTGCGAGTCCCAGGCCCCGGAGGAGCGCTATGTGGTTGTCCTTTACTAGGACGCCGTCGTAAAGTCCGAACCTGTGGTTGAATCCGCCTCCGACGAGGACCGCGTACTTCTCGAGCGCCCTAAGGCCCGGCGTGGTCTTCCTCGTATCTACTATCTTCACCTTGAGGCCTTTGGTGGCCTCCACATACTTCGCTGTCTCCGTGGCAATCCCGCTCATCCTCTGCAGGAAGTTAAGGGCAACTCGCTCCGCCATGAGCATGGGGGCCGCAAGGCCTACAACCTCCATTATGGAATCCCCCTCGACCAATCGCGAACCGTCACCCTTCTGGATCGCGATCTTGCAGGAAGGATCTGTTGTCCTGAAGACCTTGGCCGACACCTCGACGCCGGCCAATACGCCCGCCCTCTTGGCCAGCGCCACGCCCCTGGCCTTCTGAGAGGACGGGATCACCGATGAAGTCGTTACGTCGCCCGAACCGAGGTCCTCCAGTAGGGCGTCTCGGACCGCACTTTCCAGCAGCATCTCTGAGATCGTCTTCAGATCACCTCGTCAATCTGAACGCTATGTGCCTCAACCAGCTGGCGGACTCCTCAGGGAAGTCCTCCCTGAAGTGGCAGCCTCGGCTCTCCTCCCTGATCAGCGCGGCCCTCGCCATAAGCCTTGCCACGAGTATCATCTTGTCCAACTCGATCGCGCCTTCATCCCCCAACGCCCCCTCGTGGATGCTCGCCTCCCATCTGCCCAATATCTCATTCGCTTCCCGAAGCCTTTCGCCGTTCCTCTTAATACCGACGTAGTTCCACATCAACTCCTGCAAGCTCCCTACCGATGGCATGCCTTCCGCGGGTACATCGCCACGATGCCCGACCGATGCTATGTAGTCCCCAGGCTTCAGTTGGTCATGCCCCCACTCCCACGTACCCTTAATGATCCTGTCGGCTATCCTCTTGCCGAAGACGAGAACCTCGAGCAACGAGTTGCTGGCCAACCTATTGGCCCCATGCACGCCCGTGCAAGCTACTTCGCCACAGGCGAAGAGGTTCCTCACGCTCGTCTCTCCCCACAGGTTGGTCTTCACGCCTCCGACCATGTAGTGGGCCCCGGGGGCCACTGGGATTGGCTCCTTGGTTATGTCAAGTCCATGATCGAGGCAGAATCTGTAGATGTTCGGAAAACGCGTGATGACCCTTTGCCTTGGCAGGTTCGTCATGTCCAGGTAGACGAAGCTTGAGCCGGTCCGAGACATCTCCGTCGCTATCGCCCTCGCGACTATGTCCCTGGAAGCCAGCTCCCCTTGGGGGTGGTACCTCTCCATGAACCTCTCGCCGATAGCGTCCCTCAGTATAGCGCCCTCACCCCTCACGGCCTCGGATATGAGGAATTGCGTGGCACCCGGCAATGCCAGTACTGTCGGATGGAACTGGAAGAACTCCATGTCCACGACTATGGCCCCGGCCCTGTAGGCCAGGGCGACGCCATCGCCAGTTGCCACCTTCGAGTTCGTGCCGTATTTGAACAGTTGGCCAGCCCCTCCCGTTGCGAGGACGATCCACTTCGATTCGATCTCCTTCACCGATCCCGAAGTGCAGTCCATCACCTCGAGGCCCGACGCGACACCATCCTTGATGAGGATCTCCGTAACGAGGTGCCGTTCCAGGATCCTGATGCCGGACCTCCTTGCCAAACTGCTCAGCGTGTCCTCTATCCTCGCTCCGGTTGCATCGCCCCCCGCGTGGATCACCCTCGGGACAGAGTGGGCGCCCTCCCTCGCAAGCGCTATCTCGCCGTGAACCGTGTCGAACTCGACCCCGAAATTGATCAGGTCATGGATCCTGTCAACGGCCTCATCGGTCAGGACTCGAACGGCCTCTGGATCCGAGAGCCCCCCCGAGGCGGTTATCGTGTCCTTGTAATGGAGTTCCGGGGAATCCCCCTCGCCGATTGACGCCGATATGCCTCCTTGTGCGTACTTTGTGTTGCACTCCTCGATGCTGCTCTTCGTCAGTACGGTCACGTCGAAGCCCTTCGACGCCTGAAGGCCGACGTACAGGCCCGCAATCCCGCTCCCTATGATCGCCAAGTCAGCCAAAGCCCTAGTCCACCGAGAGCATCTTCTCCAGGGCCTTTGAGGCCCCAGCCCGTACGTCCTCAGGCACCTCGATTACGTACTTCCGCCTCTCCATGCACTCGGCCACTTTCGCCAGGGTGATGCGTTTCATGTTCGGGCATATGAGGAGCGGCGAGGCGAGGTAGAAGCTCTTGGTCGGGTTCTCGAGGGACAGCCGATGTATAAGGCCTGACTCGGTGCCCACGATGAACGACCTCGCATCGCTCTCCTTGGCATGGCGCAGCATCTGCGAGGTGCTGAGGGCCACATCGGCCAATCCTATTACGCTGCTCGTGCACTCAGGATGGACCATCACGCGCGCGTCGGGGTAGGATTCCTTGGCGGCCATCATCATCTCGGCGTTGAGCCTCATGTGCGTCGGACAGAATCCAGGGTAGAGGATCATCCTCCTTCCGGACCTAGATGAGATGAAGCGGCCGAGGTTCTCGTCTGGGACGAAGAGTATGTCCTCGTCTCCGAGTTGCCTCACTATTCCGACCGCATTTGCGGACGTGCAGCAGACGTCGCTCATCGCCTTCACCTCGGCTGAGCTGTTGATGTAACACACGACCTTCGCCTTCGGATAGTCCCCCTTCCACTCCTCGAGCTTGTGGCCATCGATCATGTCCGCCAATGGACAGCCCGCCGAGATGTCCGGCAGCAACACGAGCTTCTGCGGATTGACTATCGCTGCCGTCTCGGCCATGAAGCGCACGCCGCAGAACACTATGACGTCCGCGTCGGTGCTGGCCGCCTTCCTCGAGAGCTCGAGCGAGTCGCCGACGAAGTCCGCGACGTCCTGCACCTCGTCCCTCTGATAGTTGTGGGCGAGTATGATGGCGTTCATCTCCCCTTTCATGTCACCTATGTGACGGACTAGGTCACGGGACTCGGCAGGCCCCAAGGTCGGTCAGCTCGATGAGCAAGAGAGCCCCAATCGCAACGCTTCCTATAAACGCATCGATGATGCCGTCCCTCGGCCATCATCTCGTACGTCCGGGGGATATTGTTTAAAACGGACCGGGGAGGCAATTGGGGCTGAAGTGCTGGGCTGCAAATGAGACTCCCATCGATCCCGCTCGGCCCATTTGGCTCGAGGATTAGGGCAATGTGGTCAGCGAGGCCCGAGATCGGCCTCCATGACGCGATCCACTACTCCGCCCTGATTACCATACTGATGTTGGCCCTTTCGATCAGGCTCATCAACTTCCCCTCGGGGGTCTTCCTCTCCGAGTTCGACCCCTTCTGGCATTATAGGACGGCCCAGAAGATCGTCGATTCTGGCCTGTATGGCCTCTTCACATGGAGGGACATGCTCAGCTGGTATCCGGAGGGGAGGCTCGCGGGCCCCTCAACGCCGCCGGGCCTTCCCCTGACGGCGGCCATCGCATATTGGATCCTGAACTGGCTGGGCCTGAGGGTGAGCCTCCTCGACATATGCATACACTTCCCGCCCTTCGCGGGCATGTTGACGGCCCTGGCCGTCTACTTCCTGGGATGCGAGATCAGGGGCAGGACGACGGGCCTCCTTAGCGCCCTCTTCATAGCCTTCAGCGGAAGCCACATAGATAGGACCTACCTCGGCTTCTTCAAGCACGAGACCATAGGGGTGCTGAGCATCGTCGTCTGCACGTGGCTCTTCCTGAGGGCCATCAGGCCTCAGCCGCCCAGCAAGGTCGCATTCTACTCGATCCTCTCTGGCCTGTGGCTCGGATACCTCGAGATCAGCTGGACCGCCTACATCTACGAAGTGGGGCTATTGGCAGCCTTTCCGTTGATCCTGATGTTCATGGGCAGGAGCAAGGATGAGCTCCTGCCGGCCTTCTCGATCACCCAGGGATTGGCGGCGGCGATCGCCCTCCAGGTGCCAAGGCCCGGCGACTCGATCGTGACGTCCATTGGCTTTGTGCCCGTCATCATAGCGGCCGTCCTGCTCACGCTTGAGAGGGCCTCGAGGCTCTCGACGACGTGGCCATCGAAGCTGGGGCTCTTCCTCGGCATAGGAGGCGGCGGGGCCGTTGTCCTCCTTTACATGATCCAGACAGGTTCCTTCACGGTTCTACTCGGTAAACTCATCGCGTTACTCGACCCGTTGACGAGGCTCCAAGTCCCGATTATAGAGAGCGTTGCGGAGCACAAGATGAGCACATGGTACAGCCTCTTCAGCGACCACGGCCTCCTGCCAGTTCTCGCCTTCTTCGGCATAATCGCAACGCTGAGGCGACCGACGAACGAGAGGCTGATGGCCGCCCTGGCATGGGGGCTCGGCCTTTACTTCGGGTCCCTGATGGTGAGGATCGGCCTCATACTCTCTCCCTTCATGGCCCTCATGGGAGCGCTCGGCCTCGTGGAACTCGCAGAGCCGGCCATCGAGACGACCAAACGGGCCCCGAGCTTTGAGTCCGGGAGGGGAAGGAGGGGGGGAAGGCAGGTCATCGTGGGGCCCCAGCTGGCAGCGCTCACAATCATCGTGCTCCTCGTCTTCGCGGGAGTATCGATATACTTCGCGTTCGAACATGCCGGCGTAGCCGTTACGATCGCAGGCGCGAGCCTCCCAGTAAAGCAGCAGATACCGGATTGGTTGGATGCGGTCTCGTGGATCAGGGAGAACACGCCCCCGGGTTCGGTGATCCTCTCATGGTGGGACTATGGGTACTGGATCACGACGATGGGCGAGAGGCCCACGCTTGCCGACAATGCGACGATCAATTCGACCCAGATAGCCGTCATAGGGAGGATATTCATGTCCAACGACACGATCGCGCTCCCGCTCCTCAAGAAGTACGATGTCTCGTACATCGTCGTGTTCACCGACATACAGTATACCGCCCAAAACCAGCTGCCCCCCGTCGGGGACGAGGTCAAGTGGGTCTGGATGGCCGAGATAGGATATGACATCCCGCCCGCCAACATTAACGAATCCTTCCGCAACCTCTACCATGGGGAGACGCTGAAGAGGTTCGCGGACTTCGACCTCGGGAAGCAGTTGGCATCGCTCAACCTGGTGCCGAAGGACTCGTATGGCAACAGCACGATCCCGATCCCCAAGAGGGAGTCCGTTCTCACGAGGCTGATGATATATGGGGCATTCCTGACAAGGCAGAACATCGTGGACACTGGCGTACACTTCGAACTTGCCTTCAGATCGACATACGGCCTCGTCCTGATTTACAGGGTCCACTACGAACTCACAAGGGCGGGGAGGGGCGTCTCGGCCTCTTCGCAGCAGGGAGCGACGGGCGAGGCCGTGGGCAACTACACCTATTCGGATGTTGTCGGCCCCGGCTGGTCCATCGGCTTCCATGTCAGCAACGCAACGGCCCTGGACGGCTGGGCCGACAGCGCGAGGACGATACGGCTCAGGGCGGGAGTCTCGATCAGGCTATCGGGCTCGAGCGGCTCGATGAGCTGGAATGCAACTGAAGGGGAGCAGAGATTTGTCATCGAGGCCGACGTAGTAAGGCACTACCTAAACGACGTCCTGCAGGACGTCAGGCCCAACGTACTGGGGAGAGGCATCCTCATAGGATTTGAGGCGACGGCCGAGAACCAGGTGACCATCGAGAGCCCCGCTCATGCGGAGCTGACCTGGAATACCGTCACGTTCTCGCCCACCAAGTAGATGGATTGCGCAAGGATAATATCTCGCGGGCGAACGAGGGCGGCCAGTATCGACGATGAGGGTTCGGAGATTCGCGATGGATGACGAGGAGCCCGTGTTGTCGTTATGGAATAGGTGCCTCGTAGCTGATCCCGTGACGCCCGAGCTCTTCAGGGAGAAGATCCTGCTCGAGAATCCCTTTGAGCCCGACTGGTGCCTGGTATCGGAGGCCGGCGGTGAGATCCTGGGCTTCATCTATTCGCCCGGGGCTGGGAATGTGGCCTTCGTGAACGTCATCTTCGTCGACTCAGATCATCGGGGCATGGGCATTGGGGGCCGCCTGCTTCGGGGCGCCCTTGAATCCCATGGGAAGGCCGGAAGGAAGAGCGTGCTCGTTTCGGGAGGGCCGCGGTACTTCTTCCCCGGAGTGGATGTCGAGGCATATGGAAGGGCCATCGATTTCTTCAGGAAGAATGGCTTCACGGAGTTGAACAGGGATTCGGTCGCGATGGGACGGTCCCTTGTCGGTTACAGGATCCCAAGTCATGTCCTTGAGGCCGAGAGGCGGCTCGATGAAGGGGGCATCTCCGTCAGGTATCTGGAGCCGCGGCACCTGCTGGGCCTTCGCCTCTTCCTCCGAGACAACTTCCCAGCATGGGAGGGGGTGGCGAGGGAGACGATCGAGAGGCACCCGAGGGAACTCGACCTAATCGTTGTGGCCATTAGAGGGGCGGAGGTGGTGGGATATTGCCAATGCGCCAGCGATGGGCTCCTCGAGCATTTCGGGCCGTTTGGGGTAAGGGAGGACATGAGGGGCAGGGAGATCGGGGCCGTCATGTTCCACAAGTGCCTTCAGGGCATTCACGCGAAGGGATGCAAGAACGTGTGGTTCGCTTGGGGAGGTGGCAGGAACTACTCGTTCTATGCGAGGCACGGGATGGCCGTGACCAGGAGATTCGCCACGATGAAGGCCGACATCGGCCCCTGAATGCGCGGGCCCATGCCGAAAGACCTGCTAGCTCACGTAATCGGGCCCGGGGCCAGCGCCCTTCGACTCCTCAACGACCTTATCGATTGGAGGCGACTGAACGAGGGCATCGTATCGCCGCTCAAGTTCCTTCACGACCTTCGTCAAGCTGTCGGCTCCCCTTTCAAGTGGCGCGAGGTCCACGTCCAGGGAGAGGATCTTCAAGAGAACCATCAGGACGTTCTTTGCGGCCTTGAAGTCGGGCATGAGGCCGAGCGTCTCGCCGAGCAGGCAGAGGGAGGGCACCTTCCTCAACTTGGCCAGGCCGACCAGCACGCCCGAGATCCCAACTATCGGCGTTCCGGTCGGAGCCCGTACGGCGCCAGCGCTCAGCGCCTTCGCAAGCAAGCTCTTCGTCGTTGCGAAACAGAAGACCGCCGAAGGGGTCTCGGAGGGGGACGTGTGCCCACCGAGGGTTATGATCAACTTCCCCCCCTTCCTCCTGAAGAAGTTCAGCAGCCTATACGATGCCTCATACTCACCCTCGATGTCCTCATAGTGCTCATCGCCCGTCAACAACAGCAGGTCCTGTCCTGAGCCGAGCCGCCTCAAGTAGAACTCGCCCCTCATCAATCTCGCGGATCCATCCTTGGTGACTATGGCATGAGCGCTGAAGCAAGGAGAGGTCAGCAGGCCTACCAGATCGAAGTCTAGGCTCCTCGCAAGGTGTTTAAGCGCTATCTTGCCCACCTTCCCCAATCCGGGGAATCCCACGACGAGGATGGGGCTGCGAATGCGCGTGCCCTTCTTCATCCATATGCGCGTCGTGGATAGGAGCCCTTGGGAATTCGCTGACATCTCGTTGCGAGCACTGGTCCCCCGTCTGCGCAACAGGCTTATATCTTCTCAGGATGAGGGAACCGAATTCAGGATTGAAGTCCATACTGAGGAGATGTTCAGCCTGCAACGCCTATACGCTCCGCACTGACAGGTGCCCCAAGTGCGGGGGCCAGGTGCGCATCCCATCCCCGCCGAAATTCTCCCCCGACGATCCACTCTTGGTGAAGAAACTCATGGCCAGGCGATATGCCAGGGAAGGCGTTGGTGCTCCTGACCGACCATTAGCCTGAACCTGAGCCTCTGCTTTATCGTCGTTTATGATGATGATCCCTCACATGTGGGGGATCATCCTCTCATAGAAAAACTAGCTGATGGAACACTTAGCGGTTCCGCCGACCTTCTCGATGGCTGAGGCGCTTGACTGGAGCACCTTCTCCAACATGCCCTGCGCCAGCTTCGAGGTCTTCGCCCGAACCTGAACCATATATTTGGGAGCCCCGATCGTCGTGATCGTCACGTCGATCTGCTTTTTAGCAGCGGAGGCGATCTCCCTCAGGAAGATCTCCCTCAGCCTCGTCGCCCCATCCGGGGAGAGGAGCGTGGCCTCTACGATCCCCGAGGCGACGATGTTCTTCCTCCTGATCTTCGCCCTCGCCACGTCGCATATCACGTCTGCATACTCCTTCGGCACCCCGATCTTCGTCAGTATCGTCTCATCGTTCTCAATCGCCCTCCTCAGCGCCTCCGAGAGCGCCCCATACCTCCTCTCGGCCTTCGCCTCGATGTCGGGGAGGAACTGTTCGGGCGCCACGCCGATCCTCCTTGCGGCCTCTGTGATTATCTCGTGTGCCCTCTCGGTCTCCTTCCATTCCCTGAGCTTCACCTTCGACTCATCATCCCCAACCCTCTTGAGGGAGACGTTGAACTGGCCCCTCGACCTATCGAAGGACATGACCTTGACGGCTATCGTCTGACCCGTCTTGAGCCTCTCGAAAACGGTGCGCAGACCCCTCCCCGGCAGTTCCGATATGTGCAGGAAGCCCCTGCCGGTATAGCCTGAGACCTTCAACAGCGCGCCGTAGTTGGTGACTTCCGTGACCTTTCCGACCACGACCTCATTGACTTCTGGGAATTCGGGGGTCTTGCTCAAGGGCCTCACCTACGTGAATACGTTGGTTACCTCTCCGTTTATCTTGGCCCTGCCGCCGGTCGGTTCGGCCAACACTGAATTGCACGCGCTGCACATCACCTTGGTTGCAGCTGAACTGAAGACCAGCTGCTCGTTGCCGCACTGTGAGCACTTCACCTGAAGGAATGCGGATTTCGGTCGTGGGATGAGTTTGTCCCATTCCGTCATCTTTTGTCGTCGACGGGCTCCTGCCCCCCCTATAAAAGGAGTTGCGTGCCTTCTGGCCGGTCGTGGGGCCTCGAGGCCCCTACTTGCTGATGACCAGGAATATCCCCAGGAGTATCATCGCGGCCCCGAAGACGAACATTACGCTGGGCACCTCGCCGAAGATGAAGAGGCCGAGCAGGCTGGCCATGATCGGTTCGATCATCGCCAATGTCGCGGTCTGAAACGACTTCAGGTCCGAGAGCGATGAAAAATAGAGGGTGTGCCCGATGGCGGTTGGCAGTAGGCCGAGGCCTAAAAGCGGTAACAGGACGCTCGATTCGATCGGGATGACGATGCCTCGCCCAGACATGCTCGTGGCGCCTATCACGAGGGCAGTGGCTGTGATGTAGATGGGGAGCATTGCCACGAGGGCGGGGATCCTTCTCCTCACTCCCTTGCCGATGTTAAGGTAGAGCCCCTCCAGCACGGCCGCGGCCGTCGCCTCGATGTCGCCGCGCAAGTTGCCCACAAGCCCCAGCGATGTCTCGGTGAAGGTCAGCGCAAGCATTCCCGTGAAGGCCATCGATGCCCCGAGCACGGAGGTGGTCGATGGCCGCGTGCGGAGGATGGCGCAGGAGAAGATCATCGCGAAGATCGGCGTGGTGTTTACGAGGACCGTCGCATTGAGGATCGACGTGTCCTTGACGGCGGAGACGAAGAGCAGGATGTGCATGCCGATCAGCATACCGAGCGCGATGACGAAGCGACCCAGTTCCCTAAGGGCATTCGCTTGGACCCGCGGCTTTGCTACAAGTAGCATGATGGCGATGGCCGATGAGGCGATGACCACTCGCCCAAGGGCTATGCTCAGCGAGTCCATGTTCGAGAGCAGCCTTATGAATATGGCAGCTGTTCCGAATAGCACCCCTGCCCAAGCGCCCTTGATTAGGGCCGTGGTCCTGTCAGCGGGCAATGCTCATCCACCCGTCTATGTGTTCCCGTGTCAGCGATGTCACTTGTATAATGATTTCGGGCCCCACGATAGCCGTTCAGCCGAGATGCAGTTGTTGCCAATTGGTCCGTCCACGTCGAGGGCGCCATCGTTGCCTTCCCTTCCGTGTCCATCGAAGGACATCGCCTCGCACGAGGAGAGAAACTTGATATAACCTGAGGTTCGGGGACACATCGGAGTGAGAGGCCCATGGGCACTGGCAAGGACCTGAGGATCAGCGAATTCGTCGATCAGGACGACAAGAGGAGCGTCATCGTCCAAGCGAGCCAGGGCATAATGCTTGGCCCATCTGGAGATGAGAGATTGGACGAAGCTCTCGAGGTACTCGCAAGGGCCGGGGTGGACGGCATAATCATGAGCAGGGGGTTGGCAAGCCGATGCTCTCGGATCTTCCGGGGGAGGGATTCACCCGCGATGATCATGAGCCTCGACTGGACGAATGCCTTCCGTGGAAGCGGTCACCCCCTGCCGATGATGCGCCTGGAGCACCTAGTGCTCACTTCCGTGAGTGATGCCCTGACGTTGGGCGCCTCTGGGGTCTCCGCCTACTTCTTCGTGGGATATGAGAGGGACGAGTACGAGGCTAGGAACTTCGAGTCCATGGCGTCGATATGCAGGGAATGCGACGACCTAGAGGTGCCGCTGCTCGTCCAGGCCATACCCGTCGGCGAGAGGGTCACTAAGGAGAATTACGCTGACAGCGTCGCAATGGCCTCAAGGATGGCGGTCGAGGCCGGCTCAGACCTCGTGGCAGTCCCATACGCCGGAGCCTTGGGGGAGATGAAGATGATAGTGACGGCCGCGAAGGTCCCGGCCCTGCTGCTCGACCTCGAGCTGAGGCTGGCAGACGGACAGCCCGATCTCGGATTTGCGAAGGCTGCGAGTGAGGCCCTTGATGCGGGCAGCGCCGGCGTCGTCCTCGGGAGGAGGTACCTAGAGGTCGGGAACTTGGCCGAGGCCGAGCGGCTCATTCGCCTAGTTCACGGGGGATGAGGGGATGGGCCTGGGTCAGGAGATGAGGCTCAATAGGATATTCGATCCGAATGACGGGAGGGCCGTCGCCGTTGCCGCGGACCACGGGTTGATGTTGGGGCCGATATCCGGCGTCCAAGAGCTTGGGAAGACGCTCGAAAAGGTCATCGAGGGCAGACCCGATGCCATACTCCTCTCGCCAGGCCAAGCGGAGGACCTTTGCCACCTCTTCATGGGCAGGAGGGCGCCTTCGCTGCTCGTCCGCATAGATTGGACGAACGCCTTCAGGGACAGGACATACACTCTGCCCGTCAGGGAGACGTTCTTCAGCTCGATCGCGACCCCGAGGGACGCCCTCAGGCTTGGGGCCCATGCCGCCGTCGTGTACCTCTTCATCGGCCACGAGGATGAGCGACAGGAGGCGAGGCACTTGGCCCTTGTCTCGAGGTACGCGGCAGAGTGCGAAGAGGCAGGGCTCCCGCTCATAGTGGAGCCGATACCGTTTGGCCCAAGGGTCACGAAGTCCAACTACTCGGAGCTCGTCGCAACGGCCGTGAGGATTGCGGTGGAGGCAGGGGCCAACGCGCTGAAGGTGCCATACACAGGCGATCCGGAGTCCTTCAGGGACGTCGTGCGTGCCTCAGCCGGGACGCCGATATTGGTCCTTGGCGGCTACAGGGCCCTCTCGAGGAGGGATCTCCTGGACGTCATAGCCGAGACCCTTGGGGTCGGCGGCTCGGGCGTCGTCTTCGGCAGGAACGTCGTCCAAGCATCGGATCCCGCAAGCGTGCTTCGCGACATAAGGGCCGTCGTGCACGAAGGGAGGTCGGTCAGGGAGGTCGTGGCCGGAGGCGCACTATCAAAAACGACGAGGCTGAGGGTCTATGCCGAGAGGTGCTCAGGCTGCCAAGTCTGCACGGCGGTCTGCAGCTTCACGCACGAGGGGGTGCACGACGGGAGCGCGAGCAGGCTCAGGATTGAGGGGGAGTGGCCGGGGCCATTCAAGCCCGTGACATGCACTCAATGCGAGAGGTGCGTCGCGGCCTGCGAGAGGAAGGCGCTGAGTCGATCGAGCTTGGGACACATCGACTGGGAGGCCGAGAGGTGCAACCTATGCGGGAAATGCGCCGAAGCATGTCCATTCCGCGTCGTGGCGATCCACGATTCCAAGGTCAAGATATGCGATCTCTGCCGAGGGGCGCCAGAGTGCGTCGAGTGGTGTTCCAAGAACGCGCTGGGGGCGATTGCGTGAGCATGACCGGTCTGAAGGGGAGAGGGTATGCGGGGAGGGTGCTCCATCTAGACCTCCCTCGATGCGAGAGGAGGTGCGAGGAGCTGCGCGAGGAGGAGGCCAAGCTGTTCCTCGGCGGTAAGGGCCTGGGAGCCCACATCCTCTACCGGGACCTGAAGCCGGGCGTCGATCCCCTCTCGCCCCGAAACATGCTGATATTTGCCACTTCGCCGCTCACGGGCACGGTCGCGCCGACTGCGAACAGATTCTGCGTTGTCACGAAGAGCCCGCTCACGGGGACTTTCCTAGACAGCCACTGCGGTGGCCCGTTCGGTGTCGGATTGAAGGAAGCGGGCCTCGATGCGCTCGTCATAGGCGGGGCTGCCGATGAGCTCTCGATCCTCGTCATCGAAGATGGCGAGGTAGAACTCAGGGACGCGCACGGCCTCAAGGGGATGACGACGCTCGATGCCGAGAGGGAGGTGAAGAGGTCGCTTGGCGAGGATTGCCAAGTGGCCTGCATAGGTCCTGCGGGGGAGAGGGGTGCGCCGATAGCGGGGGTGTTCAGCGGGATGAGGGCTGCCGGAAGGGGAGGGGCGGGAGCGGTCATGGGCTCGAAGGGATTGAAGGCCATCGCAGCACGCGGACGCGAGCGAGTGGGCGTCTACGACCAGGAGGCCTTCACGAGGGCCTCGTGGATAGCCCACAGGATGATAAGGATGCACGAGGTCACGGCGCGCCACCTCCCACAGCACGGGAGCGACAACATCCTCGAGACCATCAATGAGACCGGGGCACTCCCCACGAGGAACTTCCAGGCCGGCACCTTCGAGTCCGCGTCCGAGATATCGGGGGCGGAGTGGCGGAGGGAGCTCTGGGCGAGGGACACGGCCTGCGGCAGGTGCCCGATAGCGTGCAGCAAGGTGGCAGTGGTCAAGGACGGCCCCTACAGGGTCGAATTCACGGATGGGCCCGACTACGAATCGATCTGGTCCCTGGGAGCGCTCTGCGGGGTGGGCGCGAAGGACGCCATAGCTAAGGCGAATGAGCTCTGCGACCTCTATGGCATTGACACGATAAGCGTTGGGAACATAGTGGCGTATGTGATGGAGTGCTATGAGAGGGGACTGCTGAAGGAGGGGGACGTCGATGGGCTTGAGGCGAAGTTCGGGAGCCGAGAGGCCATGGTGGCCCTAGTGGACAAGATATCGAAGGGGGCGGGGGTCGGTGGGCGCCTCCAGAATGGTGTGAAGAGGATATCCGAGGGGCTCTACGCGGAGAAGGGCGATGGCGCCTTCCTCAGGCTGGCCCTTCACGTAAAGGGCATGGAGCTCCCGGGATATGACCCGAGGGCGGCCCAGGGCATGGGCCTCGGATACGCCACGTCGGACAGGGGGGGCTGCCACCTCAGGGGATATACTGCCGGTCAGGAGCTGCTCGGGTACAGCGGTGGCGCCAACCCGCACGGGACGGAGGGAAAGGCGAAGCTCGTCATCGACAGGCAGAACGAGAAGGCGGTGGTCGATTCGTCTGGGCTGTGTTTCTACGCCTTCTTCGCCCAGACGCTAAAGGAGGTCAGGATGCTCGTGGATGCCGCCACAGGCCTCGGATATGGGAGCAGCAAGAACCTCGAGAGGGTTGGCGAGAGGGTATACAACCTAACGAGGCTGTTCAACTTGAGGGAGGGCTTCACATCGAGGGACGACACCCTTCCCGAGAGGTTGCTCAGGGAACCGATGCGGGCTGGGCCGGCCAAGGGACTGGTCGTGAACTTGGAGCCGATGCTGAAGGAGTATTACCAGCTCAGGGGTTGGGACGAAGCGGGCGTGCCGACGCGCTCAAAGCTGAATGAACTCGGCCTAGCATAGCGACCATCGATAACGCCTTAAAGGAACATTGTGCAAAAGCGATATTTAATGGCCGGCGACTAAGGGGCAGAAGCTCACGAAGATGCCTGGGGCTTGGATGGCCCTCGTCGGGATGCGGCCGGAGATAATAAAGATGGCACCAATAGGGGGCCTTTATGAGGGGGGATGCCGTTCACCCTTGTGCAATCAGGCCCACACTACGATTACGAGATGTCGGTGAAATTCTGCCAAGACCTCGAATTGCCAAGTCCAGACATCAACATACAAGCTCAGCGAGGCCATCGTTAGATCATCGATGACGGGCAACTACAAAGGTGGCTGCCTCGAAGCAATCCTTCAATGCCGCTCCCTTTCCTATATTTCGTTCGTGCCTGATCACCAATGCCCGTAGCCTTTCAGCTATCTCAGCCGTCATGTCCTGACTGCCGTCATCAACGACGATGACTTTGGGCGTATCTCAAAGCCCCTATGATCACTTTAGCTATGGACTTCTCATCATTGAGCGCTGGGATGGCAGCCACTACCTTAACATCAGGCCTTCTCTTTCAGAGGAGCTTTGCCATCTGCAAGTTCGTGGAGCTATCCCCCTTAGCGCTCTCCAGCATAACCGTTCAAAGTTCTCGTCCATTTAGCCCGGGGAAATAGACACTATCTTACCATATATGACAGAAGGGCTGTCCAACCTCTGCTGAAATGTTCTACTTCTTCTGCTCCGGGGGCTGTTCCTTCTCCGACTCGGCCTTCTCCGACGCCTCTGGTGTAGGAGGTTGGGTCTCCTCTATCGGGGGCGGTGGTGGCGTCGTCGCCAGGGTCCACCCGATCCATCCTATAATCCCCAAGACGCCGACAACGGCGGCGGTACACACTAACTCCACAGCCAGCCACCAATAAGCGCCCAGTACAAGCCAGAAGAAGACGACGAGTAAGACGATGGAGCCGAGTAGAAGTAAAGCCCCTATAGCTCTGTCATTGGCCATCTGTTTAACCCTACATAGCCTTGTTTTGAGGGAATTTAGCTTTTCCGGTCAAACTTCAATGAAAAACGCCATTTAAAAATCTTAAAAGGCAGACAACGTCACTAGCATGTCTCTTTTGGGACGTGGGCCACAGCGGAAGGAGCCCCTTTTCAAAGGATCTCATCTAGTGGATCGCATCGAGGAACGATGCCTGAGGCCAACCTTCGCGAATGATGTGAGTGGCTATAAAAAAGTCGGGGAGCTTATTATTATCATGATATGAATGACATGTAGAGAAGCGAACTCTCCTTTATCGTTGACTGAACAGGTATATGAGATAACCAAAGCGTTTAAAGAGACCAAGTAAAGTTGAATGAGCCCCCAATGCTGGATGGTTTTTGCAGAGAGGTCAGCAGCCTTCGCATCTCGGTGATCCAGCAATGCAACTTGGAGTGCTTCTTCTGCCACAAGGAGGGCGAAGCTGCCAGTTCACTCAGCCCCATGTCAAGGGAGGAGATCGGAACGCTTGTCAAGATCGGGAATAAGTTGGGGATCAGAAAGGTAAAGATCACGGGGGGTGAGCCCCTCCTGCGGCCTGACATCATAGATATAGTGGGCGACATCTCAAGACATCTGGACGAGGTTTCGCTTGTCACGAACGGGATCTTACTCCGCCCCAACGCAGGGGGACTGAAGGATGCCGGCCTCAAGCGCGTTAACATCAGCCTCCATTCCCTGGACCGGGGGAACTATAGACGGATAACTGGAAGGGACCAACTGAGGGCCGTGAAGGAGGGCATAGACGCGGCGTTGGCAAACGACCTCAAACCCGTGAAGCTTAATGTGGTCGTCCTGAGGGGCATGAACGATTCCGAGGTGGGAGGGATGATCGATTTCGCAGCTGAAAAAGGGGCGACCCTTCAGCTCATCGAGCTCCAGAGGATTGATGGGGACAGGTGGTTCGGAGATAACTACCTGGACCTCTCCTCACTAGAGGCCCAACTCGGGAAGGAGGCTGTGAGCGTATGCGAAAGGGCGTTCCAGCGGAGGAGGAAGTACGTCCTTCAGCGCAGCGGAAGGAGTGTCGAGGTCGAGATCGTCAAGCCCATGCATAACTCGGCCTTCTGCATGAACTGCACGAGGCTTAGGATGACCTCGGATGGTAGGCTGAAGCCCTGCCTTATGAGGAACGACAATCTAGTCGAATTCGCTTCCCTTCTGAGGGAGGGGGCGGGCGAGGGGCAGCTCTCAGACGCCTTCCGAGAGGCCGTGCGCCGTCGCGAGCCCTATTGGAAGGGATAAAAGCTCAAAGGTGAGGCATTGAAAAGAGGCCCAGATGATATTACTCACCAAGAAGGACTTCTCGATCGATGAGGCGGTCTCGGCCCTCAGACACAGGGAGACCGGCGCCGTCGTCAGCTTCCTTGGGACCGTCAGGGGATTCACCGGTAAGAGGAGGATCGCGAAGTTGATGTTCGAAGCCGACAGGAGCGCCGCACAGAGGAGGCTGAAGGAGATGAGGCTCCAGGCGATTCGTAGGTTCAAGCTCCAGGACGTCGTCATAATACATAGGTTGGGAACTCTGGATGTCTCGGAGAAGATCGTGCTCATCTCCGTCGCAGCCTCTCACCGCGGGGAGGCATTCGCGGCCTGCAGGTACCTCATCGAGGAGCTCAAGAGGAGCGTCCCGATCTGGAAGAAGGAATATTTAATGAAAGGTGAAGCTCGCTGGGTGCCAGCTTCGAGACAGAGGGGTCTAGATGACTAGGATGGCAGACATCTCGGGTAAGAGTGACTCGAGGAGGAGGGCGATCGCCAGGGGCGAGATCATGCTGAAGCAGGCGACGATCGAGGCCATAAGGGAAGGGAGGGTTGAGAAGGGCGACGCCCTCACGACGGCCGAAGTGGCCGGCATAATGGCCCTGAAAAGGACGCACGATGTCATACCCCTCTGCCACCCGATCCAGATCACGGGCGCTGAGATCAGGTTCGAAGCGCTCAAGGACAAGATATCGGCGGAATGCAGGGTCGAGGCCAATTACAGGACGGGGGTTGAGATGGAGGCGTTGGTGGGCGTGGCGGTGGCCCTTCTGACCATCTGGGACATGGTGAAGTACCTTGAGAAGGACCGGACCGGCAATTACCCCACGGCCAGGATCGAGGGGATCAGGGTCGTGGAGAAGAGAAAGGCCTGATGCACATGGGGTATGAAGAACATAGACGCAGATCTGCTTCGAAGAAGGTGAGGTGCGCCGTCCTGACGGTCAGCGACACCCGCACTGAAGATACCGACGAGTCCGGTAAGGCCATTATCGAAGAGCTCAGACGGGGCGGTAACACGATCTCCCACTACGAGATAGTGAGGAATGATCGCGAGGCCATAAGGCGCACGATCTGCAGGCTCCTCGAGGGCGGAGTGGCGGAGGCGATATTCACTACGGGCGGAACTGGAATTGGAAGACATGACTTCACTGCGGATGTCGCTGGGGAATTGATGGAGAAGGTCCTCGATGGATTCGGGGAGGTGTTCAGGGCCCTCAGCTACAAGGAGATCGGAAGCGGCGCCATCATGAGCAGGGCCACGTTGGGAGTCGCCAAAGGGAAGGCGCTGGTATGCATGCCGGGCTCGAGGAGTGCCGTCGTGCTCGCGATGAAGATTCTGATGCCTGAACTCGGCCACATAATATGGGAAGCCAATAGATAGATGGATATGATCAATGGGAGACATAAAGGATAAACGGCTAGATCGGGATCCTCATCTGCTGTTCTTATGGTCGTGTTCAGCTCCATGTTGTCGACCTTCACAGTGCAGCTGTTGCTCGGATCACTCGTGTGGACAAGATGGACCTATCGCATCCGACAACGTCTATAGTACTGGATCCTATATAGGGAATAGTGGAAGATTCCTTTAGAAGAATCAACACTAATATAAGACATTGAGTTCCCTTTTTAAGGGAATGGCACGGCCGATTAACGAGCCATCGATCGGGGGAAGCAACTACGGCAAGGTGCGAGCTCTGCGGTAACGTCATAGTAGGTCCTCCTAGATACGTCATCGTCGAGGGCAGCAGGATGATGACGTGTTCGGAGTGCGCCAGGTATTCCTCGGGGGAGTGGAGGCCACCAGGGAAGGTGGCGAGTAGTTCGCAGCGGACTAGAAGGCTCCAGACGAAGTCCGTTGTCGAAGCGCCTCTTCAGGAGGAGAGTCTCCGGGTAGTGCCCACTTACCCGACGATCATCAGGGAGGCGAGGGAGAGGCTCGGGTGGCCCCTGGGGCGACTTGCCTACAAAGTGGGACTGAAGGAGAGCCAGGTGAGGAAGATCGAGGCTGGCAAGCTCGTCCCCAGCCTGAAGGAGGCCAAGCTCTTCGAGCACGTGCTCCAGATCCCCCTCATTAAGGCCGCCGAGACGGGGGGAGGATCCATGGCCTCGAAGCCGCAGACCCTTACGATCGGGGACGTGATCGACTTCGAGGACGAGTCCCGAGAGTAGAGAAACACTTGATGACTCAATATCGGGACATGGTCAGAACTAGATTGCCCATCATACGCGTTCTGAGGTTGGACCATAGGATCTACAGGGACCTGAGGGTGAGCACCCATTGCGCGCTCGTGGCACATGCCCTCGGGGCGAGTGGCATCATCTTCTCTGGCTCCAGGGACAACGGATTGATGGACGGCGTGAAGAAGATCGTCTTACAATGGGGGGGCGACTTCGATGTCGAGTACGATGCCGATTGGCGCGGCATGATAAATGAGTTCAAAAGGGGGGGCGGCTTCGTCATCCACTCCACGATGTATGGCATAAACCTACCGGACGTGATCGGGAAGATCAGGGAGGCGTTCAGGGAGCGGGACCTGCTCCTGGTCGTTGGCTCGAAGAAAGTGCCTCCCGAGGTGTTCCGAATGGCCGACGCGAATGTCGCTGTCACAAACCTACCTCACTCAGAGGTCGCGAGCACCGCGATCATACTCGATTGGATATTCGAGGGGAGGGAGCTGTCGAGGCAGCTCCCAGCGGCGAGGACCAAGATCGTACCACAGGAGAGGGGCAAGAAGGTAGTGAAGAATATATAAAGAAGGGGCGTGTAAATCCGAAACATAATAACTGACTTCGAGCTCCATGCAAGAGGGTTGTTTTGTGAGCATATCTGAGGATCTCTACCTGAAGGTTGCGGGCCTTGTCGGGGGCGATGACGCGATAGGCGTCGTATCCTCCCTGCTCGAATTGAAGAAGGCGACGGACGAGCAGATGGCGACCAAATCGGGCCTCAGGCTCTCAAGCGTTCGCCGCGTCCTCTACAGGTTGTTGGACTTCTCCCTTGTCACGTATGAGGAGGGGCGAGACCCAACGACGGACAGGATCCTCTTCTACTGGTCCCCGCTCCCGGACCAGGTCGACGGCTTCATACAGACGCAGAAGAGGGATCTCCTCAAGAGGCTGAGCGCGAAGCTCGAGTACTCTACCTCTCACGAATTTTACCACTGTGGGAAGGACGATTGCAGGAAGATAACCTTTGAGGAGGCGGTCGAGACCCTATTCAAGTGCCCCAAGTGCGGGGCTCCTCTGAACAGACTCGACATGCAACCACTGATCGAAGCATTGAGATCTAGGATCGCCGCGATTGAGAAGGAGATGTCGTAGCTGGCATATCCGTCAGCGACCGAATCGATCAGGATCCTGAGGGAGAGCGGCTGCAACCAACGCGTCATCCAACATAGCCTGAAGGTATTGGAGGTGGCGAAGCGCCTCACGCGCCAGGTCGAGAGCAGGGGGGTGAAGGTGAACGCCAGGCTGGTCGAGACCGCTGCGGTGCTGCATGACATCGGGAGGTCGAAGACCCATCAGCTCGAACATGGGCTCTTGGGCGGGGAGATCGTGGGAGAGCGCGGATTGCCGGAGGATCTCCGAAGGGCGATCGAGAGGCACGTTGGGGCTGGAATCGGGAAGGGGGAGGCGTCGAGGTTGGGAATGGACAAGAGGGACTTGATCCCGGAGACGATCGAGGAGAAGATAGTATGCTATGCGGACAAGCTGGTGGATGGAACTGAGGAGGTTCCGTTCGATGAGACGCTGACGTACTTCGAGGAGAAGTTCGGAAGGGAGCATCCGATCATAGCGAGGCTTAAAGGGCTACACCAGTATTTCGTCGAACTCATGTAGAGAGGCCCAGGATGTAAGAGGCCAGCCCCTCTATGTCGCGCACGTCCTTTCCGACGTAGGATTTGAGCATCCGCCAAGTTGTGAGATCCACCTTCCTCCCCCTTGCAGATAGAAGACGTTGGGCCAGCCTGGCCAGGTGCCTCCCCTGGGGATCGAAGTCCATCAGTACTATGACGTTCTTGGCATCCAACCTCCCCAACCTCTCCGAAATAGCCCCACTCCCGCGTTGGAGGCAAGATATCCTGCCCACAACGCCAAGCGCCCTGAGTCCCTCCTTATCCCTCAAGCCCTCAACGAGGATGCAGCTGTCGCTGTCGAGATGGCGGATGGCGGCAAGGATGTCCTCCACCTCCTCAAGCCTCCTGTCCTCCTTTGAACCTCGCCTCTTCCTACGCGCCTCGACCAACTTGCCGGATCCTCTGGGCCACTGCAGGGCCCCTGCTGGTAAGTATTATTAGCTCCACCTGGCCGCCCCTCCTCCTCGCATTGATGCGAGAGACTTTCCCCCCTCTGCGGACATGGGGAGGGGTTCTGGACGGACACGCGAGGGAGGCTAGGGGATGAGGGTCTACACGCTATCAAAGAGGGAGAGCAGGGAGGTCATGGGGAAGTTGGATCGATCCTGGCCACTCATGCCAAGCCTCGGCCGAAGCGATGCGGTCAAGGTCGCCAAGATCGATGGGGGGAAAAGGCTCCTGATCTTCAAGTCGTGGATCGCCATCGACTTGGACGGCAAGGTATTGCCATTCTTGGGCTCGCAGGGGGCGCTGAAATCATTTCCCGCCATTGTCGTCGATGCCGGCGCAATCCCCCACATCTGCAAGGGCGCTGACGTGATGAGGCCAGGGGTTATTACGGCCGAAGGCGAATTCGAAGCGGGTGACATCGTCTGCGTGAAGGAGCAGCGATATCAAAAATTCATCGCTGTAGGGGAGGCGCTGCTGGCCAAGGAGGAGGCCATGGCCGCTTTGAAGGGGCCAGTCGTAAAGAACGTGCACTACGTCGGCGATGTCTTTTGGGAATCGGCCAAGTCGATGGGGTTATATGAGAGCGGCAGTGCCATTGGCAGCGGATAGATGGGACTGAGAGTAGACCTGAGTTGAGAATAGGCTTCTTCGTCTGGGAATACCCTCCTCGACTCGTGGGTGGACTCGGCACCTACGCTGACTACATCACCAGGGAATACGTATCATTAGGTCACGACGTCTCTGTCTTCACGCTGAATGACGGGCAGCTTAAGACGCACGAGATCATAGGGGGCATCGACGTCCAGAGGCCGCTCATTGTCGATGCCAGCGCAATCTTTCCACTGCTGGTGACTGACGATCTGAAGAAGTGGGGGACAAATATCAAATTCTTCAACGACATATTCATCTACAACGTCCTTTCGGCGACCAAGTTCATAAACTACTGCGTAAGGAAGGAGGAGGTTGGCTACGACGTGGTCTGCATCCATGATTGGCTCAGTAGCATCTCGGGCCTCATCATCAAGCAGGAACTGAAGATGCCGATCGCCTTCCACGTGCACAGCACGGAGTGGGGGAGAACGGGGAGCGCTGGATCTGAGGTCGTGACGCACCTCGAGAGCACATCAGCCCAGTCAGCCGACCAGATCGTGACGGTGAGTAATGCCATGAAAGAAGACCTTACACGGCATGGCTGGCCCGAGTCGAAGATCGATGTCGTGTGGAATGGCGTCGATACTGGCAGGTACGATCCGAGCAAGATCAAGGCAGAGGATGCAATGAAGATCAGGGAGATGTACGGGGTGCGTGAGGGCGATCCCATGATCCTCTTCCTCGGCAGATTGACGTGGGTCAAGGGGGTGAGGAACCTAGTGCAGGCGATGACGTTCGTCCTGCATGAATTCCCAAGGGCCAAGCTCGTAATCTTGGGGAGGGGGGAAGAGCAGAGGGACATCGAGGAGCTTGCCAAAAGGCTGGGCATATCGGAGAACGTTAAGAGCAGATATGAGTTCGTCCCGGAAGATGAGAGGATCCAACACTACGCGGCTTCGGACATGTGCGTCTTCCCATCCACATACGAACCGTTCGGTATTGTAAGCCTTGAGGCGATGTCGATGGAGAAGCCACTCGTCGTAGGGGCCAGGGGTGTTGTGGGCTTCAGGGAGCAGGTGGTCAGCACCGGGGCGGAGCAGAATGGCGTACACGTCAATGGCGAAGATCCGGCGGACATCGCGTGGGGCATAAAGGAATGCCTGAAGGATCCCGTGAGGGCTAGGGAATGGGGGAAGAGTGGCCGCAAGAGGGTCAATAGATACTTCACATGGCGAAAGGTTGCGGAGCAGACGATTGAGATATATAGCAAACTCATCAAGTGACGCACGCTCAACAACGCGTCCATCATACATTGCTGTAAAAAATGAGAACTCTTAAAATGGTGGTGGTTGTTCCACCTTCCACCAAAAGCCAGATAGGCATCGAACTGGATAGGCGTTAGCCCACACTTCATTTCTCGGTGAAAGGCTTGGCGGCTATCTGTACGTCTGAGGCCTTCACGGTCTTTCTCCCCGCATGCGAAGAGAGCTCGACGGCCTGTTTTGCGATCCTGACACCCAGCTCCTCCAGGACCCGAGCTAATTCCTCAGCCGCGTCTTCGCCCACCCTCTCTGCGCCCGCTTTCCTGATTATCCTATGGACGGCCGATAACGACAATTCTTCGGACAGATCTTTCACCTCCGCCCTGTTTTCTACCGATTTAAGTTAATAAGACCGATATAAAGCGTTTTCGCTTTAATGCGCCCCAGGTAGCTACTCAGAAAGGCTAAACTCACGATTTTTACGCATTGGGCAATGAAATGTCCTGAAAACGAGTGAGGGCCTTCTCGCCCGTCAAGTAACCTTCGTGAGAAGTGCATCGCATGAAGGTTTGATGATTCATTTTCCATCTGCATACCTCCAAGCTGGTTGGGGACTGGCGGAGATGTCATGAAGGACAGCCAGTCGCAGTTAGGGGCAGGAAAGGCACGGCCCGAACATACGCGGATGCTGAACTCGCCGTGGCGTGTGCGGGGCCCAATGAGTTCATTGGGTCGGCGAGGACGTGAAATCCACACCGCGACGTTTGGCACGAGACGCCATAAATGCATAAATGCATTGGGATATTGGACGATGAATCATGTCAAGCTTAGGCAAGTTCCATGGGAAGATCGAAAAGATCCGGGATTCGGTATGGGAGATCCCAACGTCGCATAGGCCCGGCATGCGCGTCAAGGCCGTGATATACGCTGACGATGACCTGATATCCAAGATGACGCAAGATGCGACGTTGGAACAGGCCGCCAACGTCACCACCCTTCCGGGGATACAGAAGTTCAGCATCACCCTTCCGGATGGCCACGAGGGCTATGGCTTCCCGATAGGTGGAGTCGCGGCAACCGACCTCGCATCGGGCGTCGTGAGCCCGGGAGGCGTGGGCTACGACATCAACTGCGGCGTTAGGCTCCTGACGACGAACCTGGAGGAGAAGGACGTGAGGCCAGTGCTCCCAGCACTTCTAAACGCGTTCTTCGAGAACGTGCCCTCCGGCCTCGGCTCGAGCGGGAAGCTGAGGCTAAACGTGCAGGAACTCGACAGGGCCGTCGCGGAGGGCGTGGGTTGGGCGATCGATAAGGGGTACGGGCTTGCCGAAGATGCCGAACACTGCGAGGAGAACGGCGCGATGCCAAACGCCGACCCCTCAAAGGTGAGTTCGACCGCGAAGAGCCGGGGTGCGCCGCAGCTCGGATCCCTGGGAAGCGGGAACCACTTCCTCGAGATCGACCTGGTCGACGAGATAATCGATGAGCCCTCGGCGAAGGCATACGGCATAACACATACGGGACAGGTCGTCGTCTTCGTCCACACCGGCAGCAGGGGATATGGCCACCAGATATGCAGCGATTACCTGCAGGTCATGGAACGCGCCGTCAGGAAATACAACATCAACCTCCCTGATAGGGAGCTGGCCTGTTCACCCGCCGATAGCCCTGAGGCCCGCGACTACTTCGCGGCGATGGCATGCGCGGTGAACTTCGCCTTCCTGAACAGGCAATTGGTCGCCCATTGGGTGAGGGAGTCCTTTGAACGCGTCTTCAGGACGAGCAGCGACAAGCTGGGATTGGACATCCTCTATGATGTGTGCCACAACATCGCGAAGGTCGAGGAGCATTCCGTGGATGGCGTGAGGAAGGAGGTCGTCGTTCACAGGAAGGGCGCGACGAGGGCTTTCCCACCGGGCAACGCCCTCATCCCGAGGGACTATATTGGGATTGGGCAGCCCGTTCTGATCCCCGGATCGATGGGGAGTTCGAGCTGGGTCCTAAGGGGGACCGAAGAGGCGATGAGCCTCAGCTTCGGCTCCACCGCCCATGGAGCCGGGAGGTTTATGAGCCGGACTGCGGCCATCAAGAAGTTTTGGGGTAGCGACGTGAAGAAGAAGCTCGAGGGGAGGGGGATACTGGTCAGGGCCGCTAACATCAAGGTCATCTCCGAGGAAGCGCCAGAGGCCTACAAAGACTGCGACGCCGTTGCGGAAGTCTCGCACCGCGTCGGACTTGCGAAGAAGGTCGCGAGGCTCGTGCCCATAGGGGTCACGAAAGGATAATCAGGCCATTGCCCCTCTTAGGGCCTGGGCGCAGTCGCAGCCCCTCTCCTGAGGCATCTGGGCCACCGCGGAGGAGATCACCCTCCTGACGTTCTCGATGTTCCTGTTGAAGATCTCCGCCACCTCTTCGTGCGATATCTTAGCGGGGCCTGTTCCAGCCGCGTAGTTGGTCGACATCGCGATCGATGCGTAGCACATGGTAAGCTCCCTCGAGAGGACGCACTCCGGGACGTTCGTCATGCCCACCACATCCGCCCCCATCCTCCTGTAAGCCTCTATCTCGGCGGGCGTCTCGTATCTCGGCCCTTCGGTGCAGACATAGACCCCCTTCCCTACGTACTTGACCCCCTCGCTCGCGCACGACGTGACCAGCGCACGCCTCAGCTCTGGGCAATATGGATTCGTGACATCTATGTGGACCACGCCCCTAACGGATCTCCCCTCTACGACCGCGATCTCCGTCTTCCCGTCGTAGAAGGTCGTCGGCCTGAAACGGGTCTGGTCTATGAACTGGTCCACCACGGCGAAGGTGCCTGGCGCGATGGCCGGATTGATCGCCCCGACGGCCTGCGTCGCAAGGATCCTGGTAACGCCGAGGGACCTAAGGCCGTAGATGTTCGCCCTGAAGTTAATGAAGCTGGGCGGGACCGCGTGCTTGACCTCGCTGGAGCCTGGCTCCCCATGCCTGGGGAGGAATGCGACCATTCTTCCACGGACCTGCCCGATCTCGATCCTCGGGGTCTTCCCGAATGGCGTGTCGAGCATGACGAAGCTCGCGGATTCCAGCAGGCTGTAGAGGCCCGAGCCGCCTATTATGGCAATGCCGATCCTTTCATGGACCGATTTCGACGCCAACCTCGATGCCCCTCTTTACCTTCCTGGCATATGCGATGGAGAAGGATGCCGTTACCCCCATTATGATCAGCGCTGCCATCAGCATCCACATTCTGTTGATAAAGGCTTCCACCTCCCTCACGAGCTCTTGGGCCATGAGGAGTTCATTGCTCCTGAGGAGGCGCTCGGCCTCGTCCAGCTTGGCCATCATCGAGGGCACGAACGGCGAGATGAGGGGCGATGGATCGCTGAGCTCCTCCTTCAGGGATTCGATTCGGGAATAGATCATGAATACGTCCGGGATGTCGAAATTCCAACTTTGGAACATCGAGGCGACCTTGCTGCCATTCGGCGCGCAGAACTCCATCGCGGACAAAACGTGCCAAGTCGAGTTGGGCAACTGGCCCTTCTCCTCTATGGTCTTGAATAGGGAGGAATAATAGTCATAACCAGAGAAGGGCTCCCCCTCTTCCTCAAAGGCCAAGCCTACCTCGCGGACTATCTCAAAGGCTATCGAATAGTGCTGGAAGACGCTGTAACTCGGATTCGTGTGCGAGGGCGTCCAGCCATCGACTATGTGATATTCGGACTGAGGTATCCTCGCGGCTTCGAACACCAAGCTGTCCTCTAAGTCCCTCGCCCCGGGCAGCCCCAGGAAGTACGTCAGCTGTATCCCCACGTAGTTCGCAAGTCCCTCGTGCAGCCAAAGGAGGGATGGCGGGATTCCGGATTTCGCGACATACTGGTGGACGAGCTCATGGAGCGCTATGCTCTCTATGTAACCCTCTTGGGTCCTGAAGTAGAATAGATTCAAACTTATGTTCCCGACGGAGAACCTGTCCGGTAGTATCGGCACGAAACCCCCGATCGGCATCTCCTCCGCCGACTCCGGCACGAAGAATTCCACATACGCGTGCCCCAAGGTCGTGTTGAAGAGCTTCTGAAGGATCGGGGTGGCCTCCGCGTAGACCGACAGGACCCTATCCGCGAGGCCCCTGTACCTGCTCGCGGTGCTTATCGTGTAGTTTCCCTCCGTGAACTCCTCCATGCTCTGTTCTCCCGAGAGCGCGAAATAGATGTAGATCCTCCCCACCACCTCGGGATTCTGCATCACCTGCCTCAGGTCGAATTGAAGGACGCCAGGGGAGACCTCCTTATATCTCGGGGTCGCATAGTTGATCTTCGTAACTTCATCCGGGAGGCTCAGCGTCACATATCCCGGGACATCTGAGGAGGCGAGGATGGCGGGCGATACGAAGAGGCCATGCGGTTCGAGCAGGAGGGCACCGTATTCCATCGTCCAGTTGACCGAGACGGAGAATGGGCCGGTGTAGGAGAGCGACAAGTTGTCGTAGAAGACCATCCCGACATCCGTAAGGGCGCTCCCATCCAGTTCCCCCTCTGAGACGCCGATGCTCCATTTGTGTGATCCCTTCGGCACCAACATCCACACGCTGCCATTTGCCTGATCGTCACTGTAGGTTATGTTCGTGGCCGTGAAGCCGTTGTCGTCGAAACTGAGGGAGTAGTCGATCCTCTTGTCAGGCGATGACCTGACGAGGTAGTTGGAACCGGATAACGACGCGATTAGGGCGATCATCACCAGGATCCTCAGCATTCGCATGGGCTTGGGCTGCATTCGAGTATGATGCTGGTGGCAGGCTTATATGCATGTCTCAGCCATGATTCATGGCCCAAATCTTTTATTGGAGGATAGCGGTTGAGGGGCATTAACTCGGAGTGGCGGGATGGTATCCGTAAAGGATCTGCTTGAGCCTTATGCACTACGCCGCAGAACCCACACGAGGTACTATGTGGCCCTCCTCACGATCACGACGGCGCTACTGGTCTTTTCGATAGTATTGGACTACGCCCAATCGTATCTGGCAACCCCCCTGATCCAGCTAGGATCCCTGGCCTTCATCGCCACGATCTCGCTTGGCGTTGCGGAGAGATCGGCCGTCAGGGACAGGACAAAGGAGAAGCTCATCTTCACCGTCATCGACGCGTTCGGGATGACGGCCTATAGCGTGCTCCCATTCTTCGTCGCAAGCGTGGCGGTGCTCTTCTACCTCGGAAGCCCGTCCTCCCAATGGTTCTTCCAGAACCTGAAGGCGGTGATAACGTTCCTCGGCATACTCGTGGCCACGCCGCTCCTCGGCAAGGTCGTCTTCCTGCAGGTGCCGATACTCCACCAGCAGCTCAGGGAGTCGAAGATGCACTCCGCCCTCTTCTACGTTGCGTCCTTCCTGATAGTGGCGGTCGGCGTCACCTCCTACCGATTCGCGACGTACCTCCTCGACGAGGCGCTCCTTACGTGGTACATGTATGAGACCTTCCTGTTCTTCTTGGAACTGCTCTTCCTCTACCTATCTGCCGAAGCGGCATATTGGCAGAGCAGGGATTCGCTCTTCTTCTCGCTCGTGTCCTACGTGGGGGTGACGACCTTCTCCACGCTTGGGATACTTGAGGCCGCGAAGCTCACGTTCTTCGACTACTCGAACATCTTCCCGAAGATCGTCACCGGACTGGTGCTGCTTGGAGCTAACACGGGCGTGATGGACACCAGGATCACAACCATGGCACTGGAGTCGTCGGACGGAACCCAGCCACCACCACAGGACTTGGGCCAATACCCTAGGCTCATTGGCGAGTTGACCGACACGATCGAGAAACTCCGCTCCGAGCTCGGGCTTAACAGGACCCTCGTCGAGAGACAACAGACCGTACTGCAGCGCCTCTACGACATCACCGAGAGGGCGGCTTCACAACAGAAAGACGAAACCCTCGAAAGCATCAGGGAGGAGATTAGGAAGTTGAGGGAGACGACCCTCAAGACGATCAGGGATCCCATCGAGGAGCTCTTCGTGGGCGTAAGGGATTCCCTGCTGAAGCAGAACTTGGATATCGACAGCCTGAAGGCCTTCACTGGCTTCCTAGTGGGCCCTTCAGTGCCTGAGGCACTCCTCTTACAGGGCAAACGCTACAGGGACATCAATGAGGTCTCTCCGTTCCCCCTCCTACTCCTCTTCTATGTGGCGGTCTCTGAGCTCGAGACAGGCACGAGGGTCGAGAGCCTGAAGAAGGTTGGATTTGCAACGTTCTTGATCACAAGGCACCCGAAGTTCAAGGGGACGTGGACGAGGAGGACGGCACAGGACTTCCTATCCGACATATTCGCCGGTTATGTTCGACCACACAGGGCTCTGGCTGAGCTCATACTACGTGAAGAGAGGGGCGAGGATTTCCTCCGCACGGATGGTCCCGCGGTTCAACTCGTGGACAGGCTGAAGGAATATGCTGGGGCCATGGATGCTGTAAAGGACCCGAACACGGCCCTCTACGGCCTGAAGAAGGTGGCCGAAAAGTTGGCAAAGGAGTTCGAGTTGACGCCCGACAATATAGCCAATTACAAGTTCCCACAGGATTAGAATTCCGCCTCATAATGCTTCAGAGACTGTAATCAAAGATTAAGATGGGGTAAAATGAAATGGAATAGGCTGAAAATTGATTAAAATATGTTTTACTACCTAAAACGAAAAGACCCCCTTAGAGTTCCCGCTAATTTCGTGGACACGGTTATCAGTTCTGCATCGCGGTTGGCCACAGGGCGTATGACCATACAGAATCTCGCCAAGATCTCCATAATCGTGCCTACGTTGAACGAGGAGGGGGCCGTGGGCAAAGTAGTGGAGAAGATAAGGAGGAGTGTGCCCGATGGCGAGGTCATAGTCGTTGACTCGAGCGATGATAATACGTTTGAGGAGGCCCTGAGGAACGGCGCAGTGGCGATAAAGGAACCGAGGTTGGGCTACGGCCACGCCATAAGGAGGGGGTTGTCGATGGCCTCGGGCGACATCATGCTCTTCATAGATGGTGACGATTCCTACGATCCGTCCGACATACAGAAGGTGATCGAGCCGATACTGCAGGGCGAGGCCGATGTCAGTTTGGGAACCAGGTTCCACAGTAAACCCGAGGGGATGACGACCATGAGGTACTTGGGGAACCTCGCCATTAATTCGATCTTCTCGACCCTCTTCAGGAAGAGGGTGACTGACAGCCAGACGGGACTGAAGGCGATGACGAGGTGGGCGTATGAGAGGCTCGATCTGGAGGAGGACGGCATGACCTTGTCCACAGAGGTACTCCTCAAATCGCTCGAGAGGGGGATGAGGGTTCGGGAGGTTCGAGTCGGCTACAAGACGAGGGTCGGGAGCTCGAAGCTCAGCCCCACGCGAGATGGTGCCAAGATAATCTATTACATCTGCAGGGAATGGCTCAGATAAACACTACATCAGATCCAGGGAGATGTTCACGTCTTCGGGTATGCGTATCCTCATGAGCATCCTAAGCGCCCTCTCGTTCGCATCCATGTATATGACGCGCTTGTGAAGGCGAAGTTCGTATTTGTCCCACGTGATCGTGCCCTCGCCGCTGGGGGGCTTCTGGGTCGTTATCTTTACCTTCTTAGTAGGAAGTGGAATCGGGCCGGCCATCTTGACCCCTGTCTTCTCGGCTACGCCCTTAATCTCCGTGGAGACCTCCTCGAGCTTCATCAGATCCGTACTGGAGACCCTGATTCGCGCGGTCTGAACCGTGGCCCATCACCTACCTCGCGCAGCGAATTGCGGTCTCCCTGAAATAGCCGAACGACATCCTAAACCCGACACTTGCCCCGAGTCATGGAAGGGGGGGAAATAAATCCTGCGGTCAGCCCAGCTCTGTTTCAAATCTATATCTGCTTATTCTGTAAGTCTTCCTCGGTGATATTGTTGGATGGAAGATGCCCTGATGTCTGAGTTCCTGATGGTGGCGGTCCCCCTGGTTAGGAGCCTCCCGCCAGCCATCAAGCCGAAGCCCGTCGGCGCTAGGCCGATTAGCTTCGAGCTGAAGGTCCTGGCCCTGTTGATAAAGGCTT